>Ga0307376_10004792_pt1 | contig 12317 bp, 8 predicted proteins | sample TR2MG_FD_202536 | JGI IMG/M metagenome (GOLD analysis project Ga0307376, IMG submission 202536) | Soil microbial communities from Risofladan, Vaasa, Finland - TR-2 | ecosystem: Environmental > Terrestrial > Soil > Coastal area > Acid sulfate soil | place: Finland: Risofladan, Vaasa | collected... | reverse complement strand
ACAGTAAAACAAGTTGAAGAAAACATACAAGCAATGGAATTCGGACCATTAAATAATGATCAAATGAAAGAAATCGATAAAATACTTGGAGAAAGAAACTTTGTGTATACTATGGATTAATGATAACTAAATTAATTTTTTTTTAAAGGTGATTATATTTTTCTTTAAGCTTGATTTAAATAGACATGACACACCAAAAAGAGATAATCCAAAATAACTATTCCCATTTTTCTATTGATTTTTCTAAATTGTTGATTGCTTTTATTTCACTTATCTTGACATTTTCAAGAATTTCCACTCCTTTATTTCTTTTATCCCATGTAAGATTGCTATTCTCTGGTTCGAAGTATGGGAAGAGGACAGTAAATTCTTCTAGAAATATTTTAGCATCTCTATAGTTTTTACTTGCTTCCTTTAAATATACTCCCTGAGGGTTATTTTTGTATTTACGGGATAACCGATTCAAATATTCAAATGTTACATCTTTTGCATCAAAATAATAAATACCCAAAACGCTATTTCCAAAGTTATCAATATTTTCTTCTTTTCCTTGATTTAGCATATCTATCCAGAAATCATATGCTTGAGGACCAACATAATATCCTCCATTGGAATATGTTGTTCCTTGAGCAAATTCTAATGCTCGCTCTAAAGCTTTTTTTTCTATAACCTCTGTATCTTCTTTTTCCGTTTCTTTTTCGAAATAGAAATATATAAACTTGTCAAGTATTCTAAGTTCATCAAATCGAACGGGAACTTCTTTTCGTCCTTCTTTTCGATAATAACTGCTTACAAGATAACTATCATTTCTATAACCGTTTATTATCCCGAAACCTGCACCGTGGATGCCGAATAATATAACTGGTGTTTCATAATTATCTATAATTTCTTTAACTTGATTAAATACTACAAGTGCTGAATCAATATCTTCCCCGGTTAAATTCCATTTCCCTGGATTATTTCTCCTTTTTTCCCATTTTTTCAATTGCCAGCCAAACGATTCAGTACCTTTATGGATTTGTTGCCATACATCAGTGGGATTATTCTCCTTAATCAGGGATGTTTTAATTATCCCAGGAATGCTTACAAGAAAACAATAACCTGTGATACCGCTTATGTAAACATAATCATGTTGAACCCCTAAATTATTTAGAACTCCCGTTATTGAGGATATGTAGGAATTCCAACCCCCTTCGTACAAAGCCGGATTAATAACTTTATTCTCGTTAATTATTCGGGGTTCTTTTATAAAATCTGGCCAGTCAGGCCATTCATTAAATATTTTTTCTTGTTTATTTTGAGGATTATCGCTAACAACTTTATATGCTTTAATTACACTTATAATAAACTCGAAACCAGCTTCGGTTATTTGATATCTTCCCCATTCTTCTTTTTCAATTAATTTTGATCTTAAAAGTACATCAAGATGATGATTAATCGAAGTACGTTTGATTTTTAAGCGATCCAACATGAATGAAAAACTTCGAGGTCCTTTTAAGAGATATCCCAATATTAAAATGCGTTTCGAGGAACCAGCAGCCTTTAAAATCAGCGTGATATCTTTATAGGATTCTAATATTATTTTTGAGATATCATCCGGTGATATACCATACTGCATCTTAATTCCTCACTTGCCTAATTACCGTATAAATGAATAGTTCATTTAATAAAAAATCTAGCTTATCTATAAATATAGTATATTTTCACATTAACCATAGTATATAAATTTATATTTAAATGTTTTTTATAATATGGCATCTTCAGCTTAAATTCAATAGTATAACAATATCTATTAATCAGAAACGGAACCGAAAAGTTTATATATATATAAAAGGGGATATAGAACACATATACTATATTTTTAGTATATCTAAAAAAAAAAATTTGGGAAAAAAATATGAAATTTGGCAAAAAATTTTCAATCGCAACAATGATAGGGTTATTGTTAATTATAACGATAACTATGTTCCCTTCAGTACTAACGAAAGATGTGCCTTCTACATCAGCTATTCCCGCAATACGAACTACACCACCTCCTCGAGATCAAACTGTGTGGATGACAGGAAGTTATAATTCTCCAACTCAATTTCTCCCATGGAGTACTAGTTTACCACCAGGTGCAGATGCTGGTATGTATGAAGCTTTATTTGGTTATAATAGTGTAACTGAAACACTTGTCCCATGTATAGGTCTCAGCTACGCATGGAGTGCAACCGGTGATAGTGTCACTATTGAACTAAATACTAATGCTAAATGGTCTGATGGTCAAAATCTTGATGCTGATGATGTAGTTTATAGCTATGAAGTTGCTGAAAGACAAAGTAGATATACTGTTGATTTTACAGCGAGATTTGCTGACTATGTTAAAGTAGATGTGGATACTGTTCGATTTGATATGAACACTGGTTATGAATTTAGTAGGCAAGTTGAAACTTGGATTATGTATAATATTCCAATTGTACCTGAACATGTATGGACCGCTATTGAAACAGCAAAGGGAGGAGTTTTATCAACCTATCAATATGATTGGTTTGACGCAGTCGATGTTCCTACAGCATGGAAAGTGATTTCTGGTCCCTACGCTCCTGTTTATCGAGATGCACTACAATCAACTTGTGCATATCAGTATAGATCGGATTGGTGGGGGGCTGGAAAACTTTACCTAGATCTCCCTAACGCAGCTTCAGCGCCTCCAGCATATATAGGAACTGTTAGATATGCTTCAAATACAGAACAAGATCTCGCATTTATTCAAGGAAATATTGATTTATATGCTGGTTATTATCATCATATTTGGGAAATTTGGGAAAATGCTTACCCTGGATCACCCGGAGACTACATTAGTTGTTGGTATGGTCATGATGCTCCTTACCAGTTAGCTGCTAGTGCTCTTATGAATCTTGCTCCTAATCATGTTCTCGCAAGTTCACCTTTAGGTGTAAAAGAATTCAGACAAGCTTTAGCATTTGGCATTGACTATGACCCTATTCCTGCTGCAGCCGCTTCTGGGTATTGGACACAAGCAAAACCTGGATTTCTTGATAATAATAGTGCATTACATGCACCATACTATGACCCAACTATTACTGAAACATATCAAAAATCTGTAAATAATGCTACAGCTCTTGCTCTTTTAAGTAGTATTCCTCTTATGGTACATAATGGAGACGGGACATGGACATATGATGGAACCCCAGTTGGACCTTATGAAGCTATCTGCCCCACAGGCTGGACTGATGCTATTGCATTTACAGACATGGTTTGTGCAGATATTACCAATAACTTGAACATTACTATTCAAACCTTATTAGTAGATTATGAACCTACTTATAAAGCTATGATAGATGGTAATACTTATGACTTTGCTATGTTTGTTGGTGGAAACCGATTAGCAGATGTTCCTGGAACATTTCTTAATTATATGAGAGGAGAACACTTATGGAATAAAAATGTAACTGCCTGGGAGAATGCAACTTTTGAAGATTTATGGCAGACGCTTGAAACTGCACCAGAAACAACTTATGCAAATAATCTTGATAGAATGCAAGAAATTTTAGCTCAAGAAGTTCCAGAAATTCCTGGTTTTGTTAATGGATATTGGTATGCTTTTAGTGAATATTTATGGGAAGGATGGGCTAGTGCGGACAATAACTTCCAACAGCTTGTTACAAGTTGGACAGATGATCATTTTGTAATTAAAACAAGATTAATGTTGAACTTAAAATCCACAGGCGCAGCGCCGGTAGAACCAGGGATTCCATGGTATGGTTTAGAACTCTTTATATTGCTTGGGATCGTTTCTACTACATTAGTAATAGGCTTTAGATTAAAAAGGAAGAGGCAATAGATATATTCGCATATAATTTAAAAAATAAAATAACACTTTTTTTTTCTTTTTATTATCACGATTAAATAATTATATTATATTATGGTAACTATAAAATACCAACAAACTTCTTTATAAATGATCCTAAAATGAATCTAACAGAAAGGGAAATAATAGAGAAAGAAAAAAATGAAGAACAAGACACTATCTCAAAATCAAGCGAACAGAGTACTATTAAAAAAATCATTTCAAATTCCTTCCTGCATATGGCAATAAAAAAAGGAATTTTCTATTTTGTTGTATTTTTCATTGCAATCTCACTAGCTTTTCTAATACCAAGAATTGTTCCAGGAAATCTTTTAGAGTATTTTTATGACGCTAGACCCGCGGGCACCTCTCCGGAAGCATGGGCACAACTGATAGCAGGTTTGGAAGAATATTTAGGGCTAAATTATCCTTTGAATATTCAATATTTTAATTTCTTGAGAGATTTCTTTCTTGAATTTAAGTTAGGATATTCCGTAATTTATGATCTTGAGCCGGTAGCAAATCTAGTGTTGAGAGCACTTCCCTATACTATGATGTTAGTTATTCCAGTTCTAATAATTTCTTTCTTCGTTGGAAATTGGCTTGGAGCCCGTACGGGTTATACTAATAGTAAAAAAGATAAGGTTTTCTATTATATTTTTATTGTATTACAGGTAGCACCATTTTTCTGGATGGCATATGTATTAGTAGATATATTTGTTCTTAAATTACACTGGTTCCCCTGGTTAAGCCCAGGGGGTGTACCTAATTGGGCATGGGACTGGGATGCAATATCTTTGATATTTGACAATTTTTGGTTACCTTTTATTATTTTACTTATCACCAATATTGGAGGCTGGGCTACTGGAGCACATGCACTTATGACTTATGAAAAAGCTGAGGATTATATAACATATGGAAGAAAATTAGGATTTAGGGATAAAACATTACGTAAATATGCATACCGTAATAGTATATTACCACAATTTACTGGATTAAATTTACGATTTAATGGATTAATTGGAGCAACATTGATTACGGAAATAATCTTTAGATTTCCTGGTTTAGGATATATGATGGTTGATGCTTTTAAAAAATTTGATTATGCGCTGGTTATTGGAACTTTTATAGTAACTATTTTAATAATAGTTGTAGGAAATTATATTATAGATATGTGTTATGGAATTCTTGATCCAAGAATACGAGTCGGAGGTAAAGGAGAAGCATAAATATGACGAAACAAATGGAAGTAGATTTAAAAAACCAAGAAGAATTAAAATTAAACTTAAGTACAAGGGATATTATAAAAGAGAAATTTCATGCTGCTATGGATCGATATAAACATCAAATTATTTTTATGCTAGTTTTTTTTATTGTAATACTCATAATTGTAATTTTAACATTAATACCACCCTTTAACGATCCTGATAAACAATATTGGTACTGGGATCCTGTTGTTGAATTTTTTCAATTAGATAATTATGCTAAACCTTCGCTTGAACATTTGTTAGGCACTGATCAAAATGGAAGGGATCAATTAACACGTCTTTTTCATGCTGTTAGAAATTCTTTAGCGTTTGGTTTATTCACTGGTTTAATTTGTACTGGAATAGCTGTATTTCTAGGCGTAATTGGACCCTATAAAGGAGGAGTTGTAGATGGTATTGCTTCCTTTATTACGAATATCGCTCTCGTCTTTCCCCAGATACCTCTTATCTTATTAATGTCGGCTGTTTTACGAATTCGTGCATGGTGGATAACGATGTTAGTTATTGGACTTTTCACGTGGTCTTGGGCTGCGCGTTCTATAAGATCTCAAGTTTTGACAATAAAAGAAAGAAATTTTATAAAAGTTGCAAAAATGTCAGCTTTAAAAGGTGTGAGAATAGCTTTTTACGAAGTTTTACCTAATGTGCTACCCTACGTTATTTTGGCTTTTATTATCTTTTTAGGTAACGCTATTGTAATTGAAGCAGGAATAGCTATATTAGGCGTTGGTCAACAAAATTGGCTAACATTAGGTTTATTATTACAAGATGCATTACAAGCGGGTTGGGTTCAATCTTTTAGTTATTGGTTGTGGATACCTCCGGGTATTTGCTTGATATTAATATATCTATCATTCTTTATGGTACAATCAAGTCTAAGTCAAACCTTCGAACAAAGAACAAGCTAAAATATTAAAAAAACAGAAAGAAACTTAAATATGACAGAAAAAGTACTTAAAATAGAAGATCTTAAAGGTTATTATAGAGGATCGTTCGGAGTTGTTCACGCTATTGATGGAGTATCATTTTCTGTTAATAAGGGGGACATTCTTGCAATAGCAGGTGAATCTGGATGTGGAAAAACGTCTTTAGCAGAATTATTAACAGGAACACCGATACAGATGTTGCAACTTGAGGGAGGGCAAGTTTATGTGAATGATCTTTCAATGTATGAATTAGATGAAGAATTTATAAGAAAAGAAATTCTCTGTAAAGTGATAGGATATGTGCCTCAAGCATCGCAGAATTCGCTAAATCCAGTTAAAAAGATTAGAAATTTTATATTAGACGTAACGAGGGAACGCGTAGGAAGAAAACCTAGACAAAAAGAAAAAGTCTTAGACCGAGTAGTCGAGCACTTTAAAAAATTAGGTTTAGAAAGATCAGTGATAGATAAATATCCACATGAACTTAGTGGAGGAATGAAACAACGTGTCATTGTAGGGATATCTACTATATGGAATCCACTCATTTTAATTGTAGACGAACCAACAAGCGCATTAGATGTTACTACTCAACAACTTTTGATAGAAACTTTAAGACATCTAAAGAAAACGGGAATCGTTGAGACGATATTATTTATATCTCATGATATTCCCGTCTTAGCCCAGATATGCAATACATGTATAATAATGTATGCAGGAAGAATTGTTGAAAAAGCAAGTATGGACGATATCATTAATAAACCTCAACATCCCTATACTAAAATGTTGATAAATTCAATAGCATGTTTTAACCCCGATGGGTCTGCTGAGACAAAATTAGAGGGAATTCCAGGAAGTCCTCCAGATTTGAAGAATCCTCCTAAAGGTTGTAGATTTTATCCACGCTGTCCAAGTAGATTAGAAAAATGCAAGGAAAATTATCCCCCATTTTTCATTTCAAGAACACATAATAATCCAGTAGCATGCTGGTTATATGAGGAGATTGGTGATTAAAAATGGAGAAGGAAATACTAATAGTTAAAAATCTTACAAAAAAATATACCTCTGGTCTTATAAGAACTAAAAAGACAATCGGAGTTCAAAATGCTTCATTTAAGTTATATTCTGGAGAGATTCTTTCTCTTGTTGGTGAAAGTGGAAGTGGAAAAACAACCGTTGCTAATTTAATTTTAAGATTTATTCAACCAACTGAAGGAGAAATATTTTATGAAGGAAAAGATATCCATAAGATCCCTACGAGAGATTATTACAATAGCGTTCAAGGGATCTTACAAGACCCTTATAGTTCTTTTAATTATTTTTATAGAATTGATCACATGTTAAACCAAGCATTTAAATATACTCTAAAGGGTATTGCTAACAAAAGAAAAGCTCTAGATTCTGCTTTAAGTATAGTAGGGCTTAATACAGAAGATATTTTAGGGAGATTTCCACACCAAATTTCGGGAGGTCAATTACAGCGTGTTTTAATTGCAAGAGCGTTACTATTTAAACCTAATTTAATACTCGCAGATGAACCAACAAGTATGATTGATTCGAGCTCTCGGGCAGATATTTTAAACCTTTTCAAAGAATTAAAAGAAGGGACAGCTTATACGGAAGGTATATCAATAATATTTATTACACATGATATAGGACAAGCGCAATACATATCAGATCGGGTAATAGTTATGAAAGATGGGATTATCGTGGAGGAAGGTAAAACGAAAGACGTTTTTCTCAATCCTGTTCAGCCATACACTAAAAATCTATTAGCGTGTGTACCAAGTATTTATCGGAAATGGGAATTAGATTAAAGGTAATGAGGACCAAAATGCAAATTTAAAATTCTATTAAAAGGGTTCTCTCATTTTTTCGAAGTTTAAATTTATTAGGTGAATATTTTGAAATATGGATACTTTAATGATGAAAAAAAGGAGTATGTTATTACACAACCAGATACTCCTCTTCCATGGATAAATTATTTAGGGTGTGAGTCATTTTTTGGTATCATATCCAACACTGCTGGTGGATTTTCTTTTTACAAAGATGCAGGATTGCGACGCATAACTCGTTATCGTTATAATAATGTTCCTAATGATTATGGTGGACGTTATATATACATTCGAGATAATCAAACTTCAGAATTTTGGTCTCCAACTTGGCAACCTACACGCAGTAAATTAGATCAATATAACTGTAGACATGGATTGGGATATACCATAATTAGTTCCATTTACAAAAATATTGAAGCAAAAATCCGTTATTTCGTTCCTTTAGGGGATGATTTAGAAATTTGGCAACTTACACTGAAAAATCATCGCGAAAATTCTATTGATCTATCAATCTTCTCTTGTATCGAGTTCTGTTTATGGGATGCCAAAGATGACGCTACAAATTTTCAACGAAATTTAAACATTGGTGAGATTGAGATTGAAAATGGAGTTATATATCATAAAACCGAATATCGTGAAAGAAGAAATCATTTTGCATTTTTTGCTTGTTCAGAATCCATCGATGGTTTTGATACACAGCGAGAAAAATTCTTAGGTTCATATCGAGGTTGGGAAAGACCGATTGTAGTGGAACAAGGATGTTCATTTAATTCTGAAGCCCACGGTTGGTCACCAATAGGTTCTCATCATATCAAATTGATCCTTGAACCTGGTGAAACAAAGCAAATTATTTTTATCCTTGGTTATCATGAAAATCACATTAACCAAAAATTTGATCCAATTGGAACACAGATAATCAATAAAAAAACAGTTAAAAAGATACTTACCAAATATTTAAACCCAATAAATATTGATAATTCTTTTAAAGCTCTAAATATCTATTGCAACAATTTACTAAATAAATTACAAGTTAATACACCCGACATTCACACTAACAGAATGGTTAATATTTGGAATCCCTATCAATGTATGATTACATTTAAACTATCAAGATCCGTTTCTTTTTTTGAATCTGGAATTGGTAGAGGAATAGGCTTTCGTGATTCTAATCAAGACATACTAAGTTTTATACATATGGCTCCAACACAAACTAAAAAGCGTATTTTAGATCTAGCAGCTACACAACTTAAAACCGGGGGTGCCTATCATCAATACCAACCACTGACAAAACAAGGTAACAATGCGATTGGGAGTGATTTTAATGACGATCCACTTTGGTTAGTATTAAGCGTTGCTGCATATTTAAAAGAAACAGGAGACTGGAGTGTTCTAGATGAACAAATACCATATGAAAACGAACCTGGAACTGAACAACCTCTTTTTAAACATTTACAGTCTAGTCTACAATATATTCATGAACGGTTAGGACCACATGGATTACCACTAATAGGTCGTGCAGATTGGAATGATTGTTTGAATTTAAACTGCTTTTCTAAAATTCCAGATCAATCTTTCCAAACAATTCAAAACAAGGATGGTAAAGTAGCCGAATCAGTGTTTATCGCAGCATTATTTATTATGGCAACAAAAGAATTCGTTAAAATCCTTCAGCAAATGGATTCAGTTGACGAGTCGAAAGGATTTCTCGAATGGGCAGAAAATATGAGTTCCACGATTTTGAAATATGGTTGGGATGGAAAGTGGTTTATTCGGGCTTATGATGATTTTGGAAATAAGGTTGGTTCTCAAGAATGCGAAGAAGGTCAAATTTATATTGAACCACAAGGATTTTGTGTTTTTGCTGAAGTGGGTATAAATGAAGGTTTAGCAGAAAAAGCACTCTATTCTGTGAAGAGTAAATTAGCTACGCGTCATGGTATTATGCTACTTCAGCCAGCATATTCCAAATATTACTTACATTTGGGTGAAATCTCTTCTTATCCACCAGGATATAAAGAAAATGGTTCAATCTTTTGTCATACAAATCCATGGATTATGATCGCCGAAACAATGATTGGAAACGGCGATAGAGCTCACGATTACTACACTCTTATTAATCCCTCAGCACGAGAAACTATTAGCGAAGTTCATCGCTGTGAACCATATGCTTACGCTCAAACGATTGCTGGAAAAGATGCTCCAAATTTTGGAGAAGCCAAAAACTCATGGCTTACAGGGACAGCATCTTGGAATTTTATAGCAATAACGAACTATATCCTTGGAATACGACCTGCTTACAACGGATTATGTATCTCACCAATAATCCCTAAAAATTGGTCTGGGTTTAAAGCAACTCGCATTTTTCGTAATGTAAAATATCAAATTTCTGTGGAAAGGGTTGGTACTGGTAATAAATCAATAATATATGTAAATGATAAACAAATTGAAGGGAATATCATTCCATTACCGCCATTAGGGATCAAAAATATGGTTGTAAATGTTAAAATCACCTGAACAAGAAAACTGAAGCAAAATGCTTTTTAAGTATATATTAAACTACTTTGGCAAATCAGGATTTATTGGATATACAGAAAAGTAAAATAATGATTTATCGTTAAGGCATCAATTTTCCTTTTATTAATAATTAATAACTCTTAGCGAGATAAACGGTACATGAAGCGGGCTTCCCACAAATTAAACAGGTTGCAAAATCATGTTTCTCTTCATCTACTCTTTTACCTCTAACCTCCGCACCAATTTCCTTTTCAACAACTTCAGCGCAATGTTCACCATCTAGATTTATAGAACAAAAGCCACAAGCAACTATTTTTCCGTTTTTAATTGCTTCAATTGCTGCATCTTTCTCATAAGTCAATTCGATTTGCGATTCGAAGTCGATCATAGATTTTTCTTTAATTTCTTTAGTATAATTTTGAGCAATTTTATCTACAACTTTTTCTAGTTCGGGATCTTTAACAAATATCTTCTTTCCATCGTGTCTTTTTATTAAAACCATTTGGTTTTTTTCTAAGTCTCTTGGTCCGATTTCAATCCGTATTGGAACTCCTTTTAATTCCCAACTATAAAATTTACTTCCTGGAGACTCGTCAGAATCGTCGAGTTTTACCGTATAATTGTTTTTTAATCTTTCGAATATTTCTCTTGCTTTAGTTAAAATGAGATCCTCTTTTTCTTTGAATAGTATTGGAATAATTACGATTTGGATTGGCGCTAAATCAAAAGGTAGAACTAATCCGTTATCATCTCCTAGAAATGCAATCATCGCTCCATAATTTCTACTTTGAGAAGGACCATAACAAGTCTGATAACCATATTTCTCTTCTCCATCTGTATCTACAAATTTTACATTAAATGGTTTTGAGAAATTCTGTCCTAACAAATGTGTTGAGGGCAACTGCAGAACTTTTCCTGATCCCATTAACGCATCAGCAGCATAAGTATGAACAGCTCCTGCAAATTTATCCCATTCTGGTCTTTGAAAAAAGATAATAGGGATACAACACTCATCTTGAAGAATCTGATAAGTTGTTTCCATATCCTCTTTAACTTGTTCCATCGCACCCTCCATTGTGGCAAAAACATTATGTGATTCAATCCAATGAAATTCTCTCCCCCTAAAGAATGGCCTTGTCATTTTTCCCTCATATCTCCAGACTTGACAAGAAAGGTATCTTTTAAATGGTAAATCCTTATAACTTCTTATCCACATAGAATACATCTTGTATAACGCAGTTTCGCTGGTTGGTCGTAAAGCTAGACGTTCTGCTAACTTACCCGAGCTACCTGCTTCAGTTACCCAAAATACCTCTGGTGCAAAACCCTCAACATGTTCTGCTTCTAATAAGAAATTCGATTCAGGGATAAGAGAAGGCATTGTCAGTGGGAGATGATCTTTTTTTTCTAATAAATCTTCAGTTTTTCTATACATCTTTCTAATCGTGATTGTTGCCCATTCTCTGTAAACAACAAATCCCTTGATATTATATCTAATATCAGCTAACTCTGCCTTGTTTATTAGCTCCGTATACCAACCGGAAAAATCTTCTTCTTTAGATACCGTTATTCCGGTTAGAGGAACTTCCTTTTTCTTTTTAGCCATAAACTATCATCAAAATAAATGCATTAAAAGTTAAATATTTTTTGAGCTCTCATCGGTATGATAAAATAATTCATAATATTTACAAAAATATAAAAAATTTATAAGTAATATTAAACTCATTTTTTACTCAAAGAATAAAATTAAGTTGAAAAAAATGGGAAAACGAAGTGGAACAGCTTTAGCTGTAATTGCTTTAATTCTTAGTATTGGTTTTGGAGGATATTTTATATTGGACAAATTTGTTCTAACACCTGCAGCTACATCTCCTAGTACTCCTCCTACTAACCAATATTTCAAGGAAAGATCTAAGTATCAAAT
>Ga0307376_10004791_pt1 | contig 12318 bp, 9 predicted proteins | sample TR2MG_FD_202536 | JGI IMG/M metagenome (GOLD analysis project Ga0307376, IMG submission 202536) | Soil microbial communities from Risofladan, Vaasa, Finland - TR-2 | ecosystem: Environmental > Terrestrial > Soil > Coastal area > Acid sulfate soil | place: Finland: Risofladan, Vaasa | collected... | reverse complement strand
CCCTAAGCCTCCATTCTCCTTTCCCAGATGAACGACGGGAGGTCATTCCTTCAGAGGCAAGATGGCCGTTCAGAGAAACCCTGGAGCTCCTTAAAAACTTCAGAGCCCGCCGCAACAGGAGGTTTACTGTTGCCTATGTGATGATTAGGGGAATAAATGACACAGAGGCGCATCTTGAAGCGTTAAAAATATTACTTTCGGGAACAGGGATCAGAGTAAACCTATTACCTTATCATCCCCTTGAAGCAGACAGCTATTTCAGCTCAGACAATGAAACAATGATGAAGTTCAAACACGAGCTTGTCACATCCGGTACCGGTGCTTCTGTACGAAAGTCGAGAGGCACAGATATAGCTGCTGCCTGCGGTATGCTGGCAGCAAATGCCGTAAAGGGAAAATCAGTAAAGCGAAATATAAATTAATCATCAAGAGTCATGAGAGCATATTCATTACTAACGGTCATCGCAGCCTTTGCATTTGCGGGTTGTTCAGGCAGAGCAAATCAGCAAACGGAGAATGCCTATAATATTATTCCGGCACCTGTGAGCATGGTGGCGGCCAAGGGAGTGTTCAGGATCAGCAATGACACCAGGGTCATTGTCTCCCCGTTGAATGATGAAACAAGGCTGGCTGCATCCTTCCTTACCGCAATGGTTGAGAAAGGAGCTTCGGTGTCAATGCCGGTTGAAGAAGGAACTAAACCTGCACGCGGAAATATTTTTATGATGATTGACACATCCATTAATCTGGGTGCTGAGGGTTATGATCTCGAGGTGACAAAGAAGAATGTGATACTTAAGGCGCCAACGGCTGCAGGTCTGTTCCACGGTGTTCAGACAATCAGGCAGCTTCTTCCTCCTCAGATTGAAGTTGCCGGCGGCATCACCGCTGTTAAGAACCTTACTCTTCCTGCATGCTTTATTTCTGATGAGCCGCGATTCGGTTACCGTGGCCTGCATCTGGATGTGTGCAGACATATGTTCCCCGTTGAAGAGATCAAAAAATATATCGATATACTTGCGCTTCACAAGATCAATAAATTTCACTGGCATCTGACTGATGATCAGGGCTGGAGGATAGAGATAAAAAAATATCCAAACCTGACAGTGGTGGGCTCACAAAGGAAAGAAACGCTTGTAGGTCCGGGGGGCAAAAAAACCTACACTTTTGACGGACAGCCCTATGGCGGGTTTTTCACGCAGGATGAAGTAAGAGAGATTGTAAAATATGCTGCCGAAAGGTTCGTGACTGTCATCCCTGAGATCGAAATGCCCGGCCATGCCCAGGCAGCACTGGCATCATACCCTGTGCTGTCATGCACCGGCAAGCCCATTGAAGTCGCTACCCGCTGGGGTGTCTTTGAAGATGTGTTCTGCGCAGGCAAAGACACTACATTTGCGTTTCTTGAAGATGTTATTGATGAGGTCATTGAACTTTTCCCGTCAGAATATATCCATATCGGTGGCGATGAATGCCCGAAGGTGAGATGGCAGAAATGCCCCGACTGTCAGAAAAGAATGAAGGAAGAAGGGCTGAAAGATGAGAGTGAGTTGCAGAGCTACTTTATCACCCGGATGGAAAAATACATAAACTCAAAAGGAAGGAAGATAATTGGCTGGGATGAGATCCTCGAGGGAGGCCTTGCACCTGAAGCAACCGTGATGTCATGGCGCGGGATAAAAGGCGGGATAGAAGCTGCAAAGATGGGACATGATGTCATCATGACCCCCGGAACACACATGTACCTTGATCATTATCAAAGTGAACGTGAAGGAGAACCTCTTGCCATTGGAGGTTACTCGCCGCTGGAGTGGGTCTACTCCTATGAACCCATTCCTGCCGAACTGACAGCTGAAGAGGTGAAATATGTCCTTGGACTGCAGGCAAACGTGTGGGCTGAATACATCCCAACATCTGAACACCTGGAGTATATGGCTTTCCCCAGGGCTTTTGCAGTGGCAGAGATAGGGTGGACCCCACTGATGAAGAGAGACTTTGAAGATTTCCTGGCCAGGTTTACAGCTATGCGTGTGAGATATGACCTGATGAAGATCAACTATTTCAAGGGAGATTACAGAAATACCAGGGGAAGGGAAAGATAGCGGCTGAAAGACCCTGAGCTATTTTTTGCCCGGGTGTATAAGCTGAAACATTAACTCGCAGACAAACAGGCTGCTAACTCTGATCCACTCCTTTTTTGTGGCGCAGAGGGTAAATCCGTGTTTTTTGAACAGACTGAGGCTCTCTTCATTATCTTCAAGGATATTGCACCAGAGCTGATGCAGACCCAGCGTCCCGAATGCGTATTTTACCAGGCAGGAGAGTGCCGCGGAAGCATATCCTTTGTGACGGTCGGCCTCATCAGCAACAAGAATTCCTACTCCCGCCCGGAGATTGTAATGATCAAAGTCGAAAAGGTCAATGGTACCCACAGTCCTTCCTTCAGCTGGTATATCTATCATTAGCCTCAGCTGGCATGTCTCGAAGAGACTCTTGTGTGATCCGGCAATGTAATTTTTCAGGACGAACCTTGAATAGGGAACAAGAGTGTTGCTGAGCCTCCAGTTGGACTCTTCGTTTTCCCATTTATAAAGAAGCTCCAGGTCTTCAGGTTCTACTGCTCTAAGCCTTACACTGTTGCACTCGAGGATCATTCCCTGTAAACTTTCTTGACAAAGATGTCAGTCGGATACCCGAGCCTGAGCAGTCTTTTCTTTTCGGCATACGCTTCCTCTAAAGTTGCATATTGTCCGGTAGTATACCGGAAGAACCTGTCAAATCCGCTGTAGAAGACTCTGATGGTGGCATTCTCAAAATAAGCAGGATCAACAGGGTTATAGAGTGCCATGACCTGAACTGTATAATAGAGTACGTTGGCATCTGCCACATCTGTGGCAAACACGTCTCTTATAATCAGGTCCCTGATAAGTGTTGAATAGTCTGTAATTGTAATATAAGGGAGGCTGTCAAGGTTGAAACTGATGGTCACCATATCACCAGTAGCAATTGTATCAAGCATTCTTTCAGATGGGGGAGTATCAAATGTGACCTCAGCAATTTTCATCTTTTTATAGCCTGTCATCAGGGAATAAAAACCGTAACCTCCGTTATCAACGGGCTGGTATCCCAGGTCGTCATCCGTTGTGCTCATCGGATATCCTATATTTTCAGGCTTACTCCATCCTCCTGTACCCAGTTTTGTGATGAAGAAATCATATCCACCCATGGAGCCGTGACCTTCTGAGCTGAATGTCAGCACCTTGCCGTCTTTTGAGATGAAAGGTGTTTCCTCATTAAAAGGTGTGTTTACTGTGTTTCCCAGGTTTGCCGCCACCCCCCATTCGCCAAAGGCATCTTTTTCTGATAACCATAAATCAAGTTCTCCTAAGGACCCTACACGGTTGCTGGTAAAACAGAGCTTCTTTCCGTCAGGAGAGACGGATGCATGCGACTCATAAAATTTGGTATTAATGTTCTTATTCAGTTTTGTTACAGGGATCCATTTCCCATTCACAAATTTTGTGATATAGATATTCCCGTCAAAATTGTCATTTTTAAAGAGATAGAGCTCTGTCCCGTCGCTGTTCAGCGATGTTGTGTGGCAGTCTGAGCCCATTGCAGCCTCAGCGGTAATATCAACGGGCGTGCCCCAGGTAGTGCCCTCTTTTTTCGTAATAAAAACAACGTTATCAAGGCCCCTACGCTCTGTGTAGGCCATGGTCTGACCATCAAAGCTTACTACCGGCCTGTCATTGACGGAACCCTGGTTGATGTATTCATTCAGTGGGTTTACCTGCACATTGATTGGCGACTTCATGGTCTCCGAGGCAATGTTGCATGCCTGTATCTGCTGGTCAATGAATTCCGGGTTTGTCATCTCTCCCGACTCTGAGAGGAGTCTCTGGAACATCTGGTAAGTCATGAGTGCACTGTCAAGCTTATATGCTATCCGGTATGATGTGCCCAGCGAGAAATAAGCATCAAGAGGAGCTCTCTTTTCCTTAAGTAAGTTACTCCGGGAATCATAACTTGCATTCTTTACAGCCGTCTCGAGGTAAGGAATTGCTTTTGACTTTTCATCAAAGATATTGAGGTAACAGTTCCCTATTTTATATTTAATGTTTGCATTATCGGGAATCAGATCATCAAGGATCAGGTAGAGCGGATTGGCAAGTTCAAACTCTCCATAGAGATAGTGTGACTCTGCCTCAAGCCATATTGCCTTCAGTTCACCTTTCTTCTGTGCGTTCAGCGATATTACCAGCAGCAAGGCTGCCAGCACGGTTATTACCCTTCTTCCCATGTTATTTTCTCATTTCAGATTTTTTCCCCGTCCCGATGCAGATATTTATCTTCCTACCTGAATCTTATACGGTATACATCTTCTTTTCCTGCCCCTTCATTTTCACGTGTCAGTGATACAAATCCTTCCTTCCCGTTGTCAAACGGGCAGAAAAAGATATTGTCATCTGGCGTGTTAAGAGGATAACCCAGGTTTTTGGGTGTGCTCCATAACCCGTTACTCTGCAATTCACTCATGAAGATGTCATATCCACCCATATTGTAATGTCCCTGTGAGGTAAAGAAGAGCTTTTTGCCGTTCTCAACCAGGAAGGGTCTGTCATCATTCAGCTGTGTATTAAGCTCGGGACCTGCATTTACCGGGGTTCCCCATTCACCTGCTGCATCCAGCCTGGAAAAATACAGGTCGAGGCCCCCGAAGCCCCCGGGCCTGTCACTGGCAAATATCAGCGTAGAGCCATCATCTGAGATATATCCATGTGACTCCCAGTATTTTGTGTTGATATCTTTCTTGAGTTTTGTGGCAGGCGCCCATCTTACTCCATCGAATTTGCTGACCCAGATGTCACTATTGATGTTGTCATCCTTGGAAAGGAAAAGCATGTTGCCGGTGACCGAAAGGCATGAGACATACTGGTCACCGTCAGACTGCAGTTCGGGAGTGATGTTTACCGGGGGTGTCCATTCACCTCTCACCATTTTTGAAAACATAATGGCATCATAGAACTTCATCGAAGTCATATAGGCAATAGACTTGCCGTCCCCGGAAATAACGGGGAAGAAGTTATCCTTGCTGTCATTTATCATGTTGCCCAGCGACTCAACGGTGAATTTTACCGGATCAGCCATGATTACAGGTGCATTTTCGCATGCGGCAATCTGCTGGTCGATAAAAGTGAGGTTGTCTGTATCATCAGGAAGCAGTGTGCTGCGATAGCGGCCGTATGCTTCTTTTGCCTTCTCGAACATATAATTGACGCGGTATGCATCACCAAGGAAATATATGGCTTCATAGGGCGCCTGTGTCTGTCTGAGGAGTCCCTCGCGGTACTTGGAAGTTGGATTGACAGAAGCCTTTTCAAGGTATTCAATCGCAAGGTTCTTTTTACCTTCAATATTAAGATAACACAGACCTATTCGAAATGCAATATTTTCATTATCAGGCATTGCGGCGTAGATCCCCTGGTAATATGGTAATGCATCAGCATAGTCTTCACTGAGAAGAAAATATTCTGCCTCAAAGAAGGCATCCTGCAGCCTTGGGATATCCTGGGCATGCCCAATAGTGCCGGCTGACAGGATCAACATCAGAAAAACAGCTACTCTTCTCATAATTTTCTCTGTTTGATTTTACTTTTCGTCCCGTTTATTTTTCCCGGGTCTTGACCGCCAAATTATATACAAAATTACTAAAAGTCCGATAAGAGCCAGCCACCACAACCAACATCTGTGAGGCCCGCCTGTGGTTTCACCGGATGACTCAAGGTCTTGCTGACCTGCGTCACCTCCTTCAGATGAAAGGGTATCAGGCTTATGTACAGGTATTTCCGCCAGTTTGACCACCGGTCGTTCAATTATTCCTGGCTCTATATTTCGTCTTACAGGCTTAATACTCTCCTTGCAAACAATGTGAACTGATACACTGTTCTGATTGCCAAAACGGTCAGTGAGGCTGAAGAAGACCCGGCTGTCCCCTTTCTCAGGCATGATGCTGAAGTCGAAGCTTGAGTCAGTTATGCGGTGGGTTGCCAGATTAACCAGTGAGTCACCGTATAGAAGATCGATCCTGAGAAGAGATTGTGGCTCCACTTCAAGACTTATGGAAGCCAGCTCACCCGGCAATACCTGGATCAGGGTATCGCCTCTCAAACGGAGGTCTGCCTTGAAGTCAGTCCGGGGAAGCATTACCCTGTCAATCCTCACCGTATCTTCCTTATAGGTGATCGGCATTGCAACGGTTTTTGAGACATCTGCAGCACCGTCTGAGGACCATATGAAGTTGTATGATCCCTGCGGCAGCCTGAGAGAATAGCGTCCGGAGGCAGAGTCAGTGACAGCGGATACCACCCTGAGGGCGTCGCAGTTATTTATAGCTTTTATTTTAACCGGTTCTGCAAAATCAGCATGAAGGTTTTCAACTGTGGCAATGCCTGCTACTGTAAAGCTCCGGGGATTTCTCTGAGAGAATATTTCAATGAATAGAATATCCATTTTGCCATAGCCCTGGGGGTCGAATTTTGCGATGTAACCCCTGTTGCCGTCACCTGCGGGAAAGAAGAAGAGATCATCATCGGTTGTGTTTACCGGGTATCCCAGGTTGACAGGAGGGCCCCAGTTACCAGACTCGTCAAGGTCAGACCTGAAAATGTCATAGCCGCCCATATTTAAATGGCCCCGTGAACTGAAGAAGAGAGAACGGTCATTGTTGCCAAGGAAAGGTGTCTCTTCATTGTAAGGCGTGTTTATCACCGGGCCCGCGTTCACCGGAACACCCCAGTTGCCTGTGCTGTCACGTTCCGAGATAAAAATGTCGAGACCGCCCATACTTTCCCTGCGGTTACTCGTGAAATAGAGCTTTTTGCCATCCTTTGACATGGTGGCATGAGACTCCCAGAACCTGGTATTAACTTTTTCGTTCAGCTTCTCAACATTGGACCACTTTTCGCCGTTAAACCGGCTGACATAGATATTCCCTTCGTAATTATCAGTCCTGTATAGCAGCAGTGTTTTCCCGTCAGGAGACAGGGAGGAGGAAAAATAGTCCTGATCCACACCCAGTTCAGGAGTCATATTTATCGGCGGCGTCCATCTTCCGTTTACCCTTCGTGAATAAAAGACTGCATCATAGAACTGCAGCTCACGGGTAAAGACAAGCATACTTCCGTCAGAAGAGACAACAGGGTTAGATTCAGAAAACCGATCATTGATTGTCTCTCCCAGGTTCCTTTCAACCACGTATACCGGATTTGCCATCATAGCGCGGGCATTATGGCACGTACCTATCTGGAACCTGATAAGTGTAGTGTCATAGACTTCCGCGTCAACATCTTCCATGAAGAGATCATATGTCTCCAGGGCTTTGTCAAGGTTGCCGTTTATACGGTATGCATTGACGAGATAATAGAGTGCATCATAAGGAGCCCCTGTCTCCCTGAATTTTCCCTGACGGTATTGCGGGTTAATATGGGCAGCAGCAGTTTCAAGGTAAGAAATAGACTTCTCTTTTTCTCCGGGAGTATTCAAATAGCACTGTCCGACCCTGAAATAGAAATTAAAGTTTTCAGGATAGATCTGAAGGAGATTAAAATATTTTGGAAGAGCCTCGGAATAATCCTCGTAAAGAATGTCAACCTCTGCAGAGATGAATAGTTCCCTCATCCCGCTTCTTGTCTGACTTGAAACAGTCATTGCATGCATTATAGTCAGCATGCAAAGTATATAATTAGCCCTTCTCATTCAGGTGGTTAGTTTTCTTAAAGAGACTAATATAAGTGAAATATTCAAAAAAGCGGATAATAGTATCAACCCTTTTTAACAACAGGGGATATTTTTTTAACCATCTGTCTGAATGACGAAGCAATGAGTCGCAGTGCGAGCATTACTTTTACCCCTGCTTTCACAGGCAGTTGCCACGACTTTCGCAAGTGTTTTCCGGCAAAAATGATCATGGCCTCATAGAATCTCCGGATTCTCAGGATATCATCTTCTGCTGTACTTTTACCTTTGAAATGGGTAATGCGGGCCTCAGCGACATAATAGTTCGTATATCCTGCCCTGACAAGACGCCAGCTGAGGTCAATGTCTTCACCATACATGAAAAAAGATGTATCAAACAGTCCTGCTTTTTCAAGAGCTTCCCTTCGGATCAGCATAAAGGCTCCGGTAAGGATGTCAGCCCTGCATGTCATATTATCAGGCAGATGCCCCAGGTAATAGGCATTGAAGAATGAAGAATGAGGGAAGATCTTGCCAAGCCCGGTGAACCTGAAAAGCGATGCATGGGGTGAAGGGAATCCCCTTTTGGATTCCGGAAGAAAAGTGCCATTGCCGTCAACCATACGGGCGCCGGCGGCACCGGCTTCAGGATGCTGCTCCATAAAACCGAGCGCAGCAGTAATTGCATCGGGCTGAACAAAGGTGTCAGGATTCAGGATCAGGATATACCTGCCTGAGGAAGATTGGATGCCAATGTTGCATGCTGCTCCAAAACCAATATTCTTATCATTGCGGATCAGGATGACATCTTTGAATTGCAGAGCAACCATCTCATCCGAGCCGTCAGATGAACAATTGTCAACGACGATTATTTCACTGTCAACGGATCCTGATGCAGCAATGACGGATGTTAATGCCTCAGCGAGGTATTCCCTGACATTGAATGATACAATGATTACCGAGAGTTCCATGACTCTCAGATTGCACTCATCTCCTCCCTGATAGCCTCCGCGAGGCGGCGTACACCCTCACAGATATCAGCAGGACCGCAAAAGGAGAAGTTAATGCGCATGGTATTATGCCCCTCATTATTGCAGTAAAAGACTGACCCGCAAACGAAAGCAACCTTTTTTCTGATAGACCTCTCAAGCAGGCGGGCGGCATCCATGGACGGCGGCAGCGTGACAAAAAGGAACAGTCCTCCCTGTGGCTCTGTCCATTTAACTCCTTCAGGCATGAACTGACGGAAGCACTTGAGCATATAATCACGTCTCTCGCGATATAATGCTACAGTCTTCTTCAGATTAAGGTCAAGAAGTCCTTTTTCAAGATACTTTGCCACTATCTTCTGCCCGAATGCAGGAGAGCACAGGTCTGCCGCCTGTTTAGCAATGATTATCTTGTCTATGAGGTCGGGGTGTCCCACAACCCAGGCAAGCCTCAATCCCGGGGCAAATATCTTGGAGAAGGTGTGCAGGGTGATTACCCGCCCCGAGGTGTCAAGGCTGTACATCAGCGGCTGAGGCTGACCCTCAAACCTTATATTGCGGTAAGGACTGTCTTCAACTATCAGGAGGTCATGTCTTTCAGCTATTCGTATTATCTCAAGACGGCGCGCACGGGGGACAGTCACCCCGGCGGGATTCTGAAAGTCTGGAATGATATAAATGAATTTGATGGTTTTCCCTTGTTCCTCAAGATTCATTATGGCCTTTTCGAGGAGGTCAGGACGCATCCCGTCATCGTCAAGAGGAATGCCTTTCATCTGTGCTCCGTAGACCGTGAAGGCACTCAACCCGCCAAGGTATGAAGGGAGCCCGCAGATAACACAGTCGCCGGGATCAATAAATATCTTACCGATAAGGTCAAGAGCCTGCTGTGAACCGCTGGTTATCACAATATTGTCAGGAGTAATATCAAGTCCTTCCCTGTTATGGCGCTCAACAATTAGTTTTCTGAGTTTGCTGTCTCCCTCCGTAGTACCGTATTGCAGGGCTGCGGCACCGTCTTCGTCAAGGACTTCGACAGCAATCTTTTTAACGTCTTCTATCGGAAACGACTCAGGAGACGGAAGTCCGCCGGCAAATGAGATCACATCCGGTTTTTGGGTCAGTTTCAGTATCTCTCTGATCGCCGATCGCTTCATCGAATGTGATGAGCGTGAAAAGAATTTATCATATTTCTCTGCCATGACCGGTACTTATTTTGTCAAATAAAACAAGAATTTCAGAATAAAAAAATGACTGGAGAGATCTTATTCTGTTTTCATCATTATGTGCGCGGTGCAACCGAGAATATACGACGGTTTACAATTGACTGGCCGAGGGTGATCTCGTCAGTATACTCGAGCACATCTCCAATAGCCACTCCCCGTGCCAGTGTGGTGACTTTTATGTTGTACTGGGAAAGACGCCTGAAGATATAGAAATTGGTAGTGTCACCTTCCATGGTTGTACTCAGTGCCAGTATAACCTCCCCGATACCACCTTCACGTATCCTCTCTTCAAGTTTATTGATTGTGATATCTGAGGGCCCTATACCGTCAACAGGAGAAATGATGCCTCCAAGAACATGATAGAGTCCCTTGAACTGCCTTGTATTCTCCACAGCCATCACGTCCTGGACGTTTTCTACGACGCAAATCACCGATCTGTCTCTGCGTTGGTCACTGCAGATCTCACAAATGGTGGTGTCACTTATGCTGTGGCATATACTGCAGTAACATACGTCCTCACGCAGCCTGGTGACCGTCTCACTGAAACGCTTCACTTCGGCGCTGTCACGCCTCAGCAGGTGCATCACAAGCCTGAAAGCAGTCTTGCGGCCTATGCCGGGCAGTGAGGCGAACTCATTCACCGCATCCTCAAGTAACTTTGACGGAAAACCTTTTATCATCAAACCGGTTTTAAACAAAATTAAAATAATTTTTTGTCTTCGTGCTTTTTGCTAATCTTGTAATCAAATTTTGAATTTGATGACACCTTCTCTTATACTGGGTATATTCATTACCTATACCGTAGTGCTCTTTTCAGTTACCTGGATAACAGCACGGAAAGCAAATAATCAGTCATTCTATATCGGTAACAGGGTCTCGCCCTGGTTTGTGGTTGCCTATGGAATGATAGGGGCTTCTCTTTCAGGCGTGACTTTCATGTCGGTGCCCGGATGGGTGCAGGAGACCCAGTTCAGCTATCTTGTTGTGGTATTCGGATACCTCTTCGGCTATTTTGTCATAGCCCTGGTACTGCTCCCGCTGTACTACAGGCTGAAACTTACTTCTATCTATTCATACCTTGAACAGCGCTTTGGTTTCTGGTCGTACAAGACCGGAGCAGGATTCTTTATTATGTCAAGAATACTGGGGGCCTCACTACGTATGTTTCTTGTTATCAATGTCTTGCAGATATTTGTATTTGATGCCTGGAATGTTCCGTTCTGGGTTAATGTTCTTATTTTCATAACGCTGATAATTATTTATACTCTTAAAGGAGGCATAAGGACCATAGTGTGGACTGACATGCTTCAGACAACCTTTATGCTACTTGCCGTCATCCTTTCAGTAGTCTATATCAGCAAGGAACTGGGGACGCCCATTTTTAAACTTGTTGCTACTGTTACAGACAGTTCTGTTTCCCGTATTTTCATAACGGACTGGCACAGTGAACGTTTCTTTATAAAGCAATTTCTGAGCGGTATATTTATTACCATTACGATGACCGGTCTTGACCAGGAGATGATGCAGAAAAATCTGAGCTGCAAAAATATCAAAGATGCTCAGAAGAATATGTTTACTTTCAGCGGCATATTGGTTTTTGTCAATTTCCTTTTTCTGATCCTTGGTGCCTTCCTCCTTATTTATGCAAAGAGCAAGGCCATCACCGTTGCCTCAACCGATGATCTTTTCCCCACAGTTGCATTTCAATATCTTGGACCTTTTGCAGGAGTTGTGTTTCTGATAGGATTGATTTCAGCGGCCTTCCCGAGTGCTGATGGAGCCCTGACCTCCCTGACGACTTCAGTAAGCATAGATTTTCTGGGCCTGGAAAAGAACAACGTATTGACCGAGAAGGAAAAGACAAGGATAAGGTACAAGGTGCACATGACAATTGCCTTTATCTTCTTCATCGCCATAATTATTTTCAAGTCAATGAATAGCCGGGCAATAATTGATGAGCTTTTTACTATTGCAGGATACACCTATGGACCTCTTCTGGGCCTTTACTCTTTCGGCCTCTTCACCAGACGACTTGTAAATGACAGGATAACACCGTTCATTGCCGTTCTGTCACCGGTAATATGTTATTTTCTAAGTACGTATTCTGAGGAGCTGTTCAACGGATACAGGTTTGGTTTTGAGTTGCTCCTTGTCAATGGATTTCTGACTTTTATGGGGCTGCTGATTTTCAGCCGCAAGGGCACTGTCTCAGAGCCTGCCCCCCGTCCCTGACCGGGAGGTGTTTGTAGTCGGCACTGTCTCTCCCTCGCCTTCCTGGTCTTCTGAAACCGGTTTGGGTTTGATGATTACCCGTATCTTTTTATAGGGAATGGAAATGGAGACATAATAAGCTGCACCTGTTGCCA
>Ga0307376_10004790_pt1 | contig 12318 bp, 7 predicted proteins | sample TR2MG_FD_202536 | JGI IMG/M metagenome (GOLD analysis project Ga0307376, IMG submission 202536) | Soil microbial communities from Risofladan, Vaasa, Finland - TR-2 | ecosystem: Environmental > Terrestrial > Soil > Coastal area > Acid sulfate soil | place: Finland: Risofladan, Vaasa | collected... | reverse complement strand
TCGACGCCTGCGGCTGACCAATCGGCTCCAGCCCCGGCCGCAGAGACCGCCACCGCCCCCGAAATAGGGGCCAATGCGGCGGCCCCGTCGCCCCAGCCATCCTCGCCCGAGCCTTCGACCGCCGCAGCTCAGCAGCCACCGCCCGCGGCTGAAACGCCAGCGGCGGCGGCGCCAGTGGAGCCGCTGGCGGCGGAGGCGCCCCCGCCAACCCCGGTGGATCCGGTGGTTGCGATCATTCGTTCGAAGCTCGCCGACCCCGATCTGCGCAAGGGCGCCGACGATAAAGATGTCGCGGCGCTCGAGGCCTTCTATGCGCGGAGGACCGGCTTGCCCATGTGGGTTACCGAGATGGGTCTCTCGGCCAAGGCGCAAGCGGCGCTGTTCGAGATCGAGCAGGCAGCCGATTGGGGTCTCGACCCCGCCGCCTTCGATCTGCCGCCCGCGGACGCGCTGCCGTCGAGCCTGGAGGCGCAAGCCATCGCCGAGATCAAGCTCGACCTCGCTATGCTCAAATATGCCCGCTTTGCCCGCGGCGGGCGGTTCAACCCGCAACAGATCAGCAAGCTGCTCGACCAGGTGCCGCCTGTGCGCGACCCGGACACCGTCCTGACCGGGGTCGAAGCGGCGGACGCGGTCGATGCCTATCTCCGTGCGCTGCAGCCTCAGCACGAGCAATTCGAGCGCTTGCGCCAGGCGCTGCTCGCGGCGCGCGGCAAGAGCGGGGAGGGCGCCAAGTCCGCCGACAGCGATCCGGACATCAAGCGGCTCATCATCAATATGGAGCGCTGGCGCTGGATGCCGGAAGACCTCGGCGCGATCTATGTCTGGAACAACTCACCGGAGTTCATGCTCTACGTGGTCAAGGAGGGGAAGGCGATTTACGCCGACAAGACGCTGGTCGGCACGCTCAATTATGCGACGCCCGTCTTCTCCGCCGACATGAAGACCATCGTCTTCAATCCAGATTGGAACGCGCCCGAGACGGTTGTGGTGGAGAATTTGCTGCCGCATCTGCAGCGGGGGAACTATTCGATCCTCAAAACCCACAAGCTCTCGGTGAGTTACCAAGGCAAGCCGGTTGACGTGAGCAGAGTCAATTGGAGCCGTTCAAATGTGCTCAGCTACACCTTCAGCCAGAAGGGTGGACCGAGCAACGTTCTCGGCAAGGCGAAATTCCTCTACCCCAACAAGCACGTCGTCTACATGCACGACACGCTCCCGTACCGGAAGAAGGTCTTCAAAAAGCCGGTGCGCATGATCGGGCATGAATGCGTGCGCATGGAGAAGCCAGACCGGTTCGCGCAAGTGCTCCTGGCCGAGGACAAGGGCTGGCCGGTGAGCAAGGTCAAGGAATTATGGGATAAGGGTCTCAACAGCGCCGTCGCGGTCGATCGGACAATCCCGGTGCACATGGTCTATTTCACCACGGTGGTGGACGAGACAGGTAAGGTCGAGACCTATGCCGACGTTTACGGGCTCGACAACAAGCTCGCCGTGGCGTTGTTCGGCGCCGCCAAGGGCTTTCCGCCGCCGCCTGAAAGCAAGCAGCCGCAGGTCGAGGCGGCGAACGAGCCTCGTCCCGCGAGCCGGACACCGGGCGGCAGCGGTATCATGGGCTCGCTGGGCTTCCTCGACGACTAGCCCGTTCGGCCAAATATTGTACGCCTGCCGCTTCGGTATAAAACCAGGAGAAGCATCGATGATCAAAGCCACGTGCTACGCCTTGTGCGCTGTCGCCATCCTATGGGCGAGCTCCGGCCCGCTGCCGGCTGAAACAGCAGCCCTTGCGGCAACGGTTGAACAGGCGAACCCTCAAACGCATTCAGGTGGCCTGTCCGGGACGGAAATGTTCCGCCCGAACTCCTCCGGCGACTTCAGCCCGGCTGTTCGGCTGGCCAAGGAATGCAAGCCCGACGGAAAGTCCTGCAAGAAAAACGAGCAATGCTGCTCCGGCAATTGCCAAAAAGGAACAGACATGCCGAAAGGCACCTGCCTCCACGGGGATTAGAATTAGGGCTGCCGAGCTCCGCGCCGGGCTTAGGTCAGGGCTGGCTGAAGGGGTTCCAAGAACCACGCTTCTGCGTCGTGCGCTTCTTCGTGGTTTTTGTCGAAGCGGTCTTTTTCGAGCTGGTCTTCTTCGCGGTGGTCTTCTTCGCGGTGGTCTTCTTCGCGGGCGTTTTCCGCAGCTTATCAGCCTGGGCTTTGGTCATGTCGCCGGCATCGACCAGGGCCGCGACGCACGTATTGGAAAGCTTCTTCGCGGAGCGGGACATGCAGGCGCGCAAGCCCTCGCTGCCAACCGCATAGGCGTTGCAGTAGCGCTGATAGTCCGCCTTGCAATCCTGCTTCTGGCGCTCGGTGACGGCGCCCGCCGCAGTCGAAAACATGATCAGCGTGGCGGCAAGAAGAGCGGCGTGGGTGAAATGTCTGGGTCTCATCTCGTTCAACTCTGACTTCGGAGGCAAAGCTACAGCAAGAATTTAAGGCCCAAAAACGGCCCCCCGGTGGGAACTTTGAGGGCTATGCTAGGTCTCATGGAATAAGCCTTATCGGCTCAGGGGTGCCAGAATAGGGCGAAGGTTAGAAGGCATCCGCTGGGGCGAGTCAATCCGCTTCGATCCCAGTTTGCCGAGGGCTGTTAACCTTCTGCCGCTGTGCCGGCTGACTGAAGTTCGCCGCCCGACCCCGGGATTGTCCAAGCGCGTGAACGAGCCGCTACCCTCGACACCCGCATGGGGTGCGGTCCGTTAAACCTATTCGGCTAGCTTTGCGCTTCTTGCGTTCGACCGGCGAACGCAATCGCTTTGATCGGCATATCTCATGCCCCGCAAACATGGAGCCAACACGATGTCCTTTGCTACGACGAAGACGTTGACCTGGCTTGCGGTGACCCTCCTCTCGAGTGCGGCGGTGCTACCCTCCATGACCGCAGCCTGCACCCGCGCGCTTTGTAGCGGTTCCGACAATACCGTGATCACCGGGCGGTCGATGGACTGGATGCAGGACATGCAGACCGATCTATGGGCATTTCCGCGGGGCATGGCGCGCGACGGCGCGGCCGGACCGGACTCGCCGAAATGGGTCTCGAAATACGGCAGCGTGATCGCCTCGGGTTACAATATCGCCAGCGCCGACGGCATGAACGAGAAGGGCTTGGTCGCTAATCTGCTTTATCTCGCCGAGTCCAGCTATGGCGGGCTAGACAACAAGCCGCCGCTGTCCATCGGCCTCTGGGCGCAATACGTGCTCGACAATTACGGGACTGTGGCCGAGGCGGTGGACGGGCTACAGGCGCAGCCGTTCCGCATCATCGCACCGAAGCTGCCGAATGGCTCGGCTGCGCAGCTGCATCTCTCGGTTTCCGATCCGACCGGTGATTCCGCGATCTTCGAATATATCGACGGCGAGCTCGTGATCCACCACGGCAAGCAGTACCAAGTGATGACCAACTCGCCGACCTACGACCAGCAGCTTGCGCTCGACGCCTATTGGAAGAGGATCGGCGGCCTCAAATTTCTGCCCGGCACCAACTCAGCTCCTGACCGCTTCGCCCGCGCCTCGTTCCTGATCGACGCGGTTCCAAGCAAGGCCGATCCGAACTTCATCGGTGCGGTCCCCGATGGCACCTACGCCAATCAGGCCGTGGCCGAGGTGATGTCGGTGATCCGCGCCGTCAGCGTGCCGCTCGGCATCACCACGCCGGATGAACCAAATATAGCCTCGACCCTGTGGCGCACGGTCTCCGATCAGAAGAACAAAGTGTATTTCTTCGATTCGGCCACGACCCCGAACACGTTCTGGGTGCCTTTAGCCGATCTTGATCTCTCCGAAGGCGCCCCGGCCAAGAAGCTCGCGATTGCGGGAGGAAAATATTATTCGGGCAATGCCACGGAGCACTTCGTGGAAGCCGCCCCCTTCCAGTTCCTGCAGGCAGACCCGAAACAATAAACGGCGCGGGAGGGGGCTACGCGTCCTGCCAATAGGGCTTGGCCCGGAGCCGCTGGAGCCAAGCGGCGATGTTCTTATAGCCGCTGATGTCGAATTTGAGGGCTGGGGGCGAGGTGTCGAGCCTGGGGCCGGCGAGAAAATCCACCACGGTTAGCGGCCCGAGGATGTAGTCGCGGCCCTCGAGCTGCTTGTCGAGCACCGGTAGGAAGCGGTCGAGGCGGGCATAGGCGTCGGCCATGATGGCCGGGTCGTTACCGGGCTGGTTCAACACCTTCGGCTTGATAAAGATCTCCCAGGCCAGTGCGTCCATGGCGGCTTCGGCGCCGCCAACCCACCAGCAGATCCATTGATCGATGAGGGCTTGCGTCTTGGGGTCGGCGCCTGCCAATTCCCGTTCGGGGCGCTTGGCGGCGAGATATTTCAGGATCGCCGGCGATTCCCACAGGACGAACCCATCGTCCTCCAGCGTCGGAATGCGTCCGTTCGGGTTCTTGGCCAGGAATTTGGCCGAGCGCGTCTCGCCGACGCGCGGATCGAGCGCCACCTTCTCCAGCGGAATGCCAAGCTCGGCCGCGAGCAGCCGGACCTTCCGGGCATGGGGTGAGACATCGAGCTGGTAAAGGGTGATGGTCATGGCCTGTCCTCATTCAAGAAATTCAACACGACTTCATTGAAGCGTTGCGCCGCTTCGAGATGGATGAGATGGCCGACGCCCTCGAACACCTCGACGCGGGCCGTGGGCATCTTCGCGGCAAGCTCCTTGGCCAGCCGGACATTGTGACCCATTTCCGCGCGCAACGCTTCGGGCGCGAAATTGCGCCCGGGCGCCACGTGATCGTTCTCGCCGATGACGAACAGCACCGGCTGCGTGAGAAGGGGGATTTCGTCGGCCACGGGCTCGCGCCAGATCATCTGGTAGGAATTGGCAAAGGCCGTGAGCCAGCGGGGATAGTCGGCGCTGCCGCCAATGCGCGTGCGCGCCTCCACATAAGGGTCGAGCGCGGTCGGCGGCAGCGCGACCTCATAGGCTTGCATCATCCATTGGCGGTAGGAGGCCGGCGTCACCGTCTCATCCTGCGCGATGAGCTTGCCGTTCGGCACCGGCGGCACATAACGCCGGTAGTCCTCGAGCCCGATCGGGGCCGCGAGCACCATGCGCTCGACGCGCTCGAAGTAGCTGCGGGCGAAGCGCGTGGCGAGCATTCCGCCCATCGAATGCGCGACGACATCGACCTTCTTGATTCTGAGCGCATCGAGCAGGTCCGCGCTATTGCGCGCAAGCATGTCGAAATGGAGATCGAACAGAGGCTTCGACGATTTGCCGAAGCCGATCTGGTCCGGCGCCACGACTCGGTACCCATCGGCGGTCAGCGCCTTGATCGTGGCTTGCCAATAGCTCCCGGGGAAATTGCGCCCGTGCAGCAGCAGCGCGGTGTGGCCGTTCGCTGCGCCTGCAGGCGGCACGTCCATATAGGCCATGTTCAGCCGCTCGCCGCTGGCCGGGATCACAAACATGTGTACCGGGTAAGGGTAGGCGAAGCCCTCAAGCCCGATGCCGAACGGTTCCTCGGCCGAAGCAGGGCCAACCGCCGCCGAGAGCAGGAGCAGAGCGGCGAGGGGGACCGCCACGTTAGGCTTGCGCATTGTGGATCTCATGCGGTCAAAAATTCTGACCTGGGAGCTTGAGCGGAGGCCAGACTAGCGCGAGCGGAGCGGCGAAAACATGACACGTCAAGCCAGTTTGCAAATCCGCCAAAGGTTGCTATCTCGTGACTCTCTCCCCATTTCGTGGGCGCAATTTTGCCGCCACTCATGGCTAGGGTCGGACCCCTCGGGGGAGGCGTCCGCGGGCGGGAACTCAGAAAATAGAACGAAAATGATCAAGCGCTTTCTCATTGCCGCCATCCTTGTCGCGCTGTTCCTGGGCGGGGTCGGCTATTTCAATCTCGTGTTCAAGCCGGCGATGATCAAAGAGTTCGTGGGCAAGATGGCGCCGCCGCCCGCGACCGTGACCGCGACCATTGCCAAAACCGAAAGCTGGACCGATCACGTGCGTTCGATCGGCACGCTTATCGCGATCCAAGGCGTCGACGTGGCGCCGGAGGTCAATGGCATCGTCAAGGACTACTTCTTCGAAAGCGGCGAGGACGTTCAGAAGGGCGCGAAGCTCGTCCAGTTCGACACCTCGGTCGAAGAGGCCGATCTCGTCAAGAACCGCGCGGTGCTGCTTGAGGCCAACGCCGACCTGAAGCGACAGGCAAGTCTGGTCAAGCGGGCAATCGTGTCGCAGGCGGTCGTCGACACCACGACGTCGAAGCGAGACACGGCGGCGGCGCTCGTGCAGCGCATGGAGGCCGTGATCGCGCAGAAGAACATCACCGCGCCCTTTGCCGGCAGGCTCGGCCTTCGCCGGATGGAGAAGGGGCAATATGTGAAGGCGGGCGATCCTCTCGTCTGGCTGCAGTCGCTCGATCCGATCTGGATCGATTTTCCGGTGCCTGAGGGCGATGTCGGCAAGTTGAAGAAGGGGGCAACGCTCGAACTCAGCGTCAATGCCTATCCGGGCGAAAATTTCAAGGGCGAGATTGAAGCCTTCGATGCGCGGGTGGCGCAGGAAACGCGCACCCTCATGGTTCGCGCCATGCTGCCCAATGCCGATCACAAGCTCATGCCTGGCATGTTCGCCAATGTGGCGGTGGCGACGGGCGCGCCGAAAGAACTGGTGACGGTACCCCGCACCGCGCTGACCTATAGCCTCTACGGCGACAGCGTATGGGTGGTGAAGGAAGGGGCGCCAGAGCCGCAGAAGACCGCGAGCACGGGCGAAGTCACGGTGCCGGCGCCGCAGCTCAAGGTCGAGCGCCGCTTTGTGCGGGTAGGGCCGAGCGGGGATGAGACCGTGGCGATCCTTGAAGGCGTGGCCGCGGGCGAGCAGGTGGTCACCAGCGGGCAGCTCAAGCTCCATCCCGATGCCTCCGTCAAGATCGACAATTCGAAGCCTCTGACGCCTAAAGCCCAGCGCCCGAAACAGTAGCTCCCATGGCGTTCACCGACATCTTCATCAAGCGGCCGGTCTTGGCCATGGTGGTCAGCCTGCTGATCCTGCTGATCGGGGCGCAGTCGGGCTTGAAGCTGCCCATTCGGCAATATCCCGAGCTGTCGAACACGACCATCACCGTCACCACGATCTATCCCGGCGCCAATGCCGATCTCATTCAGGGTTTCATTACCGTCCCGATCCAGCAGGCGGTGGCGAGCGCGGAGGGGATCGACACGCTCGTTGCCTCCTCGACGCAGAATGTGAGCACCGTCACGCTCAATCTGAAGCTCGACGCCGACCCGGACCGGGCAATGACCGACGTGTTGTCTAAGGTCGCCCAGGTGAAGGGCATTCTGCCGCGCGAGGCCGACGATTCGATCGTCACCAAGAAGACGGGCGAGGGATACGCCCTCATGTATTTGTCGTTCAATTCCAAGGTGATGAACGGCTCGCAGATCAGCGACTATCTCACCCGCGTAGTGCAGCCAAAGCTCCAGACCATCGATGGCGTGGCCAATGCGGATATCCTGGGCGGACAGATCTTCGCCATGCGCATCTGGCTCGACCCGGACCGCATGGCGGCACTCGGCGTCACCCCGCTCGATATCCGCGCGGCGCTTGCCAGCAACAACTTCACCTCGGCCCCGGGCCAGGTGAAGGGCGATTTCGTCCAGACCAATATCGACGCCAAGACGTCTCTCAACGATCCGGCGGCCTTTGGCCGGCTCGTGGTGATCTCCAAGGGCGACGCCCTGATCCGCCTGAGCGACGTGGCCGAGATCGAGCTCGGGCCGCAAAGCGCCGATTCCTCCTCGGTGTTCGATGGCCTGAAGGCCGTGTTCATCGGCGTCTACGCCACGCCCACGGCCAACCCGCTCACGGTCATTACCGATGTGCGCAAGGTCGTGCCCGAAATCCAGCGCGAGCTCCCGGTGGGGCTCGAAGCGGCGATTGCCTATGACGCGACCAATTTCATCCGGGCGTCGCTGTGGGAAGTGGCGAAGACCTTGGTCGAGGCGGCGCTGATCGTCATCGTGGTGATCTTCCTGTTTCTCGGCAATCTCAGGTCGACCATCATTCCGATCGTTACCATCCCGCTGTCGCTGGTAGGCGTACTCGGGCTCCTGCTCGCGCTCGGCTATTCCATCAATCTGATGACGCTGCTCGCGCTCGTGCTCGCCATTGGGCTCGTGGTCGACGACGCCATCGTGGTGGTGGAGAACATCTACCGGCACATCGAGGAGGGGAAGCGGCCGATGGAGGCGGCGCTGATCGGCGCCCGCGAGATCGTCTACCCGGTCATCGCCATGACCATCACGCTGGCCGCGGTGTTCGCGCCGATCGGCTTCGTCTCCGGGCTGACCGGCGCGCTGTTCAAGGAGTTCGCCTTCACGCTCGCGGCGGCCGTGATCGTGTCCGGCGTCGTCGCGCTGACGCTGTCGCCGATGATGTGCTCGCGCCTGCTCAAGCCCCACAATAGCGGCGGCGGTGGGCGGTTCACGCGCTTCCTCGACCGGATGTTCGACGGTTTGAAGGATCGCTATCAGCGGCGGCTCACGCGCTCGCTGAACTACCGGCCCGTCACGCTCCTGGTGCTGGTTGGCGTGATCGCCGGAACCGGGCTCATGTATATGACGACCCAGCGCGAGCTCGCGCCGGAGGAGGACCAGGGTATCCTGTTCACCCTGGTGAAGACGCCGCAATACGCCAATCTCGACTATCTCGAGGACGCGACCCAGCAGCTCTACGAGGTGTACAGCACCGTGCCTGAGAAAGAGCACGTGTTCACCATCAATGGCATGGGGGATGTGCATCAGGGCTTCGCCGGCATCCTGCTCAAACCGTGGGGCGAGCGGGAGCGCGATCAGAAGGCAGTGCTGCAGGAATTATCGCCTCGGATCAACAGCCTGCCTACGGCGCTTGCGCTCGCCTTCTCGCCTCCGGCCTTGCCCGGCTCGACAGGCGGACCGCCGGTGCAATTTGTCATCACCACCACGCATGGCTTCCAGGAGCTCGCCGATGTCCTCGCTGATCTCGAAAAGTCGGCCAAGGCGAGCGGCCTCTTCATCTTCTCCGATTCGGATCTCCGCTTCGAGACGCCGCAGATCGAGGTCCATATCGACCACGACAAGGCCAACCGGCTCGGCATCTCCATGGCCGATATCGGCAACTCGCTGGCGACGCTTCTGGGCGGGAACTACGTCAACCTGTTCGACCTCTACGGGCGGAGCTACCGGGTCATCCCGCAAGTGCCGCGCGACTTCCGGCTGAACGCCGATTGGCTCACCCGCTATCAGATCCGTACGTCGTCGGGCGCGCTGGTGCCGCTTTCGAACGTCGCCACCGTGACCAAGACGGTGCAGCCGAATTCGCTCACCAATTTCCAGCAGTTGAACTCGGCGACGCTGTCGGCCGTGCCCTTCCCGGGCCGCACGCTGGGCGAGGCCATCACTTTCCTCAAGCAGAAGGCGGAAAGCTTCCCCGAGGGCTTCGCCTACGATTTTCAGGGTGAAAGTCGGCAGTTCGTGCAGGAAGGCAATTCGCTCGTTTACACCTTCGTTTTCGCCCTCGTGATCATCTACCTGGTTCTTGCCGCGCAATATGAGAGCTTCCGCGACCCATTCATCATCCTCGTGGCCCTGCCGACCTCGATCTTCGGCGCGCTGCTACCGCTCAATGCGGGGCTCGGCACCATCAACATTTACACCCAGATCGGGCTCGTTGCCCTGATTGGCCTCATCTCCAAGCACGGCGTGCTGATGGTGGACTTCGCCAACAAGCTGCAGGTGGACCAGGGATTGGGCCGCCGCGAGGCGATCGAGCAGGCGGCCGCCATCAGGCTCCGGCCCATTCTCATGACCACGGCGGCGACGGTGGTGGCCATGGTGCCGCTCCTGATCGCAAAGGGCGCGGGCGCGGCGAGCCGCTTCGATATCGGCCTCGTGATCGCCGCCGGCATGACCATCGGCACGCTGTTCACCCTGTTCATCACGCCCGCGGTCTACACCTACCTCGCCAAGGATCATCAGAGGGCTCGGGCCAGGCTGGCCGAAGCTCTGGGATCGGAGGCCTCCGAGCCCGATTCCCCGCCGCTCCACCCAGCCGCGGTCTCCGTGGTGTCGGACGAGGAAGGGGCCACGACGCCTGTCGCCAAAACGGCTCGGCCAGGGGAAGGGGCCCATTCAGCCGAGGTCCTGGCCTTCAAGTCGGCCGCGGCGGCGGCGACCAAACCAGAAAAACCAGGGCGAAAGCGCGCCCGGCGCGCGCCCCGGCGGAAGCCGATCCAGCCCGCGGCCGAGTAAGGCCGGTTTACTCACCCCGAGCGAGCCTCTAGAAGAGCCGAACAAAGGCCGGGCGGGGAAACCATGTTCGCGAAGCTTCTCATTGCCAATCGGGGTGAAATCGCCTGCCGCATCATCAGGACGGCGAAGCGGCTGGGCATTGCCACGGTCGCGGTCTATTCGGATGCCGATCGCGACGCGCTGCACGTGGACATGGCCGACGAGGCCGTCCGGCTCGGCCCGGCCGCCGCCTCCCAATCCTATCTCGACGCGGCCAAGATCATTGCCGCGGCCAAGAAGACCGGGGCCGAGGCCATCCACCCCGGCTATGGCTTTCTTTCCGAGAATGCCGGTTTTGCCCGGGCGCTGGCCAAGGCCGGCATCGTCTTCGTTGGCCCGAACATCAAGGCGATCGAGGCCATGGGCGACAAGATCGAGTCCAAGAAGCTCGCGGCCAAGGCCAAGGTGTCCACCGTTCCCGGCCATCTCGGCGTGATCAAGTCGGCCAAGGAGGCGGCCAAGATCGCCGACGAGATCGGTTATCCGGTGATGATCAAGGCATCGGCAGGCGGCGGCGGCAAGGGCATGCGCATCGCCCATAGCCGGAGCGAGATCGAGGAGGGGTTCGCCTCGTCGCAGTCGGAGGCGAAATCCAGCTTCGGCGACGATCGCGTCTTCGTCGAGAAATATATCGAGGAGCCGCGCCACATCGAGATCCAGGTGCTTGGCGACAAGCACGGCAACGTCATTCATCTCGGCGAACGCGAATGCTCGATCCAGCGCCGCAACCAGAAGGTGGTGGAGGAGGCGCCGAGCCCGTTCATCGACGCCAAGACCCGCGCGGCGATGGGCGCGGAGGCGGTGTCGCTGGCCAAGGCCGTGGGCTACGATTCGGCCGGCACTGTCGAGTTCATCGTCGACAAGGACCGCAATTTCTTCTTCCTCGAGATGAACACCAGGCTTCAGGTGGAGCACCCGGTGACCGAGCTCGTCACGGGGCTAGACCTCGTGGAGGAGATGCTGAAGATTGCCGCGGGCGAGAAGCTCAAGCTCAAGCAAAAGGACGTGAAGCTCGATGGCTCGGCCATCGAGGTGCGCATCTATGCCGAGGACCCGGTCCGCAATTTCATGCCCTCGACCGGGCGCCTAGTGCGCTATCGCCCACCGGCCGAGGGGTTAGCCGACGGGGTGACCACTCGGCTCGACTCCGGCGTGGAGGAAGGCGGCGAAATCCCGGTCTATTACGACCCGATGATCGCGAAGCTGATCACGCACGCGCCGAAGCGGTCCGAGGCGATCGAGCATATGGGGAACGCGCTCGACGCCTTCACCATCGAGGGCTTCCGCCACAACATTCCCTTTCTCGCCGTGCTCATGCGGAACGAGCGCTGGAGAGCAGGACGCCTCTCGACCAGATTCATCGCCGAGGAATTTCCGGACGGCTTCAAGCCGCCTCTGCCCACCGGCGCCGAGCGCGACGCCATCGTCGCCGTCGCCGCCGCTATCGACCACATGAGCAATCAGAGACGCCGCGCCATCACCTTGCAGATGCATGGCGAGGCGGTTCGCTTCGCCGATATCCGCATCGTCGAGCTGGTTGGCGCCTGCGAGAGGGTCAGTGTCGCCGGCGGCATCGATGGGCCCTTCACCGTGACCTTCGACACCGAGGGGAAGGGCCTGCCGCGGCAGGCCCTGCTCCAATCGCCCTGGTGGTTCGGCGATGCCGTGTGGGAGGGCACCATCGATGGCAAGCCCGCTTCGCTGCAGGTGCGCCCAATCCTCAATGGCTATCAGTTGACCTATGAGGGCGTCGAGGTTCAGGCGCGCGTGCTGACCGAGCGCGAGGCCGAATTCATGGCGCTGATGCCGATCAAGGAAAAGGCGGACACCTCGAAGCTGCTGCTGTGCCCAATGCCGGGCATGGTCGTCTCGCTTAACGTCAGCGAGGGCCAGGAGGTCCGCGCCGGCGATGCGCTGTGTATCGTCGAAGCCATGAAGATGGAGAATGTGCTCAAGGCCGAGCGCGACGGGACGGTGGCCAAGGTCCTG
>Ga0307376_10004789_pt1 | contig 12318 bp, 9 predicted proteins | sample TR2MG_FD_202536 | JGI IMG/M metagenome (GOLD analysis project Ga0307376, IMG submission 202536) | Soil microbial communities from Risofladan, Vaasa, Finland - TR-2 | ecosystem: Environmental > Terrestrial > Soil > Coastal area > Acid sulfate soil | place: Finland: Risofladan, Vaasa | collected... | reverse complement strand
TTAGTTAATAATCTTAAAGCTTGCCGGGGATTTCCACCGGAAAGTTCAGTTATATTATTTAAAATATCTCCTGTTGAATTGACATACACCCCTGTTCTTTTTCTTAATATTTCATGAATGCTCTCATTCCCGAACGATCCTAAAAAAAGCTTATGGGCATTTTTTAAAATCCATTTATTATCAAAGAGATGAACTGCATTAACTTCAAAAATTGTTTTGCGCTGAGATAATATATTAAGTGATGAATGTATCGAAAAGAAACTTGCGGTTAAAGGCTCATATTTATCAATACCAGATGCAAAAAGAAATAATTGTCTATCAATATTAACTTCAATTGTTTCAATTATTTTATTAATGCTTGTAGTGACATATTCAATATTTTCAACTAGTTTCTGAGCTAGGTTTTTTCTGAATTCAAAACTAATTAGAGAAAGCTCTAGAACAGAAAGCTTCTCGACTAATGTTTCCCACTTTTTAACTTGGTTATTCGTTAATTCTTGAGGAAGATTAGAAAAGGATAAATCTATTTTTTTACCAATTGCATAATTTGCAATTCCAACCAATAGAATTCTTAGAAAATCTCCTTCAGAAAGGTTTTCTCCTTCGGTATCAAAATGAAATGAAATATCAGGTCTTATATTGCAGTCTTTGAAAGCTTTGTTGATAAATGTAGATTTTCCTGAACCTATTTGCCCACCTATAAGCACTGGTTTATTATTATTCTTTATCCAATCTTCGAACTCTTCAATTAGATTCTGACGAAATGGCACATATAGTTTTTGAAATTCCCAGTCGGATTCGAATGGTAAACCCTCATCAAAATTAATTCCGTATTCGTTTCTTTTCATATTTAGTCTCTACTTTGCCGTCTAAAATTCTCAACAGTTTTAATAAAATCTGGAATAACTGGTAATTTTGACCATTCACTCCAGATATCGATTGTAGAACTTAAAGGTTGTTCAGTTGGTGGGTTTATTTTAATCCTACTCGGGAGCAAAACAGCATCTCCAACTACCATCCCCTCCCCAATATCCATAATAGGCAAAACCTCCAACATGCTTTCAAGACTCTCTGGCATTAATTTTCTCACAGTTATTTGGTCCGCACTATTGGTTAAACGTAATGAAATTACATTATTGCATTGGCTTAAGATTGTATCAGAAACATCAGAAGGGCGTTGACTAATTATAAACAGAGCAACTCCATACTTGCGACCTTCTTTCGCTATTTTTTCAAAGTTCTCAATAGCACGCTTTTCCACTGGATTTTGTCCCTCCTTTTTTGGCAGATAGAGATGGGCCTCATCACAAACAAATACTAATGGATGCCTTTCTTCATGTTCGGTCCAGAATTGCACTTGATAAATGATTCGTGCTACTAATCCAACGATAATTGGTAAAATATCTTCAGGTACTTCAGAGAAATCAATGACTTTGATTTGACTTTTTGTTTCGGAGAAATCCATTAGTTTGGCTGCAAGGTTTGCCATTGAGTCATATTGATGTTCCCTTGCCGGTGCCTGAAACAGGAATCCATATCTTTTATCGCTTAGTTTACTTCTTATTCGTGTTAATAGTCTGCTAAATTGACCATAAAAAACACCTTGCTTTAAGCCCCTAGCTCCATCAACCATTTCTTCATTCAGGGATTTTAAAGTAGTGATTACATTTCCTAGACTGAAAGGTACCGGACTATCGAGAGTAAACGCAGCCAAGACTTGTTCTTTTCCTAATTTAGTTAGTATTGCTTTTTTTTGTTCAATAACTGCATCTTGAAAGACCATAACCTGATTGTGTGCAGTAAACTCAGTGCGGTCAATAAACATTGTTTGCATTTCTTCTGCATTTAAAAGCCAATAGGGAAGATGGAGCAATTCATTTGATGTCTTTCCCAAATCTTCTGGGCCAGGAACTCGCAATTGTTTAGCATAACTTAATTTTCTATACTCACCATGCAAATCAAAAACCACCATATTTGCAGATGGCAATTTCGCTGCTTTCTCGAGTATCGAAGCGACTGCCCAAGATTTACCAGAACCAGTACTACCAACTAAAGCTGCATGACGTTGGAAAAATTTGTTCCCATCAAGATAGGCTTTTGCTTTTTCATCAATGGTGTATTTACCAATCTCAAAAGAATTTCCTTTTTTGCCTGATTGCGACAAGATTCCCATAAAAGTTTCTAACTGGGCATCACGTAAAATATGACATTCAGAATCTATCTCTGGTACTTGATTTAAGGAACGTGAAAAAATAACTTCATGAGGCATGCTCACTAATGAACCAAGTAAAGTAACCTTAACTGTATTTGCAACACCTTCAATTACTTCTTCGGTGCTGTCTTCTCCCTCCACAGAATTATCTACATTTACAATTGTCTTAATAACTCTCTCAATTAAACCAATTAACCATGCTTCTATTGCACCAGGAAGACCAACTGCAACCAACTGGCCAACATGGGCTTTTCGCAAATCTTCACTTTTTTCTACGAGTATTGAAACTTTTCGTGTATCGACATCACGAACTTTACCAAGTAAATGTGATTTATCAAAATTAAATGTTGCCATGTTTTAGTCTCCTATTAATTCTTTGGTGAACTCTTGAATATTCCATAATTGTTTGTCATGCAAATATAACCAATCATCATATTGCTTATTGAAAATACGTGTTCCAGATTTACCGGAAACTTCCTCCATACAAATTAACCACAGATTATCAGATTCTTTTAAAAGTTTCTGAATTCTAACATTGTCATCTCTTGTGACTATTATACCATTACATTTTTGGGTTTTTAATTTTGGACGAATATAACATTCTATATGTGTATCATTGAAACCATAACCAATAAATAGAAATGAGTCTTTGGTTTCCAAAATTTTATCAAATTGTAGAATTAGTTCTTTTCGAAAATGTGAAAGCTTTTCAAATTTCGAAATGCCAGGTGTTACTAAAACACGTTCACAATTCTCTGGAGGGTCCCATGACCAAAGGTTGTTTTCGATAACCTCGTCATTAAACCAAAAGGTATTTAATGAACCATGAACTTTGTGTAAATTAATATGTTTCAAGTCATTCCATACATGGGTAATTTTTCCTCGTTTTAAGATATTTTCTTTAGACAATCTTATTAAACGATTACTTTGTTCCCAATTGAATCTTTTATATATATTGCCCCAGAAACCATTTATATAAGGTATTTTTATTTTCTCAAAAGCATATTCAGCAAGCATGTCATAATTAGGAGTAACAACATTTAAAGCCCTATCTGATTCCGGTAATCTATCAACCAGCCGTTTAAATAAAATACTACATGGCCATTCAATCTCCCCACTGTAAATTTTTTTGCAGAACTCCTCGTCGAGAGAAGCTATCAGATTTCCAGCAATTTTTACAACAATATTAATTAATTCTTCCGTTTTCACATTGTTCATAGCATTCTCTAAATCGTTATTGGCTATTAAAGCCTTAATAACGTCTGTCCATTCCTTTTCCAATTGAATTTTCCCCTTAATTGAGGAGGGAACTTTTTCTATAAGTTCATCTTTTAAATTACTCATTCCAAAACGACCATCGATAGAACAAGAAATACCAGTTCCAAGTACTACCAAGGGAGTGGGATTTTTTTGAAAAAAACTAGTTATTTCTTTATATGCTATTGCTTGAGTTAGTTCCATAAACTATTGGAATGCTTACATCTGAAAGTTAAGGTTTTATTCATAATACTTCACTGACAACAGTAATCTTTAGCTTTTAAATTGATTCGACAATCCGAATCTCTTCTTCAGTCAAACCATACAACTCATAAACAAGCCGGTCAATCTCTGATTCCAGGGCGCTGGTGTTGGCGGTGGTATCGGATTTTTTGGTAAAAAGAATTCGATCAACAATTTTTATAATTGGTATTTGTTGTTCATAATTAATCTTTGGTATTGGAATATTGTCAAAATAGCTGCCGAACCATTTAATACCATCTTTTCCCCAAATTACAGATCCAAGTTTAAAATATTGAAAAACTGCATTTGAATTAAGTATTCCAATAAGATACTTGATATCTTTAGAAATTGCGAAAGAAGAGCTATCAACAGTAAACTCTCCTTTTTCGCTTATAGCAAAAGCATTCCTATTTGAAAGCCTAGTCCAAACTAATTTTGTTTCAAAAAACTTTTCATAGTAGGAGCATTTCCTTAATTCATACCATTTCTTTTGGCCATTTTTTGCTTCATAAACATCTTCAAGCTGATTTTTAAAACATTTAAGATAATTATAAACTCCTTTATATTTATCTATCTGAATCCCTGTATATGAGTAAATTATATATTCTTTAGGAGTTAGGATTTGGTATCTTTTTATATCTGCTCCTTTTAGCACAGGTCTAATTATTTCAGCGCTGATAGGGTCAGAAGTAATTATTTCATTTTTTAAGGATTCGGAAATTATGAAAACCTCATTAAGACCTGTAGTTATTCCTCGATTGATCGAAATTCCATCATATTTTATAAATGGGAAGCCTTTTGATTCAATTTTAATCTTTATGTTTTGTATTTCCTTATTTTCAAAATTCCAGGGTTTATCATTAAGGTAATTTCTCTGTATTAGGGTGGCTCTTGAAGAAAATTCTTCACTAAGGTTTTGGTTGAAGGAAGTTTCCTTGTAGTTCCATGATAAAATAGGGGATTCATCTGGTTCTCTTTTCTCTATCAGTAAAATAATACTACCAACATTTGCATTTTCAAATACGTTAATATCATTTAAATAAATTATTTGTTTTATCTCCTTTTTAGATAAGTACCCCCTTAAAACATCTCCATAATTTGTAAAACAAAATCTATTTGAAGTAATAAAACATAAACAACTATTGCCCTTTAATATATCAAATCCTCTTTCATAAAAGAGACAATAAATATCTGAACCTCTTGTAAAAACAGAATAATTTGAATTGGATATAAATAATAACATTTCCGGACTTAACGAAGAAAGGTTAAAGTACGGAGGATTCCCGATCACAACATCGAACCCAACAAAATCACCGTCATTATTTAGGACTTCCGGAAACTCAAACCGCCACTCAAAAGCATTCTCATAAATCTTATTGCTTTTGATCTCTTCTATTTCAGTTTCAAGTTTTTTTATTTCCTCTGTAAGTTTATTAACTTTTCTGTTCCAATCTTCTTTCTGAGTTTTGGAAAGTTCAAATAGAGTTGTCTGGCCGGAAAGACTTAAAAGTTCTCCCTTGAGCTTATTGAGTTTTAAGAACCGCTTATCGCTCTTCGATACTTCGGTTTCAAAGTCATTTTTGATCTTATTGATAAGCTGTTCCATATCTCTCTTTTCATCTTTCGACTGAGCGTTCCGGTAGGTCATTACAGCTTCACGGTAATTGTCGACGGTCCATTTACTAGATTTCAGAGCTGTTTTTATATCTGCATCGAGCGGATATCTGCTAATAAGTGAATTACCGCATTTTATATTTATGTCAATATTTGGAAGTGTTTCAAGCTCCCTGTTACCTGAACCGGGTTTGTAATAGGCGTTCTTCAGCAGCTCGATCCATAGTCTGAGCCGGCATATCTTCACGGAGTTGGGATTTATATCAACTCCAAAAAGACAGTTTTCAATGATCTTCTGTTTTTCCTGAAATAATGCTTCCTGTACTCTCTGGCTCTCCTTGCTTTTCGGATTATATTCGAATAATTTGGATTGTTCGTCGGTTATAATAAGCTCATCGTTAATTACCTCAATTGTATACTCCTTAAGTTTTTTCCCTTCCCTGTCGGAAAGTATTTTAAGCTCCGATTTAATTGCAATAATCTCATTCAACGCAGAAACAAGAAAGTGACCGGAACCGACTGCAGGATCGCAAATTCTGAGACTATTAATTATTCGGTCAGCTTCCTTTATATCTTCAATTTTATTATAGATATCGCTTATTGTATCACATTGCCATCCTTTTACATCATTAAACTTTTGTACAACTGCTCTCATGATTGTCTCATGACACATGTACATTGTAATGAAACCCGGGGTAAAGAATGAACCATCTTTGTATCCGTTGATCTTCTCAAAGATTAATCCTAATACTGAGGCATTTATGAGTGTTTTATTTTCTTCCTGAATATCTTCCGAACCTTCACTTGAAAAATCATATGAATCAAGAAAATCAAAAAGATATTGTAATGGGTCAATATCTCCAGTTTGTTTCTTGCCTGTTTTATCTTTCAGCACCGTATTGCTTAAGACCGGAAGTTTGAAATGATCGCCCAAATTACTTATCCTGATGGTCCTGTGTTCAAGGTCATTGGGTTCGAACAGTGAACTGTTTAAAAAGGGGATGTTACTGAATTTTTGTTTTATTAGTTCACTGCGGTCGCCTTCTTTAACTGCAAGGACCTGAAAGAACAACTTATTAAGTTCATCATAGTCACTTATCCTTTCAGTGTTGAGAAACCGGAATGTCTTATCTCCATTGTTATATTTGATAAGCTGTCCTTCAAGCAATTTGAGAAACAGAATCCGATTTATCCATGTTATTCCCAGCTCCAATGCAATACTGAATAGCTGTTCCTCTTTGTTATTCCCATAATCAGATAATTGAGATAATTGAGAGAGACAATCTTCATATTTTAAAATTGTTATTGAATTCTCAATTAATGAACCGGGATTTCTTTTTTTCTCAATCTTTCTTCCAATAAGTTTTTTACTTCCTTCTTTTGTCTCTTCCAGTCCGATGATATGAAGCAGCTCGTTGTAAAAGGTTTTATCCAGGTTATTGCTGTCATTTGCAAAGGGAAGTTTCAAAAGGTGTTCGGGAGAAAATATTTTATATAGGGCGATCAGCTTGTTGTCATCTTCCCTGTCGGCATTTTTGATAGTTGTCTCGAAATCTCTTATATCAAAGTGTGTTACAGATATTTGAGATTCGATCTTTTCAATAAATTGTTCCGCAATATTCTTATAAAAGAAATCTGTATTTCTCCCGGAAAGTCTCTCATTTTCAAAATCTTCGAATTGTTTAACAAGATTTTTATCAGAAGAGAAGAGTTTTTCAAAATCATTTGCATTGAAAATAAACCATTCAAAAATGTTGGTTATTACCAGGTACTTAATCTCAATGTTTTTATTGGTGATTCTCTCCCGGAGGTAGTATAGAATCAGCTCATGAAATGCTTTAGTATTAATGTCCTTACACGTTGGCATTTCCGATTTATTACCTGGGTTTTTTACCTCGAATAGTACACCAACAGTTGAGTTTGAATCTTTTCCATTATGTATAACCAGGTCAGATCTTCCCTTGGTATTTATGTAATTATTAGGAGAATAGTAGGTGTTCTTAAGGAATTCGGAAATGATATTTTTATGAAACTCTTCGGATTCAGATTCTTTAATCTGGTCAAAGAGGTTGGTAATGTTCTTCTTGAAAGTCTCAATCTGGGTCCGGTTCGGTTTGACTTTCAGGTAAGCTTTATTAATTGAATTTCTTAAGTTTAATAGATTGATCTCCATTTATCTGTCAGGGTTAAAATCTTAAAGTTACAGAATCGTTGTCATATAGTAACCCCGGGTTAGTAAAAAAGCATCCCGCTTTGCATTTAAACAGTTGATTGTTGTGAATTCAAGAAGTCTTTAAGGGGAAAAACATTGATGAAGAATTTTTCCAATACAAAAATGGAGTTAGTCACTACCATTTCGCCCTCAAAAGCCCAATCCGAAATGATTTTTAATACATTTTTGCTCCCTGGCAAAAATGATCTTTGTAAACCACATTTTCCCCATCCCAAGCATCTACTGGAAAAACCAGTGGTCTGATCACCTCTGACCGTAGTAAATTTACCACCCCACATCGAAGGTAAATGCTTGTTATTATGTTATGTATGCAAATTATAATCTAATCGGCCAAATATGGTCAAGACGTCCGGCTTTTGCACTCAATGGTAAAGTAACATAAAATGTTGTTTCAGTTTCATTAGAAACAAAATCAACTGTTCCTCCAAGCAATTCGGACATTTTTTTAACTAATGGCAAACCAAGACCAAGACCGTCTGAAATCTCATCATTTCTAGTGTATTGCTTATAGAAAGCCTTAAACATGTTATTCTTTTCCCCTTTGCTGATTTGAGATCCATTATTTGTTACAAAAAACACAATATTTTGATTTTTTATTTCGTAACCAAATTTCACTTTCCCATCATTTGAAAACTTTATTGCATTATCGATTAAATGATAAAGTATATGTTTGATTCTTTTCCCATCTGATAAAATGGTTAATGAGGTATCTGGATTAATGTATTGAATAGACACTTTTTTATTTAATATTGATGATGCAGTTTCAAAGAATTCCTTCAAGTCTGAAAAGAGGTCTTCGATCCTTATATTTTCTCTTAAAATTTTAATATCGTCCCCGGAATCAATAAGCGATAAATCGATTAAATCATTCATAATTAACAAGAATCTATCGGCACAGCTTCTAATAATATCGCAATGTGATTCCCCTTCCACTTTAAATTCTTCGGGATTTAATTTTGATACTATTTCAAGAAATCCTAACAGTCCATTGAGAGGAGTTCTTATCTCATGTGAAAGATTACTTAAAAAGGCTGATTTTACATTCTCAGAAATTAACGCTTTGTTATAAAGATCATTTATCTTAAGTTTCAATTCATTAATCAGTCCGTATTTCTCAATTATTCCTACAAACCTGTTTTCTTGAAATACAGGCAGTGCTGAACACTGATTTTTTTTGAATTTATCAAGAACGGATATAATTGTTTCATCAGATGAAATATGCTCCTTTTCTGTCAGGCAATCTATAACAATTTTATGTGGATGTTTGACCAAATCGCAAGTTGTTAATATCCCAAGGTACTTATCATCATCAATTACCACCAGATATTCTTTTTCTAATAGCATTCCCTCAATCATGTGGATCCCTTCATAAGGTTGAACTGTCTGGAATGAGTTTGATATACAGTTTTTTATTTCCATTAGAATTCTATTTCTATTGAATCATAGAAAATTTTTAATTTAAAATCAACTTTTAATATTTCACATTCAGAAACAAACGGAAAAACTTTCTCTTGAAGAATCCTGATAATGTTGTCTTTATCCATTTTCTTTAGTACCCGTTTATTTATGAAAACAGCTTCCACTATTTCATCATCAATCTCAAAAACTTCAAATTCATTAGGCACTAATAATTCGAATGATTTAGAAACTCCGATTTTCCCCTGTGGGCATTTTTTCCCTAATATCAGAATATCTTCAAAAGGGGGTAAACGTATTTCTTCAAAACTCAATTGCACTGTGTACTTTCTGGTAGAGATTTCTTTCATAACGATATCAATTTTTAAGAAAATATGTTTCTTTTGAACTTATTATATTGCATTTGACCCAATTAAAGTAATAAAATATTCTATGATATGTACCAGTGAGCTGAAAATATTTTTTCCCTGCGAATATTTTATCGGACAATTTTACCATACTTTTCTTTTGTATTAATGAATCTCTCTGAATATTAATGCATAGTTTTTTTACTGCCATCTCAATGGCAGGTTATTTTGTAAAACCCTCGCCGTTTTCAATTAAAGATTTTTCTAAATTTTAAATTTGCGCCTCGACCTGCAACTCTGTCATATCAGGAAAAGAACTAATTTCTTTTATTGTCTGCTGTGTTGTGGGGTCTTCTTTTGATATCGCTTCAATTACAACTATTTAATTCTATTCTTATAAAAACGAAGTTAATACTTTTTTTAGTTGCGAACTTTTTTTCAATAAATCTCTTTTAAACAATTGATTGAAGTGAATTCAAGAAGTCTTTAAGGGGAAAAACATTGATGAAGAATTTTTCCAATACTTTGGTGGAGTTAGTCACTACCATTCCGGCGCTGGAAGCCCAAGCCGGAATGATTGATTAAACATTTTTGCTCCCTGGCAAAAATGATCTTGGAAAACCGTAATTTCTCCCAGAAGCAAAAAAAGTTTGTTTTGTATTGAGTGGGAAAGACTATTTATTAAAAAACCACGATGATACATCTTTACTGCTCTCCAATTGATTTTCAATTGAGTCTTGCAATGCTGGAAAGAAATCTATGCCAGTTAGGCTTTCCAGAGAATCAACAGTAACAACATAATTCTGAAGTGGTTTTTCAGACTTTTCATTTGGCAGTAAGAAGGCAATCATATTCCGGCAAACGGTGGCGGTATGGAGCGTGGCTTGTTGCGGGCTGTATCTCTTGTCAAACTGTGGAGACGCCGATGCAGGAACGAAACCTGCAAACCGCCAGGAACCAAGCCATGACCTACACCGTGTTATGTGGGGTTATTTCTCTATTATTCTATTCTTTAAATCCACTTGTTCATGTAGTATTCTTGTGATTTCCACTTCGCTTTCTTCAATCTTTCTGTAAAAAATGATGTGCCTGCCTGCTTTAAACCCAAATATGTTTTCTGTTACTCCTGAATAATTTTTACCTAACTCAGGGTTACATGCAACTTCGTTACAGTTTTCTAAAAGCATAAGATAATATGTGTCTGCTTGATTTTCAGACCACTTATCAAAGGTGTAATTCCAAATCTTGGTTAAATCATCAACTGCTTTATTTGTTAATTTATACTGAGCCATTCAATTTCTTTTTAGCTTTTAATCTTTCTAAATGTGACTCAGGATTGAAATCATAAGCAATTCCGCTTTCTATCCCTTCTTGAATAGCTTCTCTTAAAGCAATAATTCTGGTTTCTTCTTCTTCCAAAAGTCTTAATCCTGCTCGGACAACTTCACTTGCATTTTTAAATCTTCCAGCAGATATTCTATTTTGAATAAAATTATCAAAATAGTTTCCTATTGATATTGAAGTGTTTCTACTCATAATTCATCAATTTTTCTCCAAAGTTACCAAAATTTGGTACAATTGTCAAGGTGTGTTTCTTTTTTTATCGGTTCCGGGATTGGTGCCGTTTTTTATTTTATCGTATCAAGCAAGAAATTCTTATAGTTTAAGAGTCTTTCTGCAACTTTTTCTTTGTTTATTTTTTCTTCTCTGTCGCCGAGCCAATTTTCATTGTCAACAACGGCAACAGTCATATATTTCCCGCTTCCAAATCTATCTGGACGCCTGATTATATTCAATCCTTTGTCCTTTGCAGAACTTAAAATCAAGTCGCTAATTTCATTTCTAATTTCTCCACGAGTTACATTGTCTGGCATTTCAACTTCTTCTGGGTCGGCTGATATTTTGAAACAAAGTTTATATTCTTCCGTCTGCAAATAAACTGGATAAATGTCCCAATAATTCCAATTCAATACAGCATTCCAAAATCCGCCATTTGGATTGTTCACATAGCTCCAACCAACTAAGTTTATTTGCTTCTCTAAATACTGGAAAAATCCTTGCCAATCATTCCCCTTCCATTCTTTAATCAGTTTATTTTCCCATTCGTTGTTGAACTTCTCAATTTTTAAAAGTCTTAATTTGAAGTCATTGTAAATGTCATTAGTTAATTCGTGATTTTGAAGAAGAACAATAAATTCTTGTCTGTTATAGATTTTAAAACCATCTTCTGCCACTTTGTTTAGGCTCTGTTGCGATTCGTTACCTGTCTTTAAGTAAATGCAAATTGGTGAATTATATTTTGGCATTTGTTCACTACACCAATTTTCAGCAGTTGTCTTGTATCGTGCTAACTGTCCAGAATGTTGTCCTGTGTAAATCTTGTCTTCAATTATGATTAGATATTTATCATTAACTTCTGCCCAAACATCAATGTTTTCCCATTGTCGTCCAGCACGAACAGTAACTATTGGTTCGTTAATTTCTGGCAATTCTTTTTTTATCAATTCTGTTACGAAGTCAACCCCGCACTTGCTCAATCCTTTGTCGAAAGTAGCATTGTTACTGTCTGCCCATTGTAAGAGCCAAGTTATAAATGCGTCTTGACTTAGTTCTTTTGTTGAAATCTCGAAAATGTTTGGTTTCATTTGTAGCTGATTAACTTGGAAAATTTTTCCGCATAATTTTTATGTCGGCTTTGTAATCTTGATTAACGATGAAAACTTTTGCTTTTCCCATTGTCTTTTGCTTTTTAGTTTGTCGCCTACTCTGGTCGGTTTTCGTCTTCCCCGTTGTCGCCAGCAGTGTCGTTGTTTATGGTTGCTGCTAACGTTTGGCGGGTTTAATAAGTGCGGGATTTCGGAGCACAAAACTGTCACCCCGCATTTATTAAACCCACTGTGTGCGCCTTGAATGGTGAATATAGATAAATTCTTAGAATTGCCAAAATTCTAAAGAAAGTCCAGAGGGTGTAAGTCCCTTATACGCAAGAGTTATGC
>Ga0307376_10004784_pt1 | contig 12326 bp, 20 predicted proteins | sample TR2MG_FD_202536 | JGI IMG/M metagenome (GOLD analysis project Ga0307376, IMG submission 202536) | Soil microbial communities from Risofladan, Vaasa, Finland - TR-2 | ecosystem: Environmental > Terrestrial > Soil > Coastal area > Acid sulfate soil | place: Finland: Risofladan, Vaasa | collected... | reverse complement strand
GCTAAATTTGTTGGTATACCTTGGGTAAATCTTAAAAGAATAGAATAATCCAATGGCAAATAAGTACAAAGAAAAATCACTAAATGAAATAACAGTAGGTACAGACAAAATTACACGCCAATTTTTGCTAGAATTTGGATGTTTAGAGGCCGTTGGTGATGAATGGGAAATATGGCAGTACAATAGCAATCTATATAAATGCGTGTGGCGCACCCCCTCTGTAAGGTTTGGTCTTTGCTCCGGTTGGCTAATTCTTGAATATGGCAGTTGCGAATATTTTTAAACCCTTGACAACCGATAGATGATATGATATAATTGGGTTAATCAAGAAACACGAGGAGAAAACATGAGCACACCTTTGACAAAAACACAATACAAAAAAGCAAAGGCACGTCAAGCCGAATTAGCGGCAATTTTGAATCGGCTCTCTCAAGATTTGTTGGGCGATGACCCTGAGACAGTCGAAAAAATTTGGCGATTATCTTTTCATTTTACTGATCTTGGGTATGTTCTTTCTCAGTTGAGAGAGGCTCACGATTTTTGGTTTCAGGAAGGTGATGAATATGGAAATTAAATATGATATGATTGCCACAAAACTAACTGCCGAACAGCTTGCAGATATCTCCAGTGAGTGGGAAAATTCAACAGTTGATACATCAAAATATTATCAAGCTGTTATGACCGCCTGGGAAGTGTCCAAGGATATTTATTACGATTGGCGTGAGGCAGGTGGTCTGTGCCAAGAATATCGCGGTAAATTTTATATTGCCTGAAAAACAAGAGGTAAAAAATGCCTGAAAATACTGATGCTAAAAATTGGGGTGCTCTATGTGCGGCGATGGGAAAAATAGGCACAAGAATTGTTTTTGCCAGTAATGTTTGGGTCGTGCTAAATAAAGACGTTTGGATCACTTATTATAAGCCCTATAGAGGCCATGTCAAAGAAGTATACAGCGGAACAGATTTTCCAGTGGCGGCATCGTGGGCGCTTTTTTATGTTGCCGGTGAATAAAAAGATTATTTTATTATGAAACCAAATGAGATTTTACACGGTAATTGTCTGGACATTGTGTCAAAATATCCAGACAATTATTTTGATATGGCCCTTTGCGACCTCCCCTATGGAACGACTTCTTGCAAATGGGACACCATTATTCCCCTAAAACCACTCTGGAAACACTATAAGCGGATTGTAAAAGACACAGGGGCGATTGTTCTCACTGCATCGCAACCATTCACGAGCGTTCTAGTGATGAGCAATCCTGGCATGTTTAAATATGAATGGATATGGGAAAAGAGTAGGGCATCCGATTTTATAAATGCAAACTTTCGTCCTATGAAAAAACACGAGAGTGTTTTAGTGTTTAGTCAGGGTGGTGCTGCGCCTGGATGCAATCTGCCAATGAATTACAATCCTCAGGGTGTTATCTATAAGGATAGAAAAAGGACACGCAAAGGGTCTCTAGGCATCGGCAGGGACAGGGAAAGCCAGCAAGGGGATTATATATCGAAAGGCACAAATTACCCTAATAGTATTCTCGAAATTAAAAATGAGAAAAAAACATTACATCCCACGCAAAAACCAGTTGAATTATTTGAATATCTTATAAATACCTACACAAATATTGGGGATATTGTATTAGATAATTGCGCGGGTAGTGGGACAACGGGAGAAGCTTGCTCAAATCTTGGGCGAAATTTTGTCTTGATCGAAAAAGAAAGAAAATATTATGACATATGCGTTGAGAGAATTCAGGCAATGGGTGTAAAAATAAATGCCTGAAAGTTTCATAATTATATAACAGGGCGACAATTGAGGATAATGATATGAACATATTAGAAAGGGCAAAAATTGCAAAAAATAGATACGATAAAGAATCTCTAACCATAGTAATTAATGATGCAAAAAATTTTTTTGGAGAGTTGCCCGAAAGCGATACCCCCGGCCCCCCTATCCAATTATTTTATGGGAACTTTTATGCCACCATGCATCATAATGAAAATAATAATGTATGGGGATGGATAATTACGCCTATTTGTAGGGGGTGTTCTGAGCCTATGGTATTGATTGAAGATGAATTTTTCATTACTAGATTTTGGGAATTATACGATATTATTAGCAAAGAATATTTATGTGACTTTTGTTTCACAAAAGCAGGCAATAACCAATCTTTGATTGCCCCTTGACAAATATAAATAAGTGTGGTATATTGCAAGGATATGTTTATATTAATTAAAATTTAGTATAAAATAAATATTTTATATTCGGCAATAAATATGAAAATAAACAAAATTGGCGTAACATTTATTTTGATAGTTATAATTTTAATGATATTTCTTTTTTCAAATATCAATATCGGGAATTCTTTGATTGTTCCGGTGGTGCCCACATTAAAACCTACTGTATGGAATCCAGAATCATTACCGGAACTGACAATTACGGTGTTGCCAACCACGATCATTATGGCGACCAGCAATACGTTGCCAGCGCCCACGCCAACAATTATGGCATGTGTAGTTATAAAGCCTTATGGCGGAGAAAACTCAACGGTTTATATTCGCTCAGGCCCAGGAGAAAATTATTCAACTATTCGCGTTGCTTTATCGGGGGAAATCTTAGTCATACATTCCGACCATGACGGGTGGATAATGGTCAATACTGATGAGGGATACGGGTTTATTTATCAAAAATGGTGTAAATAGGATGGTATAAGATGAAAGAGACCGTGGCAGAAATTATTAAATATCTATTCTTGGCCTTTTGTGCAGTTCTTATAATTTGGACTGCATCACTATCATTGGATTTAATGACACAGGTTTTACCAGGGAATAATTTGTTTCGATATTTTTCTGTGGCATTGTTCGATGGTGGCGCACTGCTTTTTTTCCTAACATTCTTATATTCGGCAAAAGGGAAAGCGCAAAGAGCGATTGCCCTGACTATGATGATTGTGGATTTATTTGGTGTCGCGCTAATGGCCGGAGGGGACTTGTGGTTGAGGCAAACATTTGTCGACATTCCCCCAATGATTGGAACTATCACAATTTGGACGGTCACAGTGGCAACGGTTCTGAACGCCGTATCTGGGATATATGCGTATCATCTTGCTGATCCTTTTGTAATGGCAAAAATCAAAGATCAAACCGACATGGACAACCTATTGCTATTGGCTGAGAAAAAATACACTTCAAAACTGGGCGAAATTGCCGACAAGCTGGCCGAAGAAATGGCCGATGTCCGATTTAGAGACGCCGTAAGCGCAATACGCAATGATAATGCCAGCGGTGACAGGCCAGCACAACAATCACCGCCAGTATCGCAGCCCCCAAAGCGCAAGCGCGGACGCCCGCCAGGGTCGAGAAACAAGGTAAAATCCACAATGGTTCAATATGCGTCTGATGTTGATGGCATTGATCCAAAAAAATAACTAGCGCCTCCCCTCCGCTCAAGAAATCTGGATGGAGGCATGAAATCACAAAAAAGAAAAGCGGACTATATTATAGTTGGAGGCGCGGAAGTGGTAAAAAAAGAGAAACAAAGCGTGGCGGCAGACTTGAAAAAGTCTCAGCAGAAAGATGGAAAAGATACCAAGAAAGAAGTCGAAAACTTGCAGAAGCTAAGGGCAGAGACACTTCTTGAAATTTTAGGAGACTTGATTTTGCAATTATCTGAGTGCGGCGTTTTACTTTCAATTAGACAAGGCCATGCCCAGCCACCAGGATTGCATATAGTGTTGTATGCCGCAACTATTAAGGACGGCAAGATTGTACTCAAATAAATAATAGCCTTGTCAAATCACTTGACAGGGCTATTATTTTATGTTATAATCTTTTTATGAGATTGTATCATGCATCGCCGCAGTTGAACATTCACAGATTCCATGGAAAATGGCATCGGCTTTTTCAAGAAAAGGGAATCTTTGTTGGGCCTAAAAGCGCCATTATAAATTCGTGGGCCATCTATGTGTTTGGGAAAAAGAACAGCGATAATTATAATGTACATTATGGCAAGGTGGCAGTATATGAATTATCATTGCGGAGGAAAGTATTTGAAAAAATCAAAGAACATAATCTGTGCACAATAAAAAACTTGGCAGGCGAGAAAAATATTTACGGATTTTGGTACTGGGATGTGCAATGGTTTATTCCAGAATCTTTTTTTGGGGATGTGCGAATTTCCGGCAAAGAGATTTGGGGATACCATGAACTGTTAGACATAATGGACAACTATGATCATAGAGATTTCGATGCATGTTGGAGAAAGCCCAATCCAGACTATGCACAAAACAGATAGTATTTGTCAGTATTAAAAAAGAAGTTGGCAAAAAATTTCAATATGGAGGTTAAAATGCCAGATGACACATTGGTGGCCGAATCATTGGATGAAAAAATCGAGAAAGAACTTACCGCTGAATTTGGCAGTAAAAGTGATAATGAAATTGCCGATGGAATAAATGAGACTTGGAATATTTCAGAATGTCAGGGATGTGGCAAGCAAATTGATTTGATGGTTGCCGTGTTCATCGAAGGTGATCCATATTGTGCCCGTTGTGGAAGGTGCTAGATGGCCCTTGACAATAACCAAACAATATGATACAATTGTTACCAATAAGATATTTTGAAAATACACAAAGGAAAAAATGGAAAATAAAACAAAGATTTTATTAGATTGTGTGTGTGGCTGTTCTTTTCTAGCGGCCGACTATGTTTTTACTGAGGAAGAGCGAAAGGATACAACCGATCCAGAAAATGAATGGATTTATATCGAACATTATGTCGCATCTTTTTACACAAAGCAAGGGGTGTGGGATAACTTAAAGTCACGCTTAAAAATGGCTTGGTGTGCAATTACCGGGAAAGAGCATCGTCTTTATGAGGTAGTCTTGACCCGCTCTCAGGTGAAACAACTAAGAGATATGTTGGATGGTCTTTAATGAACTTGCTACTTACACCCGATGCATTAAGGCCACATTGGACATTGAAAATATGGTGCGCAGATAATAATCATCGTGTTTATTTATTCTGTGATTCAAATAAATTTTACGCTGAAATATTAGCAGGTGCCGCTGAAACATATCTAACAGTGGGCTATAGTTGCCCCAATGGTGCATTGCGTGTATCGGATGATGTTTGCGCCGCCGCGGAAATGATATCCGATAGCTTAGATGCCTATTGGAATTCTGAAGATCGCCAAAAAGATTTTGATGATATGCTACCTGTGCTCTATGAGATGGCAATGATTGCTAACAGTTCCTATAACGATTATTTAGGCAATGCCTGACGGCAAGACCCATCATAAAATCTGGAAAACTGGCTGGATCATCGTGATTCCGGCCAGTTTATATGTGTTATCTATAGATACGGGAATTGGCACTGGTATTGCTATGGGGTATCTGTGGGGTGCGTACATAACCCCCGATTGGGATTTGACAGGCACCACAAGAGATGAAGGGCGCATGATGAGGCAGCTACCAATCATAGGTATCATTTTATATGGAATATCATCAGCCTATGGAGCTATATTTAGACACAAGCACAGGTCTTTTATAACTCACTTCCCATATATATCTACTGCGATTAGACTTATCTTTATATTTTGGCCCTTGACAATATTGTATCACTATGCTATAATTAGTTATCAGGAATGGCATTCGCATCTGGCAATTGGAATTTTTATAAGCCTTGGATTTTCGGATGCTTTGCACTACGCGGCAGATATGCTCATAAAAACAAAAAGGAAAAGTCGGAGAAAAAAATGAGCGGAAGCACACTTGTATCAGAATCAAAAATGATGTACTATCCAACAAATCGCTTTGAAACGTTGCGATTGTTGGCTATCTTGGGACGCCTTGATACTTCTTATAGCTCAAAAAATGAACTTGAAAGAATTACACACCTATACAGACCAACCAATCCAGTATGTTACGATTATTTATTGAAAGCTGGAGATATTGATTCTATAAAAAAACACTTTACTTTGAATATGGGATACCAAAGTGATGGTATTGTGGTTGCCGATTTATTTTGCGGAAAAGGGGAATGGTTAAAAACATTCAAGGAATTTATTCCATGCAATTCTGGCAAGGTTTGGTTGTTAGGCAATGAAATTGAAACTGGGCGCTATAAGGCCGCAAAGAAGGGGCTTGACTATTGCTACAACATGGCATTTGAAGATTTGCAATTACCAAAAGAAATCGTATCGCTAATGTTATTCAATCCTCCATATGGCAGTGGCGATGGTGAAAGGAATGCACGTCGTTATTTGCGCATGATATTAGATAGGGAATATCTAGTATCACAAGAAAGTAGTTGGAGTAATGCTGCATCTACTATGGTTTTTGTTTTGACAAAAAAAGACATGATTGATTGTCTTGATTTGATTACCCAACATTTTGAAATTATTTTGCATTATAAGGTTAACAGCGATGAATATGAGAAGTTTAAGCAAGTAATTCTAATCGCAAAAAAAAGATATGAGCCATTCGATTTGACAAGTCCCTATGATGCATCCAAACATCAAGAGCAATTCAGGCGATGGAAATTGTCCATTGAAAACGATAGGGAATTTTCAATGGATGATTACTCAGTAAGAGCGCCCTATTACCATAAGGTCAATCTAGGGGATGCGATTAGGGATCATAAGTATGTTGTTGATAAAAGTGTCTACATTTCAAACCCATCTGATAGGGTATGGAATTGGGCAACTAAAGAGACAAGGATTTTGGATTTGGGCGTTGAAAAATTGGTAGTTCCCAAACCACCCACCGTATCAGAAATTGCAAACATAATAGCAGCGGGTTACATCAATCACGATGCGGCCAACGAGAAAATCCCTCACATCGCCATTGGCGGCATCAAGGAAATTGTCTCAACTGAAACAGTCGGAGAAGAAGGCGCTGAAAAAACTGTAACGACAAAAAGAAGCGCCCCATACTTGAACATATTATACGCAACCGAAAATGGCACTGTTTGCATAAAAGAACTAGAGGGATAAAATGATACCTTATATTGTCAGCGATGGATTTGATTCAAGCATTGATTGCAATGCTGATTTGATTATTCTAAATAATTCAACCCCCATTCTCATATCGCTAGTTGATATTCCCATAAAAGCAAAGAAGGTAAGGGCTGATTTGATTCTTGGTTCATCTGTCGTTTTGCGGGATCGAGAAAATAGAAAATTTATGCAATCTCTCAATACGCACAATTGCAAATTTCGATCTAAGGGGGAAAGTTTAGGCAATCTATCTCATATAGTAGTTCTGAATGATGATATCGGGTCATATTGTATTGATTGGGATAACGCGGGGGCGGTGAAATCAATAACGAATTATCTTAGGGATAAGAGATATATTCCCGTTTCTGAAAAAATGATCGAGGCAATGCTAAAAGTACAAGAGGAAAATAGATATTCAAATTGGTGTCGTGATCTTACTGTCATTACATCGAATCCTAAATTTTCAAATGTAAAAGCGTATGCTATTGTTGTGGATATATTTTTGCGGCTATTGTCGAAACATGGGACTGCTAACGATTATAAATCTGATTTTGATTGGTCTCAGGTTGACACTATTGAAGATTATATTTTAGAGTTTGCAACGTCGGTAAAAGATAGGTTATCAAAAAATATTAGAGTATTGTACAATCCAAAGAATATTTCTGATGATATCTATGGATACCGCATTCCTTACGATGGGCAAATTCCGGTGATACAGGCGACAATTGAGGTTTTGAAGCGCGATAGGGTTGCGTACCTTGGGTGCGAACAAGGCTACGGAAAAACGATCTCGTCTTTGAAGGCAAATCATGCCTACCTTTTGGGCAAGGGGAAAGAAAATTATGTCACGCTAGTTGTAGCGCCAGCAATCACATTGCCTCAGTGGAAAAAAGAAATAGAAGAATGTATTGGCGATGATATTGATATAAAGGTTATTCGGAAAACTGTTGAATTTATCAGGGGATACGATAAAAATCCAAAGAAACCAATATATTATCTGGTCGGGAAAGAGACATTCAAATTAGATTCGCCACGCGTACCAGCAATTAACGTCAACGTGAAAACTGTAAAAGGACAACGCAAAACGGTTGAGCGAATGTGGGGTAGGGATATTGAGCGCATTCTAAAATTTGAGGAAACAATAGATGTTGCATGTTGCCCTGATTGTGGCAATGCCCTCCAAAATCCAAACAGAAAAAAAGAAGATATATTTTTTGTTGCAAAAGATTTCGGGAAAAATCCTAAAAAAAGCAACTATAAATGTTCTATTTGCGGTGCTGTTCTATGGCAACACACGTATGACAAAACAAAAAAGACAAGCCTAATAAACTATATCAAAGTAAAAAATTTAAGATTTGATACCATCATTGTTGACGAAGTGCATGAGGCCAACAATACTAACAGCATCATTGGTAACGCAACACGAACCTTATTCCAATATGGAAATAAAATTCTTGTGCTAACAGGGACAAGTAATAGTGGTTATGCAAGCTCTTTACATAACATACTATTGGGGCTATTCCCCCGCAAATTGATTGCTGATGGCTGTCTTATTGAATCAGATTTCATAACAAAATATGGAACGCTACAAGCCGTTCATAAAAAAGATGATGGCGGGTATCGTTCTTATGGTAGAACCAGGATAAAAGATTCTGATTTCAAAGAGGTAGAAGGGATCAATCCCGTCGTGTTCACAAAGTATATGGCAGAGAATTTTATTTTTGCATCATTGGCCGATCTTGAAAAAGATTTGCCCCCATTGGTTGAAACACATATGCCCATTGCGCCCCTTGAAGATCAGGACATGGGGGAAACCCGATTGAGCAATGATTTTAGGGAAGCATCTAGGATAATGTATAAGCGGTATGAAGATAGCATTATCCGGCACTATGTCAACAATCCTTTCACTTGGCGTTCAATTCCGGTATCAAAAGGCGATGATGTTATTTTAGTTCAGCCAAAAGAAATGTCAAATTCGGTCAATTTGCCAAAAGAAGATGAGCTTATAAAAATCTGTAAACAAGAAAAATCGGAGGGCAGAAAAGTTTGGGTATATACTGATTTTTCCGGAGAAAGTGGCAAGGGACAATATATGGCAGGTAAGAATATCCCCGAAAGACTTAGGGGTATTCTTGAAAAAGAAGGGATCAAAGTTTTTTGGTTGCGCCCATCTGTTAGTCCGATTGACCGGAAAGAATTGATCGAGAAAAATAAAGATAAGTATGATGTGTTCATTAGCAACCCCCGGCTCGTTCAGGTTGGCATTAATTTGACGTTTTGCCCAACGTATGTGGTATTTATACCCTCTTATCAGGCCAATGTAATTCAACAAGCCGTGAGGCGTGGATTTAGGGCCAATAGCACGTTAGAAAATAGGATTTACTATTTGTACTATACTAACACATGCGAAACCACTATTCATAAAAGATTTCAATTGAAATGCGCTGAAGCGCGGGCGATTGAGGGCCGGTTCAATGTTGTTCTTGAAGACGAGAGTATCAGAACTGCATCAAAATTGGGAAAGAAGATTAATTCGGCCATTTAGTATTGACAAAAATAAAAAGATATGATATAATTATTTGGAGGATACAAAAAATGGAAAATTTAGAAAGTGCATTAGAACTACTGATTGAAGAAGAAGTTAGTCGGCGTGTAAAAGAACTATCAGATGATGTTGCGCACTATAAAGACATTGCCAAAGCGATTCCGGCATTAGAATCAAAAATAAAGTGTCTCACATCTGAAAGCGAAAATAGAGATGTTGAAGTTACTTTGCTATCGCACATAACAAAAGAAAACGTCGCGGACATCATTGGCGTGTTTGTCCCCGCCACATGGAAAGAATCACAGCATTTCAGTGATGATGGTCGTGTTCCCGCTTGGTTTCCGCTGGTTGTGAACCATTATAGGAATCGTGAATTTGTTTTTCAGTTACTAGATATCGCCAATGTAAAATATCCGTCCTGGGCCAAGAATCTCATCCTCCCCTATGAGTGGGACAGCGACGTGTTAGATATTTTCTTTGCCAATATGAAAAACCATTATGTTTGCAACGGCGCTATTTTTGGAAGGAATATAGATTTTTGGTACAGGCAATGGTCACAGTTCCAATTTGATCCGATTGTAGCATTGTCACATCAATATAGTGAAGTTCCATGGCAATTTGTACTGCGCAATCCCCTTTTAGTGGAGAAAAAATACATTGATAAAATGATTATTGCAATATCCAGCCAGCCCCACGGCGAATACTTTCTCGAAATATTCAAATACCAAGAAGATTTGGGCAATGTTCGCTATCAATTTGTCAACAAACTAGAGCCTGGGGGTAATACATCTCAATATCACAATGTTTGGGTTGGGGAATTTCTACAAAAAAATATATCTTCGGCGGAAGACGATAAGGCAATTTCTATCATGGCTAATGCCTTCAAGAGCGGCAAGGTCAGTTCGATCCCAAAGATTTCACCAGAACTAATCACCGAGGCTATCAACAGTATTGATAAACCTAAGAATCTTTTCTCTGTGGTCGCATCTTTAAGAAATTATACTGACGCAGAAAAGCTAAAAATCATAAAACATATTAGTGAATAAAAAGGAGATTTTATATTATGAGTAGCTATACGATTAAATATAGCAATGATAACATTACTACTACTGTTAGTGGTTCGCTCAAAATCACTGATTGTTCCGTTGGCTCATTGTTGTGGTGGAATTGTTGTACTATTTTCGATAAGGTAATCTACAACCCCCCTGCAACCATTGTTTACTGGAACGATGGGACAAAGACAATTGTCAGATGCGGCCCTAATGACAAATTCAATGAGGAGTCAGGTTTTGCCGCAGCCCTTTTGCGAAAAGTATATGGGGATCGTCAAAAATTCCAAAAGATGTTAGAAGAAAAATCATATCGCCAATATCCAGTTGAATATTGTGGCAATGCAGGGCGCATGATAATCACTGGCAAAAAGGGCGAAGATGATTACACTCACCCAAAGACAAAAATGCTATCGTGCGCATGTGGAAAAAATATGGTTTGTCCAGAGTGTGCTGTCGGAATTGGCACCAACCCTTGTGATTGTGATGGTGTCCTCAAGAGTCTTGAAAACAAGGCCAATGATAACAATTGATTCGATAAAAAATAGAATAAAAAACATCAAAAACAATGGCGGAACCACTCTGTACATGATGGATGATGACCTTGGCCCCGATCATAAAGTTCTAATTGTTGCTATTAGAAAATTTTGTGAAGATAATCAATACGGATTTGAAAAACGGCAATGCAAGCGTTGCAAAAAAAGCATTTACGATATTATTATAAGGTGGTAGGTGATGAAAAAATCTAAAAAAATCAAGACGCCCAGAATGAAAGCTTGTCCTTTTTGTAAAAAGCGAAGATCAAAAGATGGCGGTGTTTGTGCGACCTGCCAGAGTGTTATGCTTGAAAATCATTCTGAGTTGGCTGTCAAATAAAAGAGGAATTTTATTATAGCCCTTGACGCCCAGGTCGCGATGTGATATAATGGGTTATGACTAGAATAAACTGCGTACCGGTCAAAGAACTTTCCGATCAGCATCTATTCGCTGAATTCCGCGAGTTGCCTCGCATTCGTCATGCGTGGCCCAGGATCAATGAGCCAAAAATACCTAAAAAGTATGTTTTAGGCAAAGGTCATGTGACATTTTTCTATGATAAGGGAACGTGGTTAGAGCGTAGGCACTCTGAATTGTATTCAGAATTGATTTCCAGGTATGCCCATAAAGGAAAAAAATTTCAAACAATCATCCCCCGCTTGGCTTTATCTCATTGGCCTGAATGTGCGATGGGCGACTGGGAACCCGATTTTGATGCAATCACGATAAATCGGATTCGTATTCTTGAGAGGCAGTTATTAGGAAAAATCATACATACTTGGAGTGGGTATGAATAAAAGAAAATGGCACTACTGGGGCTATCGGAATATATTGATGTGCCTTATCATGGGCATGGCTAGGAGATGAGTGATGAAAAAATATCAAGAATTGGCAGGAGCATTATATATATTACGGGGATATAGAGCTACAACAGAAAATTTAGCTTTGGGTTTATGTGAAGAGGCGGGAGAATTGGCAAAAGCTGTTAATCTTCTAAGTTCAACTTATATTCCTAAGGAAGGCTATGAGGCTCATGATGTGGAGCATGAGATATATGATTGTCTTATGTATATTTTACATTTGGCAAATAATCAAAATATAGAGATTGATTTAGACGGACATCTAAATAATAAATTGGATATGTTTGGGCATGGCTAGAGTATAAAAAAGGAGATGTGAAAATGAATGACTATAGGGA
>Ga0307376_10004781_pt1 | contig 12328 bp, 10 predicted proteins | sample TR2MG_FD_202536 | JGI IMG/M metagenome (GOLD analysis project Ga0307376, IMG submission 202536) | Soil microbial communities from Risofladan, Vaasa, Finland - TR-2 | ecosystem: Environmental > Terrestrial > Soil > Coastal area > Acid sulfate soil | place: Finland: Risofladan, Vaasa | collected... | reverse complement strand
GTAGAAGACGATGTTTTTATTCATTTCGTACCGAAAAAAATTGCAGTACAAATAGCAAAAACAAAACAATTAGACCCAAGTTTCAGTGAAACATTTGAGGATGCAGTTTTCGGTATATCAATAACGTATGGTACATTTCTCCCCTCAGTACAAATTCATAATATTGGTGGTCAGAGGTCACAGGATTACAATGATTACGTTGCAATTGTTTTTAAAACAAACGATAAACCAGTGGTGGGTCATATTGAAGAAGTGGTTTGGCATGGAGTTGTAAACATAAAGATTATTAAATACTTAACAATTAAGGGTGCTGAAAATATATTAAAGCACACGCAATATAAAATCGGTGAACAAGATTATGTATTATATCGGGAAGAAGATTTGGAAAAAATCAATGAAGACCTTGAATATAATCACGTAGTTGGTGATGCAACCGAAGACGAATTCATGTTAACTGAAGTTGTTAAAGGCGGTGAATATCAAGCATATCATGGTTCAAAAACTAAGATAGATAAATTTAGTGATGAATTTGTTGGTAAAGAGGAAGCTACTGACCAAGAAGGTCCGGGCATTTACTTCACCACCAGTCTTGATGACGCAAGTAGATATGGAAATTACTTATATTCAGTTATACTTAGACCACGTAAATTAGTTGATGAAAGTTCTCACCGTAGGGTAAATACAAACGAAATAATTCAATTAATTAGGTCTGCACCTGATTGGGAAGATACTGCACAGAATTGGGCAGAGAATCCAAAAACTGGTTTATATACTGCAGTTGATAGTTTCATGAAGTATGCTGAGAATGAGAAAGATTTATTTCAACAGGTGTGGTATGATTTCTTTAGACATAATCCGATTGAGTATGTTAGGGGAATGGTTAAATTAGGATATGATGGTCAGATAATCAATAAGGCAGAAGGTAATAAACATTTTATAATTTATAACCCAGATATTATTGAGGTTACAAATGTTGAGGATATTAGTGGTGAGATTAGTGAAGAACGAAAATTGTCTGCAATGAAGGGTAGCAGCACTGTTAGTGTAAAAAAGAAATGTAGATTAGGTGGCTTGGGTAACACCAGCGTAGCTTGTAATCAAGGTGATATTAATAATTTAGATATTAAGCCACTTAATGAAATCGACTATGGGAATGCCCAGACATATGATTTTCAAAAGGTTGGTGCTGTTCAATCTGATGAAGAAAGTCAGACTATAAGATACAAGTTTTCCAGTGAAAATAATGAATATAATGTCGATTTAGTTATTGCTGAAAATATTCGGAATCCTGAAGTATATGATATTTATCCAACATTCAGCGTTGTTGGTCAGAGTCCAGATAAATTAACAAATGAAAACGTTGCTTTTAAGGTACTTCTTACTGTTGTCAAGATAATTAAAACCGAAGTCGATGCATCAGACTTACCGATAAAATATATTGGTGTTGTTATTAGTGAAGAACTTGGTAATGATACGAGAAGACTAAACATATATGCTGATATGGTCAAGCATTATTTTCCAAACGCAAAAATAGACCGTAGGGATAATTACAGTTTCATTGTAGAGCTACCAATTGATTTAAATGAAGAAATTGATGCAAGTGAGGCACATTATGATGAAGACGCATTACAAACAGTAATTGATGGTAAACGTGGGGTGGCATTAATTGGATTCGGTTCAACACCAATAATGCGAACAATGATTGACGGTGAATACCATAAACAAAGAGCAATTAGTGCTGGGTTAAATTTAATTCCAATTAAACAATCCGAGAAAAGTCATGAGGGTCTGGATATGAACATTGTTTATCGTAATGGATTTGAGAAACAAGCTAAACGTTTATATGAAATTATGATGAGTCATGGTGGATATGTTGCAGATAAAACACCTGAAGAAGCACGTGAAATAGGTAAAATTTTTGATTATACTGACGATTCGATTGAAGGTTATGTGAGAAAGAAATATCTACACACATTAGTTCCTGTGGAGAGTTCTCCAGATGATTATCAAGACTTTGCAGAAGGTGTTGAGAATGATACACAAATTAGATTTACTGACGACCAAATATTAAATCAATTTTTGAACTTGTTAAATAAAAAAAGCCAGTTATCCAGAAATCCTTTTATGCCAAGAGAATTTGTTTATGGTGATAAGGGTTCATTGGAGTTCAGTAGATTTAATAAACAAGATAGAAACGAAATTGAGCTACAGGACATCATGGCATTTGAAAAACAAAAGGGTATTGGTAGTTCGATGATGCAGGACATTATAGATGTAGCCGATGAAATGGGTGTGAAATTAACACTAACCGCAAAACCATTTGGAAATGACCCAAAATCACTGGAGTTAATGAATTTAATAAATTTTTATAGAAAGTTTGGATTTGTCACAGATTTGAGTACTTTTGACGGGGAATTTAAATCAGATGAAGAATATGAAGATTATCTGAGAGAATATCCTGACGAGGGAATGGAAATGTATCGTGAACCCAGAACAAAAGAATCAATGTTGACCGAAGCAGAAATAATGTTGTTACAAGACCTACCCTTTAAGGAAGAGGTTGAACAGCTTGGTGGTAAGATATTTAGTGTTGGTGGCGCAGTGCGTGACGAATTTTTAGGTAAAGAATCTAAGGACTTAGATGTACTTGTTACTGGTATCCCTATGGACGAACTGGAAAAGCTGCTTTCAAAATATGGTGGAGTGAATGCTGTAGGTAAATCATTTGGTGTTCTGAAATTCGTACCAAAGGGTAGTAAGGAAGAAATTGATATCGCCATTCCCAGAACAGAAGTTGCTACTGGTGCTGGTGGTCATCAGGGTTTTGATATTACATCAGACCATGAACTACCAATTGAAAAAGATTTGGAACGTAGGGACTTCACAATCAATGCAATTGCCAAAGACATTGATGGTAACATCATTGACCCATACAATGGTCAGGATGACCTAAAGAATAAAATCATTCGCATCGTTAATCCTGAAGCATTCAGTGATGACCCATTGAGAATGCTACGTGCTGTTCAGTTTGCAAGTCGTTTCGGTTTCACAATTGAACCCACAACAATGCAGATGATTAAGAAGAATGCTGCAACCATTAAAGAAATTGCACCTGAGAGAATTTTAATCGAATTGGATAAGATTATCACAAAAGGTAATCCACTAATTGGTGTTCAATTACTTTCAGAGACTGGCTTATTTAAGCAGATATTCGGTAATCAAATCAAGCCGTCTCAAATTGGTCGTAGAGACTTTACTGGTGTAAGAACAATGGCTGAACTACTCTTTCTCATGATGAATGGTGTGGTTCAGAATCCAGCAGAATTCTATTTGAGCAGGTTTAGTACTGAAGATGCTAAAAGAGATAGAGTCTATAAAGAATTACAGGCACTGGACTTAGCGTTTAATTCGCCTTTATTTGACCAGCAAATGACTTCACTTCAAGCAAGGTCAATTGCACATAATATGTTCACAACCGCACCACAGACTCTTGAAAGTCAGGTTTTGCCTGAAGTGATTGAGAATGCTGCAAAGGAATTGCTACAAGGTAAATATCCGAAAACTGTTAATGAATTAGCCGTTAATGGCAATGATTTAATGCAAAAAGGATTGCAGGGAAAAGCAATTGGTGAAATGCAAAAATCAATGTTAATTAGAATTTATGCAGATAAAATTAAGAATAATAAAGAAGAATTATTATCTTTGCTTAAAAATAAAGGCACTCAGGTTGAAGAAGGATACATAGAGTACAAAGACCCGAAACCCCGTACATGGAACGTGAATGGAAAGGATGTTGATGTTAACTTCTTTGTTAAAGAATACGATAAATGGAACAATCAAGGTGGTGTGGATAGTGGATATCGAGACCCATCATTGGTATCTGTACTGGAATTTCTTCAAAATAATTACGAAGATTTCTCAAAAGATGCAAAGTTAAATAAAGAATTGTATTGGAAGTTAATTGATAGAGAAATATTAAATGAAGAGCCAGTGAAAAATATTGCGTATAGTGCTGTTGTTCTCACAGGAGAATCACACGATAAGTTAATTAAAGTTTTCAGTAGAATGATTCCTGAAGGCTGGAAAACATATGCACACCACATGACGTTAAACATGGGTGAAATAGACCCTAAATATAAAGATGATTTGGGGCAGGAAGTCGAATTAACTGTTGTTGACTACGCTATTGATGAATTAGTAATGGCTGTTGGCGTTGAAGGATATCCAACAAATAATGCTAAACCACATATAACATTGGCTGTTAATATTGACGGTGGTGGTAAACCATTTCTATCAAACAAATTAACTGATTGGAAAACAATAGGATTTTCAATTAAAGTAACTGGAGTAGTAACTGAAGTACCGAGATAATGGATTGGATTGAATCGTCTAAAATGGGTTTTGAGTTTGAAGATTTCACTTTGGCTGATTTGAACTTGAAACATTTTCCTCTTGCATATAAGAATATGAAAAAAGAGGAATATAGTTATTATGATATCGTTTTAATGAAGGACAGCTTGGTTGATTATAAAACGGCTGAGTGTAAGTTTGATGAAATGAGTAGTGTGAGTGGTAATATTTGTATTGAGGTTGGGTGCTGGGGAAGACAATCGGGACTTTTAATTACAAAAGCAGATTTCTGGATTATTAGTGATGGTATCACAACATTCATAGCGAAAACCAAGAGAATTCATGATTGCATTGTCGAGAACATGCATCAGATTGAATATAAGAAAAAAGAACGGGTGGAACAGAAAAAAGGTATGTTCAAAGAAATGGACATGTATATTATACCCAAAAGATATTTTATTCCCTATTGTGATGAAATAGGGAATATTAGTGAAATGAAATACGATTGTTTATTATGAAAAGATTAGTTATATTTGATTTTGACGGCACATTAATTGATTCTCCAGAAAAGGAAGAAGGTATGATTCAATGGTCAAAGAAGATGGGACAACCATATCCACATAAAGGATGGTGGGGTCGCAGAGAAAGTCTTGATACTGATGTGTTTGACGTTAAACCATTCCCAAATGTATTGACTCAATTAAAAAAGGAACAAGCTACTCCTGATACCTCAGTCATTATTTTGACTTCGAGGATGGAGAAACTGCGTCCAGAAGTTGAAAACATTCTTAATTTAAATAATATTGTTGTTGATGATGTTATCATGAAATATGGTGCTGAAGACAAGGGTGATGTAATTCTAAAAATTGAAAATTATAATCAGGATTTAGAAGAAATTGTTGTTTATGATGATTTTGCTGGTGGTATGCAGAATAAAATTGCTGAATATACAAAGATAAAAGATAAATTATCTGATGGTGTGCAGTATCATATCTATTATGTGAACAACGACAGGATTAGCTTAATGGAAACCAGCAACATTTTACTGCGCATGATTAATGAAGAAATAAAAAATTTTGTTGCCGATGGTGAATATGTATATCACGGTACAAATGATGGTGCAGGTTATCATATTCAGCGTGATGGTAGAATGAAAATTAATGCTGCTGGGAATAATGAGCCATATATTTCATTTACAAGTAAACCAAAAGTAGCAAGTTATTATGCTACCATGAAGGGTGGTTCTGGTAGAGGTGTTGTATTGAGAACAAAGAAGACAGAAGATTTTAAATTAGCACCTAAATATGAAAAGAATGAAGGTTTCGAATGGATTACTACGAGAGAAATTCCAGTAGCTGAACTTGAAATCAATACAAAACATGGTTGGATTCCATTAGATAGTTGGGATTTTATCGATAAAGAAATGAAAAAATAAGATTATAGTATTTATATAAAAATTCTCGACATGATTGACATGAGATATAAACCATATTTTCTTCCACAGGTTAACGTACCGTATGATATCGTATTACAAAAACTCGATGATGAAGGTATAGGCTATGATATGGTTGAAGTAGACCCAGAAGAATTAAACGCTTCACAAGGCGTTACGTTCAGTGATGAAGTTGGGAGTGCGAAACTCGATGACATGAATCCAATCTGGATTGATAGTGACAAGAATGTTTTGGATGGACATCATAGATGGGTAAAAGCATTGCTTGATAAAGTACCGCTAAAAGCCGTTATGATAAAAATGAATGGCAAAGACGCTTGTAGACTTTTAAATAAGATACAAGACATTTTCGAATACGAACAAGGTCAACAAATGGAAGAAGTGGTTGCACAAGACCCCATCAATAGTGATAATGAAATCAATACAGGTGTGAGTGATAACGAATTTCTATCTTCATTAGAAGAAGATAACTTAGCTGCTCAACAAGAAGTACCAAGTATAAATCAACAAACAGTTATCGCATACAGAAAAGACCCAATAAAAGAAAATTCGGTTGTCGGTAACTTTTTCACATTAAATCCCATAGATGGATATAGTAAATATCAAATTGATTTTGATAATTTATTAGATACTCATTCATTGGGTGTTACATATAAAGATAGTCAAAATCCTGCGGACATACTGGCAAAAATCTGGTTTCCTAATGTGAATTTTGAAAAAATAGCCAACCAATACAATACAACATCTAATAATCTCAAAAACAAGGCAATTACTAAGAAAGCAATGAGCATGGGATTTGATGGAATAAAATATGGCGATAAATTAATTCAAGGATTAAAATAATAAAAAAATGAGCACATACAAAATTACAAACATAACAAATCTTGCTGGAAAGCGTGATTTTAAATTCAATACAGAATTAAGTATTGATTTCGTAGATAATATGGTTAAGAAAACCATAAAAGTAAAACCTAACGATAGTGTTTTTCTTAGTGTTAAATCACTACCACTATCCGTACACAGGTTAAGGGTGAAGGGATTAATTACTGTTTCTGAAATCGGTGAAACTGAATTAGCTAAGACAATCAGTGCCAACAAACCAGTTCAGAAACCCAAGATACTTAAATCAAGTAAGCCTAAATCCATTAAGGTTGAGGAAGTTGTCAAGACAGACGAACCCGAAGATTCCACAAAAGCATATGGTAAGAAGAAAGCTGTTAAGAAAGAAGTTGTGGAATAATTTTTAAAACATCTATACACAAATTAACGAAGCCAACACATTGTTGGCTTTTTTTTTTAAATCTCTTTCATGTTTGATGATTTTTGATTATTTTTGACTATTTATAATAAATTACATTATTTTATAATAAATTATAATCACAATATGGACGGTAAAATTAGAATCTTATTCTATAACCTTGATGGGGCGGGAGTAAACTATTTCAGAACACAGACACCAGCACAAGAATTACAAAGAAATCATTCAGATGAATTTCATGTGGAAATCAACCCACAATTAGATTTCAACGACCCAAACATCGTTGACTATCTCAAAACATTTCATATCATACATTATCATCGTCAATTTTTAGGTGAGACTGCGCAAATGTTAAAATTAGCAGCCGAACTAAGAAAATCGGGAACTATTTTAATGGCAGATATTGACGACTATTGGGTGTTACATAAAAAACATCCATTCTATTCAATGAATCTGGAGAAGAAGATGCATATTCCAATCATCGAAAACCTGAAGATTGCCGATTATGTTACAACAACAACCGATTTATTTGCATCTGAAATTCGTAAGATAACTGGTAAAGATAATGTTGGTGTTTTTTATAACAGTATTGACCCTATATGGATGAAACAATTTCAGAACAATTGGAAGCCTGACCCAGATGGTTTGGTAAGAATTACATACATGGCAGGTAGTTCCCACATGGGTGATGTTGAACAACTGGAAGGTGTGATAAACGTGTTAAATAGCAGTTCTGATACTCACGGCAAGTTCAAGGTAACTATTGCTGGGTGGGACACCGAAGGTAGCACCACCGATATCACATTCAATCAGGAATTCAGTGCTGAATTGCAAAAGAAGGGACTTTGGACACACGATGTTGTAAAAGCTATTAATAAGTCCAGAGGCGATGTTGACCAGATTCCAAAGATTTCACAAGAAATGAAAGACAAATACAGAGATAAGGTATTCAGTAGTCAACAGAGGGATATCAAGTCAGAAGAAAGTGTTTATCTTATTTATGAAAAACTTCTGACTGACAATCATAGATTAATTGAAAATCCAGATTATCTTCAATGGTTATTGAACTTCGAGAGAAATGTTAAGTATGAGAATGAAGGCAATTTTGGTAGACGTTGGACTCAGAAAGCCAATACCTATGCACAGGTACTGGATGAAACAGATATTGTACTTGCACCACTTGCCGACAATGAATTTAACAAAATGAAATCTAATTTGAAGCAGGTTGAATGTTGGACAAGGAAGCTCCCTATTGTATGTAGTGACATCCCACCATATAATGTTCATGGTAGACATATGGAGAATTGTGTATTGATTCCAGCAGAAAAAAATGCACATAAGTATTGGAAGAAGTATTTAAAGAGACTGATATTAGATGCAGACCTACGTAAACAGATTGGTGAGCAGCTATATGAGGACTTTAAAGAAGAATATAATTTGGCAACAGTTACAAAAAAGCGTGCTGAATTTTACAAGGCAGCAGTTGCCAAAACATTAGCAGTAGTTTAAAAACAAAAATCATGGGAAAGAAAAAAGAAAAAAAGACAGCCAAGAAAAAAATGGTTGTAGAAAAAAAGCAACCCAAGGTGGTGCTTAGTAAAAAAGAAGTGAAACAACAGGAAGAAAATAAAAGAATTCTGGGTATTGTAAAGAAAGAATTTCACTATAATAAAGATGCAACTCAAAGCGGTATCAGTAAGGATATGGTGAAATCAATCACAAAATCTGCAATCGTAAATAACGTAATGGTTGAAAGGGATAAGAAAGCCGTAAAGGATTGGCAGAAAAATTACTACAATGAATTATTTGCTACATTCAAAGAATTGATAATGCGACACAATGAAAAGATGGCATTCAAACCAGATATCCTGTCGTCAAAAATTCAAGTTAAGAAAACCGAATTGAACAAGCTCAAAGCAGAAGTAAAAAAACTTCAAGCCGAAAAGGAACTAATAGAAAATGCGTAAATTCTTCCAGAATATACTCTTATGGATTTATCTCAGGCTTCATGCAATGATGATTAATATCAGCATTGCATTATATAATACTGAGCAAGAAATTCTCAAAGCAGACCCAAATGATTTGGATGAAAGTAAGAAGCATACTCAGAGGATGCGACATAGGAATCAATTGCTTGAGAAGTTCTATGCTGGTCAACGTGATGAAAAATATGTTCAGGATTACTATGAAGTCCTGAAGAAAGCAGATAAATTTATTAGAACAGCAACCCCACATAAAATGGCGGTTGCTGCTGATAAGTATGGGACGAGTTACGGTATGAAAGACCAATATGGTAGGAGATATGAACATTACGGGTTTTATGATGAGAAACATAAGCATGTAGGTAAGACTATTGGTGAAATACTTGCATTAGAGTTTGAAGAAAGACGTACAAAAGATGATGACTTGGAAATCATGTACATCTTTAATAATAATCCAATCGAAGTTGGTCTTGTAAAGGTAATGGATGTTGTTGAAAAAAGTGAGAAGGAAAACATTGATTTCGAAGTCTCAGACATGCAGAAAAAATCTCACCAGTTCGAATTTCCAATCAAAGCACATCGTGATGATAATGAAGTTGTCAATAAAATAGAACAACTAACCGAATATCTACATATTAAAAAGATTGGGTTTGAGTACAGACAACTGGAATTTTTTATACCATTGAAGTACGGCACAAAAGAAATTGAAGAAAATTCTAAAATTTTCGAGGAAATTACGAATTTAAAAAGTATCTTTATAAAAAATGATTATGGGGAACTTATGGGGTTCGGCATAATCAAATTAATCAAAAGAATAATACATAACGATACTCACGAAGTTTGGAAATTCGAAGGAATTGAAATGGAAATCGTGGGTTAATTAAATCAAATAATTATGACATCACCGTTTTTAGAAAATTTAAAAAAGTCTGTTGAAGAAGGAGATTTCAACTCGGAAGCAGCAAAAAAAATAATTGAAATCGATAAGCTTGCAGATATTGTAGCACCGACAGGTGGTGCAGAAGCTAATCTTATTAAACGAGTGGAAGAAGTGGGATATGCCGAATCGGTGAGCGAAGAAGAAGCAGTAGCACTTAATTCTGACTATGAAAAAGAAATGGAAAGAATTAAAAAACAAGACGGAGTTAATAAGCAACTGGCAATACTTGTTGAAATCGAAGACATTGTGAAACTGAGCATAGAGGACATGTTAGCTTTTATTGACGAACTTGACGATAAGTTTAGTAAAGAATTTGAGGAAGAAGACCCGATGTTTGCTGACTTAGCTCAGAAGATTGAACAAATCAATTCTAAATATAATCCTATTATTAACAATTAAAAACAATTATTTATGGCAAAATTTGAAGAAGCGTCCGAGGACGTTGTGAAATTATTTGATGAAGTTAGGGATAATACAAACATTCCTCATTGGGTCGAATTTAAAGTTCTTTGTAATAACAAACAGAAGAATGAGGTTTGTAAAATCGTTAAATCTAACGACCTTGTTCAAGTACTCACCGAAGGTATTAATTTTGCGGTGGTTATTAACGAGAACATATTTAACGAGTTACCTGAAGACCTACAGAGAATGGCGGTTGATGAATGTCTTGCTGGTGTTCAGGTTAGTGAAACCGATACAGTATCTCTGGAGAAGCCAGATTTCTGTACCTATACTGGTGTACAGAAAAAGTATGGTGACACACCCGTAGTCATGTTACATGAATCTGTCAAGACTCTTTATGATGCACAAAAGCAGAAGGAAGACGAAGAAAAGGCAGCTACAAAGGGTAAAAGAGGTCGTAAGAAAGGTGTTTTTGACGCATAGTAGAATAGTTCAGACAAATTCAGACAAGTCCCGACAAATAATTGTCGGGATTTTTTTGTTTATAAGTATTTATAGAAAAATCTTTTATAATGATTTCATATAATATTAAGTTTCCGCTTCGTGATGATGTTAGCACAAACACTTATTTCCAAATGAGTAATGTGACTAAAGATGCGTTTAGTTCAGACCTATTACTCCTTTTACTAACACAAAAGGGCGAAAGATATTATGAACCTGACTATGGAACAAATTTGTTGAAATATATTTTTGAGCCTAATGATAGTTTAACATCGACAGACATTGAGCAAGAAATTAAAAGAACGGTATCACTATATATTCCAGCACTCACAATAGAGAGCGTTACATTTAATTGGGATGTCGATGCAGATGGACAACCAATTTCTGAAAATCAATTGAGTGTAAAAATCAAGTTTACTTATAGTGAGGATGTTTTTACCGAAACAGGTGAATTAGATTTAAACTTTTAAGACATAAAATATGGCAACAGAAACAACAAATGTAATTAGATACGGAAGTAGGACTTTCGGGGAGATAAGAACCGACCTGATTTCATTAATCAGACAAACTTATCCAGAGGTACTCTCAGACTTCACGGATTCGAGTGTAGGTGCAATGCTTATTGACCTTAACGCTGGTGTTACAAACAATTTGAGTATGAATACTGATAGAGTATTCCAAGAAACTCAACTTGAATACGCACAGCAAAGGGCATCGATACTTAACATAGCAAAGAACATGGGATTCAATATCCCAGCAAAAAGACCGTCAGTAACAGTCGTGGATTTCACCGTTACAATTCCTGTTAAGGGTGACAGACCAGATGCTGATTATTATCCAACATTAAACGCTGGTGCACAGGTGCTTGGCGGTGGTAAGATATTTGAAACACAAGAGGTAATAGATTGGAATTCTGCTGTAAGTAATCTGGGAGACCCAAACCGTTCAATCATTCCTAACTATAATTCGAATGGTGTTATTGTTAGCTATGCAGTTACTAAAAGAGAGGTTGTTATTAATGGTACATCAAACATCTATAAGAGGGTTATTAATTCAAATGATGTTGTACCGTTCTTCGCAATAACATTACCTGACCCAGATGTTATTGAAGTTGATAGCATTTATCTGATGCCAAGTACAAACTATACCTCAACACCTACACCAACAGAATTTGCAACCCTTGGTGAGAAATATTATGAGGTTGATTATCTGGCACAACAGAGAGTATTCACTGAAAATACTTCAGCCAATAATCCATACTCAAACGATGCGAAGGCAGCTACTTGGATTGATGTTACGAAAAAATTTATTAAAGAGTATACAAATAATGGTTACTGTAAGATTACTTTCGGCTCTGGTGATGCCGATGCCAATGCATTTAAAAATGGATTCCTTAAAGAAGGTGTTAGTAATAAGTATTTCCTTGAAAATTTCTTAAATAA
>Ga0307376_10004777_pt1 | contig 12338 bp, 13 predicted proteins | sample TR2MG_FD_202536 | JGI IMG/M metagenome (GOLD analysis project Ga0307376, IMG submission 202536) | Soil microbial communities from Risofladan, Vaasa, Finland - TR-2 | ecosystem: Environmental > Terrestrial > Soil > Coastal area > Acid sulfate soil | place: Finland: Risofladan, Vaasa | collected... | reverse complement strand
TCAGAGAATGGAAATCCTCAAAGCGAACAACGCCCGAGCCAAAGCCATGGAGGAGTTCCAGAGCACTCTGAGCGAGCGGGAAAAGGCTCAGATGGAGCAGATGCAGAAAACTGAGCAGGAGCGCGAGGCTCAAAGGACCCAGTCCACGGCTCTGTTCCGCAAGTTCAACTCGGAGGCAGCCGAGAAGCACCCCGAATTCTTCGCCCCGGTCGACGGGGACGACGATGGAAATGCACTCCTCGAAAAGGGATACCGTGAAGCTGATTTGGCTTTCAGCGGAGCCGCGCAAATGACCCCGGAGAAACGGATCCGGCTCCATTCCGCGATTCGAAACAAGGCAGCCGCCTTTAGTCGTTTGGTCCACAAGCTCAGATCCAAGGATGCTGAGGTCGAATCGTTGAAAGCGGAGCTGGATGAAATGAAGGGGAGCACACCAGGTCCTGGCCAGGTTGGTCGGGAGGATCGAAACCCAAACAGAAGACTGACTGCAGATGAGGAGATCGAGTCTGCAGCCAGGTATGACCGATAGAAAGGAACCGTATGCCGCTCAAAAAAGGACGGTCTAAAAAGACCATCTCCAGCAATATCAGCACCCTTATGCATGAGGGTCGACCGCAAAAGCAGGCCATTGCAATCGCCATGAGCAAGGCCGGCAAAAGCCGGAAGAAAAAGCGTTAGCTATCATTCTGCAGATCAGAGCGCATCGTGCCGTGTTGAATTCCTTGACACGGCACTTTTTCTGATCTAAGGCAGCCTCATGACGTAACTGGGTTCGTCACCAGCAGGAACGTAGTAGTCCGAAGTCGTTCCGTTCGGCGCGGGAAGTGCGAAATAGCTTCACCTGGTCGCCCACGCGATGACCAAGTAAGAGCGGCTCGCAACCGCAAGCGTAGGCCTTTGTGCCGGGGCCGGTTGGCCTGCTTCGCAAGCAAAAACTCACAGTCGAATTGTAACCATGCGGCCAGATTGGTCGCGCAACTGAGTATTTTGTTATGTCGAGTATTGGCTGCACACCTCAAATTTCTTGCGCCGATTTCACGAATATCATCATGCGTCGAACGGAGCACCTGGATGAGGAAATCCTGAAGGATATCACTCCGGTTGGCTCGATTAACGGCATGATGGAAATCGGACAGTTCAAAGCGTTCGATGGAACCTCCCACACCTATGACCGGTTCAACCGTGTTGCTGTGGATCACTCCCAGGCCTGGCAGAATGTCAATGACACTACCTGTGTTGGCCAACCTTGCGATCCTTGCGAAACGGAGATCGGTTTCGGTTCGACTCGGGACGAGTACCACCTGGAGCAGAAGAGCTTCACCTCGCAGCTGTTCTGCTATGACCAAATGTTGACGATGGACCGAGCCAAGGAGCACTACGCCAATGCGGTGGAGCAGCTCCGGGCGGCCCAGGAACTCATCATTGGCAACCGGATCCGTTCCGAAGCGTTCCGCTATGCTGGCTACCACTGGGTGGCTGGCGGTGGAGCTGGCCAGGCGATGACGGCTTTCACGTTCACTGAAACCGATAACCTGATCAACGTGGTTCCCTCGGTTCTCCCAACCTCAAAGCTGACGGTGAACATGCTGCGTCGACGGCTTCAAACCCAGATCCTCAATGGGGCTCTGGGCAAAGTCCCCATGGGCCAGCCTCCCGAGCTGGAGGTCCTGACCGACATGGAAACCATTTGGGATCTCATCGAAGGCGATTCCAACCTCAAGGATTCCTGGCGATTCCAGGCCTTCTCGGCTGGCGCAGAGGAATACTACAAGTACGGCTGGGCTGGCCGTGTGGGCAACTTCATGTTGAAGGCCGATCTGCATCCGATCCGGTTCCAGATCCTCAACGATGGGGTGACCCTCAACCAGGTGTTCCCATACCACAACGAGGCTGCCTCCAGCGGCATCAAAGGTGTGGTCAACGACGCCTACATCAACGCCCCGGTCCAGGCGACGTTCATCTGGCATCGTCGCGCCATGAAACAGCTGGTCCTCGATGCGGCCCAGGTGCATCCGATGATGCCCTTTGTCCCGCGCTCTTTCGGCGGCCGGTGGCAGTTTGTGATGGACAACCTTACCTGTGGGACGGCCGTTGATGCCAATGGCCTGATCATCCCAATTGCCGTCGACAATAGCCGGCACAACAAGGGTAAGTTTATCGCAGACTTTAAATTCAGCACCAAGAAGCAGTACCCGGAGTTCATGGAGGTTATCCTCCACCTCCGCGAGCCTGCCTGCGTGATCAATGTTCCGGTTTGCCAGCCTGCGCCCACCTACGTGACGCAGGATTACAGCTCCGCGAATGGTCCGTGCCCGGAATAAGGTGACTCCCAGGTTGTGGGTCCCGGTCCAGCTGTAGGCCGGGGCCCACTTCCCTTAATGAAAGGATAACCTTATGGCTGATGATCAGATGGGTCAGAACGCACTCTTGCCTCGGAGTCTATTCAACGACGGGGTCAAGCCAGGCGACACCATCACCCTGAAGGTGTCAGCCATCTATGGTGACGAAGTGGAAGTGTCGGCATCAGCTTCGTCCGAAGAACCCAAAGAAATGGAAGACGAGGAGTCGCCAATGATGTCTGCCGACGAAGAGATCGAGGCGGCTGCCGAAAGGTACGATTATGGCTCTTGAAAATCCTTCCCGTTGGGCTAGCCAGGGGACCATCGAGGCATTGGATGATTTCCCGTGTTTGCGATGTGTCTCTGACCAGCAACTCATTCTGATCCTTGCCTTCCTGCTTTGCAGAGTGGTTTCAACGGATCGGGAAAATGAATGCACGGCTGCAGAGATGGTGGAAGCTGCATCCTGTTCCGGCTGTTTCAGTCGTCGCCAACTGATTCAGTACTTAGTCCAGTTGGTGGCGCGTTATGCCGTCGATGAGGGTCTTGTCACTGATTTTGATTCGGTTGTTCAGGAAGTCGTATGCTTGAATTGTGCCGATTCGAAAAAGCTGCTGGGAATGGTGGTTGACCAGGTGGAACGTGGAATCACTAACGACACCCTGTTTAATCCCGCCAGATAATAAGTTCAGGTCGAGTGGGTATTGGTGAAGGCATGGTCAGCATCAGGGTGGCGGCCCCTGGTGCTGGCTAGCCTAACATTTTGATTTTATGGCTACTTGCAACACGACGACACTTCTTTCTGGTTCTGATTGCTACCAGTGTCTCAGTGACAAGGAGATCTCATTGGTGATCGTCACGTTCCTCTGCCAAATCCTTCAACGAATCGATCCTATGGCCACCTGCGATGTCGAATCTGTGAGAGCCGCATCGGCTCAATACTCGATCATGGACAACCATCAATTGAGGGCTGCCATGGTCTACCTTCTTTGCGAGATCCAGGCCACTGCCAGCGAGCTTGGTGCAAGCGGTGTCCATATTGACACGGTGGACCCTGTGGCCGATCCTGGCGTTACAAGTCAGATTTGGATCAACCGGACCAGTGGCCAGGTCTGGTATTGGAACGACGGAAGCGGAGCTTGGGACCTACTGATTGCCTGATTATGAAAAAGACCTTTTTGATTTTCCTCCTGGCCTTCCTGGCCAGCTTTGTCGATGCCGCCATGCCGGTGTTCCGCAATCAATTCACGACGAACGTGCCAGGTGCCTATGTGCGCGGGAACACTATCTTTGGGACAGGTGCGGCTGGATCCTATACTTTCAACGGCCAGCAGCTTCTCTACGTGGATGCGGCTGGCGGGGTGGACTTCATGATCTCCACCAATGTTTACGGAACAGGCACTCCTCTTTTTATCGTTCGAAATGGCACCGTTGGGATTGGGTCAGATGTGAATCCATCCTACAGCCTCTATTCGGGCGGCCAGGTATACGGTCTGGCTCTAGTGTCCGGGAATTTCATCACCTCCGAGTCCGGTATCTACAACTTTTCGAGCAGTCAATACCCCATCCTGCGAAGGGATGGCCTGGGATTCAGGTTCACGCCTGGTGCCGGGGCCACCAACCTGATGCGCTGGGACGGGACCAACGGGGTGGCTCAAAGTGTGATCAACACCAATGGGTGGTTCGGGATCAATACCAATTCACCCAAGGCCGCCCTCGATGTTCATGGGTCTGTCTTGTCAACGAACTTCACGCTCAAGGTACCGCAATGGAACGACGAGCGGATCCCGTTGGGAGCCCTTTCGAGCCCATCATCGACTCCGGGGAGGGTTGCTTTTATTGGCGGGGTGAGCGTCTACGGATTCGACAAGGCTTCGACTGAACAGCTTGATTTTGAATTACAATTGCCGCACGGCATCTCCACCAATGAGGCTTACGGAATCCACATCCACCTGCATTGGACAGGGACCACTGCGTTGACTGCTGGAACCAGCAACGTGGTTTGGGGATTGGAGTATGCCTTGGCCAAGGTCGGTTCGACCTTCCCTGCAGTGACAATCACCAATCGAATCACAAATACTTTAAACTCTGTCAGGTTTCACAAGTACTCTGAATTTGCTCTGATCACCAACGGTTTTGGAGAATCTACGGTCATTGTCGGTAGGATGTTTCGCGAAGGCGGCAATGCAGCCGACACTTACGACGGTGACGCTCTCGGGCTTAGTTTGGATTGCCACTATCCCATGATCAGGATGGGCAGTTTCAATGAAGATGGCGATTATTAAGCTAATGGAAAAAAATGGAAATTGGTGGAAGGGTTCTTTCCCAACGTGGATTGTGGCTCTCTTGATTGGGACCATCGGCTTTTTTCTGCAACGAGAATTGAGGATGAACTTCGACTGTAGAGAAAAGGCGCAGCAAAGCATTGCCTCACTGGAGGTCAAGGTGGAGGCTCTCAAGATCAGGATCACCGTTCTGGAGGAAACCGTTCGGGAAAACCATGTCCTGCTGACTGACATCGGCAGGCGTATGAACGTACCCAGGAGGCCATAATGGCGACATGCAATAACGAAACCTTGTGGGCGGACGCGGCGTGCTGGTTTTGCCTCGATTGGAAGGTGCTTGAGGCCATCGAACTGCAGCTTCTTTGCGAGATAAGCACGGCGATCCAAAACGCGATCCCATAACCAACCAACTACTATGTCTACCTGCAACCCACAAACCTTACTGAACGACGGTAAATGCTTTTACGGTGTTGGTGCGAAGGAAGGCATCGCTCTCCGGCTCCAACTGCTGTGCGAAGTCAAAAGCGGCATCGATGCTCTGTCGGCTGCCGTTTCTGGTCTGGTCGGAGCGTTGCCTACGGTGGCGGCTGTTACCTATGCCGCATCGGTCGATGTGGACCTCGACCTGGCCGACTACCAGACTATCGCCCTGACCGGCGACATCGATTTCACTACCAGCTTGAATCGACCAGCGACAGGCTTCGCCAAGGCTGTGGCCATGGTCCTGACTGCTGACGGGTCAGATCGGGCACTTACCTACAACGCAAGCTGGGTGCCCGTTGGAACCGCGCCAACCCAAGTCAGTGCTGGGAAGACCGGAGTGCTATCCATCACGGCCATTGGCCCGGCAGAAACCGATGTGATCATCGCCTATCAAGAAGAACCGTAAAAATGAGGCCATCAAGATTTCCTTCTCTCGGATTGAGGGATCCTGCGTTCCTGGGCGGGGCTCCCCTGACAAGCTGGGGTATCCTTGGGGATGCTCCACCTGCTGCGTTAGCCACTGACACGGTGGCCTGGTACAAGGCATCTGCTTACCAGTCCATCAATCCTCTTGTCTGCATCGGGAACCTGGTCCTTCCGGCAGCCGACCGGCTTAACCCAGCCCTTTCAAACCTGGTGCCCCAACAACTCACGGGATACATGCCCTCGAACGTCTTCGAGGATTACGGGGTGAACCATTTCTTTAACTCGGAAAATGTAAGTGCAGGCACTCCTTGGACTTTTCAGAACTGCACGCCTAGTGGTGCAACGAACCTCGATTTCGCAGGGTCAGGTTATATCCGGCAGTATGATTACCGCACAACAACTCCCCTTGAATCGTTCACCATTTCAGTAAAGCTGAAAATCAATTCAGGCACTCCCACCATAAATTTTAGAGTAGCCGGTTCTGCAAGTGGGACCACAGTGCCATTGGGGGGCGTTCCATCAGGTGCATGGCAAACCTTCTCGAACACTTTCATTTCACCTAATTCTGGGTCTGTGGAGATCGGACTCCAAATCACTGGTGCCTGCAATATAGATGCAACTGAATTTCAGGTTCGTGGGACCAATGATTGGCCTTACTACGTTGCCACAACCGGACAACCAATCGAAAGAGCCTACGGCAGGGTTAAAACCTGGGGAACAGCACCCACTCAGAATGTCTACATTACCCAATCCTATTCCTTCTTTTCACCCGGTGCAGACTGGCGCGGCGCGGCAGGGTTGCCGAAGGTTGGAACCATGTATTGTGCGGTTCGGCTTAGATCGTGGACGGCCGGATCAAATGGTTACCTCTGGCGCGATGTAGGTGGAAGCGGATCCCTATCGGTCGTTATCACTTCAGGGCACCAATTTAGAACTTACGTTGGTGCCTTTATTAATGGGCCAGTTGTAGATAAACAGGAATGGTTGGTTTTAACCGCGCAGTTCAATGCGGGTGCCAACGCATCTTTGCTGCGCCGGAATAAGGATGTCGGTGTGCCGATAACCGCAAACGCCATTTCATGTCAGCAAATGAATTGCACTGAAAACTCTGGAACTAACTATAATCGGTTCAACATGCATGAGTACATCTTTCGGGATGTCCTGGATGATGCCTCAACTCAAGATGCCATTGTCGAATACATGGCAAGTTGGCTTGGGCTCGTCGTTTGATTTTATGAAACTAAAACTCCTCCTCCTTGCAATCGTTCTACCGTTGCTCTCCATTAATTCCTTGGCGGCACCCACCAGTGCCGAGGAAGGCCTTTTCGATATCAAGACGGTCCAGGTGCCTGTGGTATCATGGTCGACAAACATCGAAGATGGCCAGGTTGTGGTAACATCAGAAACCAACTGGCATGAAGCCTACGATTTCCAACCAGGACAGACTGCCAACGCAATTATCCAAACCGGAACTAATATTGGGGACCTGTTTGGTGTTGGTGGTGTTATTGGTACTCTGCTTTCTCTTGTTTTTGGTGTGTGGGCTAAACTCAGATCCAACACCAACCGAAAGACAGCAGCCGTTCTAGCCCAGGTCATCGAGGCAGGTCGGAAGGTCATGGGCACTACCCCTCAAGGTAAGCAGCTTGAAAGCCAATGGGTGGCCTGGATGTCCAAGCGGCAGACCGAAACCGGGGTGGTCCTCGAAGTGTCCAAGCTAATCAAACAGGTCGTTGACAAGGAATCCGCCCAACTGGTGGCTGACGAGTTGATCAAGATGACGCAGAAAGTCCAGCCACCTGCACCGAAACCTCCTCCCAAAAAGTAGGCTATCGATAATTGAGTTGATGACTCCGGTGGGTGATTGCCTGGTCTTTGAGATCGCGCAACCACTCACGATTTCTCTCCTGGGCCTCGGCATTGGTTAGCCGGGTGATCATGAACCCGCGCCTCCGGGCCCCCTCAACGCAGATCGAGCACCAGTCCGCCTCGTCTGGACTACGTCCCACCCTGGTTTTCATGTCCTGCTTGGATTCAACCTCCCGCTTGTCCCCTTTAACCATGGTCCATTCCCTCATGCAGAATTCATCCATCACACTCTCTGGGAGGCCTCGCACCTGGTCCGCCTCGACCGCATAGCGCACCGAGAACCAAAGCTCAGTGACGAACTTGGAATAGTGCTCGTTGCACTGCTTAAGCCTCTTGCGGCGTTGTTTGGCATCCCAGATCCAGTGATCCAGGGAAACGGGCCTGGTGGTAGGTGAGCCGCCAAACTCAACCGGGTTGCACTGGGCTGACCACGCCCTGGCCAAGGCAGTACCCAGGCTGCCGCGCCCAGTGGAGTCATGAAAGAAATTCTCAGGGGTGATCCCGAGCTTTTTGCAGTATTCCTTCACAAACTCGGCAATCTGCTCTTCTGGGTCTTTCCCGCCCCCAACGAGGGGCACAATCTCTGGCCTGTGAATCAAAAGCCTGGTCTTTTGGGAAGTGTCCTTCCCGAATTCGATGTAGCCGCACATGCAACGATCCCCGCCATAGGCCGCATCCAGGCCGCCAATCTTGGTGGGGAACCCTTCCCAAACTATGTCCCTCGAATTGGCCTTGAACTGAGTGCATAGATCCCTGGTCAGCACCCGCTTGACCAGGCTGCCAATCTTCATGGTGCCGATGCACTGGCTGAAGTATTCAGGGGATTCCTCCCCGAAAAAGGCCTTGGTGTTCGCGATCTTCTCCCGGCTGATCAAGTAGGGATACCTGGCCGGGGTGCCTTCCGGGTCATCGAAGTTTGGACTGTCGGTGCCGACCAGATTGACGCACCGGCCATTCATGAACCGAGTATCCCAGACGGCAGTCTTCTCAGGTTCCATGTGCGAGCCCCAGCCATCCTTGGGTTCAGCCGCCCGGCCGAGCGGATCCAGGATGTCATTGGGATTACCCAGAACTATGGCTTTGAAGTCGGCGTTCTTGTCCAGGTTGGCAAAAGCATTGAGAAACCCGGCCCCCATGAACTGAGCCTCGTCAGCTATGAGTCTCATCCGCCTTTGCTTGATCCCAAGATACTTCCCTAGCCCAACGAACCTGCCGTTCTGCACGCAGGGAATGCCGATGATTCCCTTGCGGAGGTCGCGGATAGAGCCCTCATCAATGATGTCTGTGCTGATGGCGTGCTTGGACTCGATGAGGTGGCCGGGGAGGTCGAATCGGCTTGTGGCAAAGTCATGGAGAGACTTGATCTCCCCCCAAACCCTCAATTCGAGGCCTCGAAGGTCGGTTGAGGAGACTAAAATACAGGTGTGCTCCGGGAAGCAATAATAGTCGATCAGACCCCACCAGGCGGCAAAGTGAGTCTTACCAGTGGACCCGGCACCCATCAGCACGGTGACCTTGCTCCGGGTGGTTTCCTCCAGGCATAGCTGGACCCATCTGTGATTGTCTAAGTGTGGCCAGAGGATGTCCCTCAAAGCATTGTAGTGATGTTCCAATCCAGACCCACATTCCCTGCCATCTTTCCACCAGATGCCACCCTGCTGTATGCAGGCCATCTCTATTGCTAGATCGGTTGCATCGAAAGGCCACCAAGCATTGTACTTGAAGATTCGGTCCTCAGGCATACATTCTCTCCAGACGTAATGCGCTAGTCGTCACAGCGTGGACCACAGTTCTCGCAATGTGCAATTGCAAACTAGCGTATGGCTTCGAACGTCAGAATCACAGATGGTTCTTGGAACTGGGTTGGGGGTGTCGATGCCGGCAAGGTTTCCTCGCTTGCGACCGAGTTGTTCCCTGAAGGACTGAAACGCAACCAGCTTGCGTGGATGTCCAACTGCACCGTCCGGGGCGGCTCGATCTGGCCGCGCACCGGCTGGAGGCGCAGAACCAAGGTCCATCCTGGCAACGCCCTCTACCAGGGCGGCTTCCTCTATGACAATTTCGTTGGCGGGACTTTCCCCTATCTGATGCTCTCCATTGGTGGAGAAATGTACCAGGTTCGCGTCGACCTGGACGACAGCGTGGTCAACCTGTCCACGGTTTTCGGCCTCTCTGATCCTGCAGACATTCCCTATGCCTTCTTTATCCAGGGCGAGGAGTTCATGGTCAAGCAGGCTGGCGATGGGGTGACCTACCCCTTGATCTGGGATGGGGTGACGCTTCGCAGATCCACTGGACCAGGTGCAATCGTTGGCTCTACGGCCGCGCCGTTCAATGTGCCTGCAGCTGGGGGTTGGGTCGATGTCACGCTGGCCGGTCCATACACCGGGGCCAACAACCAGATCGTGATGATCGACAACCAGTCCTATATCCAGGTGGTTTCGACTCAATCGATCACTTTTCGGAACGATGCGGCCGTGGCCCCGGTTGGGTCCATTTATCCGGCCGGCACCAGGATCCTCGATGGCGGGGGTGCCCTGCTTTGCACGACCTTGGCAAATTTCATCGTGCCGGCCATTGGTGCGACGGTTGCGTTGCCAGTCTGGGTGGATCCTGCAGTAGGGGCCCCACAGGCAGTCACCATCGATGGCCTGGGCTGGACCATCACAGCCGTCGCACCAGTGGCCCCACCGGCCGTCAACCACGTTCTGCTGGTGAACATCTCGGCCACACCTGGTGATGTGGTGGCCACCAACACAAGTTTGGTGACCGTTTCCGAGCTGCCGCCGGCCACCTGCATGGACTATTACATGGGGCGCATCTGGTACGCGCAGGATCGGCAATACACAGCCGGGGACATTGTCCTTGGGCCTTCCGGCACTACGGCCTACCAGAAGCGCGATTCGATCCTGAAGATAACCGAGAACCCGCTGGCACTAGCCGGTGATGGGTTTGTGGTGCCCACTGAGGACGGTATCATCCGCGCTTTGAAGCACACTGCCAACCTGGACACCGCTCTTGGTGAAGGGCAGCTGTTCGCTTTCACCCGTAAGACCATCTATGCCCTATCAGTGCCGGTCACCAGGTCGAAGTGGATCACCGAAACGGAGCCACTCCAAAAGGTGGCCCAATTGCGGAACGGAAGTTACGGAGAACGGAACATCGTTAACGTTAACGGGGATCTCTTCTACTTCAGTTGGGACGGTTACCGGAGCCTTTTCGTCGCCGTGCGCGATTTCAGCCAGTGGGGCAACACGCCGATCAGCCGGAACATCAATCGGCTTTTGAACTTCAATGAGCGTGCGTTGCTTCAGCCATCCAGTGGGGTCTATTTCGACAATCGGATGCTGCAGACATCCCTGCCTGAGCAGACAGAGGTAGGCGTGGCCTTCAATGGCCTGGCAGTTCTTGACTTTGACCTGGTCAGCTCCTTGGAGGATACGGCTGCAAACACCTCCAGGCAGCCTCCAGCGTGGGAAGGGTGGTGGCAAGGGGTAAAGCTCCTCCAGCTCTTCGAAGGCGACTACGGAGGCCTCCAGCGTTGTTTTGCGGCCGTCCTGGCCGAGGATGGCGGGATCGAGGTTTGGGAACTTACCACCCAGTATCGGAATGATCAGGATGATAATCGGGTCGAATGGTTCGTTGAAACCCCGGCTTGGAACTGGGGACGCGAGTTTGAGCTGAAGAAACTAGATGGTGGCGAGATATGGATCGACCGTGTGTATGGAACCGTATACCTCGATGTCTACTATCGCCCGGACGCAGAAACCTGCTGGCAATTCTGGCACCGGACTGAGTTCTGCTCTGCGCGTACGACCTGCGAGGACCTCGTAAACCCCATCTGTTACCCAACCCAACCCTATGGAGAGGGCTACAAATTCCCGGTTACGTTGCCCACGCCCCCTTATCCGCAATGCAATCAGATGAACGCACGGCCGATGAACATCGGCTACCAGTTCCAAATGAAGATCGTTCTCAAAGGGTGGTGCCGGATCCGAGGTATCATGATTCACGCAACCCCATGGCAGAAGGCTCCATTTGACGGTATGAGCTGCAGCCAGCCATCCACCTTGATATGAACATTCCTTGTCCATACAACCAACCGTGCATCGATGACGCAAATTCGTTGGGAAACTTCTCCTCCGAGGAGCTGGATCGCGAGTTGTTCAGGAGTACTTATTTCCCAAACGAGATTCAGGACGGCGGGGGTGACATCTGGAAGGCGTGTTATGGCCTTTGTGTGTCGACTGTTTCCCAGGAGGAAGCTGATTTGTGCGCCCAAAACAATGCCAAAATCTGTGAGGCAAATAAACAGTACGGCAATGGGCCACATACTTGCTCAAAGGTTTGTCCGGATGGCGGCACTTACTCATTCACCGTCCCTGCTGGGACCTTTTGGTCCACCGAATCCCAAGCCCAGGCTGATGCCTTGGCCGTGAATTGGTGCCAGAATTACATTAACGAACTTTGTGAGTCCATTCCGGGGCCCGGCAATCCCAATCCTGGACCCACACCCAATCCGACGCTTCCACCGTCCAACAAGATAGCCTGCAATGATGCTATCACCGTCTTAGAGCCCTGCCCGGATGGTAAGAGGGGGGTCGATATTCCGGCCTGCAAGATTTGGGCAGACACCAAGATATCAGCGAACATTCGCGCCAGAACCCAAGCCGATGAATACCTGGCCAAGGGGATCGGATGTCTGACCGCTCTTCCGAAGTCCGCCTGCGTTGGTGATGAATGGAATCGCTTTGTGGTCCCGAGTCTTATTACCGGATTCATACGCCCGGTGAACTGGGAAGTTTTTGGTGAGCCACCTCCTGGCATAGAGTTTGTCCCGCAAACGACCGCCATGAAAGTGTTCGGGACATTTGGTGCGGCTGGCACTTTCGGCTTCCGCCTCACGATGGCAGACCCCAACGGCACGTTCACCTAT
>Ga0307376_10004775_pt1 | contig 12339 bp, 10 predicted proteins | sample TR2MG_FD_202536 | JGI IMG/M metagenome (GOLD analysis project Ga0307376, IMG submission 202536) | Soil microbial communities from Risofladan, Vaasa, Finland - TR-2 | ecosystem: Environmental > Terrestrial > Soil > Coastal area > Acid sulfate soil | place: Finland: Risofladan, Vaasa | collected... | reverse complement strand
GTAGCGGGGAGAGACCACGTCGATGGCGGCAGCGGTGCCGTAGCTGATGTTGGCCTGGGAAGGGGTTAGACACCCCGCCCCCAGCGCTTCGCAGGCCTTGTCCGCGGCCGCCGCCACCAGGGGAGTACCCCGGGGGATGCCGGTGGCCCCGGCCGCTGCGGCACTAATCCCGCCCAGCCGCTCCCCGGGCCGGACCAACCCGGACAGCCGGGACCGGTCCACCGCCAGGGCTTGCCACTTCCAGTCGCTCGCCCGGGCCCACTGCTGTCTTTTGTAGTCGAAGGGCAGGTAGCCGACCTGGCAACCCGTGGAATCGACGAAGTCGCCGGTCAGTCGATGGGTCAGATAGCCGGAGAGAAAGAGAATCCTGCTGGTCCGGGCCCAGATGTGGGGCTCGTACTGTTGCAGCCAGTTGACCTTGGCCTGGCTCTGCAGATAGGCCAAGGTGGTCTTTTGGCCGGCCAGGGTGAATAAGAGGCGCCAGGCCGGGGACAGCGGCGGCACCACCGGCGTGGTACGCTGATCCAGCCAGAGGATGGCCGGCCGCAAGGGCACACCGTCTTCATCCACGGCCACCAGGGTATTGCGCTGGGTGGTAAGGGTCACGCAGGCCACGGCTTTTTTTAGCTCCGGGTGATCCTGCCACAGCCCCTGCACGGCGGCACAGACTCTTACCCAGAAAACATCCGCCGGCAGTTCCGCCCAGCCCGGACCGGGAGCATCCCAGGGCGGCAGAGGTTCCTTGCGCCAGGCAAGTATGTTGCCGGCCAGGTCGAATACGATGGCCCGCACGCTCTGCGTACCGGCATCCAGGGAGAGGATCAATTCCGAACCGCCCATGTCTGCAACTCCCCTTTAGCCGGGCCGGTAGGCCCGGGCAAGAATTCCGCGATACCGGTCCTGTTCCCACCGCCACCTGGCGTCGTCCCAACCCAGAGCAGGGCGCACAATTGCCCCGATGCGCTCCAGCCACGGCGCCCTGGGCGCCACCAGGCCCAGGCGCAGGCGCCGCAAGAGCAGGTCATCCAGGTGGACCACCATTTCCGTCGCGGCGAGGCCCACCTCGCCCCAGTGATAAAGAGTGCCGGGTATCTGGTCCCCGGGCGGGAGACACGCACCGGCCGGCCCGTAACGGGCCAAGAGGCGCCGGGCCAGCGGATCAGCGGACTGCGCCAGATCTTCGGAGAAAACCCGGCAACCGGCCAGGGCGCAGGTGTCCAGGGAAAGCTTTTTCCCGGCCAGTTCCAGGGCCCTTTGGGCCAGCAGCCGGAAGGTGGTGAGCTTCCCGCCGGTTACGGTGATCAGGTTCTTCTCCTCCCGGAGGAACATATCCCGCGACTCCCGGGAAGGATCCCGGTGCCCCGTGCCCACCACCGGCCTGATTCCGGCGAAGGCGGCCTGGATATCTTCCTCCCGCAGTCCGAGGGACGGGAAGAAAGCCTGCACTGCCTCCAGTAGGTACGTTTTCTCCGCCGGGGTGACCGCCGGCTCCCCCTGAAGATCTCCCCTGTGGTCCAGATCGGTCGTGCCCACCAGGGTCACCCCTTCCCAGGGGAAGGCGTAAAGGGGCCGGCCGTCTTCCGGGTGCACCAGGTTTACCCCCTGCCCCAGGGGCAGGCGCGTGGCGGGGAAGACCAGGTGACTGCCCCGCAGGGGTCGCAGCACGGGAGCACCGCCGATGTGCTCCCGCAACCGGTCGGACCAGGCCCCCGCGGCGTTGATGACCATCCCGGCCTTGACGGCAAAACAGCGGTTGCTTACCTCGTCCGTGCCGGTCACCCCGCTGACCTGACCGGCCCCGCTGGTCAGCAGGCCGGTCACCGGCGCGTAGTTGAGGGCAAAACCGCCTTCCCTTACGGCATCCAGGATCAGGCGCAGCACCAGCCGCGCGTCGTCGGTGCGGGCATCACGGTAGCTGAAGCCGCCCACGAGGTCCGGGTGATCCAAACAAGGTTCCCGGTGACCCAGGTCCGCGGCGTCAAATGATCGCCGGGTGCGCTGCCCGGCCAGCCGGTCGTACAGCCACAGGCCGGCCCGGTACCGGATCTTCCGCCCCGTCTGCCCCCGGTAGACCGGCAGCAGAAACGGCTGGGGCTCTACCAGGCCGGGGGCTTCAGCCAACAGGCGCTCCCGTTCCCGCACCGATTCCCGGGTCAGCCTGACCCGGCCCTGCGCCAGGTAGCGCAGGCCCCCGTGCACCAGCTTGCCGGAGCGGCTGGAGGCTCCCCAGGCAAAATCACGCTGCTCCAGGAGCAGGGCCCGCCACCCCAGCCTGGTGGCCAGTCCCAGGATACCGGCCCCGGTAATGCCTCCCCCGACAATGAGAACGTCCCACGGACCAGTCAGTTGTTTCAGGTCCCGCCACATTAACCCGGTCAAACCCCGTCCCCCCCGGTCAGAACAACTTGCCGGTATTCAGGATTCCCGCCGGATCGAGGACCCGGCCGGTCTCGCGCAACAGTTCCAGGCCCAGTTCACCCTTTTCCGCCCCCAGGTATTCCCGGTGGTCGGTACCCACGCCGTGCTGGTGGCTTATAGTGCCGCCGGCAGCCACGATGGCCTGGCTGGCGGCCCGTTTGAGGGTTTGCCAGTTGGCCAGGGTCCGCTCCGGATCTTCGGCCAAACGGAAGATATAGGTGACGTAGATACTGCAGCCGTCCGGATAGACGTGGGACAGGTGGATGAAAACGTGGACTCTCTCCCCCGTCAGACTCAGTTCTTTCTTTAACCGGTCAACCAATTGACCGGCCTTGGACCAGGGCAGGGCTGTTTCCATGGTATCCACGGCATAGCCGGCTTCCCAGAGGCTGTTGCGCAGGTAGGGCAGAAAGAAGCGGTTTTTGTACCACTGCCGCCCGGCAGCGGGACCCAGATCCACCCCGCCGTAGGACCGGACGACCCTGCGCAGTTCACCCCGGGCAAAAGCCACGTCCTTCTGGGAGCCTGCCACGCCGTAGACGAGAAGACTTTTGTCTCCCGCCACCCCCCGCAGCCGCAGGTAGCGATCCAGCCAGCGCACCATTTGCGGCCGGCCGGACAGGACCAGACCGGTTTCTTCGGCCGTGGCCAGCCGCAGCATAACCAGGGCCAGGCGACGGCGGGCCAGCTCTTTTACGGCGCTGACGCCGGCGGCAAAAGCGGGGAAGAAACAACCGCCGCAATATTCCTTGTCCGGTACCATACGAACCCGCACGGTAACCTCGGTAATAATACCGTAGCGGCCCTCCGAGCCCAGAAATATCTCCTTCAGGTCCGGCCCGGCCGCGCTGGCCGGCTGCGCCGGCAGGACCATTTCTCCCCGCGGGGTCTCGACCCGCAGGCCGGCCACCAGCCGTTCGACGCGTCCGTACCCGAGGGAGAACTGGCCGCTGGAGCGGGTGGCCACCCAGCCGCCCAGGGTGGAATATTCGAAGGACTGGGGGTAATGGCCCAGGGTCAAGCCCCGGGCCTGCAGTTGCGACTCCAGAAACGGGCCGCTGACGCCGGCCTGGAAGGTGGCCAGGTGGCTCGCCTCATCCAGCCCTACCAACTGCTTCATCCGGGCCAGCGACAGGGTCAGGGTGGGACGGTCCGCCACCACGTTGATGTGGCCGGTGACACTGGTACCCCCGCCGTAGGGAATAACGGCTACGCCGTGTTCCCGGGCGTAGGCCAGCAGTTCCCGCACCTCCTCCCGGGCAGCGGGAAAGGCCACCCCGTCCGGAACATAGGGTATCCTCCCCGTCCGCAGGGCGATCCAGTCCGGCAGGCTCTGACCGCGGGCGTGGGCCAGCCGCTCTTGGGGACTGGTGTCTACCATAGGGTGGAAGGGCAGGCGGCTGGGCCCCACAAGGGCCAGCACCTCCGCCCGGGACGCGTCCCGGGGCGGTTCGCCCAGACCGATAAGGTCGCTCAGAAACCGTCTCATCTCAGCGGTGAAGATGTACTCCCGGTTCTCATCCCCCCAGCCGTTCCAGCGCCGCATCCTTACGCACCCCCTGTAGAGTCCATCTCCCGCCAGAGGCGGCAACTCTCCTTCATGGCCGCCACCGTATGCCGGTAGGCCGCCCGGGCATCTCCCCGCACGGCGGCTTCCAGCAAACGCTGGTAAAACCGGAGGGAAGCCTCCCGGCAGCCCGGATGGCTGAAATAAAGGAGACCTGCTTTCCGGCTCAGGACGGTAAAGCTGTTCAACAGTAGTGGATAGACCCTGTTTTCCGAGAGACGAGCCAGGGTAAGATGCAGTTCGAAGTCAAAGCCGGCCAGCCCGGCCGCATCGGCTTCCGTAAGGTCTTGGGCCAAATACCGCACCACCTGCAGGGGGTATCTATCCACCGCCTGTAGGGCGTAGGCCGGCGCCAGGACCCGGCGCACCGCCAGCAGGTCGCCGACAAAGCCGTTGTCATCTATGTTTTCCGCCAGGGCGTTGAGAACCGCCAGGTTACCCCGGGACCAGAAGTCGTTGATCCGGGTGGCATACCGCTGCCCGGTGGTGAACCAGCCCTCCCGGGCCATCCGCTGAATGACACCCTGCACGTTCTGGCGGGTGACGCCCAGACGATCAGCCAGTTCCCGTTCCCCCGGCAGGGTGGTGCCGGGCGGGTACGTACCGTTCAAGAGGGCCTGAATTAGGTAGTGTTCCACTTTTTCCGTCTGATCGGACATGCCTGCCTCCCTGGTTGTACCTGATATATTTCTGGTATAGCCAGATTAATTATGTCAGAGAAAAGCCCGTCTGTCAATTCAGAATATTTGCACGGAGGGACGGACGGGAATCAGACTGACCCGGCCGGCCAACTGACGTCATACAAGGGGGGGAAATCCATTATTGTCAGTGGGACCGCGTTGTGATAGGCTATAATTAGGACAGCAGGGGCGACATCTTGGGCTGAATAACTACGAAGTAGGAGGTTGGCGGCCCTATGGATGACGCCAGAGCTGACCATGACCAATGGTTTAAGCGACTGCTGGAACTTTTCTTTGCCGAATTCATGCAGGCTTTCTTTCCCGAAGCCGCCCGGATGATAGATTTACAGGAAATTCATTTCGAGCCGGAGGTCGTTTACACCGACACGCCGCTGGGCGAGAAGCGTGAACTAGATGTCCTGGTGAAGACCAGGTTAACCGGCGAAGACGGCCTGATCCTGGTTCACGTGGAGCCCCAAGCCTATTATCAAAAGGGCTTCCACGAGAGGATGTTCCGGTATTTCAGTCATCTGTACTACAAGTACCGGCTGAGGATATTACCGGTGGCGGTGTTTAGTTACGATCAGGTACGGGATGAACCGGACAGTTTTGAGCTTGGTTTTCAGTTTCTCGATGTCTTGCGCTTCCGTTTCTATAAGTTGGAGCTGAAGAAACTCGATTGGCGGAACTACATTCGGAGCGACAAAGCGGCGGCCGCCGCTTTGATGAGTAAGATGGGGTTCAGAAAGGAGGAAAGGATCCAGGTCAAGATAGAGTTCGTGCGCATGCTGGCACGGATGAAGTTGGATCCGGCACGAAGTCGTTTTCTGGTAAGCTTCTTTGAGAGTTACCTCAAGTTGAACGAACAAGAGGAAAAATTATTCGCGCAGGAAGTGGGTAAACTGGATAGAAAGGAGGCTGCCGCCGTCATGCAATTGACCAACAGTTGGGAAGAAAAAGGTCGGGCGGAGGGAAAGGCTGAAATAATCAACAGGTTCCTGAATGCTAAGTTCGGCGATTCTTCTGTAGAGATGCAGAAAGAGGTAAGACGACTAGCCGATCTAGATCTCTTGGATGGAGTGCTGGAAAAGCTTTTTGCCGCCGGATCCCTGGAAGAAGCCAGGAATATTGTTCTGGGGGCCCTGGAGAAATAAGGCGCATGGTTGATGACGCAGACGAGTGCCTGCAGCGAAACGCTGTTGCCCGCCCCTCCCGGTGGGCCTCTTTTGCCCGTTAGCAGGGACATTTACGGCCGCAATGAACAAGGAAGAAGGCCGACCTTTTCGGGCCGACCTTCCAGTAACACCCCTGTTGCGCTTTGCACCGTGGAAGACCTTTGGGACCTTACACCCTGCAACCCATTCGAGACCAGAAACTGATTCCTCGTCCCTCCTTAAGGGAAAACAAGTTTTAGCGCAACGGGGTTTAATGAGTACATGATACCATGATCCGAATTTTCTGTCAATAGTTAAGTAAACTATATTGTGCTCCCGGCTGGCCGGTAATATCCGCCATCAGGCATGGGGAAGCCGGTTCCGTACGTCTCCTCCCGGGCTATCCAGCAGTTGTGATGACTACTGTAGCCTGCTATGATGGTTACATCGGGTAACCTCCGGGAATATCGATGGCTCCCGCCGCAAGACCGGAGGCCACGAAACCACCCGGAGTTTCACGGTCGAACCTGCCCCGGGCAGGGAAAAGGAGGAAATGCACTATGGAAAGCAAGATCACCTACTTCGAGAACCTCGGGCCGGAGAACACGGAAACCACTTTTGGCCTGGTCCGGGAAAGGGCAACCGCCCTAGGCATCGGGAAGTTGGTGCTGGCTTCGACCACGGGCGCGACGGCCCGTGAAGCTCTGGAGTTCTTCAAGGACCAGGGCTTGAAGTTGATAGTGGTCCCTCACCAATTCGACTTCAAAAGAAAGGAAAACCCTTTTCCCCAAGAGCTGGTCCAGACCCTCCGGAAAGCCGGACACGAGGTCCATTTCGGTACCATGCTCTTCCACACGGGAGACTTGTACGGATCCACCGCGCCGACGCAGATGGCCAACCTCTTGCGCTGCTTTTCCCAGGGAGTGAAGGTGTGTTTCGAAATAGTGCTCATGGCGACAGACGCCGGCTTTTTGACAAGCGGGGAGAAGGTAATCGCGGTGGCGGGAACCGGGCGGGGGGCGGATACCGCCCTGGTGATGCAGGCGGCGTCTTCCCAGCACCTGAAGAGATTGCGGGTAAACGAGATCCTCTGCAAGCCCCTCAACCCGCTGAATATAGATGAGGCGCTGGAGAAGACGAGGCAGGACATGACTGTGGGGGATGTGTAACACGAAGCAACGATCGCATCCCGGCAGCGACGGATGTCCGACCCGCTGCGCCCCGAATGCCTGGTCGGAATATTAGCGGGCTCGCCAAGTTCCATTTACCATCCCCGCAGACGTTGTGGTCGCAGGCCAACAAACAATGTGGGCGGTTATTCTTGGTTTGTTTTCGGGGTTGCGACTTCTCGAATCAGAGCCTCAATTTCAGCAAGCAGCACAGGTATCTTTTCTGTCGCGGTAGCCCAAACCGATTCCATGACGACGTCTTCGTAAACGTGGGCCAAGTGCTGTCTAGACTCGATGAATTGGTCCCAAGGGATCTCAGGATGACTTTTCCTGAATAAACGACCTAACTTACCTACGTTCTCACCAATTTGTTCAAGAAGTTTGGACATTATTAACTGTTTATCTTCGTCCGCAGCGAAGTCCTTGTAAGCCAGATCCCATCTAGCCACTCGTTCAATGATCTTTTGACAATTGTCCCGTATGTGAAAGAGGTATAAATCCGGTTTCTTACCTCCTCGAACGTTCTTAATTTCTGCGTTATTAATCTCAACGAAAGCATGGGGGCCCTTAGTCTTTCTTAAGGCTGTTTTAGGAGAGGTGCTTATAGTAGTAACCCCATCGCCTGTTCCGTTAAACGTAGCATCAGTTCCCATAGAAACGTTGACACCATGGGGAGCATTAGAAGCGCCTCCTGTTCCCCTGCGTTTTGGCATGACTACCCCCCCTCCCCCGTTTCCAAAAGATTGATAAACAATTACACGATCACGAATAACATCGTCTCTTATATATTTATCTAAAGATTCTTTGCCAATTAGATCGACTTTACGGTGGAATAATTCCTTGAAGTCTTTCCTTATGGCGTACCAGCTATATTCGCTCATGAAGAGTGCTCGTACCGGGGTGTCCGGTAGAAACTCGACCAGCACGTCAACGTCGCTCCTAGCTGGGTTAAAATCATCGCGTGTGACGGAGCCGAAAAAAGACAGCTCGGCAATGCGGTATTTCTCGCAGAGTTGAAGAAGAGTTTGTTCATCAAATGCAATTGGTAATTCATCCATGGCCAGAGCAATTGGCATAAGACAAACACCCCATCTCTTTTTACCCCGTGAACGGCGTTACATCGTCACTACATCTCTGTAGTCGTAATGCCTTCAAAACGGTACTGCCAATTGGAAAATCCTTTTAACCTTTATCTATCCAGCAGGTCCGGCATGCTTCATTCACAGTTCGTCAAGTCACTAAAATGACCTTACACTCCGCTTATTATAACAATATTCTTCCAAAAGAACAACTACCGGTTCCTAAAAATATCGATTAGTCGATTGAGGGTGCTCCGGAGAAGTATGGTTGGCGGCTTAAGGGTACGGCTCTGACCCGGCACGGTCGTGCGCTTGGCCGTTGCGGCCATCTTTCCGGCCACCAGATTCCACAGATAACCGTTAACGGCAGGGGGGGAATAGGGATGACAGGTTGAAACCCCAACGGAAAAGGAATTTGCAACCCTCGGTAGTCCCCCGCCGGGCTCCCACATAACTGGTTTAAGGAGTGGTGAAACCCAACACGAGTGTGTTTGGGACCGGTTGTAAACGGGGAGACCACGAGTAAGGCCCAGAACTATGCTCCAACCTGTCATCCCCCAACGGAGACCCCCGTTATAGCCACCCCTTCTCCTACCAGTACCGGTATTCCCATGGCCAGCGGTCCTGGCGCCTTATCATCACTTCCCGGAAATAAGCCCGCCGGGACTATATCTCCCTCAGTTGCTCCGGAAACTCTTTCTTCAACGTTATCACTGCCACCAACTGAATACCCAGTTGTCGGGCGTCGCAGGCCGGTCCCGACTCCGGATCCACCGGTCCGTCCTCCAGGTGCAGGCCAGCTTGCCCACGCACTGGGCCGCCAGCCTCATGAAGAGCTGTTCCAGGTAGCCGGCCGTATCCTCTCGTGCCCGGAGCCGCCTGCCGTGGCCACCGCCGCCCCGTATTTGCCCAGGAGCCTCTGGCAGTGGATCGCGTGGCCCAACCGGTCGATGAACATCTTGAGTTGGGCCGAAGCCTGGTAGATGTACACCGGGCTGCCCAGGACAATGCCGTCCACCGCCTCCAGGACCTGGTTGAAGCTTTTGTTGGCCACCCGCAGAAGTTTCCATAGGGGCCAAGAGCGGAAAGGGCCGAGATGTGGTTGCAGATAGTGGGGTAGCGCGTTATACTGGTAGTGAGACGGAGCAAAAGTGTAACCCCATGTTACAGTCGTGTTTTGTGTAAATATGTCGAGGGGTGACGGCGCAATGGCCAACATTGATAATAACTATGGTTGGGAGGCGCTTACTGCCCTTCCGCTACCTTGGCAGGAAATCGTCCGTGCCTTACGGGCCAAGGTATCCCCGGTTGCCGCCTTGCTTTACGGGTCGCGATTGCCGGGGTGGCCGGAGCCGCCTCTGGAGCAGAGTGATTATGATCTTATTTTGGTGGTCCCCGAAGGACGTCGGCGTGAGTACCGGGGTTACATTCCCGGCCGGGTCGATGGGCCTAAAGTGGACTTGACTGTGTTAACCTGCAGTGGCGTCCGATCCAGCCAGATCCTTTCTCCGGAGTACCACGTTATGGAACGGTACGGTTTGAAGCTAGGTGATTGGTCCTGGTATGAGCCGGGAGTACCGTTGTCGTGGCTTGGGGCGGATAACACCCTTGAGATGCTGCAAACAGGTGAAGAGGCGGAGAGGGCATGGACGGATAACGGGCCAGATTACGCCGCCCGGTGGGCTGTAAAGATAACCCGTGGAGCTTTGCTCCTTCGCCATGCCATAGGAGATATTGATAATCTTCCGGGATGGGGGGACGTGGCACGTCGGTACGGGTTGCCGGAAGAACTGGTCAAGGCTGCTCGCACCGATGCCGGATGGCCGGAAGAGAAAACGGCGCGATTGTGGGGTAAAAAGGCTCTCAAGGCTGCCAGAAAGGCACTTAGAGAGACCAAAAAGGCTGTTGCCGCCTACCCCCGTAATGTTAGCGATGCCGAGTTTCGGGCGCATAGGGATGCCGAATTGGCGCAGGCGCAATAGTTTTTGTTTTTTTGTGGGGGGATGGCCATGACTAGCCGCAGAACTAACCTGCAGTCAATTGGTTCTCTAATCGGCCAAGCCGTTGCCCACGGTCTCTTGTACGGTGGGAAAAACCGAGAAAAGTTGCTCTATGAGTGGCAAGCCCGCGACAAGGCGGAGAGATTCGGTCGCATCAGTGACGAAGAGAGGGACTTTGTGACGGTGGAAGCTGTACGTAAGGGTGGCAGACAGATCCGGGAGGCTGAAAGGTCCGGGAAAATCACTGTAATCGAATCTCGTAACGCTGAGCGTTTACTCGACAACGAAGTTGATTCAGTTGTTGGAAAACTCTTTCCTGCTGATAGGGGCGGACACTTGGAGGAAGTTTCAAGAGATAATGAGGAATGGGACAGGTGATGTCCCACCCCACCACCCCCCCCGGGGAGACCCGCGGGTATCCCGAAGCAGCGATGCCTGGGTACGTACCGCCCCGCCAAGCTTCCATACACTCAATCGCAACACGAGTTGCGTTTGAGACCGGTTATAAACGGGGAGACCAGGAGTAAGGCCAAGAACTGCGCTCCAACCTGTCATCTCCCAACTCCCCTTATAACCACCCCTTCTCCTGCCAGTACCGGTATTCCCACGGCCAGCGCTCCTGCCGTTTGAGAATGACTTCCCGGAAATAAGCCCGGCGGGATTCTATCTCCCGCAGTTGTTCCGGAAATTCCTTCTTCGCCGCGATACCCTCCACCAATTGGCCACCCAATTCCCGGGCCGCCCTGGCCGATTGGGAATCCGGATCCACCGGTCCGTCCTCCAGGGTGCAGGCCAGCTTGCCCACGCACTGGGCCCCCAGCCTCATGAAGAGCTGTTCCAGGTAGTCGGCCGTATCCTCGTGCCCGGAGCCGCCTGCCGTGGCCACCGCCGCCCCGTATTTGCCGAGGAGCCTCTGGCAGTGGATGGCGTGGCCCAACCGGTCGATGAACATCTTGAGTTGGGCCGAAACCTGGTAGATGTACACCGGGCTGCCCAGGACAATGCCGTCCGCCGCCATAATCTTCTCGAACAACTCGTTAAAGTCGTCCTTCTGGACGCAATACCCCAGGTGGTGGCAGCGATCGCAGGCCAGGCAGGGGTTGATTCTGAGGCGAGTGACGTCGAGGTATTCGGTCTGGGCACCTTTGTCTTGCGCCCCGGCCAGAACATCCTGCACCAACCAGGCGGTGCGGCTCTTCTCTTTCCTCGGGCTGCCGCAAATGGCGAGAATCTTGACCGTCATGGGGGGCATCTCCTTTCTGCACCGTCCGTACCCAAGGCAACCACACCGAGGAATCGGCCCGAGGCGTCCGCCGGGATAGAGGCCTGATTTTTTTCCTGCCCTACATCTCGTCGCCGTCTTCCTCACAAACATTTTCTCCGGGCCGTACCGGCTTCCCTTTCGCCGCACGAGTCACCGTGTACCTGGATACTTCTATAGCCGCCATAGTCAGCACCTGCCTGGAACCCGGCGGCCACGGAAAAAGAACTGTTATTGGCCAGGGGAGTGCCAGGTGATCGGGCGGCCAGGATCGCGTACCGGGTGGCAAGGTTGACCGCGCAATGATGATACTTCACAGATTGAGAATCTTCCTCGCGTTGAGTTCGTAAATCTTATGCAATTCCTGGGATCCAAGCTCGAGAGAATCAAGGACCCGTATTGTTTCCCGTATAAAAAGCGACCCGCCTTCCGGATCGAAGGGGCAATCGGAAGCAAACAAAACTTGGTCTTCACCAAAGAACTCGTAACCACATCTTGTTGCAGCCCGTGCTCCGAAGAGGGCTGTATCAGCAAAGAACTTTTTAAAGTATTCAATGGGGCGCTTCTTCAGAGGGCTATACTCCTCCCCGATCGTGCGTTGCCCCATCACGTCTAGACCAGGGGTGATACGGCCCTCAAAATAAGGAACCATTCCGCCCATATGATGGGTCACGACCCTAAGATCAGGCAGTTTATCGAACATCCCGGAATAAACCATGCGCGCCATCGCTACGCTGGTATCGTACGGCCATCCAAACGCCCACCACAGTTCGTACCTGGACTGTTTCTCGGCGGAATAATCAGAAAATTTTGCACCACGCGCAGGATGCACAAAGATGGTGACGTTGCGTTCGACGGCGCGTTGGAAAATCGGAAAGAAACGAGGTTCGTCAAGGGGGCGTCCGTTCACATTACTAAAGACCTGCACGGCGGCGGCATGCAAATTATCAATAGCATGGTCGATCTCCGCGACCGCCGCCTCCGGGTTGTTCATCGGTAGAGAGGCAATGA
>Ga0307376_10004773_pt1 | contig 12341 bp, 6 predicted proteins | sample TR2MG_FD_202536 | JGI IMG/M metagenome (GOLD analysis project Ga0307376, IMG submission 202536) | Soil microbial communities from Risofladan, Vaasa, Finland - TR-2 | ecosystem: Environmental > Terrestrial > Soil > Coastal area > Acid sulfate soil | place: Finland: Risofladan, Vaasa | collected... | reverse complement strand
GGGTTCCTTCTTGCTTGGAGCCTGTAAGTAACATGACTTTGTAGCACCCGCGCTCCCAAGCAATATCCAATGCCTTTCCCAACACTTGAGTGCCATAGCCTATTCGCCTGAAATCCTTGTGAGTAACAACGTTTTCTATCAACCCATAAGGGGAAGCGTTTCTCGTCAAATTGGGAATCATAATCAAAACGCATGATGCGATCAATTGGCCACTGGTCTCGGCAACTAAATAATGGCTCTTCCGCACTTTTGATGCAGCCCAATAAGGGAATGTCTGGCAATATATCATGGGCGGTGAATGAGTCTCACTGATCTTCTAAATTATATCATTTAGGTTCATGGATCTTCCTGTGGCCCCGTTGGGCGGGATTACCTACCGTATACGCTTGCCATCTTCTAAATGCTCTGCTGGTCTTCTGCTTCCATTTGTGCTATTATGCTGCCATGAAGACGAAGACGTACGTTCAGGGCCGGGAAGTAACTACAGAGGATATCCGGCTTATCCAGCAATTAATCGATAGTCACCCTTCCAGTCTACGTACTCAGCTGGCCCGTGAATTATGCGACCATTGGAATTGGCGCAACGATAAGGGCCAGGTGAAGGATATGGCCTGCCTTTCTCTACTTCGAAAGCTGGAGAAACAAGGTTATTTCCAGTTGCCCGCTCCTCAAGGCCCGGGTAGGCGAAATAGTACTAGATACACAGTAATCGACGTTCCTTATGCAACCGATGCCGTCTCGGGTAGGCTTGGGTCTGTTACCCCTATAAAGATAGAACTGGCCGAAACTAAAGACAACTTAAATCTATTTAAGTGCTTAATTAATAGCTACCATTATCTCGGATGGGCAGGAACCGTTGGCGAAAACATGAAATACCTGGTCTTTGATTACCGGGGTAACCCCTTGGGCTGCCTGCTCTTTGGGGCTGCGGCTTGGGCATGCGCTTCAAGAGATGAGTTCATTGGTTGGAATCGTCACGATCACACACCACATATACACCTAATCACGAATAACATGCGATTTTTAATCCTACCGTGGGTACAGGTACGCTATTTGGCCAGTCACATGCTTGGCTTGATTGCCCGGCGAATTAGTAATGACTGGCTTCTAAAATATGGGCACCGCATATACCTCCTCGAGACATTTGTAGAAGCAAGGCGCTTTCAGGGCATCAGTTACCAGGCCGCCAACTGGATTTGGGTCGGCAAAACTGAAGGACGTGGCCGTAACGACCGGGCTAGGAATTCTGTGACGCCCATTAAGGACATTTATGTCTATCCCCTGGCTAGGACGTTCCGGAGGTTTTTCGTGAAAGATGAGTGACAACCGACAACAATCAGCTAATATCTATAATAGTCTGATACCGTCTGTAGATGGTCTAAAACTCGACGTTATCGTGATAGGAAACGGTGTAATCCAGATACACATGAAGACTACTTCTCCTACGGCCTGTTGTCCTTCCTGCAATGAACCCTCCATAGAAGCTAGAAGCCATTATGAACGCTGCCCCCGTGACATAGCGTGGGCCGGTACCCCTGTACGATTACATTTGACTTGCCGCCGTTTCGAATGCAAAACCCCGGACTGTCCACAGAAGTCTTTTTGCGAAAGAATACCAGATTTACTGCCAGTTCACGCTCGCCGCACAAATCGCTTTACTGAAACGGTAGCTATCTTAGCATGGAAAACATGCGCCGAAGATTGCGCTGAAGTCGCTACCAAAATGGGATTGCCGATAAGCGCTGATACAGTATTGCGAATACTCATAGATTCTCCCGATCCTCAATTGCCAACTCCCCGCGTGTTGGGTGTGGATGATTGGGCTTGGCGTAAAGGGCATTCTTACTGCACAATCCTAATCGATCTGGAGACCCACAGAGTAGTTGACCTTTTACCCGATAGAAAAGCAGAAACATTGGAGAAATGGCTCAAAAGCCACCCTGGTGTAGAAATAATAAGTCGAGATCGTGCTAGTGCATACGCCAAAGGAGCGAAAGATGGAGCCCCCAAGGCCTTGCAAGTGGCTGACCGCTGGCACCTTTTGGTCAACCTTGGCAACTTCTTGGAACGCTTTTTTATAAGAATTCGGAAACAACTTACTACTACCCCAGGCAATCCGATGTATGAGGTGCAAGCTTGTGAAATTGAATCCTCTGTTGATGCTAGCACCCCAACAATGTCCTCATCCGTGATAACCCCTGGGCAGGAAAACAGAAAAGCTCGCTTCGATGCCATTAAAGAACTCCTCAAATCAGGAATGTCTCTCTCGCAAATAGCTCAAAATCTCCACCTTGACTGGAGGACGGTGAGAAAATATGCTAACGCAGAGCGCTGTCCGGAAAAAGCCTCGCATCGCCCACAGTCGAGCATTTTGGATCCGTATGTCAGCTATATCCGGGAACGATGGGCGGCAGGCTGTCATAATGCCAGGAAATTATTCACTGAATTGCAAGAACGCGGCTATCCAGGATCTATGTCTACTGTAGGACATTGGCTAGCAAAACAGCGAAAAACCCTAAAGGCCGACGGTAGCACCAAACAGACATCATTCAAAACACTTCCGCCTCGCACATTCAAGAGCTGGTTTTTGCTGCCATGGGAACGCCTATCATCCAAAACGATAAAATCCTTAGACCAACTCCTTCAAATGAGTCGTGAACTTCGCCTTGCCTTTACACTTACGCACCAATTTCACACAATGGTAAGTCACCGGGCCGGACATGCCCTTGATTCCTGGATAAAAGCCGCAGTAAACTCTGGCATTCCCGAGTTCCAAGGTTTTGCCACAAGCATCCAGAAAGATCTTCCCGCTGTTTACGCCGGCTTAACTCAGCAATGGAGCCAGGGTCCGGTTGAAGGTAACAATAACCGATTAAAATTAATTAAACGACAGATGTACGGCCGGGCCAAATTAGACTTATTGCGTAAACGCGTAATCCATGCTCCTTAAATAAGTCTCTATAACCGAATGTGATGGGAGAGAGGGGCACTTAGCGTTAATAACCAAGAATTTCCCAGATCACCTATCGGGCCAATGCCTTTCGTACCATTTTAATCCATTTACCAGGGCCGGGGGTGACTATAACATCCTCTCGGCTTGTCACCAAAAGTGCGGAAGAGCCTAAATAATGCATGTTTTTGTCATTGAAAATCTGTTCCCAAAGCAGATTAATATTATCAACTATAAGTTCAGGATCTTCTGGATGTAAATGGCTGACCTTTATCTGTTTGAAAGTATTAACACTTTGAATATCAGCGATAATTTTGTCGGCCGGCTTATTGGGCAAATCGGTAAAATTGGTCCTTACTGCGTGAGTATTATTCCATAATGTTGACACATCATAATTGGCATAAAGCATATCGTCCATCTCCACTGACAGCCTCATGTCCGGAAAATTAAGGCTTAGCCGAAGCAATATATTATTTACAACATTGGCTGGAATTGAAAAAGAACAAAGCTCTCGATCTCTCAAGTATGTAACTGCTCCATTGTGATAGATCACTGCATCACAGGGAATAGAATCAAGAAACATTCCGACCGTTCTGATCGGGCGTGCTGTAGCGAAGACAACCTTAAGCCCGCCCCTTTGGCATCGATTCAAAACGGAAGCCGTAAAACTTGAAATTGTTTTGTCTGCCCGCAAAAGTGTATTGTCGAGATCCGTTACAATCATCTTAATATCTTTCATTATACAACCTTCTATGAATGCAAATTCTCTCACCTTGTCTATGTCTCCTACTTCGCGTTATAGACATTCGCTACTTCTCCCCGAGAATTATCATATATCTGCTCTTCCAGCTACCTCCCGGTCGGCATTCCCAGTTATTGGCGGGCCATCCGGCATTATGGCGCCTACTCCGCGAATCGCCCCTCCGCCCATTGTTCCTCGGTGAAGTTGACCTGCCGGAAGGGCCAGAAGACGCGGGCCAGGGCGACGCCAGGGAAGTAGACCTGTTTCAGCCCGGGTACCTGGGCGGGGAAATAGTAGCCCCAGTGAACCTCTATCTTGCCCGGCCCTGTCTCGGCAACCCCCACGATCTGCGGTTCCGCGCCAGGCGGCAGCCCGGTGGGGGCAACCCGCAGCAGCGTACGCTGGCCGACCACCATCGCGGTAAACGGTTTCCCCCCGGGCCTGGCCAGCGCCTGTTCCTGCGGCGCGAGGTCTTGCCAGGTGCAGAGCGTCTGGAAGTCGACATTGGCGGTGCCGTCATGGAAAACGGGGTAGTTGGGAGACACGGTGTAGTGATGGCGCGGCTCCAGACGCAGCTTCGCATCGTAGGCCGCCGGGGTTCCGGGATAGCGCTGCAGCACGCTGGGGAGAATGCTTTGGTCTCCCGTGAGGTAGAAAAGGGACATGAGGGCCTGCGGTGCCACCTTGGCCTGCGGCGCCACCTCCAGCACTTGCTGGACCACTTGATCCGTCAATTGCCGCAGTTCCAGCGGCGGCATGATATCCGTATCCGCCCCGTAGTTCGAGAGTTCGGCAAGGCTTGCGGCTTCGCCGTAGATCCCTTGGGCACGCTCCTGAGCCGTAGCCTGGGCATCCTGGGCCACCGCAGCGAAAAGACCCTCGGCCACGGCGTAATTGTTCATCTGCCCTTGATAGCGGATCCAGGCCGGGCTGATCACGGATTGTCCCAGTCCAAAAGCGAGATAGGTGGCACGCCCGCCTTGCCAGGCGCCGAAATAGTAGAGGAGGGAATGGTCAAACACATAGCGCGCCTGCGCCAGCTTGCCCTCCGGTGTGGTGGCGGCCTGAGCTAGGCTCGCCAACTCCTTGGCCCTCGCCGTCTGCCAGGGCAGGAAATAGGTAAAGAATGACGGCGCCTGCGGCGACTGCCAGGAAAGGAAGGATGTGGGCGCCTGGCTAGCGATCGTCCCGGCGTCCGCGGCCGTCTGCTGCAAGAGTCCGAGGGCTTCCGGGTAGGAGCCCCGGCGCAGGTCGTGGACGGCCAGGGCATAGCGCACCAGGGGAACCATTCCCGGCGGCAGTCCATCGTTCAACATCTGGGCAAGATCGCCCCGGGTCGCTTCGACGTCCAAAACAAAAAGCAACCGTTGGCAGCTTGTGACTCCCATATCTCCGTCAGGCAGGCTGGCGGCCTGCCAGAAGGACTCCGCCGCGCGGCGATAATGATGCAGCAGTTCCTCCTCGCGCCCGATGATGTAGGCGATGTCGTCGGCGCCCGGGTGCCCGCCCCAGGTGCGCAGCAACGACCGCCAGGCCGGCAGTTGCGCCGGGTCATACTGGTCGGGCGTCGTCAACCAGGCATAATAGGGGTCTGACGGTTTCCAGCGGTCGATATCTACATAGGCCTCCCCCAAAAGAGAAGAGACGGCATCCATCCCCCGGGCGATATACCCCCGGGGATCGGCACCTTTGACAGCCGTCATCACCTGCGCCGGCCAGACAATGCCCGGAATCGCGTGTACGCTGTCCGAAAGACGCCCCAGTTGGGCCGCGGCACCGGGCGCCCCCAGCCACGCAAGCTGGACGAGAGCCGCCTCCTGCAACTGCGGGTCGTTGGTCTGCCGGACGGCCTGCTCAAGCATCGACTGGTCGCCGGCCTGGAAGAATTCCCGCTGGATCATGGCTGCCTTCAGCGAGTCTGGAATACGCCGGTCCGCAAGGGCGGCCCGGATCGTCGGCGGCGACAAGGTGCACTGGTAGAGAGACTCCGTCGTCCGGTCCAAAGTGGCGGACGGGATAGCCTCCAGCGCCGGAAGAACGATGGAGACGTCCTGGCTCTGAAAGGTGATCTGTCCCAGCGCCGCCGCCTGTGCCCAAGCGCTCCCATGCCTTACCTGGTCCAGAAGGAAGGCGCCTGGGAGCTCCATTCCGGGTATCGTTTCGCCGAAGGCTGTCAGAGCACGCTCGGCGAGGGGAATAGCCAACTGGGGGGGCAAATCCGCAAGCATGTTGAGGGCCTGGTAGCGCTGGTCCGCTGAATCGACCGGATCGCCAAAAAGCGTATGGGAAAGGGCCTGGGACCAAGCCTCCGGATGCGCGGCCAGGACTGTGCGTAGCTGCGCCGGCAAGGGCCACGGACTGGCCAGGGCGGTTTCATATGCGCGTTGGAAAGCACTTGGTTGGGGTGGCGCCGTAGATTCACGAAGCCGAGACGCCAGCCACCACCCGCATCCCCCAGCCACCATAAGCACCGCTAAAGACAGCGCTAGTAACTTAATGGCGTTGTGTCGCCGCCCGGATGATAAGATATTCCCCAGTAGCACTCAATCACCCCTAGACTGCCGCAAAAAGTCAAGACAGGCATGTTAACCCGAAGATCCCTAAAGCAAAATGCCTAACAGTTATCGGCGCGCAGACCACCACTACAAGTCCGGAGCCGCAGGTTAATTCGTTATTCACCAACGACACCTAATGCTTTCCGTCCCGTCGCTCCGAATAATCTGTTGCAGCCGGGAGAACAGGTGTTTGAAGTCATTGGTGATAATTTCAGTCACTGGTTTATTCCACGTCTTTTCAACAAAACCCTTCACATCACAGACGCAATATGGAGGATCAGTGTGAGATACGGACGCCTCGAAGATTTGTCTCTAACATTACATGCATGGGCAGTATGGGCCGATTACTACCGTCAGAGGAGGGTCAGGCTCTACCTTCCAAAATTAAATATGTATGAGGGCCGAGCGCAGCAGACCGGGGTTTAAGAAGGTGAACACGGTACCAAGATGGAGGAGCTACGGGCGGTGGTGGGCAGGGTGCCTGATTGCACAGAGCAAACGGGCGGGGTCAGTGCCCGGAGGGGGGCGGTTCTCACCTTGGACTCGGGGGTACTGAAGGGGCGGAGCGCCGCAGACAGAAGGATGGATGCCCTGATGGTTCGGTGCCACCGGATAGCTTCTTCCTGGTAGTCGCTTCCGAATAGGGGGGGGATATCTCACTCAGGAGGACAGTCATTAGATTTCTTCCATAATGTATGAAGTTACAATAATATGAAATGATGTCATAATGTAGGTAAATCGCTACATCAGTGGGTATGAGTGTTACACTTGCTTATTAAACCCATAGAAAATGGTATCTAAGGGTAACCTCGTCAGGCGTATTTTCGGCAGGAGATTGAGGGATCGCCTTTCTGCGGGGAGACGAGCATTAAGATCAACCCGTCTGGTCTGCTGCTCATGCTACTTACTTAAGGCTAGTGGATGCCAGGAATGATCCCTGCTTGGCTCCTGTCACGGGAGCTTGGCCCCTCTGCGAACGTGGTTGCAAAAGGTGCGGCATTACTTCAGTTGTTTGGTAACATCGACCTTCATTCTGCGTCCTGTCTCTGTTCCAATATGTGGATAACCGGAAGCTGAATCAATTAATAACTTCCAGTTTCACTTTTTTAATTTAGGGAAATCCTCATATCCTGCGTACATCGCATACCCTGCATAATCAGCATACTTGACGTATCCAGCTCTGTTTGCATAAGGTGCGAAGCTATAACTTCTATAATGCTTTTTGCTCTTGCGTGTAATAAGCCTATCTCCGATAATAATCTCACCCATATAACATCCTTTTGAGTCATAAATATCTACTCCCCTTAACTTACCAACATGTTTACCATCATATGTCCATAAATTATCTTCTTCAATGTATCCGAAACACCGCCCACCCCAAGTCCACAACCATTTCATGTCATACACCTCCACGATTATCTGCACCAAGACAAGATGGATCCTCTTAACCATAAGATATAAGGCATGTCGACGACCAGTGCCTTCATTGGTTTGGTTCTTTAAAACTGCAGCCGAGGCAATAATACGCCTTAAACTGAATCAAGAGTGACGAACGGTCGTTACTCCCTCGGGAAGATTGCACACCAGTTTTAACGCACAGATAAATCTTATCCGATTTTCTGCATACAGAGTGTTAAGCGAAATAGCATGATGGTTTTGCTCAACCATTCGAATATGCATACAATGGCTTCGTCGCTCCGCCGCATCTTCCTTTAGCCATTGAAGATTGCTTCGTATGATATGAACTCTCTCTGGACCTGGGGGTACCCCTGGACCAGGTGAACATGCTGGCCGGGGACAGCAGCCTGGACGTGACAAAACGGTACAACACGCCGAGCATGGCTGACCCGCAGAGCGCGGTGTACAAGGCGATATGGGAGTAGAAATGACTTAATCTATAATTCCCGCCAACACTCAAAACGGTTGAGTTCTTTTATCTCATCCTTATCCGCTATGACCCGTGCCAAAACTGCCAAGAGTTTAGGGTGGGGATGTTTGTCTTTCACTGCCCTTGCTACATTCATACTCAAATCGAAAAACCTCGACCTAACATCAGACATCAACAAATTCTTCACCTGGGCTAGGTTTTCCTTGCGAACCGCTTCATCGCCGTGATGTGCATATAAGTAGAAACTGTACTCCAGGTAGATAACAGGTGAGTCCAGACAACTATGAGAAACGTTGATCATAAAATCATAACCACGATCGTTTTTGCCCATGGCTAGCAAAAACCCACCATAATTACACATTATGTTGCAATCCTTGGGATTGATATTCAATGCCTGTATGAAAAGATCTTCCGCTTTGGTATAATCCTCGCGTATATTAGAAAGAAATAGTGCATAGGCACTCAGATTATTACTATTATGTGGGTCAATTGTGATTGCTCTTCTGTATATGTCCGCAGCTTTGTCATAATCGTTACGGACATGGCAAAGGAAACTGGCGTAATCGCCCAGGGGACCTGCATTATTCGGATCGATGCTCGCTGCTTGTTTATAAAGCCCTTCAGCTTTGTCGTAATCTTTTCGTATAGTCCAAAGCAAATTTGCGTAAATGGTTAAACATGTGGAGTTGTTCGGTTCAATCCTGACTACCTTTTTATAATATTCCTCAGCCTTGTCATAATTTTTGCGTATGACGTAGAGGAAATTAGCATAATTACTCAAATGGATCGCGTAATCTGGCGCAGCCGTTATCGCTCTTTTATAAAACTCTTCAGCTTTGTCATAATCCTTGCGTACGGTGTAGAGAAAGGTTGCGTAATTACCTAGCTTTATGGCATTATTTGGGTCAAGCTCAATTGCCTTCTTGTATAGCTCTTCAGCCTTATCATAATCTTTACGAGCAACGTTGACCAGATTGGCGTAATTTCCTAGATTAGCAGCTAGATCTTTTGGGTCAAGCTCAATTGCCTTCTTGTACAGCTCTCCAGCCTTATCATAATCCTTGCGTACATTGCAAAGAAAGTTAGCATAATTACCTAGATTGACGGCATAATTCGGGGCAATTTCCATAATCTTTAGATAAAGCTCTTCTGCCCTGTCAAAATCCTCGCGCGCATCATGAAGAAAGTTGGCGTAATTACCTAGATTTACGATATTATTCGGATCAATAGCCATTGCCCTCTTAAAAAACGCCTCAGCTTTATCATAATCATTGTCTACATCGCACAAGAAATTGGCATAACTGCTCAAATTCATGATATTGTTCGGATCGATTTCCATTATTTCTTTGTAAATATTCAGAGCTTTATCATAACGTTTGCGTACGGAATAAAGTAAATTCGCATAACCAACTAGACTTGCACTGTTTTTTGGATCAATCTCAATTGCCTTTTTATAAAGCTCCTCAGCCTTGTCATAATCTCTTCTTGTGTTATGTAGAAAGTTTGCGTAATTGCCCATATTTCCGGCATCATTCGGATCAATATTAATTGCCCTTCTGTAAAGCTCTTCAGCCTTATCATACTTCCTACGAACAGAGTAAAGTAAATTTGCGTAATTGCTTAAACTGACGGCATAATTCGGATCAATTTCAATTGCCTTTTTATAAAGCTCCTCAGCCTTGTCATAATCCTTCCTTACATCGTAAAGGAAGTTGGCATAATTGGCTAAAGTGATGGCATTAATCGACCGAATCTCGATGGCTTTTGTGTAAAGCGTCTCAGCTTTATCATAGTTTTTGTGTACCTTATATAGCAACGTTGCATAATTCCCCAAATTTATGCCATAATTCGGATCAATTTCAATTGCCTTTTTATAAAGCTCCTCAGCCTTATCATAATCCTTCCTCACATCGTATAAAAAGTTAGCATAACTTCCAATAAGATACTTGTCACTAGGAAATTCTTTTAAGCCAATTTCATATATGCTTTCTGCGTTAGCCGGATCCCTGTGCGCACTTATCACTACCGCCCAAGGACCTGTAAATTCTCTAACTGCTTTCCTGATAGCACCCTTAAATTTCTCCTTTTCTTCAGGGTGTGGCCATTCTGAACTATCCCCTTGCTTAGTCTCCGGATAACTTTCGAACTGGTCTCCAACGTGCAACTCTGCTATTTTTACCCTTTCGCCAGGTTGCAACGAAACGGTCCGCTCAATGATGATTTTGGTTGACGAAAACTTTGTCCTACGCCTGGGTATAGCAGAGGCCTTAGTCTGTCCTATCTTCTCCTCTTCGGTTGGAGGTGTGGTAGGTGATCCCTCCAGGAAATCTCGGATATGCTTAGCGAATTCAGGCATGACAGGAAGACCCGAGATACTTGGGCAACCCCTACACGAACCACGCTCAATGTCAGTCGCAGTGAAACTGTTCAACCATTCGATGAGTTTTTGGCCATCAGCCTTTAAGCGATGCCACATGCTAACGATATCGCGAGGTTCGTTTGCATGCATAATACGCTCCCTAAATTCGTTGTGAACAGCGGCCACTGCGTCGGCCACGGCATTGTCTTGGGCCTTTTCTCGTTGATCGATTCCCTTCGCAATCAGTACGTTACCGAAACGAAGGTTATAAGGGCGGGCACCTGGGCTAGGGTTAATATACTCCAATTTATAATCGGCCCGCGGCAATGGGCCCTTGCCAAGATGCATGCGGACGGCATCTCTGATCGGCCGCATTACAAATGCCGGGAAATCAATCATCGGACTACTGTTACCAATCGCTTTGCACACTGAGTATACCCGGTCCTGGTAGAACCAGTGGGAACCCCCAACTAAGTACAGCAACTTCCCCATATAAAAAAACTCGTATGCTGTTGTCCACGGAAGACTCCCATTTGCAATGCGAGCATTTATGCTGTCTAAAGTTGGCTCTGGGTCACGAGTTAAGTCAAATACGGCCCAATGTGGATCTTCTCGAGTGTGTTCAAAAAGAAGTGAGAAAGCCCCCGAATATCCTTCACCCTCCTCATCTTTATACAGACATCCGGGCCAAATGGCAACCTCCTGGTCTAACCAGTCGCTATCTGGTACAAACTCTTCCCACCTAGCCAAGATATCATCAGGATCAGGTAATTGTGCTATCAACTCAACAAGTCGGTCCCTTTCTTGTAATCTATCGGTGACATGAGGGGAGTTGCGTTCTTTCTCGGACGATGCACTTTTAACTCCCAATTCCGCCGAAATAGAAAGAATAGTAGATACGGGCGATTTCTGGCTCGAAAGGTCTCGCATCTCCTCAAAGAATTCAAGTAATTCGCTATGCGTCTCATAAGGAATAATTTCTACGCCCCTCGTACGCCAATGATCCCGCGCTTCGACGCCTGGTTCAAGCATCAAAGCATAGATGGTGGGAAACTCGTCCTCAAATATCCCCCTCAAATCATCAATTAAACCCAGAAGATCCGGATCACGAAGAGAGAAACCAACTGCGAGGATAGGATGCAGAAGGAATAGACTGTGCAGGATGGTACGATACTTTTGATTTAATCGTAGGGCAACATAGCTCTCCTGGGTTAAAATCAGGTTTTCCGCAATTTTCGGTGTATTGCGTATACAACCATGTATTTTGATAAAGAAGTTGTCGCCGCGTATCACTGATGGCTCATCTAAGAAGTACGGATAGACAAGAGGACGGACGACGAATCCTTGAGACTCAAAGACCATGTCAAAGTTTGTGGTTATGATACCACGTAACTTGCTTTGAAGAATGAGTTGATGGACTTTTGACGGGACAAGATCAGGTGGATCAAGTTCGGCTTTAAGGAATGCAGCAAATTGATCGTGACGTGTTCGCTCCTTAAATACACGGGCTATTTCAAGATGCTTTCCCTTTCTAAGCAGCCCTTCCAGTTTCTCTAATACATTATCATCGCACTTATGCGAATCACGAAGATCTTGAATCATGTGCTGCATAAGAACGTCCCAATCAGGAAGTCCCTCCCCTCCCTTCCTAACGCTGGAAGCAGAAAGACCAGCGCCTACGAGAAGAACACAATTCGAAGGCTCATTATGGATGGCGCGCTGTAACTCTTTAGTCAAATGAAGAGGCGTAATAATCACTCTCCGATCCAATCACAAAGTTGCTTGATTGCACCTTCTAGTTATGCAAAGGCTGGGACATTTGGCATTATGTGGATTAAGGGAAGTTG
>Ga0307376_10004771_pt1 | contig 12343 bp, 12 predicted proteins | sample TR2MG_FD_202536 | JGI IMG/M metagenome (GOLD analysis project Ga0307376, IMG submission 202536) | Soil microbial communities from Risofladan, Vaasa, Finland - TR-2 | ecosystem: Environmental > Terrestrial > Soil > Coastal area > Acid sulfate soil | place: Finland: Risofladan, Vaasa | collected... | reverse complement strand
CACGGAACTCAATAAAGGGATTTCAGAGCTGGGTAAAGTTGTGGGCCTGTTTTTATACCAGCAGGCCAGTTCCATCGCCTCCAATGTGCTCAACTTTTTTGTATACTTCTTTTTTATGCTCCTTGTCATCTACTACCTTTTGATCGACGGGGACAGGCTCGTTTCGTTTATCATCCACCTTTCTCCCCTGCCCCGGGAACAGGACGAAAAACTGATTCAAAAATTTAAAGATATGGCCGGCGCCATTCTTATCGGAAACGGACTGTGTGGGATGATCCAGGGCGTTGCAGGGGGTTTTGTTTTTTCACTGTTCGGGTTAAAATCCCCCTTCTTGTGGGGCGTCATTATGGGATTGCTGGCGTTTCTTCCCATCATCGGCGTCGGGGCTGTTTTTATTCCTGCAGCTGTTTTTCTAATTTTTAAAGGCCGGATTGCCGCCGGAATATTTTTCATTGTTTTTTATGTGTTGCTTTCAGGCGGGGTCGAGTACCTGCTGAAACCAAAACTGGTGGGAAAACGCGTAAAAATGCATACGTTGCTTGTATTTCTTTCGATTATCGGCGGATTGAAGCTCTTCGGAATCCTCGGCATTATTTACGGCCCGCTGGTTACAACTGCTTTTTTAACATTAACAGATATTTATTACACCAGCTATCAGTATATAATCGAGCCTTGCAATTATATAGAGACCGATAAAACCAAATGAAAAACCCAGGTGAAGACCCAGTATTGATACTCGCCTCCAAGTCCCCTCGACGCCGGTACTTGTTGGAAAAGGCGGGCCTTTCATTTTCCGTTATCCCCAGCGACATCGATGAAACGACCGTCCCCCTGTCACCCCCTGAAGTTTATGTCAGGGTTCTGTCTGAAGCCAAGGCGGAATCCATTGCCAAAAAGTATCCTGAAAAATGGGTGATCGGCGCCGACACCATTGTCCTTAAAGACGGCGTAGTGCTCGGAAAGCCCGGCTCTATAGATGAAGCGCGTTTCATGTTAAAACAACTCAGCGGACAGACCCATCAGGTCTTCACCGGCTATTCCATAGTGTGCAAAGCAAAAAATCGAAAATTTTCCGAAACCGTTCAAACAGAAGTTCTTTTTAAAAATCTTACGGATGAAGAAATCGAGTGGTACATCCACACCAAAGAACCGTTCGACAAAGCAGGCGCATATGCCATTCAAGGACTCGGCACCTTTCTGGTAAAGCGTATCAACGGTTCCTATACCAATGTTGTCGGGCTTCCGGTTTGTGAAGTCATCGAATTTCTGATCAAGGAAGGTGTAGTGGGATTAAGTATAACCCCTAATTGACCGCAAGCAAGAAACAGGAAAATTAAGTCTTTGATAAAACGAATTCAAAATATAAAAAAGCGTATTGAAGAAGCAGCGGACGGATGCGGCAGGGACCCTTCAACCGTCCGTCTTGTTGCAGTGAGCAAAACCATCCCGGTCAACAGGGTCAGGGAAGCCATCGAAGCCGGCGTTACCGTTCTTGGGGAAAGTTACGTTCAGGAAGCCCGGGAAAAATTCAACCAATTGGCGACATGCCCGGTATCATGGCATTTTATCGGCCATCTTCAGTCCAACAAAGCCAAGTATGCTGTGAGGCTTTTTGATATGATTCACTCCGTGGACACCCTCAAACTGGCACGAGAATTAAATAAGCAGGCCCAAAAAAATGCTAAAGTTCAAAATATACTCATTCAGATCAATATCAGTAAAGAATCGTCAAAATCCGGCGCCGATGCCAAAAACGTTCTGGGTCTGATCGACACGGTGCGCCATCTTGAGAATCTGTCTGTAAAAGGGCTCATGACCATGCCCCCATTTTTCAATGATCCTGAAAAGGCCCGACCCTATTTTTCAGCGCTTCGAGATCTAAGGGATCGAATCAGACAAGAGACGCCGCCGGAGGTCTCCCTGGACGAACTCTCCATGGGTATGACCGGCGACTTTGAAGTTGCCATCCAAGAAGGGGCGACCCTTGTGCGTATCGGAACCGCAATTTTTGGAGAAAGAAGATGAAGATCCTTCTTCACATCTGCTGCGCCCCGTGTGTCATATACCCGCTGGAAACCCTTCGCAATGAAGGACTTGACATCATGGGTTTCTTTTACAGAAACAACATCCACCCTTATACGGAGTGTATCCGAAGAGAGGAGACCCTGAAATCTTATAGCGCCTCCATGGATCTCAGGGTTATCTACCAGGACGGATACGATCTGGAAGGTTTCATCCGAAACGTGGCGTTCAGAGAATCGAACCGATGCGACTACTGCTACCATGAACGCCTTAAATCCACGGCACTCATGGCAAAGCGCGGGAAGTTCGACTACTTCAGCACGACACTTTTATACAGTAAATTTCAGAAGCATGACGCGGTAAAATCCATCGGTGACGCCGTCGGAAAATCCGTGGGCGTGAAATTCTACTACGATGATTTCAGAAAGGGATGGAAGGAAGGCGTCGAAACCTCAAAAAGCTTGAAACTGTACCGCCAGCAGTACTGCGGCTGTATTTATAGTGAAAAAGAAAGGTATTACCGGCAGAAAGTGTCCAACGAAACGAAAGAATCCGGACCCTGAGGGCCCGTCGTTGGTACCCCTCAGAGGGGTGAAGTCCACCGTATATGTCGGCCGGAATGATGGAGTGATGGAGTGATGGAAAAAAAGCATGGAGTAATGGTTTGAAAAATTTGGTTTTCCATTACTCCAACACTCCAATATTCCAACATTCCAGTTTAACCGATCAAGTTGGCATCCCCGTTGTTTTTAACCTGACCCTCAGGACAAAGTTTTTCAGGACTATATAAATATATTTATGTTTGGCAATTTCATATACTTCATTCTGGTACTTCTCATATACAGTACCTATCAGCCTTCTGAAGAGACGAATTTTACAGGATCTGAATCCCTTTTTCTCTTCGTAATTCTGATTGTCATTTTTACGTTATTCACCTGGATACAGTTTCACAGAATTGAAAAACGGATTTTAAAAGAAAGGTCATTTCATCTCGACAATAAATTCAGCGCCATATTAACCCGCCAATCCATATTGGCCATCGTTCTTTTTTCCATCGATATTTACGGGCTGAATCTCACGTCTTTTTTGACGAACATCCCCTTGTTGGCCGTCATCCCTACTTTTCAGGCATTGTTGTTCCTCTTTCTTTTTATCTTTTACCTGGCAATTGTATGGGCATGTGCTTACGGCCCGTATCAAGCCTTGTACAGGACCGACATGTCAAGAAGATCGTATGTTCTCTCCCAAATTTCATTTTCAGTTCCCATACTTCTGCCCTGGCTCCTGCTTTCCGGAGTCGCAGATATCATCAATGCCCTACCCTTTGAATTTCTCAAACGCCTGCTATCAACCACCGTGGGCGAGGTGACCTATTTCCTTATTTTCCTTTTGGCAATTGCCATTTTAGGCCCGACCATGATTCAGAAATTCTGGCGATGTAAGCCCCTTGAAACAGGCCATCACAGAAGCCGGATTGAAAACCTTTGCCGAAAAGCTGGAATGGGATATGCCAACATTCTTTACTGGCCCATATTCGGCGGAAGAATGATTACCGCAGGGGTCATGGGACTGGTCAAGAAATTCCGCTACATTCTGGTCACCAATGCCCTCTTGCAAATGTTGGAACCTGAAGAAATCGAAGCGGTCATCGCCCACGAAATCGGACACATCAAAAAAAAGCATCTTTTATTTTATCTGCTGTTTTTTGTGGGCTACATGATGATCTCCTACGCCACATTCAATCTGCTGGTATATTCTATTGTCTTTTCAGAAACCATTTACAGGCTCATAACCAGCACCGGCCTCAATCAGACGACCGTTACCACATCGATATTCAGTCTGGCCATTATCACCGTTTTTCTGATCTATTTTCGATTCATTTTCGGTTATTTTATGCGTAATTTTGAGCGGCAGGCCGACACTTACGTGTACGCCCTTTTCGATAGTGCCGGACCGCTGATCTCCACATTTGAAAAAATCGCTGCAACCAGCGGACACCCGTCTGACAAACCCAACTGGCACCATTTCAGTATTAGAAAACGGATCAACTATCTGAAAAGGTGTGAAGCAGACAGGACATGGATAACCCGCCATGACAACAAAATAAAAAAAAGTATCGCGGCATATCTGGTGGGGATCGTGCTGATCTGCGGTATCGGGTATAATTTGAATTTTGGTGAAGCCGGCAAGAAATTAAACACGCATTTTTTTGAAAAGATAATACAAAGGGAGATCCAGAAGACCCCCGACAATCCGCTCCTTTACACCACACTGGGGGATCTTTATTTCAGCAATAAAAACTTCACGGAAACCATAAAGGCATATGAACAGTCGCTACGGCTCGATCCTGACAATCCGTATGCCATGAACAACCTTGCATGGCTTTATGCCACCTGTGAAGACGAAACCTTCCGCGATCCGAAAAAAGCACTGGCCCTTGCAAAAAAAGCTGCGGAGCTCAAGAATGCCCCGCATATATTCGACACCCTCGCTGAAAGTTATTATGTGAACGGCCAGTTTGAAATGGCCGTTCTCGCTGGAACCCGCGCCCTTGAATTGACAAAGAAAAACCGGACCTACTATGAGAATCAGCTGAAGAAATTCAGAGACGCCACGAAAATCGGCAAAGCATTTTAGCGCGCATATATCCGGTAGTACTATTTAATGCACACCTTCCTCACCTGCAACAGATCACAGTTTCCCCCAAAAGTTTTTTCAATGCCGTCTTGTTTTAAAGTTTTCATGCCGTCTCTCCTGGCCTGATCCCGTATCACCTCCACCGGTGAACTGTTCTGGATCAGTTTTTTCATCGCTTCGCTTCCCATCAACAGTTCATGGAGCGCCATTCGGCCTGAATATCCGGCGTTGTAACAGTCCGGACAGCCTCTTGGCCGGTTCAGCATTAGATTGTCGGTGTAGGGGACATCAACGTTCTTTTTAAATTCTTGAGCCGAACCATATTCCCGAACCAGCTCGTCGTATTCCTCTCGGGACGGATGATACGATGCTTTGCAACGTTTACACAGGGTGCGAACCAGACGCTGTGCAAGAATACACAGAATGGCATCTGCGAAGTTGAACGGGTCCATTCCCAGGTCAAGGAGCCGGCTGATACTTTCAGGGGCGCTGTTCGTATGAAGGGTGGAAAATACCAGGTGCCCTGTGAGCGATGCCTCAATGCCGATGGATGTGGTCTCCCGGTCTCGCATCTCACCGACCATGATCACGTCCGGGTCCGATCTTAAAAATGCCCGCATTGCAGAAGCAAAGTCCAACCCGATTTTGGGCTTTACCTGAACCTGTCGCAGTCCCCGCTGGCTGATCTCCACAGGGTCTTCTGCGGTCCAGATCTTGGTTTCGGTGGTATTGATATACGCCAGAGCTGAATGGAGGGTGGATGTCTTGCCGGAACCGGTGGGACCGCATACAAATATGAGGCCATAGGGTTTTTTGACGGCGCTGGTAAAGTTGTTGTAATTGGCGGTGGAAAAACCGATTTTATTCAGGGGAAGCGGATCGCCCGACTCGAGTATCCGTATAACAACATCTTCCACACCGCCTTGTGTTGGGACTGTGGCCACCCGGAGTTCAATACCAAGACCGCCGTATTTTTTGAATTTGATGGTGCCGTCCTGGGGTTTGCGCCGCTCGACAATGTCAAGATCGGCCATGATTTTTATCCGAGATACGATTTTATCCCGAAACGCATAGGGGATGGCCTCGAAGACCTGACACATCCCGTCGACCCGTATCCGGATCTGCGTCTTCTCTTTCCCCGGGTAGGGTTCGATATGAATATCTGAAGCTCCCCGGCGATGGGCCTCGGAAATGATTTTATGGACCAGCTGCACAATGGCACTGTCGTCTTCATACAGGACGGCGTCTTCATCTTCTATAACTTCTTTCTCACCCTCAAGCCGATATAGGAGTTCTTCCATGGAGACCGGTTTTTTTTCTTTTTGGGTGAAGTGTTTGATAAATTTCAGGACATCCGGTTTTAAAGCAACGCAGAACGACAGCGGCTTGCCGGGAAAAAGAGACTTAATTTCGCCAATCTTCTGAAGATCGTAGGGATTGTACATTGCAACAACGATCTTTCCATCTTCCATCTTCAATGGAACCCAGACATTGTTGCGCAGGAAAGGGACTTTAAGGCCGGCGAGCAGTTCACCGGGAACCGGTGTGTCTTTATCGTATTCCACAAACGGAACGTTGTAAAAGCGACTCAAAGATTTTCCGATCTCCTTTTTGGGAATCTTAAAATCCGACATTAAAACCGATTCAATGGGTTCTTTTCCTTTTCTGGCATCGGAAACAGCCTTGTCGAGTTCTTTTTGGGTCAGAATATGATTTTCCAGAAGATAATCGAACTTGTTGGGCCTTGCTTTTGCGATCCGTTTCTGGTTGAACAGGGCAATTCCCAGAATCTTGGCCATTTCGGTGACAGACTTCTCATCGAGCCTGCTGAACGAACCGCCGTCCCTCCGGTTGATCAACTGTATGACGCCAAGGATAAACTTTTTGAATATGACCGGAACCACAAGGACCTGTTTGGTTTTAAAATCTGCCTTTTGATCCCAGCTTTTGTCGAAGTTCAGATCCTCATCAATGGAAGCCACTTCTCGGTCATCATAAACATTTTTTATATTTATGAGCTTCCTCTTGAAAGCAGAGCATCCGGATATACTGGTATTCGACATGGGGATACGGATCTCACCGATTTCATCTCCGGATTTAAACCTTGAGACAAGTTCCCGTTTTTTTCCATCCACCACGTAAACGGTCAACCGTTCTGCTTCAAAAAGCCCGGTGATTTCGTCTTTCAGATCAACGAGAATCTCATCCAAATTTGCAGCAGCATGTATTTTGTTGCAAATGTCCTGGAGATTTTTTCGATACGCAATCTCGAATTGGAGTTTCCGTCGCATTAAACCCATGACATTCGGTTCAGCAACGTCCGTGCCAGAAAGCACCTTTTTTAAAACCCAATGGGATTTAAAATGGGTCTTTTGATCCTGAAGCCCCGCAAAGCCCGAAGTTAAAAGGTTCTCCAGGCACTCATGATAATTTGAATAAATACGGCAAAACGTATGAATTGGATTCCAGGAGAATTTTTGATGGATGCAAACCCATAGAAGTTACACATTCAAATGTGCATCCATGCACAAATTTCTGTGCAAGCAGACAATGGGAGTGTAAGATAAACCGAGGATGGGCCCGACGATTTTCGGTGTGACCATCGCTTCGAGATTCTGTGTGAAGCAATGGTTACCGATCTTTAAATAATCCAAAGTTGATATAAATTTTCTTCAGCCCGCCGCCGATCAGCAGCATACCCAAAAGATAGAAGCTAAAACGGATAAAAAATATCATCGAAGCGAACTGTTCGATCTTTTCAATTCTGGGTATGACCTGGGGGATCCTGAAAATCACCCCGATACCGGCCAGGGTGAGTGCAATGCCCCAGATTATCTGGACAACAACTTTGTTTTCATCTTTAGGGGCTTTCTCGTTTTTGTCTGATTTTTCAGAATTCATCATTTTAATATCACTGTATGGTTATGGGTTACCCGCCGAGATACACCTCCTTGACCTTCGGGTTGTGAAGAAGCTCTCCGGCCAAACCCTCGAGTACGATTTCTCCCCGCTCTATCACGTAGGAATAATGGGCGATTTTGAGGGCGGCTCGGGCATTCTGCTCCACAAGCAAAACCGTGGTTCCTGTTTCGTTCAGCTGTTTTATGACCTGAAATATCTCGCGAACGATCAAGGGAGCGATGCCCATGGAAGGTTCATCCAACAGGAGCAGTTCAGGCCGGGCCATCAAGGCCCGGGCAATGGCCAGCATCTGCTGTTCTCCACCGGACAGGGTGCCGGCAATCTGCTTTGAACGTTTTTCAAGAACCGGAAAGATTTCATAAATACCCTTGACCTTCTCGTTGATCTCGAAACGGTTTCTGCGTTTAAAGTATAAATAGGCCCCGAGGTGGATATTGTCCAGGACCGTGAGGTGGGCAAAAATCTGCCGCCCTTCCGGCACCTGGGATATGCCCAAACCGACGATCCGGTTGGCAGACAGACCGGCAATGTCGCGGTCTTTATACAGGATGCCGCCTTTATCGATCTTTATCAACCCGGATATCGCCTTGAGCAGGGTCGATTTGCCGGCCCCGTTGGCACCGATGATGGAAACCATCTTTCCTTCGGGCACCTTAAGTGAAACATTTTTCAGAACATGGATTCTGCCATACGCGGTGCATAGCCCCTCGATCTTGAGCATATTTTAAGCCTCGCTTCCCAAATAGGCTTCAATGACCCTTGGATTGTCCCGGATCGCTTCCGGAGTTCCTTCCGCGATCTTCTGTCCATAGTTGAGCACCACAATCTCATCGGATATATTCATGATCACCTTCATGTCATGCTCCACCAGCAAAACGGTAATCCCTCTTGCATTGATGGCTTTGATCAGGGAAGATGCCACATAAGTTTCGGTCTCATTGAGGCCCGCCGCAGGTTCGTCCAGGCAGATCAGTTCCGGCTCAGTGGCCAGTGCCCGCCCGATTTCCAGCATCTTCTGTTCCCCCAGAGGCAGGTTGTCGGCCGATTCTTCGAACTTGTCGGCCAGACCGATAAACTTCAAAATCTTAACGGCCCTTTCCCGCATCTCTTCTTCTTTCCGCCTGGCACCGGGGAGGTACAACCCTGAAGACAGAAAAGATGCCCGAACCCGGGTATGGCAGCCCAGCATGACATTTTCAAGAACCGTCATATTTCCAAACAGCTCGACGGTCTGAAACGTTCTGGAAACGCCCCGGTCTGCAATTTTGTGGGCCTTGAGATGTTCGATAGACCGGCCTTTAAACCTTATAGATCCCTTTAGGGGTGGAAAAGATCCGGTAATGACATTAAACAGTGTTGTTTTGCCGGCACCGTTGGGACCGATAACCGCCTTGATCATTCCCTTTTTAACCTGGAAACTGAGGTTGCTGAGCGCCATTAATCCGCCAAAAACCACGGCCACTCCCTGAACCTCCAGGATATTTTCCCCGTTAACGACCGTCATCTGTCATCTATCTCCTGAACCAGCCTTTTGCAATTTCAGGCACTCCCGCCAGTCCTTTGGGCAGAAAAATGGTGACCAAAAGCAGGATAGCCCCATATACGATGACTTCGAATTCTTTAAAATAATGGAGCCATTCATAGCTCAAAAAGGTGATAAGCCCGGCACCGATGATGGCACCCCAGATGTTATACATCCCGCCCAGAGCAATCATGATCAAAAGCTTGATTGAAAAGAAAAGGTCAAACGTAGACGGGTTGATAAAATTGAGATAATGGGCATAGATGCTCCCCGCCAAAGATGCTAGAATTGCAGAGTAGACAAATACCAGTATCTTGAATCTGGAAATGTCCACGCCCATGGCATTGGCAGCCGGTTCGCTCGCATGGATGGCCCTCAAAGCGCGCCCCGTGCCGGATTGAATTAAATTGACGGTAAAGATAAACGCAGAGAATACAAAACCCCACACCAGATAATAATACCTTTCAATGGAATCGAATTCAAACCCGAACAAGCTTAAACCGGGAATTCCGGACATACCGTCCGGACCGCCGGTCCAGGCAGCCTCTTCATTGAAAATGATATAAACGATAACTCCAAAGGCCAGTGTTGCCATGGCCAGATAATGCCCCTTGAGTTTAAGCGACGGCGCTCCCACCAGAAACGCAATCCCGCCGGTGATCAATACGGCGATGAACATGCAAAACCACGGATTGAGACCGTAGCGGGTGGTCAGAATGGCGGAAACATAAGCGCCGATACCGTAAAAGGCCGCGTGACCGATGGATATCTGTCCCGCATAGCCCATCAGTAAACTCAGACCGATGGTGATCAGGCAGTAAATTCCCACAAAAACCATAATATCGGTATAATGGCTTATGGCGGTAATTTGTCGAGCAAGCCATGGGAAAATGATGATACATAGCGCAAAAACGGCGATGGGAAGTTTGCCGATTCGTATCATGACTAAAACCTCTTGATCCTGCTGATCTCTATGCTGCCCAAAATTCCACTGGGTTTAAAAAACAACACAACTAAAAGTACAATCAATGCAAAGGCATCTTTGTACCCGGAAGAAATAAGCCCGGCGCCGAACGATTCGATGGCGCCGATAATTAAACCGCCTAAAATAGCGCCCGGAAAGCTGCCCAGTCCGCCCAAAACGGCGGCGCCGAATCCCTTCACCGCCAGCATGGCTCCCCGGTCGTATTCCATCAGAGAAATGGGTGTCACCGTAATGCCGGCCACCGCTCCGATCGCAGCGGACAGCGCAAAGGACAACAATATCATCTGCTTGACATTGATCCCGACCAGGCTGGCTGCATCGGGATTGTCCGCACAGGCACTCATTGCCTTTCCGATAATGGTTCGATTAAAGAAGATGGACAGAATAATAACAATGACGATTAAAAATCCGATCACCCATAAATACTGAGGTTGAATCACGGCGCCGAAAACAGAGATGGGACTCCGTCCGGAAAACGCAGAGAGATCATAAGGATCCTTGCCCCAGATGAACATGGCCGTTCCCTTGAGCAGAATGGACGCGGCAATCGTTGCAATAATCAGGGTGAGTACCGTGGGCTGCCGGATCGGGTTGATGGCCAATCTGTCCAGAAGTATCCCCACTAAGGTAACGAGGATAACCGTTGCCGGAAATGCCAGAATCAGGGGAAGCCCGACGGTAACGTGAAAAAAGACCATGATCAACCCGCCCAGCATCACAAATTCGCCCTGGGCAAAATTGATGATCTCGGTCACATTATAGATAATATTAAACCCGACGGCCACCATGGCATAAATACTGCCGACGGTCAGCCCCGTGATCAAATATTGAAAAAGCTGTCCTGCGAGGGTAATTTTTTCCATTGTATTTCATTAAACGAAGCTCCCCACAGCTTGCTGCGGGGAGCTTCGTTTTATCTAACGTCACGGGCAAACGAATCTGTTCGCTGGAATCAGTCTGCCAATGCCCAGTCTCCATCTTTTACAACGACCATATTAAAGGCATCTTTCGTAAGGCCGTTATGGTCGTCGGCAGAGTAGTTAAAAATACCATGCTGCCCCACAAAGCCCTTAATATGATTTTCAAGATAGCTTTGAATCTTTGCCTTGTCGTCACCAACATTCTCAAGCGCTTTTACCACCATGTTCAGAGCATCCCATGCATGACCGCCGAATGAGGACAACGGTTCGTTGTATTTGGCCATATAATTTTTATTATAGGCCATGGTCACGGCTTTTTGAGGATCGTTCTCCGGAAGAAGTTCGGCAATGTTACATGAACCCAGAGGACAGAAAACACCTTCCGCCGCACCGGCAGCCAACTCGATGTTCTTCCGACTGCCAAACCCATGGCTTTGATAAAACGGAATGCTGACCATTCCCAGATCTCTATAGTTGCGAAGCACCACTACCTGAGTCGGACCCACAGACCAGTTGATAATGGCCTGGGGTGCCGTACCCTTGATCTTGGTCAACTGGGCGGTCAAATCGCTATCTTTCCCTCCATACTTTTCATCTGCAACGATGGTCATCTCATACGTGGGTGCAAGCCTGATGAGCTCACTGCGTCCGCTGGCGCCAAATCCGGAGGTGACACTGATAATGGCGATTTTGCTGATACCGTGTTTTTTCATATGCGTGTAAATCGCCTCTGCCGCCATGGTATCTGTCTGGGGGGTCTTAAAAACCCACTTATACGGTTTACCCGTCTTTTCATCATGGACAATCTTGTAACTGGCAGCACACGAGACAAGCGGTACTTCGTACTTCTCGGCAACAGGAACGATCGCCATAGTTGTCCCGCTTCCAGAGGGGCCTATCACCGCACAGACCTTATCCTGGGTAATAAGTTTTTTGAAGGCCAGGTTTGTTTTAGTCGCATCTCCTTCAGTATCATAAACAATCAGTTCCAGTTTATTTCCGTTAATGCCGCCGGCATTGTTGATCTGCTCTACCATCATTTCAGCAGTCTTTTTTTCAGGGTCTCCTAAAAAGGACCATTTGCCGGTGACAGAAAAAAGGGCACCCACTTTGTAGGCTCCTTTAAAGGCCAGTGCCGGGCTGGCAATCAGTCCAATGGCGAAAAGACAAATCGTGGACAGAACTGCAATTTTTCTGAATGTCATTTTCCTCTCCTTTTGTTTTTAACGTTAATAAAAGTCTCTTCTAACCTCAAGTTTATACCGATATCGTCTTGCATACGCAGACCTTCGAGCATCTACATTGTATATACTTTATTTCCGTCAATGACCGTTA
>Ga0307376_10004770_pt1 | contig 12343 bp, 8 predicted proteins | sample TR2MG_FD_202536 | JGI IMG/M metagenome (GOLD analysis project Ga0307376, IMG submission 202536) | Soil microbial communities from Risofladan, Vaasa, Finland - TR-2 | ecosystem: Environmental > Terrestrial > Soil > Coastal area > Acid sulfate soil | place: Finland: Risofladan, Vaasa | collected... | reverse complement strand
TAATGAATCGTTCCACGTTTCTGTACCAGATCCATTAGAATTATCAACTACCAAATATATAGGAAGATTAGCATCAAAGAAAACAGATTTATCATGAGTGTATGTATAACCACAAGTTCCACTATGTAAATAAGTATTATTTAAAGGATCAGCAATCGTTGTCGTACCATCACATAACCAAGGAGCACTTGTAAATCTTATTCTTTTCCAAACAGTAGCACTCCATGTCGCACTACAACTTTTATAATCTCCAACATTTGAAGTGATTCCATAAATTGTTATAGCAGATTCCCAATCATATCCCCAACTTTGATTTTCTTCATAAGGATAATTACAAGTATAAGAAGGACAATAAGTTCCAAAACAAGTCAAAGGACCACCTGGATATCCACAATCAGCATCAGGTCTACAATCTATTATTCCAACTATAGTTTTACAGCATCCATACCAGACTTGTGAACCTAAAGGAACCACATATGGGTCAGCAACTGTAGGCTGAGTTCCAGGATAAGTTCCTTTGATGACATTAGCAGTACCGAATCCATTAATACTCATATCTGCTAATGATGGATCAAAATAAGGTCCATATTTATATTCTCCTCCAACGGAAGTATAATCGTAAAGAAGAACAGCATAATCTGCCACCCAAGAAACTTGCGCCCATGTTCTAACAGGAAGATGAGCTCCACCTGTTCCTCCCCCATCAGTTAAATCTCCAGAACTAAAATTTCTAATATCCCACTTAACAGCCATCCAATTCTCATCTACAGTAAGACCATCATAATACCCAGAAAGAGAATAATGATAAGTTCCATCAGCGTGACGCCATAAATATAGTCTTAACCATTCATCACTAATAGTTGAATTCATCCATGCAACATAAAAATTATTAGGAGAAATATTAGATCTATCAAGAATAACGATTGCAGCATTAGTCGGGAATCTAAAATCTTCTGATTCCCCAGGTATAGAAAAGAATTGAAATTGTGAATTAAGAACATGATCTTGATGGGCCATCGCTCCCCATGTAAGATTATTTCTATAAATCCAAATAGAATCATTCCAATCATAAAAAGAAGCAATTATCAAATCATCATCTGAATAATATGCTGAATCATTTTCTACTAATTCGTAAGCAGGAGCAGAATAATAATCATCTGGACGCTCATCTTCACTTTCAAGTTTAAGAGTTTGAACTATTGGATCATAAATTAAATAATAATTAGTTCCATTATGTTCATATACAATAGAAAATAATCCTTCAATCCAACAAGCCTTTGCTTCATCTGCAAATCCTACTATCACAGGATCTTCATTGTTAATTCTCCTATACATTACCACAACTTCATCATTTCCAACAAAGGCAGATGCTCCCATTTCATCTTGATCATCTGGATAATCTATGTCAAAAGATTTTCCACTATCTTCTATTGCATCTTCTTCACAATGATAATGAATAGGAATTGCAGTACCTATCCCTTCTACGTCTGCCGTAAGATTTTCGTAATCAATGTTAGAAATGATTCCTATGACTGTATTTCCAGCATTAATATCTACATCTACCCATTCAAAATGGCTCATTATGTAATACCTGCACCATGTTTTTGAACATTTTCCCAATACTTAGAAGAAGAAGGCATAATTCTCCATTCAACGCCTAAATCTTGATCTATTCCTTGAATAACAACCCATCTTCCAACAGGATATATCGACACAGAAAATCCTCTTACATCTTCTTCAATTTCACCACTTGGCATTTTGACCTTATATCTTGCATGGCCTAATGCAGTTTCCGATGCTTCAACTATTGTTCCTGCTTTAAGATTTCTATAATTAGCTTCTATAGTAGCTATTAAAATAGGAGAATTTACAGGATCTCCGCCATCATGTTCTCTTTGTGCATCACTTAAAACAGATTTATCGTTATAAAATCCATAAAGCATATAGACATCAGAAGGAATAGGATTTTTATCATAAACATAAAATGTCTTACACAGAGGATTGTAAGAATTCATAGCAAAATTAGGAGTCTCCATATCTTGAAGAAAATCTACTTCAAATTCAGTTCCAACTTCTGAAGTGAATACTCTGTCAGTAGTCGTTCCTACAGATGACAAAAAAGCCACGTCTAAAGAAATAAAAATAGAATAATTCACTTTACTTATTCCTACATTAAGTTTTATTTCAGATTCTCCAAATCCTGCTGCATTATAACCATTCCTTAAAAGAATTTCAGATAAAGCTGGATTTGCTAACCAATCGGTTATGGCTTTATCATATACTTCATCCATATTTATACCAGAAGAAAGAAATTCTTTATAAAGATATACTAATCTCCCATACTCTTCAAATTCAAAATAAAAAGAAGCAGCCTTTATTTCTTCCTCATGAGATGAAGCATGGAACATAGTAAGAGCATTAATGCTTAACATATAATCTGCATGATTTTGAGCTATAGTCATCATTCCTGAATGTCCACTTATGGGCAATAAAGAATTAGAAAATCTTGCAGCATTAACTTTATCTAATAAAGAAATTCCAGAAGCGCCAGTTGGAAGATCTTCTCCAAACATCTTAGGTTCAAAAATAAAATCATCTATATCATAAAAAGTTCTCCATTCAGGATCATCATCATATCCTCCCTGCTCCCATACAGTAGGTTCAATTGGATAATATTTCCAAGTAAAATCTTCAAGATCTTCTTTTCCTTTAACCATTCCAACTTCATTTTTTCCACCTGATGAAAAATCTAATACTTTAGGTTCCCAAGTTTTATGAGTTGGACCCATTGTGTCAGTTTCATCATCATAGTTATTTCCATAGCCTATAATATTTCTATTAAGAAGCCATTTATAAACTGGAATAACACCAGGAGCATGTTTAACGAAAGTGGCAAAAATTCCTTTATATCTACTAGCTAAACTCCATGCTTTAATTCTAGGGTCTTCTGCTATATTTACTGTTATTCTAGTCTGGGTTACAGCTCCAAGAAGACTTAAAATAGGTTCAATTTGTATAGATACTTCCCCTATGTTAAATCCGCCTTCTCCTATGTCTCCTGGCTTCATCATCTTAAGAATTAAGACACCATCTGTGTTTATTCCAGAAGGCTGTAATTTCAAAAGCAATTTGCCATCTTGAACCTTGGGAGTTTTAATATTAACATTAATTGCCATAATTTTTTCCTAAAAAAACTCCCAAAATGCCGTTATTTTCTCCAGAGTTGGTCCGATAGTAATTTTAAGATCACTTGGAGAAAAGATGCACGAACATTTCAGGAGTAATTAGCTAGCTGGAATTATAAAAGAATCATTGGTCAAGCTATCAGAATCAGTATTTAAATATCCAGGCTTGGAAGCTTTAATGAGATGTTTTTTTCCAGCACTTATTTGCTTTACTTCTATTTCTCCATTAGTATTTGTTTGTCCGATATAATTATCATCTACCCATACTCTAGCTTCTCCTATTGGAGCTCTTGTGACAAAATCCTTATAAATAACTGTGATATCATATAATTTTTCTTCTCCGGTGTCTTCACCAAGTTCATATTCTTGACAAGTTATCCCACATTCTTCATAAGTATTATCATCAACAATAAATACGCCCTTGCCATCTCTAGAAGATTCAATTAAGAACTTAAGATATCTTGTTACATATTTTATATGAAGAGTTCCATATCCTTTTGGAACTCCTCCCTTAGCTTCTCCCCCTGTTATCATTTTAAGTTCGCCATTTTCCACTATAAACGAATTTAAATTTCCACTCGTTACAGACTGAGAAACAATACTATGAACTCTATTACTTGCATTAAACGCATCTATACCACATCCAGATATATCTTCTTCAATAATCTCATCAGCACTTCCTAAGAAAGTAACGCTTCCTAAAGTGGCAGCATAAGAAATCTGGCTTATGGTAGCTCCCCAGACTTTAATGAGTTTATTTCCCTGATTATCATAATTAGAACCTTCATCGCTACTAGTATCTACATTAATTTCTATATCTAGGCATCTATCTTGAGCATTTTCACAAGTTTCCCACAAATCTATTTCAATAGTATCTTTTACAACTTCATCATTATTACTTTCGCAAGTAGCAAGAGCTACAAGAAGAAGCTTTCCTTCAGAACTTCCAGAAAATTTATAGCTAGAATATTGACTAGTGTAATTGACCTTTATGACAGCATAACAAGGAACACTAGCCATTATTTGCTTAGTTCCTATTTGAATTGTAAAAGTTACAGAAGGTAAAACAATTCCATTTACTCCATAAGCATTTCCTATTAAAGTATAGGAAAAGCCTGAATGCATTACTTTAGATAAATTCTGAGTTTGTTCTCCACCAAAAACAATATATTCATCTTCAATATCTTCAGTTATATCTTCGATGTAATTAACTGAACCATTAGAATTAAATGCTTGAACAGATAAAGTCTCAGGAGATTCATACAATCTAATAAGATAAGAAGTTCCAATTAAATAACATTCTGGATCATCATTATCTTCGTCTTCTGAGACCCATTCCAGAGAACAACTTCCAGGTCCAGTTTGAATACAACTTTCTACAATGTCTAAATAAGTAGAAGTTTCTGTCATCACACCCTCACTATAGGAATATTTTCAACAGAACTAATTTTTTTACCAGTTCCTATTATCTTACATTCAGTTTTATTACTATCTGAAAAAAGAATAGACACATAATCTCCAGTATTAAAACTGAGATTAGAAGAATTTTGAACAAATTTATAAAGTTTACCATTGGAAAGTTTAATATCATAACTATCTTCATAGACTTTAGTTATAAAAGCATCATTATAATAAAGTTTCTTATCTTCATAACCAAAAGGAACTAAGATTTTCTTCTTCATACAAATTCCTCAAATTTAGCTATTTCTAATCTCATCGTTATTTCTGATGGAGTTCCTACTATATCAATCTTACCTATTCTTCTTTCTCCTGTTATCCCAAAATAGGCATCAGAAACTGTAATAATATCATCATCCATTAATGGATCTCCAGAATCACTTTTCTTGAAGGGAACTTCTATGTTCTGAAAATGAGTTAAGTACCATTGTTTATCTATTTCATATTTGCCTCTTTTAGTAGCCATGAATTCAGTGTTAATCAAAGGATCATCAATTTGATCCATTTCTTTGTCTCCATTTCCTCTTATACAAATGACTTCTATCATGATGTCACCACAAATGAAATTAATAATTTTCCAATCCTAGATGGTCTAAATTTGTATTTCATGTACTTGGTAATGTAAGACGCATCAATTACTCCAAAAATTTCTTTAGTTGTTCTAAGATTTTTTGATCCTATTGTATGAGCTATGTTAGAAACATATTCTTCATGATCTATGTCAAATGCTAGCCCATCAAAACTATAAACAAAACTTCCCTGAATAATCCTTTGCGAAGAAACAGAATCACTCCCACTAAATATAATCGTTTCTTCAATTTCTTCTTGTACAGAAGAATTTTCTAGAGATATACTTCCAAAATTCATTTTAGCTGAAATAGACAGATTTTCACTAGACCTATAGAGTCTTAAATAATAATCCTTATTAGGAACATAACAATCTGGACTATCATTATCTTCATCAACAATATCAACTTCTAAAATTTCATTAACTTCAGGATCATCAATTGAAATAACAAGAGTTACATCAAGAATTGTTTTCGTTACTGTTGCCATTAAGTCTGCTCCACAATTATTCTAGAAATTACTTCATCATAAACTAGAGGATCACAGGGTTGATTAACTACTAATTTATATAGATTATATTTAGAAATATAAGATATTAAAACAGGCTCATCTTCAATAGTTGATTCTGAAGTTATTATTTTATAGCCTTGTTCAAAACTGTATTCAGAAGAACTTAATTCAGAACAATCATATCTTTCTATAGAAGTTATTGTATTTATAGGCTTATCAGTTTGCAATGTCTTTCCCGAAAATCCTGAAGATTCTCTGGTAATTATATCTTGAACATCCGAATTAGTTAAAACAACTGTTCCTAGTGAACTGCTCATAGAATAAGTCACAGAAAAAGGAGACCTATAAACTCTGAACCAAATATCATCTCCGAATTCAAACGTAGTTTTATTATCGTTAAGAACTTCATCTAGTTCAATTTCCAATCCTATAGATTGATCAGTTAATGGATCCACAGGGCCTCTGATTAATATCCTATTATATCCCTGAGGAAAACTAACCCTTTCACTCAGTAATAAGATATGTTCTAGGTCAGTAAATGTAACTTGAGAAGTTCCAGTAACATCATACCTATAATATCTAACAATGACATTATCACTAAAGTCTGTTCTGACATAAGCACCAATGACCGAAACTAATCTATTGACAATTTCTATAGGAGTTTCATTTGACACTACAAAAGTTTCACTTTTTACTATGAAATCATCTGCTTCCATTACTAAATTAAAATCGCCACCAATCACATTTTCAATTATCTCACTAGCTAATCTATCTTGTGTTTGCCAAATATGAGGAACATACGAATCATCATCAGGACAATACCACACTCCATCTTCTTCAACAACAACTTTATCTGTTATAGGAATAGCATAAGGAACATCTAGAATAGCAATAAGAGATCTCCCCCAAATACTAAAACTTCCAACATTAGGATCTCTAGAAAGATTCCTTCGTTCTAATAAAAATTCATAATCATTACTATCTAAAGTTATCTTTATTCTTTTCTCTCCAATATCTAATAAAGGATTACAATTAGAAAAGTAAGACTTATCTGCAAAATCTATTATAATGGAATTAACATAACTTTCATCATCAATAGATATTTGCCAACTTTCAATATAATCCGTAATGTTATTCCCATCTAGAAAGATATTAACAGAATGTGTATATTCTTCAAAAGAAGCATCTCCTTCGAGCCTGCCAAGAGCATTTATTTCTGAAGTATATGGTCCATTAAAATTCTGTATATCATTTGAAGATATATAAGTTACAAAATGATTTTCAGCTAAAATATTTAAGGAAATAACTTCTCTTTGATTAGGATCTGGAAGAGAATTTAATCCTATTATTTCCTGAATCATTTCTAAAACATTTAAAGATCGTATAGTATTAAAGATTCCCGGAATAATATCATTAATAGAAATTATATCATTTATAAGTTCTCCAGTTATCTTATTAAATCCAATTATTTCAGATTGAATATCATAATTATTCAAAACAATTATTTCATTACTGAAACTTCTCCATCCCGCCGGATAAAGTCTTTCGTCTCTATATGGAAATCCTACTCTTATTATTATATTTTCTTCAGACATTATTAAATTCCCATTAATTTACAATAATTACCCCTTTTCTTATGTATTCATCTGCACCTATATCCGGAGCAGAACCTGAAAAATTTCGATAATAAATAGGATCTCCAATTCCAAAAGTTATAGCTTCATCAATAGTCAAAACGCTTCCGGTTATGCTCAATATTGTTACCTTGTCAGTATCAATCGTAATATCTTCATCACCATAAAACCATAAAGGATCAGTGACAGTTACTTCTGTTGATTCAGAGCCAGAACTGACAGGGTGTGTTAAGGAACAAGCTGCATCAATACAGGCTGATGTGCTGACAAGGCCAAAATAACCAATGAGGTAATTTGTAAAGGTAATAGCCCCAGCAGTTATGGCGTCCCAACCAGCTGATTTAATTATCGGATCATCCGATGCAGGGAGTTGAACTAAATTAACACCCATCAAATAAGAAGACCAATCCCCATCTGCATTGATATAATTATTACTAAAAGTAACTCCTGTAGGACTGCCGACATTAGCATGATAACCACTTACGCCAACCTCTGTTTGATATGATAGATTGTTATAAACATAGTTATCTGACCACGGTGTTCCACCCGATATATTATAATTATTAAAGCCAATATTATACCCGCAATCAACAACTGTATTATTATAAACGTAATTATCATGTAAAGCCGCAGCGGTTATGGTAATATTCTGGTTCAGATAAATTCCATAACTACACGGCCCCCCAACATAATTACCTGCTATAATATGCCCATAGGCTTCCTCAGTAAGCCCCGGCTCTATAGTTATCCAAATCCCTACCATGTTACCAGCGGCTGGGAAAAGAGTTGAATAATTTGTACTTTGATATACAATATTGTCGTATACAATAGAATCATGGCTGCCCGCAGGATAAATGCCAACAGTTTTACAGTCATAAACAATATTGTGCTGTGCAATGCCACCAGGTGCATAATTGTAAAACCCAATGCCTTCACCATTGCAACCATGAACAACACAGTTATAAACTGTTAGATTAGTAGCCTGGCTCCCATTTGATGCAATTCCTGCTTGGGGGCCATATCCCGATCCGGTTCTATTATAACCAGCCTCTTCGACTTCACACCCATTAACTTGCACATTATTCCCACGGGAAAGGCTAATACCAGACCCCCACGGTCTATACACATAACAATCTTCTATTACGATATTTTCTGAGCCATTTCCGCTTGGGCTTGCCCATGTGCCCCTAATAGCTATTCCATGCCCTTTTGAATTATTAATCTGTATATCCTGAATGGTGACATAGATAGACACTAACCCACCGGATGATTTATAAATATCAATCAAACCATAATACTGATCTGGTATAGTAAAGTTTCCGTCGAGTATAGGTTTTGCGCTCCCAGTAATATCAAAATCCACATCCCCATCATAGGCTCCAATAATAACCCTGTCGCCACTTGTACCAATCCAATCTATATTGAGATATGTGGATGGAATTTCATCGGTACCGGCCTTGAAATACAGGTCATCACCAGTAATAAAAGCATGGGCATTGATAGTCCACATGCTATTGAATGGCTCTGCAAATGTCCCTATATTACTTGAACCAGCATCAGACAAGTCAGCATAATGTGCATCACTTGCCCACGCCCATACAGGCAGGAGAAGGATAAAGAGGGTTGTGAGTAAGATTTGTTTCATTTTATTCACCTTAATCTATTGTATAATAAATTGTTACTGTTAAAAATCCTGGACTTGAAACTGTAGTAGTATGCCATCTTACCCAATGATCTGCTGAAATAGTTCCATTCGTGAGAGATCCATCATCTTCTCTATTACACAAAATTCGATAACTATCTCCTGATCGAACTCCGGCTGCATAAAGATTATCACCAGTACAATCTATTCGATTAGCTACAACCGCAGTATTATCTATAGTGAAAACATCTCCGATCGCAGTTCCAGATAATAGAACTAGCGAACAAGTGTCATATTCATCAACAGTGTATCCTCCAGCAGTATCATAAAAGTATCCATTTATATCGTTACTTGGATCACTGGTCGCTGTACTGGATAAACTATCAAAAGTAATATCTGAATCTACGGCTACACAATCGGCCCCATTAGAATTACATTCATCTAGTCCTCCTACTACATTTATTCCATTCTGAAGAACACCTTTAATATCTGTAATCGTAATAGCTATAGGAGTTAACCATATTAAAAAATCATCACTAGTTATTGCCGAATTAATTATAAAACTTTTACTAGGAGAATCTATTTCTAAATTAGATCTGGTTCCGTTAATTGTAGTTGAATTTGTTCCACCCTTATTTATATCGATAGCTCCATTAGAATCACCATCTAATTCAACTACAGCAAAGCTGTTAGATATCATTAGAAGAGCGAACAGTAAGCTCATTAATACTTTTTTCATAACTTTTTTCCTCACTATTGAATTTTTTACCACCTAACCGTATCTCCACCAAATTCTACTGTATCTCCGCCAAATTCTACTACATCTCCAGATTCACTAAAACTTGAACTAGAACTAGAACTAGATGATCTTGAAGAAGATGAAGAACTAGAATTTTCGTATGTTTTCTGAGCAATAGCAGTTGCTTCATCAGCAGTTAAAAATCTATCAAACACCACGAGTTCATCAATATTGCCATCGAAGAAGTATTCAGCGGTGTCTGAGGTATATCTATTACCGACTGTTATGTATACATCGCTAACAGATAGTCCATTTGCATCCAATGTTGCTGTTCCTGTTAAATCTGTCCCTACTACATCTCCGTTAGTATCACGTACCCGAATAGCGTATGCTTGATCAGAGTTTCTATATGAACCTGTTACATGATACCATGTCCCGTTGCTTAAAGATGTTCCATGCAAGGGACTGTTTTCAGTGGATGTACCACTATTAAATCCGAATTGAAGCCCTATTTTACCAGAAGTCTGTGCGCTATACATTGCAAGTGATCTTTTAGTTTGTCCACTATTAAATTTTGCAAAGATATAACCAAAATCAGTAGCACTTGCTTTTCTAATCCAACCACAAACAGAAATAATTTTTTGTGTGTCATCAGATTTTAATGGAAATCCTGAATCTAAATTTACATCTGAAACATAATAATGATCTAAATTAGCTCTTACAAAAAGCGCAGAACATGTGCCTTGTTTATAATTTGACGTATCTTCATCTGCGGTATTTATTGGAACTAATGTATTATTGCCTTTACTGTCAACAGTTAAAGCTCCAGATTCAAAATTATAAAGTGCATAACAATTAGGATCTGTTAAAAAATCATTTGCCGGAATTGAATATGAAGAAGAACTAGAGCTACTTGATCTTGAAGAAGAAGATGAACTAGAAGACTTAGAAGAAGAAGAAAAACTAGATGAACTAGAAGACTTTGAAGATGAAGATAACTTTGAACTAGAAGAACTAGAAGATCTAGAAGAAGATGAACTCGAAGATCTTGAAGAAGATGAACTAGAAGAACTAGAAGATTTAGAACTTGAAGAACTAGAACTAGAGCTTTTAGAAGAACTAGAACTAGATCTTGAAGAAGAAGAACTGGTCCATGCAGAAGAACTGGAACTACTTTTACTGCTAGAGGATATAGAACTAGAACTAGAAGAACTAGAGGATCTAGAAGATGAAGAACTAGAAGAACTACAGGATCTAGAAGATGAAGAACTAGAAGAACTAGAGGATCTAGAAGATGAAGAACTAGAAGAACTAGATGATCTAGAACTAGAAGAACTAGAAGAACTAGAGGATCTAGAAGATAAAGAACTAGAAGAACTAGAACAACTAGATGATCTAGAACTAGAACTCGAAGACTTTGAAGATGAAGAACTTGAGGATCTAGAACTAGAACTAGAACACATTGAACTACTAGAAGAACTAGATGATCTAGAACTGCTTGAAGAACTAGATGATCTTGAAGAAGATGATGATTTTGAAGAAGAAGATGATGAACTTGATCTAGAAGATGATGAAGAACTAGAAGATCTAGAAGAAGATGAACTAGATGATTTAAAACTACTAGAAGAACTAGATGATCTAGAACTACTAGAAGAACTAGATGATCTAGAACTTAGAGAACTAGAAGAAGAAGACTTAGAAGAACTTGAAGAAGAAGATGAACTAGAAGACTTAGAAGAACTAGAAAAACTTTTCGAAGAAGAACTCGAAGAACTTATAGATCTAGGAAACATAGTTTCCATCATTTTAGATCCAGAAATAGACTGAGTTTCTTCTACAAAACTTACAATAACAGGATTTCCAATTTTAGCACTGGTAAGAATTGAAAATGATCCATTCGCAAAAGAAGATAATCCAGTTCCTACAATTTCATATGTATCTGGATCAAAAACTGTTATTTCACATTGATAACCAGTTATTATTGTTCCATCTCTATATCTGCAAACTCCTTCAACTTCTGATTCAGAGACAATTTCTATGTCTAAACTAATATCTGTATTGAGTTTATTGCTTACATTCTGAACAATAGTCAGAGTTGGTCTCATATATGAAAAAATACTAGATGGGCCATATAGTTCACAATATCCATTAGTAGCAGTTAATAAAAATCCATTAGACCATCCTCTAAAGAATCTATGAACTATTGTTCTAAGACCTTCAATTTCTATTTTAAGACCTGATAGATCTGCATTAACAGTTTCTTTATATGTAGCAGAAGAATAGTCATCCATTGCTCCATAAGAAATGGGAGTACTGGTTATCCATCCATCATCATTAGGATTCTCCCAATTACTTAAAGTAACAGGAATGACTGTCTCTCCTTCATTTGGAAGAGCTGTTCTGGCATTTAAACGAATTTCAGCAGATAAAGGATAATCATCTTTACACATTCTTGACACATTTGGCTTCAATGCTGTAGTGTAATAAGTAATGGATTCTTCAGTATCATTAATATCTGCTCTTTTAACTCCAATCCTCAACAAACCAGATATTGAAGGAACAAATTTTCCTGTTCTAGAAAGAAAAGAAGAACCAGTAATTTTATTCC
>Ga0307376_10004768_pt1 | contig 12345 bp, 12 predicted proteins | sample TR2MG_FD_202536 | JGI IMG/M metagenome (GOLD analysis project Ga0307376, IMG submission 202536) | Soil microbial communities from Risofladan, Vaasa, Finland - TR-2 | ecosystem: Environmental > Terrestrial > Soil > Coastal area > Acid sulfate soil | place: Finland: Risofladan, Vaasa | collected... | reverse complement strand
GTTTATCATAATAGAGGGGGGCGTTTTTGTTGTAAGCACTTCAAATATAACTAATTAAGTTGTAATTGAAGAACAAAAACCCCCTTTTTATGAATAATTCAGGCTAAACCTTTTTAAGTCGAAAGGGAAAAATATTACCCTGGTTGACCATGAATTTAATGATGGACAATTTGAAAAATTTGAAAAGCCTGACAACAATAAAAAATATTACAAATCTGATATCCGCTCGTTGAAAGAAAAATACAATGTTGATGAATTAATGATCGTGACTGTTGATTATGGACTTAATCAAAATTATTCCGGGATGTTCGAAGCAGGGAAAGGTGGATATTCTCACATCGTATCTCAAATCATTGATTTAAACGATAATTCAATTATCTACGAAGGTGAAACATGGGGCAATGGGAAACTGAAAAGTAAATGGGATACTCCTCCTGATTACGAATTTCTGAGAGAAGCTATTGACGCAGCGATAAACCAGGCAGTTGAAACTGAAAAAACAAAATATTGAAATGAAAACTTACAATCGCATTCGGCACTTGCTTATTCTTTTAATATTCATATCTCTCACAGCATGCACCTCCTGCGAAAAGTATGCGGACGGACCGGAGATAGGATGGCTGACTGGCTCGTATATTACATATAATTACAGGAGTGGCGTACTATCAGGGTTCACTGCCCATATAAAATTCGAAGTGATTGATAACACATCCGGTGAAATAGAAATAACGGCAGAATATGAAGGTCAGGCAAAATCATGCACTGGTTTCGTTGAATCCGGGAAAGAATATAAGGCTGTAGTTGTCTGTGGTATTTCTGCAACAGAAAAAAACGGTAATGTAATTGTTGATTGTCCAACTGCCTCTGAACCTTACAAAATAAGTACTGATGTAAAAACAGGAGTGTCTAGCGTATCAATAGTGGAACTGTAAATCTTAAAAATTACTCATTATGAAAAAAGGGAATATTATAATGAACATCTTATTCATTGGATTAATAATCTTATGTGGCTGTACAAAAAAGAATGTTGAAGGAGTTGTTATTAGTGTACCAGCTTCTATTTCACTTGAAGATCTGACAAGCGGTGAAATCAGCAACATGACTTTTACGGGAGATGTTGTTAAAGTAAGGCTGAACGATGGTAAGGAAGTTGAAGCCTTAGCCACATACGAACAGATGGAACAGGCTTTTGAAGGTAAGAATAAAGCAACGCTGGAAAAAATAAAGGATGAAGCTCATGAGGGCATAGAGTGGAAAGTTATTAAGCTGGAGTAAAATCAGAAACAACCGGAACAATGACCATTGTGTGAGAAATCAAAAGCTGTGAAGAATTTTGGGTAAAAGTGTAGTCAAATAGTGATCAGGTTTGTAATATTTCTAACGAATCAGGTTAGAAGTAGTAAAGTCAATAAATGGAGGATGGATCATGATCAATATTAAAGAAAAAGAGTATGAATGGGGGAGGTCCTATCGTAATAGTGAGCTGGCAGGCGGTATTTTAAGCGCTGTCTTTGCTTATGTTGCATCCATGGGAGGACTTGAAGGTTCTCGCATGTTTGTATTTGTCCTTTTCTTGTTAATTGCAGTAGTGGCTTTTATCCACTTCTTTTATCTGACAAATAACCGTGTCTGTATCAGAATCACCAGTGACGGAATAAACGTTGCTTCAAGGTACCTCAAATCTCATGGCCGGTTTGTTAGATGGGAAAATATTTCAAAAGTTGCAAAAGATGACAGAAAAAAACTGTTGACTTTGTCTCTGATGGAAGGAGATGATGTTAAGATCTATTTAACCAGCCTGAATAAAGATGACCGGGATGATCTTGTTAAAATCATTAATGAAGCCATCGGGCAAAAGCCAGATGCGTGATAATTATGTTTTGAAGTTTATCAATAAATCAAATAATAACCTCCATGAAAAAACCATTAATTATCCTTCTGGCAAGCTTAATTGCTATGTTGATAAGTTGCGGAAAAGACAAAAAAGAATGGGAGAAAATTAAAACAAGCGATAACATTCAGGAGCTGGAGAACTATATATCCGGTTTTCCGGAAAGCAATTATTCCGACTCCGCCCTTATAAAAATGGAAGGACTGATTTATCAGCAATCAGTTAACAGCATTTCAAAATCCGGCACATTTGAAGAATATGAAAATCATGTGAAGGATTATCCAAGAATCAGGGAATTGACAAATGCTGAGGAAAGGATGGAATACCTCAAGCTTAAAGCCGATACGATTGAGATTTACGGTAAGCTGGTGGATTCTGAGGATAAACCTGTAGCTGGGAAAGAGGTTATGGCATGGCCAATAAATGAAAAGGGGAATGCAGTATTATCCTTTAACAAGGGGATACTTTCCAATCCAAGAGGTTATTCTGATTCTGCCGGCAGTTTTGTGGTAAAAGGATATCGGTCATTTATTTTGGAAAACAATGAATTCATATTGGAAGTTAACAGAGCTAGATTAATTTCAGAAGATGGAGTGCCTGTCACATATCAGACTGATAGTGACAACCGGGTTCTTGACGTAGGGAAAATAATAGTTAAATAGAAAAACAGATCTTGTTAATAGATGATGGCAAGACAACGAAATTCAAACGTTTAAAATAATATCACTATCATGAAAAACCTAATATGTATCATAATGCTCTTTATGTCCGTCCTGTATGCCGGCTGTGAGGAGGCTGAAGAAATATCCGGTGACTCATCAATGAAGATAATCAATGATTGCACCTACAGCGTAAAGATTTACTTTGACGGGACCTATATTGGTATAGTCAGTTCTGATGAGAACGAAACCTGGTCAGTGCCCTCCGGGCAGCATAAGGTTAAAGCAACCTGCAGCTTTGCCAACGATTATGAAGATAACTTTAACTTCACAGCCGGGATGACAACGACCATACGCCTGGAACTGCAAAAGAAAAGTCAGCAAGTATCAGTGCTAATTGCCGTACCTTGCTCTTCCCTGGAGTGATCCCGTTCTGATACTTAAAATATATGTATCGCCTTGAACTGCGGAGAGGTTCCGGCATTGCTACCCGTACGATGACCCACCTGTCCAAAATCGCGGAGCGGTTCCCCCATTACTACCAGAAAAAATCCTATTTTTACTTTATCCCACGGTACATAGGGAAATTATATTTACCATAAACAAATCCAGGTAACTGAATGCTCAATGTTGTAATACCAATAGCCGTTATCTTCATTATCACGATAATAGTCCTTTACAATACCCTGATAAGAATGAAAACTTTTATCACTGCTTTGCTGTCCGGATTAATTGTATGCTTCATTGCAGGCTGCGGACAACAACAAAACTATAACCTGGACAAATGGCCGGAAGGTTCATCACCTCATGAGATCGGGATCCGTATCGCTGAAAAATACCTGGCCACACCTCATACCCAATACGGCAACATCACCTCTACCGTCACGCCGACCCAGATAACCTATCCGGATGTCTGTACCTGGCTGGGCAGCCTCTGGCTCGCCGATGTGACTGACAATGACGACCTTCTTGCCATACTTGAGGAGCGGTTCACTCCCCTGTTCGATGCTGAGAAGAACCTGCTGCCTCTTCCGAACCATGTCGACAACAACGTCTTCGGAGCAGTGCCCCTTGAGCTCTACCTTCAAACCGGAGAAGAAAAGTATCTTGACCTGGGGCTCTATTATGCCGATACGCAGTGGACCCTCCCCGACAGCGCTAGCGCTGCAGAAAAGGCATATGCCGACAGAGGATACACATGGCAGACACGTATATGGATAGACGATATGTTCATGATAACGGCTGTGCAGGCACAGGCCTACCGCGCCACCAAAGACCCAAAATATATTGACAGGGCCGCCAGGGAGATGATCCTCTACCTTGATACCATTCAACTTGACAATGGCCTCTTTTACCACTCTCCGGAAGCACACTTCTCATGGGGGCGGGGTAACGGGTGGATGGCAGCAGGGATGGCTGAGATACTGCGTGCCCTCCCGGAAGACCATCCTGACAGGCCGCGGATAATGGCTGGCTATAAAGAGATGATGGCTGCCCTGCTGCAGTATCAGGCTGAAGACGGCATGTGGAGACAGATAATCGATGATCCGGAATTCTGGAAGGAGACGTCATCGACAGCCATGTTCACCTACGCAATGGTGACCGGCGTGAAAAATAAATGGCTCGATGAAAAAGTCTATGGTGCTGCTGCCAGGAAGGCTTGGCTCTCACTGGTGACATATATCAATGATGACGATAACCTGACCGAGGTATGCGAAGGAACCGGCACAAGCAACGACCGCGAACATTACATGAACCGCAGACGCATTACAGGAGATCTTCACGGCCAGGCACCGGTGCTGTGGTGCGCTGCTGCACTGCTCAGGTAATTAATTCAACATACCCCTCCGCCTTGACAGAATTGCTAACTTTGTCTTCATGGAAAAACTCAACCTCTTTTTTGCGCAGATAAAGGATATCAGCTGGTGGCAGAGACTCTTCCGGTGGCGGAAGATCAGGACTCTCAGCTTTGATGCCTATGAGGAATTCAGGAATCTTGCCAGGGAGCTTGACAACGGTAGGAAGACCATGGACGATGTCAGGAACCGTGTTACAGAGATCTCAACCCGCAATGAAAGCCTTACACAAAAAATCAGAGAGCTGGAGCAACAGTCGGTTAGGAAGGAGACTCAGGCTGAAGAGCTAAACGGAAGGATAAGAGAACTGTCAGGCACTGTCAATGAGCTAAACAGGAAGATATCGCATTTCGAGGCAACGAAAGAAGAGAGGGTCAAGGAATACAATGACAACATCACCCGCCTTAACCAGACCAAGGAGAGCCTGGAGACAGAACGCAAGAGGCTTAATGACGACCGTGTCAGGGAGGCGGAGGAGCGGTTTGAGAACATGAAGAAACAGTGGGCAGAGCATGAGGCTGACGTTAAGAACAGCATCCTCAGGATATGCGAGCTGAACCAGGTGAGATACGTGGACAAGGTGCCCTTCAGGGGTAACCCTGATAACACAATTGAGATAAGCGGCGAGTTTATCATCTTCGATGCCAAGAGTCCGGGGGGCGATGACCTCTCAAACTTCCCGCTTTATATTAAAAGTCAGACCGAAAACCTGAAAAAGTACGCGAGCCAGGATAATGTCAAAAAGTCAATTTTTTTGGTGGTGCCCACCAACATAATCCATGTGCTGAAGCAACTGACTTACCGGATGGGTGATTATGATGTCTTTGTCATCACCAGGGACTCGCTTGAGCCTGTAATACTATCCCTGAAGAAGATAGAGGAGTATGACCTCGCCGAGAAACTGAGTCCTGAAGACCGTGACAGCATCTGCCGCATCATAGGGAAATTTGCCCATACGGCAAAGAGACGGATACAGGTTGACCAGTTCTTCTCGGATGAGTTCATAGACATCGTCATGAAGAGCCAGAAAGACCTGCCGGAGGATCTTCAGAAACAGGTAATCGAATTTGAAAAATCGGAGAAGCTCAATCCCCCTTCAGAGAAGCGTGCAAAGATCATCTCTATTGATGAACTGCAGCGCAAGAGCGAAGAGATAAAGTCTGAAACAGAAATCCGCAAATTATCTCCCCCAAATACCACCAATGATTGACTGTGTTACTCTGTGGTTAATCTCTTTTTCTACCACTGAGTGACACAGAGTTAAAAACTGAGTTGCACTGTTTTTAATTTACGATACCGGATCATTAAACCTCACCGTACCGAAACCAACCGTCGGTGGTATGACGACGATGACCTGAGGCGTATAATAAACATATCCATTCTCTACCGCAGCGACATTAAAATATCGAAGATAGCAACCTTCCCGGGGGCAGAAATAGAAGCGAGGGTCACCGCACTCATCAGGGAAACAACCAGCACCGAAACAAATATCGACTCCCTGATAATTGCAATGACAGGCTTTAATGAGAACGGCGTCAACGAGATCCTTTTGCGTTCTATTATCCACTCCGGTTTTGAAAAGACCTTCACTGACGTTGTCTTTCCCTTCCTCAAACGGGTTGGAGTATTGTGGCACACAGGATCGGTAAATGCGGGAGCAGAGCATTTTATCTCCAACATTTTTCGCCGGAGACTAATCGCAGCCATCGATTCCCTGCCTCCGTCAACAGATCCCGGAAGAAAAAAAGTGTTGTTCTTCCTTCCAGAGAATGAACTCCATGAAATCGGGCTCCTTTTCTATACATACCTGGTCCGTAATATGGGGCATGAAACCCTCTACCTCGGCCAGTCGACACCCTTTAATGCCATTGAAAATGCAGTTGAACGGTGGCATCCTGACATCCTTGTCACAGGGGCACTATCGGCGCTGCCGTTTACGAAACCCGAAGATTACCTTAAACATCTCAGCACTTCTTTTGCAGAAAAGAAGATACTTGTCTCGGGGACTCTTGCTTACGTAAAAGGCATAAAATCTTTGCCAAATCTGTTTGCCGTCCAGTCAGTTGAGAAACTCAAAAACTCAATAATTCCCTAACTCTCCCCTCCTTTCAGGTATTTATCAAGGAATGAAAGTATCTGTTCACCGGCATTAATCTCATTCTCCTTCTTCCTGAATCCGTGGCCCTCATCAGGATATATGACATATTCAACAGGGACATTATTGGCCTTTACGGCTGCCACTATCTCATCAGACTCTGCCTGCAGTACACGCGGATCGTTGGCGCCCTGAAGCACCATAACCGGATTCTTAATGTTCTGTGCATGAAACAGCGGCGAGATATTGAACAACCTTACCGAATCTGCAGTAAAGGGGTCGCCCATTTCCTGATAGAGAGCATCACGGAATGAAGCCCACCACGGCGGAATAGATTTTAGTGTACGCAGCCAGTTGGTGACCCCGAAGAAGTTGACCCCCACCCTGAACTCATCAGGCGCGAAAGCCATGGCAGCCATGGTCATATAACCCCCGTAACTTCCTCCAATGATGCCTATCTTTTCAGCATCAATATACTCCAGACCCTGGAGCCATTTCTTGCCCCACACACAGTCACTCAGGTCCTTGTCACCGTGATTGCGGTCGTCCATCCTGAAAAAGGTCTTGCCGTAGCCGCTGCTTCCCCGGTTGTTAACAGCCAGGACAGCATACCCGTGATTGACAAGATATTGTATAAGAGGGTTATAGCTGACACTCGACTGTCCTCCCGGTCCACCGTGAACCCATACCAGGGCAGGCGCCTTAGTCTTTTTGGATGCTGTAAGCGGCTTGTAGAATATTGCCGGAATTTCAAGGCTGTCAAATGATTTGAAACGGATCACCTCTGCGCTGACAAGATCGTCAGAATTGATTTCGGGGTTCATGGTACTGGTCAGCCGTTTCAGCTCTGTTCCTCCAAACTCATAAATGAAAATATCACCGGAGGTCTTGGAGCTTCCCAGGCCAAGAAGAAGCAGCTTCTCACTTTCCGAAATTTCAACATTCGTAAAGGTTGAACCGGGGATTTCAGGGTAAACAACATCCTGTCCTGTGGTCAGATCTGTGATTTTCAGAGTGATATTCGCATCATCATTAATCCCTGTTATCCTGTACTTCTCATTTTCACTCAGCCAGCTTCCGACCACATCCCAGTCAGTCTCATATAGCACCTTGTTCAGGCCTGTTGCAATCTCATAGCTCATAAGATAAGCGTACTCCCTGCCTGCATCAGTGGTGTAATAGAAATAACTGTTATCATTGCTGAACCCTGATCCGCTGTATGATCCAGGCTTACCGGCTTCTGACACCTCTGTGGTCTCTCCTGAACGACGATCAAGGAGAAACAGTCGCGTTTCACTGGTTGTAATCGCCTTCTGAAGGGCAAGGATATTCCTGTCCCTGGTGCTTGCTGTAATGTCATAGCCCCCGGTATTCTCATAAACCAATTTTTCCTTCCACTCGCCGACATTCATTTTATAAAGGTCGAAGTATTGAGGGTCCCGCTTGTTCGAGTTGAAATACATAGTTTTTTTGTCAGGGCTCCAGCCGGCGAATGATGCTTTGACAGCATCGCCCGGAGTGAGGTCCACGACGCTGCTGTCTTCATTCAGCAGGTAGAGGTGGCTGTTCTCATTCCCTCCCTTGTCCGCCGAATAAATTATCTGGCCTGTCTCCTCAACATAGTCAACTGCAAATAATGACTCTGTTTCGGAATGCGTTATCTGCCTCTTTGAACCGTCAGCGTTGCTAATTTCAAATACATTGAATATCCCTGTCTCATTACTGCTTACAAGGATTCGGGTCTCGTCAGGGGAGAACTGTCCGCCGTTGATGGTTACATTCTTATAAAACTGGTCAATGGAATATTGCGCCGGTTGCCTCTCCTGCTTCCCTGTGCATGAGAAGAGGAAAAGCGCTGTAAGGATGAATAGGGTTTTTTGCATAATCATGTTGCTTGAAAATTATCAGAACGCAGAAACGAATCCGGCACTTAACTTGCCGTATGATACCCCGGAGAATTTCCAGGTGACCTCGGAAACCACCCTGAGATTACGTCTCAGGAGATGCCCGACATGAAAGGTAACAGACCTGTAATTGAGCTCATCAAGATCAGACTCCATCAGGTTTAGCAACCCCGCATAGTACCATTTACTCATATCACCTTTAGGTGCATATATTACCTCTGCAAAGCCTCCATTGGTCATAACATCGGATAGTTGTAACTCTGACGCCTCAACAAAAACCTTTGAGTCAGTTCGCATTACATATTGCCCGTTTATAATCAGCTTCTCATTAAAATTAATTGATATGTCAGGCCCGTACATACGTATTTCGCTTGTAAACGGATCGGTAAGTCCCTGAAGGACCTCTTTCCCTGTGTATCCAAAAAATCCAAGGGAGACGCTTTTCCCTATTGACTGAGAAATTCTGAGCATGAAGTTCTTATACTTATCCTTGTCAAACAGCCATTCTTCATTTGCCTCTCCTATGCCACAGCCATTTACAATCTCACCGAGCAGGGTCGTTCCGGTTGAAAAATCCTTTTCAAAGATTATTCCCCTGTCATACTTCAGGTCTATGGCTGAATTTCCCGGAGCAGAGGCATATATCTGATAAGGTTCAAGAGTAAGGCGAAGTTCCCCCTTGAACAGCGGGTCTGAAACCTGGAACTGCCCGATGTAGAAATTGATGCCTGATCCCATAAAGTCGTGATACATCAGGAAAGCATCCTCCACTCCTGCAATGGAGCCTCTTTCATTAAGGAGGAAATAGAAATAGTAGGAGAGCTTTTCGGAGATTTCTCCGCCTGATAAGATTTTAAGCACGAAAGGCGAAGCGAAATCAACGGTACCCTGATCGCCAAAGTTCAATGATGCAAATCCGTCAACCCTGAAGGCAAGAGGCAGCTCCCTGAAGAGCGACAGGCGGTCGTCGCCCGTACTGACAAAATATCTCGGCGACTCATATTCAGTCATTCTGAATCCGTTACCAGCAAATTCATTCCCGAACGCTTTTAATCTGGGCGCCCCTGGCGAATGGCATACCTGGCAGCTGATCTGATATTTGCGCGCAAAGGCAGGAATTGCATCAATGCTTTTTGCCGGTATTAAGAGCAGAAAAACAATTGCAACTGATGCAGCCTGATAAAATAATGATCTTTTCATTTTGTTTTATTTTTCAAACAAGTACTACTTAATTACTCAGGGAAGTATCTCAACTTTTGTGGAATGTTCATTTACCCTGATTATCTCCGACTCATCAGCCGGGACCTTCATGAAATCTGCTACAGGCTTAACCAGAAGCTGGTAGTTCAGAACTGCTTTTACCGTCATTTCACCCGGAGCAACATCGAAGGGTATCCTGAAGGTAAAGTTCTCGACCTTGGTCTCCCTGGGGCCTAACCGGTAATCCACTCCCTGTTTTGCAGTGTTCCACGGCATGATAGTCATCCTGCCCTGTTCATCGAAGTAGGGCATGCGGAAGATCCTGTTGCCGGCCGGAATGCCATCACGCTGAACACCTTTGAAGTCAGGTATCTTCAGCGGCTCGCCCAGATCCTGGTAGGCCAGGTAATCACCGGAAATCGTATATTCTTCTCCTTCAAAACCCTTTTTGTCAACGTTCAGATGATACACCTTTCCCTTCGCGTCAGTGGCTTCAACCTGCAGCCATACAATACGATCCTCTACAGAACCAGTAGGAAATTTATGCCCGGTTTTCTGGTTGAAGAGTGCTACGGTGAAGACAATGTCTTCGCCCGGTTCTGCAAGACGTACATCAGGCTGGATCCTTAACTCAATTGTACCCCTGACCTTTCCGGGGTCATGCGCTCCGTGGAACAGATGCAGCCGTGCATCCTCATGTGTTTTACCCATTAAGGCAAACTGGTAGGGAGCCTTGGGCATATGGCAGTCCTGGCACCGCACTCCCTCTTTCGAATAGGGTCCCTCCTTCCATTCCAGTTGGGTGCTCTTGACCCATATTCCGTAAGGATTTTTCTCATTGTGACAGTTGCCGCAGAACTCGGTAGTCCTGAAGAAATCATTCTGAATGATCTTATGGGCCGGTGATTCAATCCCGGGCTGGCGGCCTGCATACTTCGTCATACCCGGTTTAATAAGATAACTGAAATTGAAAGGCGGGTCTGTCTGTGCCGACTGTGTGAGATGGCACACCTCACATGACACTGACTCATTGACTATCGTCTTTTCCGCTGGACGGGGCGGAGGCATCGGGCCTCCCATGTATCCAATCGGGGTGTGACAGCCGTTGCATCCGTCAACCGGCCCTTTCAGTTCAGGCTTCACTTCGGCGTGAGCCACGGCAAGATCAAAATACTCAATCTCATCCCAGTGATGTGTATAGGCCTGGGACATCATGGACTGAGTCCATTGCTCATAAATTCCAGGATGACAGGATCCGCACTTTTTTGCGGACTCAAAATCCTTGTATGCATACTTACCCTTGAGGTCCTCCTGTGGCATTAACATCCTTACAGTGAATGCCGTAAGAAGCAACGCCAGCAAGACAACCGTCAGGATAGTAATGACTGCCGGTACTTTTTTCCTCTCTTGCATAAGTTTTGGGATTTATGACCACAAAAGATACTAAAAAAAAATAATACGCCCACCAGGAAAACATCAGAATGTGAAAATGGCCTGACCATGACATTATTAATTGTGGGGTAATGATATTTATTTTATTTTTGGTTCTGAAACTGATCATCATGATCTACAACTGGACTCTCGAATATCAGATCAAGATAAACCGCTCCGGGCTGTATTAGCCCTCTTCCCGCAGCCGGCACGGGCGTTGCCTGCAATGTCGTTGCCCCGAATTTTCTACTGCTTTTTCAAACTGAATTTCACTTCCTTATCAATTATCTATTTAATACCAGAAATATGAAAACATTAATTATAACCGGATCAGGCCTTACTGTCAAGGATGTCGTAAATATTGCCCGTCACGGGCAGAAAATTGAATTGCATCCTGATGCCCGTAAAAGAATAAACGAATGTCGTGCCATGCTTGAAAAGAAGCTTGTGGCACACGAGATTATGTATGGTGTTAATACTGGTATCGGTGAATTTTCCGAGATGGTTCTCAACGATGACCAGATCAGGGATTTTCAGAAGTATCTCGTTTACAACCATGCTGCCGGTATCGGTGACCCTGCATCGATAGAGATTGTCAGAGGCGCCATGCTGGGCAGGATAAATGTTCATGCGCATGGTAACTCCGGGAATCGTCTTGAGATAACCGAGACCTATATTGAAATGCTCAACAAAGGTGTCACCCCGTTTGCATGCCAGAAAGGCTCAGTAGGCGCATGCGGCGACCTTGCGCCTATGTCTCAGATAGCACTTCTCCTCATGGGCGAGGGAAAAGCGTATTACAGGGGTGAGCTGCTTGATGGCAAAGAAGCTATGGACAGGGCAGGTATTGCCATACCGGGGTTACAGGCACGTGATGGTCTTGCCGCAATCAATGGTTCCAACATGCTGACAGCCATGAGTGCAATCTGGCTCGTTGATGCCAATAACTGGCTGAAACAGGCTGAGATAGCAGCCGCAATGTCACTTGAGGCATTGAAGGCAAATATGAAGCCATACACTCCGCTTCTGCATGAGGTAAGAGGCTTTAAAGGAGCCGTGAGAAGCGCCAATGCAATAAATTTGTGCGTCTCAGGCGGTGACCTGAAAGAGGGAAGAATTAAATCAAAGGTCCAGGATGCATACTCAATGAGATCCACACCGCAGGTCATAGGGTCAGCCCATGACATGCTCGGATATGCACGCAGCCAGGTTGAGATAGAGCTGAACGGCGTTGGTGATAACCCTATCTTCTTCCCCGAAAAGAACCTGCAGCTCTCAGGAGCCAACTTCCAGGGTTCGCCGGTGAGTG
>Ga0307376_10004767_pt1 | contig 12349 bp, 8 predicted proteins | sample TR2MG_FD_202536 | JGI IMG/M metagenome (GOLD analysis project Ga0307376, IMG submission 202536) | Soil microbial communities from Risofladan, Vaasa, Finland - TR-2 | ecosystem: Environmental > Terrestrial > Soil > Coastal area > Acid sulfate soil | place: Finland: Risofladan, Vaasa | collected... | reverse complement strand
CGATTTTGAGTTCTTGCATGGGACCTCCTCAGAAGGTTTCGTGTATAATAATCGTATGCAGCCTCATGAGCTACCAGTGTATCGAGAGAAGGAGCGCATCCTTCACGCATTAAGTGAAAATCAGGTCATTGTCGTCGAAAGTCCGACCGGTTCCGGCAAGACCACCCAGCTTCCACTCATCCTCTACGAAGCAGGGTATGCGCGTTCGGGAGTCGTTGGCGTCACTCAGCCGCGCAGGATTGCCGCTGTCTCTGTTTCCGAGTTCATCAGAAAGCAGGTGAACGCGACAGACCCGGATCTGGTGGCGTACAAGATACGGTTCGAAGATCGAACAACTCCCGCTACCCGCATCAAGATAATGACCGACGGAATCCTGCTGCAGGAGCTGAAAGCTGACTACACCCTCTCCCAGTACAGTGTCGTTGTTGTAGACGAAGCGCATGAACGCAGTCTGAATATCGACTTCATTCTCGGGTTATTGAAGCGGATTCTTGAGATGCGCCCGGATTTCAAGGTGATCATCTCGTCGGCAACCATCAATTCGTCGGTGTTCTCTGAGTACTTCGGTTCCTGTCCAGTCGTGAAAATAGATACTCCCATGTATCCGGTGACCATGATCTACGATCCGCCGATGCGCGAGAATGATTACGACCTGCTGCTCGGAAAAATCACCGACATAGTCGATCGGATAGTCGAGGAAAGGCGGGAGGGAGACATACTGATCTTTCTCTCCGGCGAGAAGATGATCAAGGACTGCGTCACATCGCTGTACAGCATGCCGTACCGCAAGAAGCTCGAGGTGCTGCCGCTCTACGGCCGATTGAGCAAGGAAGAGCAGGAGATGGTCTTTCCGCCGGCTCCCAACGGAAAGATAAAGGTCGTCGTTTCGACCAACATCACGGAGACCAGCGTCACGATTGATGGTATCACCACCGTAATCGACTCCGGACTTGCAAAGTTGAACTACTACAACCCGCGGACCTTCACCGAGTCGCTGGTTGAGGGACCGATTTCCCGCGCATCGGCAAACCAGCGGCGCGGCCGTGCCGGAAGGACCCGGCCCGGATCCTGCTACCGGCTCTACCGGAAGGAAGATTTCGAGACGCGCCCGCTGTTCACTCTCGAGGAGATCTACCGGACCGATCTATCGGAAGTGGTTCTTCGGATGGCCGAAATCGGAATTACCGATTTTGATTCGTTTGATTTCATTTCGCCGCCGAACCGCCGCGGTATCATGGGCGCTGTAGAGACTCTGCGACTCCTTGACGCGCTCGATCCGGACAGTAGCCTTTCGCGTGTCGGACGCATGATGGCGCAGTTTCCGCTCCTTCCAAAGCACTCGCGGATGATAGTCGAAGGCATCCTCACCTATCCGTCGGTGATGGAAGAAGTTCTCATCGCGACTTCATTTCTCACTTCGAAAAACCCCTTCCTGCTGCCGCCGGGGGAAGAGGTCACTGCACGCAAAATGCATCACACCTTCAGAGACAACTACGGGGACTTTGTATCCTATCTGAAGCTCTACTATGCATACCGCGACGCTCCCCGGAAAGACAAATTCTGTGAACGGTACTACCTCGAAGAGCGGAGCATGGCGGAAATCTCGAACATCAAGGAACAGCTTGAGCAGATTGTTTCGGAGCTTGGAGTGCCGATTCTCTCCGGCGGTCCGGTGGAGGACTACCTGTGCGCTGTAGCTACCGGATTAATCCAGTTTGTATGTGTGCAATCGGGGAAGTTCGCCTATCGCAGCCTCACTGCAGAACGCATCGAGATCCACCCTGGTTCGGTGATGTTCCGAGAGACTCCGATCTACATCGTTGCCGGAGAGATCGTAAAGACCTCCCGCATGTACGCACGCTCGGTGTCCCCGCTCAGGCGCGAATGGCTCGCACGCATTTCAACTGAGCTTGCGGCAAGTCTCGCGCCGCAGACTGTTGCCTCAGGCGGGAAGAGCGGTACCGGAAGCGGCGCCCGAAGTGAAAAGAAGCAGCCTGCGGCGAAGGGGCGAGAAACCACCTGGCAGGTCAACATCGGATCCCGGATCTTCAAACTCGAAGCGCAGAAGGGCAAGAAGAAGAAAGCGATGCTCGTGTGGGAAGAGTTCGCGCCGATCGTTCGCGACTCGAACTTCATGCTGCCTGCTCACTACACGAACATGAAGGGTTCACTCGTCTATCGCGGACGCGAGATAGCACCGGGGGAACGGCTCTCTACCCTGGTTCGGGTGGCTCGTGCAATTGATCCTGCGACTGACCTCCTCAAAAACTGGCCGAGGCACGAGAGCTTCGACAGCGGAACTCAGCGGCGGGAACTCTGCCTGCAGATTCCGAACATCCTGAAACTTGTCCCCATCAAGAAATCGCCGAAGTCTCTGGGCTTTCTTGCGCTGGAAACGAACAACTCAGGCGAGTACTGGTTCCGCAGCAGCCGCAGTTTTCACATGGCAGTTGCCGACAGCCTCGCGAGCCTGGAAACGCTGACAGACTCCATTGGCCAGGACGCGACGGCGGAGGATGTGGAAACCATTGGAAAGGCGTATCGCAGGCTCTCGGCGATTCTCGATGAATCCTGACACCTTGCTCTACAGGATCCTGTGAAGCTGATCGTCAGTGAGCGGTTCGATAATGGTATCGCACAGGCCACGCTGAAGCACAAAGTGGACCGTACCGTTCTTCTTCTTCTTGTCGCTCTTCATGCGGTTCATGAGCTCATCTGCAGAAAACGGCACTGCCGGGCGTTCGATTCGATATCCGTATGACTGAAGAAGCTCACGCACCCGCGCTGCGTAGCCGCGGTCGGTTACTCCGATGAGCTCGCCCGCGTCCATTGCACGCGCAATTCCCCAGGCAACAGCCTCTCCGTGAGTCCAGGTTCCAAAGCCGACAACGCTCTCCACCGCGTGGCCGAATGTGTGGCCAAGATTCAGGTGTGCCCGGACGCCTTTTTCAGTTGGGTCCTCCTCGACGTAGCCACCCTTCACCGCGATGGAGCGGCGGACCAGCTCGCGGACGGTCGCAGGGTCCCTGGCGAGAATGGCGTCCCGTTTCTGTTCGAGTATACTCACCAGCTCAGCGTCGCGCAGAAGTCCGCTCTTGATGACCTCAACGAGTCCGCTGCGGTACTCATGTTCAGGCAGAGTCGCGAGAAGCTCAATGTTTATCCTGATTTCGGTCGCGGGATAAAAGGTTCCGACGATGTTCTTCAGATCGTCGAAGTTGATTCCTGTCTTGCCGCCGAATGCCGCATCCACCATCGCAAGCAGAGTCGTCGGAACAAGAATGAGCGTGCAGCCCCGCATGTAGATCGACGCCGCGAAAGCTGTCGTGTCACACACGACACCTCCACCGACGCCGATGATGGTCCCGTCACGGCCGAGACCGGCCGAAAGCGCCGCCCGCAGAATACGCTCTACCGTCGGCCACTCTTTACGGCTCTCACCCGCTGCAGTGACCACATGGCCTGGCGGCATGGACGGGCAGAGGCGCGCCGTGTGCTCGTCGAAGACGGCAAGTGTTGCAGGTGCATCGCATGAAAAAAGATGCTCGCGTTCCGGGAACGTTATTGTCGTAGTAGTGTCGCGAATCTTGAAGCTCAGCGTATCGGTCATGCCGAGACTATATCCTGATTGACGTTGATTCTCCAATACTGCTAACATGCGTCCATGTCAAATCGGACTTCCTGTGTGTTTCCCCTTTTCCGACTTGCGGTAATTATGGCGCTCTTCGGTTTCCTGATGCCAATCTTCCTGTTCGCCCAGAGCACCCCCAGTGACCTCAGCCGCAAGATCATCTACATGAGTAACTACAAACCGATTCCCGGAGATGTCTACGCGCTCAACCTGGACTTCGGTCCGGCCGGGTCGAGTCCCACAACAGGCAGTTCGATCACCTCATATTCGATCGTCCTGCAACCAGACATGACCCTCGAGCTACCCTACATTGGGACAGTCCACGTTGGAAATGAGACGTTTGCAGATTTGCGAAAGAGAGTCATTGAGAGTATGAAGAAGGCGGTACCGCTCCAGTTCGTCTCCTTCCTGCTGCAGGCACCCGCAGTCTTTGATGTTTTCGTCTACGGCACGGTGAGCAATCCCGGACAGATCCAGATGACCTCGCTGAACCGCCTGACGGACGTGCTTGCCTCCGCCGGCCTGAACGCTGCGGCGTCCAGTACCCGGCGGGTCGAGCTCATCCGGGACAAAAAAACCCTCACGTTCGATCTTACGAAGTACTACGTGTTCGGCCAGGAAGACGAGGATCCCTTTCTCTTGCCGGGCGACCAGGTTTTCGTGCCGCGAATAAAAGACTCGGTGGTTGTCAGCGGAGCGGTTGCAAAACCTGGAACATATGAAATCCTGCCGGGAGATACGCTGGGAACTGTCCTCAAGTTTGCAGGCGGCATGCTGCCGACCGCACTTCCGGATCAGATAGCCCTTCAGCGGGTTAACTCACAGAATCGCTATACTGAAGAGTCCGTCGCTACCGACAGGGTGGATACGCTCACCCTTCAAAACGGGGATCAGATCAACATTGCGGGCTCTTCCACCACAGCGGACAGGATTACAATCGAAGGCGCCGTCTACGGTTCGCCCGCGACAAGCACCGCTCCTCAGAGCGTGCCGGGTTCACCCGTGCGGTTCGACATACCCTATCATCCAGGAATCACCCTGCTCGATGTGCTTGACCTGATGGGTGGCCCAACCCCGTTTGCAGAACCGGAAAAAAGCTACATCATTCGGGGCAGCACCGGACAGAGGATGCCCGTGCCGGATCTGGAGACACTCTGGAAGCAGAGAACTCCAGCCAGGAACCTGATCCTCGATCAGGGCGACTACATCGTCATCCCCATGAAGAGGCTTTCGGTCGCGGTGGTCGGTGAGGTAACAACTCCAAATCCTGATATACCGTACGTGAGCGGCTATACGGTGGGTGACTACCTCCAGGCGGCCGGAGGTATCAATCCGCAGACCGGAGACTCAAACGCGATCTACTTCGCCAGCACGCTGGGGAAACTCACGAAGGTTGGCCTTGGAACCGATGTGCCACCCGGGGCAACGATTGTCGTCGAGAAGAATACCTTTAGCAATATGAATCAGTTCTTCAGCAATCTGTTCCTGATAACCGGCTGGATTACGAGTCTGATCGGGGTGACTATCACGGTGATAAACTTCGTCAATACCTACAAGTAGCGGAGGAGAAGTTCAGACGACAGCGTGCGTCTGCATCATCGACATGACGATCTGACGCACGAATGGATCAACTATCGAATAGATACGCTTGTTTCCCTGGACTTCCGACTTGACTATGCCTTTGTCCTTCAGTACCGCAAGATGCTGCGACACGACCGGTTGAGGCTGCTGCAGGCATACCCACAATTCGGATACACACGGATCTTCCTCCCGTGCGATGGCACAGAGCAACTTCAACCGCACCGGATGACCGCATACCTTGAGTTTTTGGGCAAATCCCGAGAGTTCTTCATCTGAACATATTTCTGCACTGTTCAACATAACTTGCTATAGTATAACAACTCTTTCGTTTCCGTGCAATCTTTCCGCAATGCCATATAGTGCTTTTCGCATATATTCCGCCCGCAAAAGCGCGATCTTCTTGCACAACGCGCGGGAAATCGGTAGCCTGACGGCCATGGAAAACCGGTATCTGATCAAATTCGGGGAGCTTGCGCTTCGAAAGGCAAACCTCGGCCAGTACATAAAGGCGTTACGAACCAATATCAGGCGAGAACTCCGGGGAACCGGAGCTGAAGTGCTCGCCCGCGACAAACGCATGTATGTCACCGCCGCTACTGAACACGACGCCCTCGTTCGCCAGGTTCTGGACCACACGTTTGGCATTGCCGGTTACGCTCCAGTGATTGCAGCGGAGAAGAGCGTGGAGGCTTTGACCGAGGCGACGCTCCGGGTTGTCCAGGATGCGATATCGCGCTCGGATGTTCCGGTTCAATCCTTCAGGATTTCGGCACGCAGGTCGGACAAGAGCTTTCCGCTCAATTCGTATGAGATTGGTTGCGACCTCGGTTCGGCGGTTCTCGCTCGATTTCCCGCGCTGCATGTGGACCTGGACGAACCTGGGATCACCGTGAGCATTGAAGTCCGCGAGCGGGCGTACGTCTATTCACGTGTCGAGCCGGGCTTGCGTGGGTTGCCAGTCGGTGTCTCCGGCAAAGGGTTGCTACTGCTCTCAGGCGGCATCGATTCACCAATCGCGGGATATCTCATGGCGAAACGGGGACTGAAGATCTACGCGGTCCACTTTCACACCTTTCCGGTCACCTCACTTGCAGCACAGCAGAAGGCGCAGATGCTCGGCAGACTCATCTCACCGTGGACGGGCAACATACAACTGTACAACGTTCCCATCTTCGACATTCAGAAACGGATTCAGGAGCGCGCCCGGGTTCCTGAGTACACATTGCTGTTCCGCGCAGCGATGATGAGGATAGCATCCGATATTGCCCGTGACATTGGCGCGCTTGCTTTGGTAACCGGAGAGAGTCTCGGGCAGGTCGCGAGTCAGACGCCTGAGGGCATGCGCTTCACCGGAAGCTTCTCCGATTATCCGGTAATGCGGCCTCTTATCGCCTGGGACAAAGAGGAGATCATGACGCTTGCCAAGAAACTGGGCACCTACCGTACCTCGGTCATGCCGTTTCAGGATTGCTGCGCGCTGTTTGCGCCGGATCATCCGCTGATCCATCCGGAGCAGGAACCGATGCTGCACTCCTATTCACGCCTTGAGATGGAACCGCTCATCGAGGAAGCGAGGGCGCGTGCACAGGTGCACCTGCTCGAACCACTGCCCTCTCCCCGGGTTCTGATCGACTCAGAAAAAGAACCAGCCCGCAACCCTCTCGGGTAGGGGCCGGCTTCGCCGAACAAAACAGATCGCCGGCTATTTGGTGCTTTTACCCGCACCGGTGGTCTCCGGTTTCGACTTGCCCGAGGAGGTTGTGGATTCGCTTGCCGTCGCACTCGATGAGCCCTCCGCTTTGGAGCTCGCGGCTTTGGAGCCGTCGGCTCCTGAGCCGTCGGCTCCCGAGCCGTCGGCTCCTGAGCCGTCGGTCTTCGAGCTCTCATTCTTTGACTCGGATTTTCCGGCACCTGCTTTCTTCCCGTTCGAACCACGGTTATCGGTTACGTAGAATCCGCTTCCCTTGAAGATGATACCGGTCCCGCCGCCGATCAGTCGGCGGACTGCCTTTCCACACTGCGGGCACTTCGTGAGCGGAGGATCCATGATGCTCTGGAAGAATTCAAAGTTGTACCCGCAACTTTTGCATTCATAGTCGTAGGTCGGCATGATGATCTCCTTGAAAGAAGTGCAATTACAGCAAATATATACATAAAGAGGTGGCTGAACAACTGCAGTCGTCGGGAGGATAGCGGTTCCCCGACGCACCCCCCTTAAGGGTCAGGATTTCATGCGGACGGGGATTCGCGCAGCGCGCAGCACATCCTTTATCGCCTGTACCGAATAGTCGCCATAGTGGACCATGCTTGCCACAAGGGCGGCATCCGCCCTTCCCTCTTTGAAGACCGCGACAAGATGCTCAGGAGTTCCGGCTCCCCCTGAGGCAACCACGGGAACACCGACGGCCTCCGAAATCCGACGCGTCAGGGTGAGCTCATATCCGTCACGTGTTCCGTCCGCGTCAATTGAGTTGAGAACGATCTCCCCGGCGCCGAGCTGTTCCGCGCGCATTGCCCATTCAAGTGCGTCTAGCTCGGTCGGCGTCCGCCCACCGTTGATGAAGACCCGGTAACCGCTCGACATCTGCGGGTCTGATTTCGCGTCCATCCCGAGCACAATGCACTGGCTGCCAAATACTCCCGCACCCTCTTCAATAATTCCCGGGTTCTTGACGGCCTGACTGTTCACGCTCACCTTGTCCGCCCCGGCAAGAATGACGGCCCGCATCTGTTTCAGGCTCGAAATTCCGCCGCCAACGGCGAACGGGATGAAGATGCACTCGGCAACCCGTTCAACCACTTCAATCATGATACCGCGACGCTCCGAAGACGCGGTAATGTCGTAGAAGACGAGCTCATCCACCCCATTGAGGTAGTAGTCCCGAGCCATCTCCACCGGGTCGCCAATATCGACGTTGCCCTTGAACTTGATACCTTTTGTCGTCTTTCCGTCGCGAACATCGAGGCAGACTATTACTCGCTTCAGTAGCATCTATTCCTCCAACTCGAGGAAGTTCCTGAGCATCCGCAGACCATGTTCACCCGACTTCTCCGGATGAAATTGCACTGCCCAAAGGTTGTCCTTCCGCACGCCTGAGGCAAACTCGATTCCATACTCACTCGTGCACAGGACGTTCCTGGCGTCCGGGGCAGGATAGTAGGAGTGGACAAAGTAGAACGGAGAGTTGTCCGGAATGCCGGCAAATAGCGGATCCGGGGATGCAGGGTGTACATTGTTCCAGCCCATGTGAGGAACCTTGAGCCGCTCCCCGCCTGCGGCGGTTCCGCCGAGCCGGATCGCAAAGGGAAAGAGTTTCGCCCGTCCTGACACCAGACCCAGACAGGACTCAGGTGTCTCCTCGGACCCGTCGAGCACTATCTGCGCGCCAAGACAGATTCCGAAAATCAGCCGGCCGCTTCCGAAGAACTCCTGGATCATGTCGCCGAGTCCTGTTCGATTCAGGACGTTCATAGCCGAGCCCGCGTTCCCATCACCGGGAAACAGGAGTCGATCGGTTCTGCGAAGGAGATCCGGATCGCTCGTGAGCACAAAATCGGCGCCAAGATAACGCAGGGCAGTTTCAACACTGCGCAGGTTCCCCGCATCGTAATCAACAACTCCAACTGTCATGCCTAATTTATACCCGAACCGCGAGTGAACTGGAATACGAGCGAGGAAAGATCCGTGATCGATAGAGTAAGACCGGTAACTTCGATTGTCGAACCGGAAATGGTGAATGAAAGGTTGCGCATGAGATCCGCGCGGCTCATCCGCGGATTTGGGCTCTGGGCGCCCTGCGATAAAAGTGAGATCAATCCGAATCGCAGTAGGACCGATATAGTCCGCGCCTCGCGTTCGGTATGGGTTGTCACCTGAAGTGAGATATCGTAGGACGCCGATCCGCCTCCGTCGGCAGGGACGGCGCCCGCGCGCGAGCCAAGCACCAGGAGCTGCCCGAAGAGCGAGGGACTGAACCGCTCCGACAGGGACGAAGCCCGATCGTTCGCTGGCGCGTACAGGACCAGATCCTCATTGCCGAACTGATTGACGACAGAGTCCGGAATCGCCGCGACTTCGGCTCCCTCCTGCTCCTGACGCGCAAAAAGCGTCGCGATGTCACCGTCGGAGGCAATGAGCGTACCGCCGCCGGTAAGGGCGAGCTGCAGCGGTGAACGACCTTTCACCTGCTGCCAGTAGGATCTCGGCCTGCCCGCCACCGACATGGTCATCTCCTTCCAGTCGCTGTTCTGCTTCATTCCGATCGAAAAGAGAAATCCGGGATAGTCTCCGACGCCAATCAGATAGATGTGGCTCGCCGATAGCGCTCCGTAGATGCGGTATGTGCGGTCAATCGCGTACTGCAGACCCTGGCTCTCCGATGCCGTGACCGGATGGCCGGTCACACCCGATGAGGAGCCGACAAAATCGACTGCGAGTTGCCGGTTGTGAGCCACGTCAAGATAGAAGTAGGCCCGGGCTCCCGCGGGAAGGAGAGCAAGCACAGTGGGGCTGTTCACCGCGGGAGGAGCCGACTGGCAACTCTCGGCAAACAGGGCAATTAGGACCGTCGTGGTCACAAGCAGCAGCCAGGCGCGAGTACCGGCCGTCGGGCGCCTGTGTTGTGGCGGATTCCTATCCAATGGCCGCGGATTCCTATCCAATGGCCGCGGATTCCTATCCAATGGCCGCGGATTCCTATCCAATGGCGCCAACGCCCTCTTCCGCCTTTTCAACCGCAAGCTCACACTGTTTCTCCCCGACCGATACACTTTTCGCTCCACCCCGACGCATCCACTTGAGGTCTACCGTAAGCGTTTCGCTCATAAGATAATCCTGATGACTGTCGACTGCAGCCTGCAGCTCCTCATCCCCAAGCAGGTAGAGGGTAATCCGGTCGGTGACGTCGAATCCTGATTCCTTGCGGAGGTTCTGGACTGCACGGATCAGGTCGCGTACGAGCCCCTCCTGCCTGAGATCCTCAGTCACATCTGGATCGAGTGCGACAGTCAGGGAGCCTTCGTTCATCACTTTCAGGTTCTCGCGTTCCCTTCGCTGGACAATGACATGCTCACCGGTCAATTCAATAGTTCGCGCCCCGACGTCGATGGAGAGCGTGGTGCCCTCCATGAGCACTTGAATCTCCCGAGGCGAGAGCGCCTCGATCTTCTCGGAGGCAGCTTTCATGTCGCGTCCGAGCATGCGACCGAGCAGCGGATAGTTTGGCTTGGCGCTATACTCGACGAGTTCCTCTTCGTTTTCACGGAAGATGACCTCTTTCACGTTGAGCTCTTCGCGGATGATGTCTTCCATCTCGCGCAGAATCTTGCGTTCATCGGTGTTCCGGGTCACAAGATGAAGCGCCTTCAACGGCTGTCGAGTCTTCAGGTTGTGCATGCTCCGGATTGCCCTTCCCATGCTCACCGCCTGGCGGGTGATCTTCATCTTCGTCTCAAGATCACGGTCACGCAACCCTTCCCGCGCAACCGGATAGTCAAGCAGATGCACGGATTCGGGTGCTCCTTCGGCACGCATATTCCGGTACATCGCCTCGGTTATGAACGGAATGAAGGGCGCCGCAACGGTTACCAGAGTCATGAGCACCGAATAGAGTGTTTCATACGCCTGCACCTTGTCCTGATCGTTCTCGCTGCGCCAGAATCGCCTCCGGCTCCGCCTGATGTACCAGTTATTCAGAAGATCGATGAAGTTGACTATCGGGTCGATCGCTTTCTGCATGTCATACCGGTCAAGCTGCTCGGTCACTTCGGCGACCAGCCCTTCGGCCTCGGACAGGATCCAGCGGTCAAGCGGATTGGCGGGATCTGCCGGCGCACCGGCGGGCGATGCTCCATCGATGTTGGCGTAGGTGACGTAGAAGCTGTAGGAGTTCCACAGTGGGATTATGATGCTCTTCAGAACGTCCCGAACTCCGTCATCCGAGTACTTCAGATCTTCAGCTTTGACGACTGAGGAGTGCATCAGGAAGAGCCGCAACGCATCTGCGCCGAACTTGTCGATGACCTCATTCGGGTCGGTAAAGTTGCGCAGGCTCTTGCTCATCTTCTTGCCGTCGGCAGAAAGGACGAGTCCGTTCACGACGACGTGTTTGAATGCAGGCGAATCGAACAGGGCAGCCGCAAGCACAGTCAGCGTGTAGAACCAGCCACGTGTCTGATCCAGCCCCTCGCAGATAAACTCAGCCGGAAAGTGCCCCTCAAACCGTTCCTTGTTCTCGAAGGGATAGTGATTCTGCGCGTAGGGCATTGAGCCTGACTCGAACCAGCAGTCGAGCACTTCGGACACTCGATGCATGGTGCCGCCGTCGCAGGAGGTGCAGCCGAATGTGATACTGTCAACAAAGTGCTTGTGCAGATCATCGGGTCGCGTGCCTGACCGCCTCTCGAGCTCGTCGCGACTGCCAATGCACTCCATGGCACCGCAGGAATCGCACTTCCAGACGGGGATCGGATTGCCCCAGAAGCGGTTCCTGCTTATCGCCCAGTCACGCGCGCCCTCGAGCCATTTGCCGAAGCGACCAGCCTTCAGATGATCCGGCATCCAGTAGATTGTGCTGTTCGCGGCAAGCATCGATGACTTGACCTTCTCGATATTCACGAACCAACTCGAGATTGCCCGATAGATAAGCGGTGAATGGCAGCGGTAACAGTGGGGGTAGCTGTGCAGGTGCTGATCGTGGCGAACCACCTTGCCCTCTTCCTTCAGCCGCCGGATGATGTCCTTATCGGTGTCCTTCACGAAGCGCCCGGCATAGTCAGGCACATCGGAAGTGAAGCGGCACTCGTCGTCTATCGGACAGAGTGTCGGCACATCGGTCCCTTTGAAGACCGCATAGTCGTCTTCGCCGAACCCGGGCGCGATATGCACAATACCGGTACCATCCTCGGTGCTCACGTAGTCGGCGTTATAGGTGATAAACGCGGAGCTTGAACCGACATCCTTGAAATAGGGAAATATCGGTTCGTAGGAAATTCCTGCAAGTTCCTTCCCGGTGTAGGTGCCGACGACCTGGCACTCATCCGGTGCCTTGTAGTAGGCAGCTAACCTCTCCTTCGCAATGATGAAGAACTCATCGCCGTCGGCTACCTTCACATATTCGATCTGCGGACCGAGTGCGA
>Ga0307376_10004765_pt1 | contig 12351 bp, 16 predicted proteins | sample TR2MG_FD_202536 | JGI IMG/M metagenome (GOLD analysis project Ga0307376, IMG submission 202536) | Soil microbial communities from Risofladan, Vaasa, Finland - TR-2 | ecosystem: Environmental > Terrestrial > Soil > Coastal area > Acid sulfate soil | place: Finland: Risofladan, Vaasa | collected... | reverse complement strand
GAGGGTGAGCATGATGTTGTCCCCGGACAGGACCCGGAAGGTAGTTAACTTGCAGGTTAAGGCCACCGAAATCTGCTGACGGGCCTTCAGGAGGGCGATCTTCATCAGCCGCTGGGCCATGCTGGGACTCGTCGTGAAAGGGAAATTGACGTCGCTCCAGAGCTCATCCCCCTGGTCTTCAGCGATGAAGGTCGCGCTCTGTAACGGGGGTAAGTCGATGGGCTGCCACTTGCTTTCGGGGGAGACGAAAACACCTTTGATGCTGTTGAAGAGCTCCCGCCGGCTAAGTCTAGTGGTTACCTTTATGGGTCCCTCGAGGTCGTCTTCCGTGAGGGTGAGCGTGGGGGCCTGGTAGCCAGCGGCAAGGAGGCGCCACTCCCCACCAGTCCGGATGAGCTTCCCGTCCATTGCAGTGAGGAGCTTCCCGAGCACGTTCTTCGGGCTTTCTGAGGTGGATACGATCCCATTGGAGGTGTACCTGGGCTCCGTGCCGCCCCCCACGAGGGGGATGGCTTCGTCGCACACATTCGCTGCAGCGATGAAGGACGCAGTGTCCACTCCCGAGAGATTCTCGCCCAAGCCGATCGGGACCCGGCTATTGCCATCGGCCTTGAGCTGGTAGCCGGCAATGTAGTCCAGAAGAACGAGGGCTGAATTGTTGGAGTAGAGCCAAGTCGACGGGTCATCATAGTCCTGGCCCCCGTCGCGAGGATCGTAGACCTTCCGGCCCTTCACGATGCAGGACACCTGGGGCAAGGACCCGGGGAAGAAATCCGCATTATAGAAAAGGATGATAGCGATCTTGGCGCAGCCCGTCTGCTTGTGATTCACCGTCCAAAGGGAATTGTCAGGCGCCTGTGCCCGGATGCCATTCCCCAAGGCAGTGTCGTCAGCAGTGGTCCCACGGCTCCGGTAGAACTTGGCGTTGCTGGCCCAGCGTCCGGAGGGAGTGGGGTCCACGAAGGCGGGCAGGATCTCCTCGTCGAGCCACACCTCACCGACCTCTTCGCACTCGTGAGCGGCGAGGGTGACGATGAGCTGGAGCTGGCTGTTGGCTGCGCCCGTGGGATAGATAGAGGTGAAGACAAAAGTGATGGGGCCTGAGACCCGTACCTGCCCATAGATGATCCTGTGAGACGTGATGGGCTGCCGAATCATCTGAGTCCGGGCACTGCTGGTGATGGGGGATGGGTCGCCGGCTTTGTTCTCTTCGATCTTGCTGGCAACGCCAGTGAGTATCAACCCGATACCGAGCTTTGCGAGCCACGCAATACCCATGGACACACCTACGAAGGTGGACGCCGCTCCTGCCACGATGAGAATTGCGGGGGGCATTTACCCTACCCTCCATGCTCGGATTACTCGGTTGATCGGGAAGAGGATGAACCCTCGAGGGGATGCCACGGCTGCGCGACCCCCAGGAGCGATGATGCCCAGGCAGACGTGGAACATGGAATCCCCGGAGAGGGGGGCGTTTACGACCACGACATCGCCACGCTGGGCGAAGCTAGGGGTGATCTCGGGGAAACCTTCCCGCTCACATATCGCAGCGACTATCTCCTCGAGGCTATCTTCTCCATACTCCTCGAGTAGAACATCCGAAGCGCCTGTCTCGTTGACGTATCGCCCGTGAAGATTCTTCGCAGGGTCTACGCCCGTCATGGCAAGGATGGCGCCACACACGAAGAGGCAGCAATCAAAACGCCCCCACTCAAATGGGGTAGAATTATGCTCCTCGAGGTATTCTGCGAGACGCTTCGGCCAATCTTCGTATCTCATTACCCACCCCCAAACAAGATTTGCCTGTCCTGCAGAGCGGGGACATACTCAAACCCTCGGTCTGACGGGTCCCGGAGCTTCTGGTCGAGATCAGTATAGCGTCGTTCGAGGGGGGTCTCGAGCTTGATGAGGCGATTCTCTGCGGATATTGCTATGGAAGCGGTCTCTCCGGTGTCATCGATCTCGGGGACGTCCGTCAGTCCCTCGAAGACCAGATAGGGATCGGCAATCAGAGCGTTCGTGGCCAGGTCGAGAGCGCCGAGCAGGATCTTCGCGGGGCGCCCCTGCTGCATCGATTGGAGGGCGATCGAGATCATGGACGCCGGGACCCCTGTGAGAACGAGCTGGGCACCCGTCGCTTCCACCTCATCGGTCTCGTGAATTGTTGAGATGCCGCCGAAATTCCCCACCCCGAGGTAGGTGTTCCCGCCCCATATCAAATCGCCGATCCCGGACCACATGTACAGGATGATGCCAGAGGCCCCTATCTCGACCAGGATGGCCGGGCGGACCCGGGGGGCCTGGAGGGCAGTGTCGAGGGCACCGGTAATGTCTCGAGCCATCAGAGGGCCTCCACTGCGGCGAATCCGATCCCGTAGTGGTGGGCCACGTTGATGTCCCACGTCATCTCATTGCTCATGAGCGCGAAGAGCCCCTTGGGCGAGCTCACCACGATGGCACTGGAATCTACCGGGCTCTCCCGGAGATTCGGCCACAGGGTCAACGTGGCGTTGCCTCCGACGTCCGAATCTGCATCCTCGAGGAGCTTGTGGAGGTGGACGTCGGAGCCGGTGCCGAGCTGGATGAGGTCGCCCTTCAGAAGGATCCCCGTGACCCCAGCCGTCCAGCCATCTGTGACGAGGTCCTGTCCGGTCTGAGCCGCTCCACTCACCGCGGGCGCCCCAGTGGCCACCCCTCGAGGAGTGCGGGCCGTAGGAGGGCTGTAGTAGAACGTGCCGGCCTGGCCATTCAGGGAGAGGAGGAAGGCGATCCACTCCTCAGCGTCAGCCCGGACCATGGGGGGTAGCTCCACGGAGAGTGCCCATTTCTGCCCTTGGTGCTCCTGAACCTGACGCTGGTACGTGAAGGGGGAAGAGGAGACGGCTACGGCCACCATGGGGTTCAGGGAGACGCTGCGTGCCTCGGGCGCCGCGGGTGGGGTCAGCGGGTAGGTGATAGCCATCAGGCTCCTCCGGTCATGGCGCGTGAAAAGTTACCCCCACGCAGCCGTCTATCGGCCAGATCGGCAGCGAAGCCCGCGGCCATCTGCGGTCGAAGAGCTGCGAGCTCTGCACGAACCGTTTGTGCGACTCCGAGAGCAAAATTCTGGATGACGGTGACCCCTCCACCCGTGTCTCTCTGGCCCGGGCGTCTCACGGAGACGTGCTCCCCGGGGGTGGCCTTGAACGCCACGAGCTGGCTGTCGGCCCCGCCGGCGCCGGCGACGGTGAAGGACCCGCCCTTCCGGAACCCGAAGAGCCCGCCGAGAGCGCCCAGAAGGCCTCCGCCGCCCCCGCCGCGGGGCCCCAGGAACGCTGACTTCAGGAAGCCCTTGGCCACGTCTTGCAGGGCCTCCTTGGCGAAATTGCGGAAGGACGTCATGGAGAACTTGCCCTTCTCCACGAAATCGTCGAGGGCCTTGCCCAGAGAGGTGGTGAGGGCCTTCCCAATCTGCTTGCCAGCGTCTCCCAGGATGAGGAGGGTCTTCTTTGCCCTGTCGACGTCCTTCTTTGCGGCCATATCGCTGTAGAGCCTCTGCATATCCGCCAGCATGGCGTCCTCTTTATTGGCCCCTGGGAATACGGGAGAGCCCTTCTTCTTCTCTTTGAACAGGTCTGTGAACTTCTTGAGCGCCTTCGTTGCAGTATCCCCCACCGAATTGACGATGGAAGGCCCTGCGGCCACGAGTATGCCCAGGACGTTGTCAGCGGCGAACTTCGCCCCCTTGGACATGACGCCACCCATCCGTTTGAACTGGGCCTCGATATCGTCCACCATGTCTGGGATGATGGAGTGGCCCACGAGCACATTGCTCATGCGCCTGAACTGGTCGATGACGTTTTGCTTCCAGGTCTTCGTGTCCTTCTTTATGGCGTCCAAGCCCTTGCTGAACTGGGCTTTCGCCTTCGCGGCCACCCCTGCCATCTGGGGGTTTATCTTGCTGACCCCCTTGATGAACTTACTGGCCACGTCCTCGCCATCTTCCGCGGCGAGCTTCTTCAGCTCCTCACCGATGCCTTTCATCTTCGCCACGATCTTCGGCCCCAGTGGCCCAAGCAGAACTGCAGCGAGATTGTTTTTGATGGCCTTCGCGAGCGCCACGATGGCGAGTGCTGCCACGACGGCTCCAACAGCAATGAGCGCGGTCTTAGCCGCGAAGACGGCCAGGGGGACCAGAGAGATCCCCATCGCAGCCGTGATGGCCGCCAGGCCGCTTACCATGAAGCCGCCAGCGATTATGAGCTGCCCCATGATTATGAGCAGGGGGCCCATCGCAGCAGCGAGGAGGGCGAGCCCGGTCACCCACAGAAAAATCTTGGGGTTGATGTCGGTGACGTTGACGATGAAATTCCTGAGCCCCTCCACCATCTTCGTGAAGAAATTCAGGATGCCCGAATCTCCGATGGCGATCTGCAGGTTCACGAAGGCTGCCTTCAGCCGGAGCATGGCACCGTTGAACCCCTCGAGGCGCTTCCTCGCTTCCGTCGCCGCATTGCCCACCGTGTTCTTGAGGTCCCTGGACATGTTCTGGAGTGCTGGGCCGCCCTCGCGGAGCACCTTGATGACGCCGGCACCGCGGGCCTGGAAGATCCTGAGCGCCTCCGCCGGGGCGATCCCCGCTGCAGCGAGCTCACCCATGATCGTGATGAAGCCACGGAAATTCCCGCTGGCGTTGAACACCCGGACTCCCAGAGTCTTGAAGACCGCTGCGGCTTCCTTGGAGGGGTTCACGATCTTGAGGATGGCCTGGCGCATTGTGCGGCCTGCCATGGTCCCCTTGATGCCGGCCTTTGCCATGACGGTGACAGCCGTGATCGTGTCCTCGAGGGAGATGTTGAAATCCTTGGCCACTACGCCAGCAAATTTCATCCCCTCGGAGAGGTCCTCTACTGTCTGATCTGCACTGTTGGCGGCCTTCACCAGGACATCTGCTACGTGCGCGGCATCCTCCGTGCCGAGCTTGAACTGGTTCATGGTGGTGATGAGTGTTCCCGCGCTCGAGGCCATGTCCCGCCCGGAAGCAGCAGCCAGATTCAGGACCACGGGCAAAAGGTCGAAGGCTTTCTTCGCGCCGAGCCCTGCCCGGGTCAGGATCACGAGACCCTGGGCAGCCTCCGTCGCGGTGAACTTGGTGGTGCGGCCCATCTCGAGAGCCCGCTGCCGAAGAGCATCGAGCTCCTTGCCAGAAGCCTTGGACTTGGCCTCCACGATCTTCATGGCGGCCTCGAAATCGCCGGCAGCCGTCAGCGTGGACTTCGCGAATAGGACCACGGGGAGTGTCACCCGAAGAGACAAGGACTTACCTAACCGGGTCATGCTGCTGCCCAGCCGCTTCATGCGTGCAGCCGTAGCAGCCAGGGTGCTCTTGGCCCGGGCCATGCCCTTCTCGAAGCTCGCGGTGCGTGCAACGAGGTCAACGAAGAGATTGCCTATGAGAGTGCCGCCGGCCATCATTCTCCCTTCGCCGCTGCCGCCAGAGCCGCATTGTGCTGATACTTACGTTTGAGGGCGTACATGACGCTGTCGATCTTCCGTCCGAGCTCCCTGGTGTTGGGTAGGTGGGGTGGGACGAGAGCACGCAAAAATCGCTTGAAGCTGGGCTGATGCTTCATGTGCGGGACGGTCCCCGAATGGTAAGCGTTCCAGGCCACTATCTCCTTCGCCCTCCTCCATCGGTCATCATATGCGCGAAGAATGCAGCCCAGCTCGCGGGGCGTGTAGTCCCAGAACCTATCCGGGTCTACCCCTGTGGAGACGGCATCGTGGAAGAGTCCGTCCCAGTCCCATCCATCTCGACCGCCCTCGGAGGGTCCGCGGGGGCCCCCTCCCGGGGACCATTCTGATTCAGGGCTGAATTCTCAAAGGCTGTCATGAGCGCATCCATGACTACCTCGAAGCCGGCTTCCTCGATGAGGTTGCCCACGTCCTCTCGAGAGAGCTCTTTGCCCTGGGCGCCGAGGGCGGCCTTGACGGTCTCGCGGAATTCGCTGATGCTGATATTGCCCTCGGCCCATCCAGCGTAGACCACGGTGAAGCTCTTCCCGAGACTCTCCTCGAGATCACAGAGGGTGTTGAGAGAGAACCGGAGGGTGTAATCCTTCCGGTCCTTCTTCTCGCCTACGAAAAAGCTGGCCTCTCCGCGTTTCGAATTCGCCATAGTCCTCTCCGAGGCCCAGACCCCCCTTACGGGGGGCTGGACATGGTCACGTTACACCAGGGTGGGCTCACCCGAGACCTTGAGCGTGACGCTCGCGGTCTGCCTGTCGGCCACGGGGCCGGCGGGGCTGAACTCGGTCACGAAGGCCGGGAAGATCCACTCTTTGGAAGACGGGGAAGGGAAGACAACCTTGAAATTCCGCACCGTGCGGTTCTTCAGGTCTGCGGCCAGGCCCACCGTGGCGTCCTGGGTCGCGTTGTCGGGGTTGTGGTTGAGGTCGAAGGAGACCTCTCCACCGTCGATGAGACCCGGGATGAACTCGCGCCAGTAGTTGGGGCTCTCCTGGTGCGTGGCCTCCACGGAATCTACGGACATTTCGGGGCCATCCACGTCGAGCAATTCAGCGATGGTGGTGAACACCTCGGGCCCTCCACCGTTGCCTCGCTGGATCAGATAGCCTTTTCCTAATCTTGCATCGGACACGTTCTTACCTCCAGGCTACAGTGTAGCGCCCTCGGGCCTCGAAGGCGAGACCCGAAGAGCTGTTCACGTTACAATGTGATCCGGACCACCGCGATCATGAGGTCGACGTCGGAGCTCAACAGGTTGAGCAGCCCGGTGTTGGGATCGTTCCAGGCCGAGGGCGGGAACGGGCCGAAGATGGCATACTCACCGATGCCCACGGAGTAGGCGCTGATGGAGCCCAGACGGTTCTTCTCGTCCACCTGGGACGTGATGGTGATGGTCTGGGGCGCGGCGTCATCGTTGCGAAGGATGATGAGCTCTTTCCCAGAGTTGGGGAAGGTATCGCCGGCGAGTTCGGTCGCGGCGAAGGTCAGGTCGGCGACGTTGGCCACCAGGGGGGTGACGGGATACTTGCCCACTACGGACTGGACTACGATTGCTGCCATTCTAATGCTCCTCTCGATACCAGACGACAAAGTCTAGCATGCCTCTGTACAGTTTAGCGTCATCTTCGAAGGTGTCGAGCTTGTTCTCCATGAAGAAGCTCACGCGGGAGAACCCTCCCATAGGCCCATCGAACCCGTTCAGTAGCTTCCTTACAGCCTCCATGAGGTTCCTGGCCCCCGCATAGGTCTTGGCCCAGCAGTCGAGCTGCCACCGGTGCGCGGCCAGGCAAGCTGCCCCAGTCTGGGTCTGCCCGTCGTCGCGACCGACCTCAAAGTACGTGATAGACGTCCTCTTCGTGCCCTGCTCGAGGGGGAGAGGGCCAATGCGCCCGTTGACCATGCTCTGGATATCAGAATCCTTCAGGATGAAGGCTACGAGCTCTTCTTCGAATGACAGGTCAGAGGGCATTAGTCTCCAAACAGAAGGTTCACGTCGGACTTTGTTAGTCGCTTGTTGCGGAGTGCCTTGCGCTCTATGCGGCGGGCCGTCCGGTTCAGCACCGTGGCAAACGACTTTGTGATATCTGCCAGCATCACATGCTTGGTCGAGTCCCAGGATGGCCGCATCCACGGCTGGGCTTTGTGGTGGCGCGTCCCGAACTCCTGGAACATGCCCCAGAACTCCTTTTTGCTTGGGCCGACCTTCACCATTACGGTGCCCTTACGGCTGTACCTGGCACCCCTGGCCCGGGGCTTCACTCCCTTGGCGAGCAGCCCGGTCAGTTTGGGCGCAGCCTTCCTGGCAGCCTTTGACATGGGCTTGGCGTGCTCCTTCAACGTGAGCAGAAGGAACTTTCGCGTGTAGAGCCTCGAGATCACGTCGAGGTCTAATTTGAGCTGTTTGCCGCCACTGAACCCCATCGCGAACACTATTTCTGGTCCCCTCGAGCCACTGCCAAGATGATGAGGCCCTCCCGGCGGCCAAGCGGCTGGGTGGCCTCCACGTCATAATATTTGTCCTCGTCCAGGTGTAATATTACGTAGGTAGCGTCTATGTCGCCACGCCACCAGATCCTGAACTCTCGACGCTGGATAGCGATGTACTGGTCCTCTTGGTAGTTCTCCGGTCGCTCCCGGCCAACACCAGAGACCGAAGCCCATACGGGCTCCCCCACCTTGACGAGCTCCTCAGAGGGCTCGCCGCGGGTGCTCCGGACAGGCTTCTTCTTGAAGAGTTGGATTCGATTGTCCAGCTCGCCGGCTCTCATGGGAACAGCACCACCCGCTCAGGCCATGCCAATCGTTTCACCCCGTTGGGGACCTCGAGGACCAGGGATGTTACGACGTCGTCCTCCCTGCGTGCGAAGAGCGATCCGATGAGCATCAGCATTGCAGAGATGATGTTCTCGGGGATCAGATCCTTGGTGGCGTAACCGGCCACGAAGGTTACCTGGACTGCGCCGAAGCGGCCACTCTGGGTGGAGGGCCAGCTATAGTTGGGCAGCGGCATTAGCCGGCCCGGTTCGGAGACGACGTCCACCTGATACTCCGCCGGGTCCCAGGTCTGTAGAGTGCCATCCTCGTCGTAGTATTGGACGCTCGTGACGGACTGAAGCGGGGGTCTCAGGATCTTGATAGGGTCCGAGGAAGAGGAAGGGAAGCACTCAAACTCCTGCCGGAACGTGGCCGGGAGGAGCTGCCGGTGGGTGAAATCCTCGATCCATGTGGTGGCTGCTTTGATGAGCCTCCGGATCACCGGATCCTCTTCTTGGGAGGTGAACCGAAGATGCCTCTTGGCATCATTCAGCGAAATGACCAGGCCCGAGGGTGGCGTGACCACCATCAGCCCGCTCAACTCCCGGGGCAGTGCTCGAGCCATGGTCTCCTACTCTCTAAGGCTATTCGCCCTCGCCGTCCTCGCCGTCTCCCTCGCCGTCTCCCTCGCCACCCTCTTCGCCGCCCTCGGCAGCAGCGGCAGCCTTCTCGGCTTTCTTCGCCTTATCGAGCTCTGCCTTGGTGGCCTCTGTGAGGCAATTGGCCTTCAGGAGCCGTCCGGCCTCCTCGGGGGTCACTTTGGCGGTCTGCCCCGGAAAACGTCTCAGGGGATGCTCCCCTTTGTTCCGGACGACGCACTCATTCTTCACCAGATAGACTTTGTTGGCCATTCAACCCTCCTGAGTCGTTGGGTGCCCGGCCCCCACATGGAGGCCGGGCAAATGCACAACTCAGTTTACCCCGTCAGGATGCCCCGGGCAACCCTACGCTGCCACGTACTGGGACTGGGGGTTGTACCTGGCGCCACTCAGCATGAGGACGACTTCGCCCGCCACTGCGGCGGAGGCTTTGACTCGGGCACCGACGAAGGTGAACCCGTTGGCATGGTCCATGGCGGCCACCGCTTCGGAGACGATGTTGGCCAGGACCGAGGTGGCAACCAGATCGGTCGTGGCGACACGGGCCGTGCCGAGGACCTTCTTACCCGTGCCCGCAGCGTCGGACGCCTGGAGCAGGGTGAGGGTCAGGGTCCCGGCGGCAGCCAAGGCTGCGCAGCTTGCGATGGCAGCGACCTCACGAAAGCCCGACACGTCATGGAAGACGGTCGAGTCTACGTTCGAGGAGATGTCGGCGCTGGCGAAGCCCCTCGCAGCTTTGATACCTTCTTGGAGTTTCTGGGTGCTGACGGGCATGATGCCCTCCTTCTTCTATCTTGGCCCGCCCCCCGAAGGGGACGGGCGCATTCAAGTCTGTCTCTCAATCGACCTCTCGAGCCTCAGACGGCTTACGGCACGTCCAGGACGATGAAGGGCGACCGTTCCACGGCATCCTCACTGAGGATCGGACCCGTGAGCTGCGGCTGACCATCGACGTTCAGGAAGGTCTTGATGACGGTCTTGTTGGTGAGGTAGTGGACGTGGGGCGAGGAGCCCACGAAGGGACCGGAGCCGTTCTTGACCATGTAGGCGCTGGGATCGATGAGGGAGAGGTCTCCCTTGGTGCCGAGGGCGGGAACCCGCTCACTCCAGAGGAGGGGGCGGCCCATGAGGGTGTCCGGAGCTCCGGGAACGATGCTCGCGAGGAAGATGTTGTTTCCAACGGCATCCTCGAGAGTGTAGAGCTGGGGAAGGGTCGTCTGGCTGGCGATCCAGATCGGCTGGACGCCACGCATGAAGAGCACCGTCAGCATGGCGAGGATGTCCGCCGTGTCGATGAGGTTCGCGACGGCGCGGTTGACTGCGATCTCGGCAACCGAGCCCATGAAGCCTTGGGGCTTGGCGATGCCGTCACCACGGATGAACCGAAGATCCTTTTCCGCGACTGTGGCCATGCGGAGCAGATCGGCCAGGAAGCTCGAGGCCGCTCCCCAGTTCCGCAGGAGCTTGTCGGTGACCACGATGTGGGCCGCCAGCTCCTGGGGCTTCAGGGTGATCTCCTTGAGGCTGGCGTCGGTCTCGGGCTTGGCGCCACCCTCGTTGATCCAGCTCAACGTGACTCCACCGTACATGTTGGAGCCAGCCTGCTGGTTCAGAGCCGGAAAGCTGATCTCGGCATCCGGCGGGGAGCCGGCGGGGATGACACGGGCGCGGGGCTCCATGATGGCCTCGGCGGGACTGACGCGGAGGAGCTCCGAGGACCACTGCTTCGGGACGGCGAAGCCACCCTCGGAGCCGGTGCCCATCGTCTGCTCGTTGCGGTAGGCCTGGAGGCGGGGATCGTTGGGCTTCTTGAGGGCCGAGAACAGGAACTCGGCGAAGTTCTGGAAGCCACTCTCGGGGTCGGCCTTGCGGGTCACGTCGCCGGCCAGGTCGGGGAGCTTCACGATGTTCGTGGGCGCCTGGATCTGGGTGTTCATGGCCTTCGCACGTTCGGCCATCTCGATGGTGGTGCTGAGGCTCCTGATCTCGCCCTCGAGGGAGACGAACTGTGCCTCCTGGGCCTCGGTCATGATGGGATTGGCTTCCGTGAGCGACTCGGTGATCGCATTGAGATTCGCGATCCGATCCGCCTTGGCTGCCTTGAGCTCGATGAGTTTCATGCCGTCGTCCTTCCTTTGATCTCTGGCGCGACAAAAGACGCGCCGAACACGTACAAGATGTTCTTTGCGCCACTTACGCACCGGAACTTGGCCGGATGACGGTTCGCGGCTCCCGGGCCCGAGGCTTGGCTCAGACCCCTCTGATAGTCTTAAAGATACTACTCTTGAGGCGGATTGTCCAGGAGGGCTATCCGAGAGTAGGCTGCGGCCCTCGAGACTGCGGCTTTGGTCCGGGCCTCGGCACCCTTGTCCGTCGTCAAGTCAAGGGTCACAACGGGGGGATCCGGCTCCGGGGTCGGGGTCGGGGAGGTTGGGGAGGTCGGGTCCGCGGGGAGGCTGGACAGGAACTTGTCCACCTCGTTGGATGCACGGCTCTTCGGCTTCTTGAACTGAGAGAGGTCGAACTTGTTCCGGGGGCTGGCGCCGGCCTCCCGAACCTCATCGGCAAAGCCCATGTCGACGGTCTCGTCCGCAGAGAGCCACGTCTCCGCTTTGAGGAGGGCTTCGATCTCGGCTTCTGGGAGGCCACTCCTGCGTGCGAAGGTCTTGATGAGGCCCATGTTGATGGTCTCGAGGATGCCCGCCTGTGCTCGAAGCTCTTTGGCGTCCCCGATCGCGAAGGTCCACGGCTCATGGATCATGAAGGTGGCGTTCTCCGCCATGATGATCTCGTCGCCGGCCATGGCGATGATAGCTGCAGCCGAGGCGGCGAGGGCGTCTACCACCACGATCACATTCCCGGGGTACTCCCGGAGAGCGTTGTGGATGGCGATCCCCTCGAAGACGTCCCCTCCCGGGCTGTTGATCCGGACGCGCACGTCCGCCCCCTCGAGCTCGTCCAGAGCTTCCCGGACACTGAGGCCCGAGATGCCCTCGCCGAAGAAATCATCCCCTATCACGTCGAAGATGAGGATCTCCGCCATGGTGTCGCCCTCAGCTTCCACGGCTGGGCCCGCCCAGAAACCACGGAAGACCTTCTTCAGGCTGAGTGGGTTACGCTTGCGTCTCATCGAGCACCTCCTGGGCCAGGTTGGCCCCGTCATCCTCTTCAAACGCCTTTACCAGCTCACTGATCTTGGACTGTTCCACGGCAATCTTGGCCGCGGCAGCGTAGGAGCTGGTGATTCTGTCTGCTGTCTCCTCCGAAATGCAGAAAGCCTCCCCCACAAACTTGGCGAGGCTCTTGAGCTGCTTCTAAGTCTCCTCGAGGGAGGCGCTTCCCTTCTCGAGCCTCTGAAGGGCTCCCGCGGCCCGACGCATGGTGCGCTTGGCCACATTCCGGATCATCGTCCTCTCCCGGTCTGAGACGT
>Ga0307376_10004763_pt1 | contig 12354 bp, 19 predicted proteins | sample TR2MG_FD_202536 | JGI IMG/M metagenome (GOLD analysis project Ga0307376, IMG submission 202536) | Soil microbial communities from Risofladan, Vaasa, Finland - TR-2 | ecosystem: Environmental > Terrestrial > Soil > Coastal area > Acid sulfate soil | place: Finland: Risofladan, Vaasa | collected... | reverse complement strand
CCCGGCCAGGAGTGGTCGTCCCAACGCTACCTCGGCTACGTCCGGTGGGGTATGTGGATCGCCCGGCCTCAAGTTGTCCGGGAGTTCCGAGCTAGCCAAAACTGGGTCGAGGTCTACCTCGAAGATACGATGGCTCTCATCCGTGCCGTCGAGGAAGTCTGGGATAACCCTGTGCTGGAGAAGTTCTGGCGGAATTCGGTGCTCGTACCGAACCCGGACCGGCAGCACCCATTGTGGCGAGGGCCGACTGGCTTCGAGGATGTGCCCCGGATGTTCCTACTCGAAGTCTCGACCCATCCCGAGGTCTGGCGGTACGAGGACGCCAATATACCCGAAGGAGAAGAGACCGTGATTCCGGTGTGGGCTCTAGCCCGGAAACTCGGCGACGAGTATCTGGTCTTCGCCGACGCCCCCCTAGGAGACCGAGAAGGGGTCACGGTGACCATCCCCGGTCACGGGGATGTCGTCCTCGACGTGCCTCTCGGAGGTGCCTTCTGGCTCGTGGCAGGCTCCACGGTGGAGAAGGTCCAGGGCCCGTGAGGCTAAGCGAAAGGGCCGGAAAAAGTCTAGTTGTTCCCGACAAGTGGGGGCTACAACGGGCCCCTTCGGCGGGGCAGCAGATGGCGGAGTGGGCCGGAAAAGGTCTAGTTGTTCCGGGAAAAGGACCAACTGCTCCGGGACGACCCAAAGCTCACTCAGCCTCGTGGTCGTGGTGCCATCGCTCACGATCTCGTCAAAAGGTGCCTTCGGCTTCGGTGCCATCGCCCACACCTTCTTCACGGAAGTCGAAATGGTGACCTTCTCGGGTTTGCTGTAGGGCACGAAGACCCGGTGGTAGTCTGTGCCCCCGGCGGCCACCCGGATGTTAGACAAACGCCCCACCACGAACACCTCCTGACTGTAGGAGGTTACACCCGGCACCCGGCGACCTGGCTTGTACTTCTTGTCTGAGTCGTCACCCATGCGTTGAGTATCCCAGCACACCTGGAGGGACTCGAACCCCCGACCATTGGAGTAGAAATCCAACGCTCTGATCCAACTGAGCTACAGGTGCTAATGGTCGTCCCGCCAGGGGGCGTCCTTGATGACTTCCTCGTGGGTCGTCCCCTCGGCCTCGCAGGCTTCCTGGTAGAGGAGTTCAAGGCTGGTGACGATCAGCCCCGAAGCCAGAGCCGAGAAGATGCAGTGATCCAAGACTTCGAGGATCTGACGGGCCTTGGCGGGATTGTCCCACTTCTCGATGAGGGGCTTCATCGACGCATCGAGTTGTGTGTCGGGTGCTTCGAGGAGCAGTTCCCGCAAACCTTCATCCAAGCTCACACCTACCGCCTTCTCGTGATGCTCTGCCACAAGCTGTCCAGATAGCCAGACTTCTTTGCTACATGCCATCCTCTGCCCCGGCACCCCCAGCACGGTTGGAAGATTCCCGTCGAGAGATCCAAGACAGCGTAGTTCGTATGGCAGCACGCACAAGGCATGTTGTGTAGGGCTAGAGGGGAACCCCCGAACGTCTCGACTTTGATTTCTGCCAACTTCATCCCGCACTCCTCTCGGTTTTGCCCATCAAAAACTTGTCTTCCTCCAGGAGGATCCTCGCTTCGATTTCCCGTTGCTCCCCCAAGGCTTTGATCTCGGCCATCTTGATCTTGTGGTGTTGGTCCAAGAGCTTGTGGGCCAGCTTCCCGACTGTGAAGATCCCCGCGCCTGCGAGCGCCCAAGGCCACATGCCTGGGTTCTCAGATACCGCCGTCACGACAACGACGATGGCGAGCAAAGTGAAAAAGTCCACAGATTACTCCTGACCCCCGGAGAGGTCGTACACCTTGCCGTCGTAGCCGACGATGCGCTTCCCCGCATGGTATCGGCGGAGATGGTTGACACAAAAAGGCGGATCCTCGGACGACCTGTGGGAAGCGGCGTAGGGGACCGTGCATCGGAGATCCCCTTCTCCGAGCATGGCCTGGCACGGGGCCTTCTTCTTTGTGGTCTTCCCGATGATCATCTCAGACCAACCGGATCATACCGCCGGGGGACATCTGGAAGCTCTGCTTCTGCCCCGTCCGAAGGAACCGCTGGGCAGCCCAAGCGATCTGAGCAGACACGAGAGCGAAGAAGGGGAGAAACTCCCCATCCTCGCACGTCGGAGTCCCTGGCGGAGAGCCCCCATCCGGGACGAAGTGCTCCGACCACACGACCCGACCGAAGGTGCCCTCGGCGTTGACCGCACCGTGGAGGCAGGGGAGCCCGTGGGCCTTGACCGCCCGCTGGATGACCTCCCGGGCCTCGATGTTGTCCGTGCAGTCGAGGACGAGCCTGGAGCCCCCCAGGAGAGCCTCGGCGTTGTCGTCCGTCAGCTTGTGGGGGATGGCCTCGACCGAGGCTCTGAATAGGCTGTGGAGCGCCTGAGCGAGCCCCTTCGCCTTGTTCTTCGAGAGCCCTTGCCTGCCGTGAAACTGGGCCTGGGTGTTCTTCATCTCGACGCGATCGAAGTCGATCAGACGTAAACCCTCAGTCCAGTTCCGCCCTAGAAGGGCGACGTGAGAGCCCAAGGCCCCACATCCTACAACCACTATCTTACCTGTCATGGTCATCTCCTCCGTACCAGATTCACTTCTGTGGCGTCCCCATGCCCAATGATGCCGTACCCGCCGAGATGGGCTCTTTCCGCTTCCTCAGGCGGGATGAGTGTAGCCAGGTGTTTTCGGGCCAATGCCTCGGCGTCGAAATCCTCGGTGACAACCTCGAAAGAGAACGTCTCGGTGAGTGTCTCCAACTGAACTTGGTACCGAGGCATGGTCAGCCTTCCTTGGCCCTCTCCAACGCCCGGCGCTCCTGCTCCAACCAGAGGAGCCGGTGACTCTGGGCCTTCATGGCGGCCTCGTCGGCCCGGCCATCCGTCAAGCGGACCAGATCCCCCCAATACTTCGCCTTCTCTCGGGCGATATCCTCGTCAGACATCGCCGTGTACCGGGCTTCCCGCCTTTCGGCGGCAGCGGCCCTCTTCTCCAGGTCTTGCTCGGTCGGGGCAGCGATCAATGCCCCATACTCCGTTTTTGGACGGACGAACAATCTGTTCGGGAGTGCCTTCTCCACCGGAGGGTCGGCGTCCAGGTTCACCGCGACTGCCGGGAAGCGATCCACCTTGAAGCCGGTGCAGTCGGCGTCGGGGTCCGCCGCGATTCCCGGCACCCCGCCCGTCTGGAGGACTTCCGTCGCCATCCGACAGGCGTCCTCTTCCTCCATGTCGTAGGGCACCGGATCCGGCAGGTGGCCGTTCTGGTGATCCCAGGTGATGTTCAGGACCGCCATCCGGGCGTCCATCCCGACCATCTCGGTGACTTCCGGGTTTCCCAGAGGCCATCCGTCGTTTGGGTCTTGTACGTTTACCATGATGTCATTCCTCTCCTCGGGATAGCTCCCGCAGCCTCTCGATGCCCTGGATCTCAGGTTCGATCTCGACCCCAGGGGCCGAGGGCTCTGCGTGGACTAGGACGTAGTCCCCATCGGGACTGGTTGCCTTCTTCCCGCTCCATCTCCAGTAGGTCACCTGATCGAACGTCACGACGACCCAAAGCAGGATCTTCCCAAGCCCCTTCTCGATGGCCCTGAACGTGGTCACGTCCGTCGGGGAAGGGATTGCGTTCCCGCTCCACGGGTGGACATGGGCCACCCCTCCGAGCCGGTCCCAGTTCTCCTCCAGGACTTCCCAGTGGCTCCGGGTATCCGGGATATTTTCCGGCCCCCGACCGGCAGGTTCGTGGAAAGCAATCGTCTTGCCTTCCTTGTCGAACACAAGTGCTACCTCAACTGGCATCTGGCCCCTCCGGGTACGTTGTGATCGACCAACCGGCAGCCTACGACTTCGGCCGGGGCCCCGCATCGACATCGGGTTGGGCTATCGCCCCCGAGGACAAGGCTTCCCGAGAGGGGGCAACGGGCGTCGGGAAGGAAAGAGATCCCCTCCATCGCCATCCGGATGTTTTCCAGTGCCTTTTTGATTCCCGCTCCCATGACCTTTCCCACCTACCCCAAAAAGGGGCTTGTTTAGCCTAGAAAACTCACCCGTGTCTCCAGATGACCAATCGACCAAGGTCCATCGCCTCACCTACGACCGCCGGGAGGGACTCCAGGGTAAACCACTTGTCCCCCTTGATCCCGGTGCGATGGTCTTCCAGGCAGACCCCCGCATCGAGCACTTGGAGGGTGTTCCGGTCCACGACGCATCCGAGCCGCTCGTACCGGAATCGGTAGGTGACCTCCATCCGGTTGGCGTCCACCCTCACAGCGTCGAGGAACTCAGCTCCCGTGAGGGATAGAGCAGCCCTCGCAGCCGCCTTGAAATCGATCCGGGCAAGCTCTCGGCGTCCCTGGCCCGTACCGGCCATCTTGACGGCCTCCTGCATTCGGGCACGCTGGGCTTCCATCTCAACCCGACGGATTCGCTCGGCCTCCATGCGGCGCTCCCGCTCCTCCTCTAGCTCCCGCTGGCGGGTCATCCACCGGAAAGCTAGATCGAGGGCCGGAGGGACTTCGGGGATGTCGGCCACGGACGCTTTCCGGTCCTGGTACGCCTCAATGACGGCATCCTCTGGCCCGAGACCGAACTCCGTGCTCAGGAAGACGAGTTTGTTGTCGGACAGCCGGGCGGCGTAACCCCTCTCGACTCGGGAAAGCCCTTCCTCGACCAGATAGAGCTGTTCGGTCTCCTCCGCGAACTTGTCCGGCGTCGGGACTCGGGCACCATCCGGGATGAGCCGGTTCCCGACAATGTATCCACGGACGAGCGGGTGCCCTTCCTCGAAATCAGGGTCTAGCTCGGCGGGGCCGATGAGACGGGCTCGACGGCTTCCGTCGATGGCGAACCTGTACCAGCCGAATTCACGAGGGGTCCGCTTGAGATTCCAGGTGCGGGCTCCTCGGGTGATCTTCTTGCCCCCCAACCAGGGGATGATGATCTCCTCGTCCGGCTGGGACAGGAGAGATTCCCAGGTAGCCATACTCAACCCTTTTTCAGAACGGCGTCGAGGATCTCCTGCCTCTTGGCCCAGACCTGACTCTCGTCCTCTGTGGCGGACCGGCCGTCGGCCTTGTCGAAACCGATGTCTTCCGCCAGGGCGATCAAGTCGTCCAGCATCTCGGCGAGCTTGGCCTTGGTGTCAGCGTCCATGTCTCCCCTACCCGGGACCGGGGCGTGGTTAGCCCGCTTTCGGAAAGGGTGTCTGCGAGGCCCAGCGAGGGGCCCCGCAGACACGGGGGTCATGCCGCCCAGCGAGGACGCTTCAGGAGGGGGGTCTCCAGAATCTCCTGAACGAGCGTCTTCCGGGGAGCCCTGTCCACCGGAGCACCGTGGTGCTGACCGACCGGAGTCGTCGCGATGAGGTTCCGCAGCGTCCGGGTAATCGTGTAGGGGTCGTTGAACAACCCTTCCTCGATCCGGAAGCACGGGATCCCCATCATCGCCGCAGTCTGCTGGACCACCCTGGGGCGGTTGTCGCCAGGCACCAGAAGGAGCCCGAACGCCACCGGCCTCAGGCCAGCCCCCGTGAACGCCTGGACGAGCCGATCGGGGCTGTAGTCTCCCTCATCACCGACGAAGATGACGAGCAAGTCCTCACCCGGCTCCGGCTTGTGGTGGGCGATAGCCCTCACACCCTCGGCGTAGGACGTCCCACCACCGGCCTGGTGCTTCGAGAAGGCGTGCTCGACCCCAGTCGCCGTTGCCGTCTTCAGCGTCACCTCGGTGCCCATGCTGTTGAACACGGAGACGTGCGTCCGATCGAGCGGGAAACCACCGAGGAACTTCGTCAGGTAGCTCTTGGCGACCTCCAAGCTCCGGTGCATCGAGCCCGACTTGTCCACGACAACGTAGACCCGGAGGTTCCTCGTGACCTCTTCCATGGCCTTTGCCGTCGCGATGTCCGCCGCCTCGTCCAGCTTCGCCTTGAGGGCCTTGTCCTTGACCCGGCTCCCGACGTTCCGCCCCCGCTGGTCCCCCTCGGCGGCCTTGACCGCCTTATCCAGACGAGCCTTGACCGCCGGGACCTCGTGCAGCCCCAACTCCTCGATGGTGGGCGAGTAGATGATCATGTCCTTGTCGGACAGACCACCGGCCTCGATGACCGCCATCATGATCGCCCGCGTCAGACCGATCTCTGGCGGTAGACGACCTACGACGCCCTTGTACCCCATCCGGTCCTTGGTGATCCGCTGGCAGATTTCCGCCTCGGACAAACCCTCCCAGGTATCCGCCTTCTCGATCTTGGCATCGAGGGCGACGACCCGGCGACCGTCCTTGGCCTGGTCCTGCTTCCACCGGAGGGTCTGGCAGAAGACCGGGGATTCCGGCTTGTAGCCGACCGACCGGCTCAGGGCCTTGACCGTCTCCTTGAACTCGGACTTCACGAGCCCTTCGAGCAACTTCGGGTTGCGCTCCTTCGACCGGAGCCACTTCCGAACGGCTCCCGGGTAGCGGCCCATCGCGGGCTCACGAGCCGACTTGCTGAAGCCCAGCTCCCGGTTGATCTGGGCGACCCCTTCGAGGTCGAGGATCTTCCGGATGCGCCGAAGCATCTTCGGGTTGATGTCGTACTTCCCCCGCAGGAGGCACATGGCCTCGCCAACGGCTCGGAAGTCGTCGTCGAAGAAGGCGACCTTCCCGTTCTCCATGACCGGCTCACCGGCACGGCTCTGGACGAGCATGAACGCCGCCAGGATGTTCTTGAAGTCCCGGTGATCCTTCCCCCACGACCACGAGGCGAAGTGGGCGGAGAAATCGTTGTCCATCTTCCAGATTTCCGCGATCTGCCGGTACACCCAGACGATCGCCTCCTCGTAGAGGCCGGGGTTCATGAACCGACCGACGATCTGACCCTGCTCGTTGCGGATCTTCATGTCCTCCCCGAGGACGCCGATCTTGACCCGGCGCTCGGGCTGCTTGCGGACCTTCGGAAGACGCTCGTAGACGACCCTCTGGTCACCTTCGGTCTTCCACAGGGCGTAGGCCCACTTGGCACCGATGTTCGCGGATGGGTCCGGCTGGATCCATCCGGGCCGGTTGTGGATGAGATGATCGGTGTAGTTGGTCAGGGTCCGGACGACGTGCTCCGCCGGGCCGAGGGCTTCGAGCCTCTGAGGATCAATGTTCTGAGCTGCATTCACCATGGTCTATTTCCTTCTGTTGGCCAGCCCCGCCTGAAGGCGGAAGTCCGGTCGAGTGAAGTCCCCGAGTTATGAGCCCTCGGAGAGGGGCTTGTGGGCAAGACGCCCAAGGGAAACCTAATCTGACAAATTGGTTCCGGCACGCGAGAGGGAGAACGGGGTTACCCCGGAGGGTAAAGGTAGGACTTGAACCTACAAACGTCAGTTTAGCAGACTGATGCTCAACCTATTGAGCTACTTGTGTGTTCACCCGGTTGCGTACCGGAAATCGGACTCGATGGCTTGGGGGACGGGACCAACAGGCGAGAGGTGGAGCGGTTGACCCCTTACGGGGAGGACAGGATTTGAACCTGCTACATCTTGCTTCATAGGCGAGTGCTCTACCGAATGAGCTTCCTTGTGTGCTCCACTGGTTGCCTACTGATCCCGGCCACCAAGCCATCGAAAATGTTAGCTGACACACGAGAGGGAGAACGGGAATCCCCCGAAGGGGCGGTAGGAATTGAACCCACAACATCCTGTTTGTGAAACGGGCGCTCTACCAGTTGAGCTACTTGTGTGTTCGCCCGGTTGTGTATCAGCCACGCCCCCGTCAGGAATCGAACCTGAATCTCTAATGCGTGTGTGCTCCACAGGGTTGCCTCCACAGGCGGAAGGCGAGGCGGGGAGCGGGAGTACGTTTTACCTTGATTGGGTAGCGTCTTCCATAGACCACAGGGGCTTTTGAGCCGGGAGATATGCTTGACCATGACCGCCCTACCGGCTCGCTAGGGTGGGGTCCTATCGTGATTTGATGCCGGGCTCGCCCGCCCGCCCGGCGTCGGGGGCCATGAACCTAGCCCCCGGGGTCATCGGTGGGGGCATCAGAGCATCGGGCTACCTCGGTTTCCCGAGACTACTCCCTTGTGAGGGGGATCATGTTGGGGCGGCGATATTTACGACCTTCGCTCTTATCATCGGGACGGTCAGGCGAGGACCCCAGAGAAATGGTTGGTCGTCATGCCCCACCTGGACGACCATCAGGCATACTTGCCAGGGCCCGAAGGCCCATCGCGAGGGCAGGAAAATACACACCGGAGAGGTGTTTCATGAGCAGGCACAAAAACCACACAAAAAAAACCTGCGTTCTAGGATCTCCCTAGACACCATGCCTCTCCGATGCAGAAAACTGTCCGGCAGGCGAGAGGCAGAGCGGGTAGCTGACTCGAATGGTTGAATCCCAGGGTGTTACCCCCGGAAAGCGTGTGTGCTCTAGCCGGTTGCCTGCCGGTCATCGTAAAAAATCTTCGGGACACACGAGATGAGGAGCGGGAGGGCTTTGGTGGTACACCAGAAGGGATTTGAACCCTTGACCTCCCGGCCACGAGGACCGGGTGCTCTACCGCCTGAGCTACTAGCGTGATGCTTGTGTGCTCCTCGGGGTTGTGTGCCCCAAACCTAAATTCTTTTCGTATCTTGCCTACGTGACGTGTCGCCGTCAAGGGTCTGACACGGAAAAAGTGAAAGCGGCAGGCCGGAATTGAACCGACTATGCTTGTGTGCTCGTCCGGTTGCCCCCACAGGGAGGGCGAGAAGGCGAGCGGGACTTTTTGCGAAAAGTTCCTTAGAAGGGAAATTGCCAGCGCCACTGGCGTCTGCCGCATGGACATCGATCTTCAGTTTTCAGAGAACCGCGAGGGCTTGTCGGCCTCGTTGATCTCACTACTCATCTCGGGACCTTTTTTAGCCCTCTTTTTCGACTTTTCTCGAAAAAAGGGCAATCCCGCTAGGCACGCTCGGGCTCGAACCGAGGAAACCTTCGGCTTGTCGAGCCGACGCTCTACCAACTGAGCTACGTGCCTGCTTCGATGGGTTCGGTCGGACTTGAACCGACAGCCTCGTGATTAAGAGTCACTTGCACCGCCATTGTGCTACGAACCCGTCTGGGAAACCCGGCCATGAAAAACCCGGCCCCGGAATTGTCAATCTTTTCGCACGGTTCTGGCTAAATAGGGTAGATGTAAGAGAGAGAACACACGGTGCATCCGACAATCGAACAACTTCCCCCTTTTACCCTTCTCGACGCCGCACCAGACGCGATCGTAGTTGTGGATCTCGACGGATCGATCATCTACGCCAACCACCACGCCCTCGCCCTTTTCGACTACTCCGAAGGTGAGATCCTGACGGAACAGGTGGAAGTCCTCGTGCCCGCCCCATTCCAGGAGACACACGTCACACATCGCAAAACCTACAACGGAGATCCCCGACCAAGGTCATTCGCAGAAGGCCGGACACTGGCAGCCGTCAAGAAAGACGGTACGGTTTTCCCTGCCGACATCAGTCTGGCCCCCATCAAATTCAACGGGAGTCAGATGACCATCGCCGTCATCCGAGACGTGACCACCCGGAAGAAGATCGAGGACGAGCTGGCAGCCGCCAACAAGGCTCTCTCCACTTTCAATTACTCCATCGCCCACGACCTCATGGCACCCATCCGGATCATGTCGGGGATGGCAACCCTCCTGAAACGGCGCTACTCGGTCACCCTGACCGGCGATGCCAAGAAGTACCTCCAACTCATCGTCGATGAGGCGCAGGAGGCAGAGAGGCTCACTCAGGGGCTCCTGTCGCTGTCCAAGATCAACCAAGAGGATGTCACGCCAGAACCCGTCGATCTATCGACCCTGGCCCGGACCATCACCTGTGAGCTGGCCCTCCTCGACCCCGGCCGGGATGTCATCATCGAGATCCAAGAGGGGCTCGAAGCGCACCTCGACCCCCGCCTCGCCCGGTCCCTGCTCCAGAACCTCCTGTCGAATGCCTGGAAGTTCACAGGCAAAAGCCCCTACCCGAAGATCGAAGTCGGTCGGACCAACGGGGAGTTCTTCGTCCAGGACAACGGAGTCGGCTTCGACCCGGCGCAGACCCAACGCCTGTTCATCCCCTTCGAGCGCCTACATGGGGACGCCTTCACCGGAAACGGCCTCGGCCTCGCCATCTGCTATCGGATCGTCCGCTGCCACGGTGGGGATCTCCGGGCTGAAAACCACCCCGACGGTGGTGCGGTCTTTTTCTTCTCGTTGCCGGATCCGGATGAGCCGCAGGGGGGCTTTCTGGATACTCCGGACGTGATCGAATCGGACTGAGCTACACGGTGTAAGGCGTATACCGCCCCTTACATGGACGGCCCAAGAGAAACCACGCCTTGCGTTTGGCGGGCTCCAACACAACGCTGAACGCCGTAGCCATCGGGCTGTCATGGCGGCAGATGCTCTCCGGTGCTCCGGAGTGATCTCTCAGGATGTCCTGCACCACTTCGGAGTCGATCCTTCCCTGAGCCGCCTTTAGCCTCTGTTCCGCCCAATACACCCGGTTGAGGCTGTTCGGCATGTCCTTCTGGGCTCGGCTCTCGTGCCCTGTCATCTCGGAATGAAGGTAGTGGTTGGTATGCCAGAGCAACCCATCCGGACCGGGACGGAGGATACCGCTATCCAGGGCGCTCCCCTCCTGGCTCAAGACCTCTCCGGAAGCATCTCCCAGGACATTGTTGTAGCTGGAAGCCCTACTGTCTTCCAAGCAGACCCATTGAGCAGAGAGGAGGTCCGGGGCATCTAAGACAGCCCGGCTAATGATGAGGCGGGGAATACCTGGCCGCACATCATCTGCGGTAAGGTGGTTTCCCCCCAAGGCCACCCCTCTGGCGTTCAATCCCGCCGCTACCCCGAAGCCGCTGAAAGTGAATTGCAGGGAGGCAGGGGCACCATCAGGTTCCGACCGAACTAGCACGATTTTGTCCGGGTTTCCCTCCGGTAGTTGGGCATCGTTGTTGTGTCCCATCACGAGGGGGATGCCGGGGACGGTCGCTGGGGGGACAGCAACTACATCCGTACATCCCCGAATTTCTCGCTCCTCGAAATCGTAGGACTCTTCGGTGAGAGTGCGAAACAACCCAAGGATCGGCACACCCGCCCCGGCCGCTCCTCCCCGGATCTCCTCCGCGATTTCCGGGAAAGCCTTTTCAGTAGCATCCCAAGAATCCCGGAGAAAAAGGGCCTGTTCCTGGGGAGATAACCGCCGTGGTCTTTCCACAGCCATATCTCGGCGGATCAAGTCCCGACAGGAGGCCCCGATCTTAAACCCGATGGCGTATCGACTGCCGTGTGCTTCTACGATTCGAGGGTGCATCGAGAGCCTCTACACCCTTACCGTATAGGCCCTCTAGTCGGGCTGGCCGGATTCGAACCACCGGCCTTCTGAAGTCGGGGAGACAGGACTTGAACCTGCGACCTTCCGGCCTTTTCTAGTCGGGATGGCCGGACTTGAACCGACGACCTCCTCACCCCCAGTGAGGCGTTCTGCCAAACTGAACTACATCCCGGTTTTGTTTTTCATTTTGTCCCACCTCTCCCTCGCTTCCTCGCAGATGGAAACAGAGCACCGCCCTTCTATTTCCTCCCAGGCCCACACATACGCTATGTCGGTGTAGAGGTTGAACCCTACGAAGATGTCGAAGTCCCCCTTCTCATACTTCCCTTTGGAATGTGCCCGACGAATGGAAAGGGTCGGGAGCCCCGTAGTGGCTTGCTGGGCCGTTTTCACCTGTATCTTGAGAATACGGCCGGTATCGGGCACCTCAACAACCCAGTCGGCTCGGTCGCCGTCGAAAGGCGAGCCGAAAGGCACAAAACCGTGCGCCAGTAGCCGCAAGAGAACGGCTGTCTCAGACACCTTCCCCACCTGATTACCGTCTAGTTCATTGCCCCGCACGATCCGGTGTAGCTCGGATTCGACACCCCTGTCTTTCTTCTGCTGCCCGAAATCGGACCTGACCGCACGAGTGCGTGCGAAATTTCGTTGCCTCCGTTCTTTCAACTCCTCTTTGGTTAACGGATACTTCCGCAGCCATTGGGAGATGGAGCCCTTAGATGCCCCTGTCTGGACCTGGATTTCTGGGAGCGAAGCCCGCTCCTCCACCCGCAGTCGAATGCACTCCTTACGAAGTTCGGGTTTTGCTACCGCCATACGTTCATTGAACCACAGGAGGTTCATGCAATCAAGGGCGCTGACCACACTGCGCTACATCCCGTAGCATGAAATACCCTATTGGGGGTAAACTCGGGGTGACTGGGGTCGAACCAGCCAAATCCACGTCCCAAACGTGGCGGCCCACCCCGGGCCATCACCCCGAAATGACACGTTTTTTCGCCTGGTATG
>Ga0307376_10004761_pt1 | contig 12360 bp, 19 predicted proteins | sample TR2MG_FD_202536 | JGI IMG/M metagenome (GOLD analysis project Ga0307376, IMG submission 202536) | Soil microbial communities from Risofladan, Vaasa, Finland - TR-2 | ecosystem: Environmental > Terrestrial > Soil > Coastal area > Acid sulfate soil | place: Finland: Risofladan, Vaasa | collected... | reverse complement strand
TGCTTCTCCCGGAGCTGGATTCCGTAATCGGAGATCCGGCGCCGGGTGCGCTTCTGGCCGTGCTCTCCCGGCGGGTAGGGCCGCTTCTCTATGGCGCACTTGCCGGAGAAGCAGCGCTCACCCTTCAAGTGAAGACGGACGCCTTCTCGGCGACACAACCTGCAGACTGCTCCACGATATCTAGCCATGCCGTTCTTTCCTGTTTCCCCAATAGTAGTGGGTGGGCGAGATCTAAGACGATCCGCTTAGATGCGCCGCCTTCTTGGGGGGCGACATCCATTGTGAGGGATCGGTGTGACGTCGCGAATGCTGCTCACCTCGAGCCCTGCGGTTTGAAGGGAGCGGATCGCCGTCTCGCGACCGCTGCCGGGTCCCTTGACGAAGACGTCGACGCGCCGCATGCCATACTCCTGGACCTTCTTGACCACGGATTCGGCGGCGAGACGGGCGGCGAAGGGCGTTCCCTTCTTGGTTCCCTTGAATCCGACGGAGCCGGAGCTGGCCCACGCGAGGACCCCGCCGTCGGCGTCGGTGATGGTGATGATGGTGTTGTTGAACGTCGATTGGACGTAGGCACGGCCGGTGCCGACGACGCGTTTCTCTCGCCGCTTTGGTCTCGCACTCTGTCTCGCCATGAGGTAAATCCCTCCGATGTTCCTATCTACCGACTACTTACGCCGGCGAATGCCGGCGGTCCGCTTGGGGCCCTTCCGCGTTCGGGCGTTGGTGCGGGTGCGCTGTCCGCGCACGGGGAGGCCCCGCCGATGGCGGATGCCGCGGTAGCAGCCGATGTCGATGAGGCGCTGTATGTTTGCGGTAACGATACGCCGGAGGTCTCCCTCCACGCGCAGGTTCCGCTCGATGTATTCGCGGAGCCGAGTGATCTCGTCCTCGGTCATGTCGCGAACGCGGGTATCGGCATTGACGCCCGTTTCGCTGAGTATGTTTACGCTCGTCGATCGCCCGATGCCGAATATGTACGTCAAGGCGATATCGAGTCGCTTATCCCGCGGCAGGTCAACTCCTGCAATCCGTGCCATTGAACGCTCTCCTTGGGCGGTGCCGAATCAGCCCTGCACCTGCTTGTGCTTGGGCTTCTCGCAGATCACACGGACTTTCCCGTGGCGTCGTATGATCTTGCAGCGGTCGCACATCTTCTTGACCGATGATCTCACTTTCACAGCTGGCCTCCAACCCGGGCGCGCTGCGCGAGGGTTTCGGGGCGGCTCTCGGCGACGACGCCGGCCCTGCCGGCGGCAGTGCGCAGGGTGAGTATATCGCATCCTTCTTCGGTTATCGCGATGGTGTGCTCGAAATGGGCGGACAGGGACCCGTCCCTGGTGCGGTAGGTCCAGCCGTCGTCGTCCTGGGTGATCTGCCACGTTCCCTGGTTGATCATGGGCTCGATGGCGAGGGTCATGCCGGGGACGAGCTCGGGCGAGTCCGCGGTTTTGCCGTCTACGAAGTTCGGCACGTGGGGCGGCTCATGCATAGCATACCCAACACCATGCCCCACGAGCTTCCGCACGACGCCATATCCGTGGCTTTCGGCGTGTTTCTGAATGGCCCCCGAAATGTCTGCGACGCGGTTGCCGGCTCGGGCCTGCTCGATGCCCTTGTGGAGGGCCTGCCGGGTCACGCGAAGCAGCCGCCGTGCATCTTGGGAGATGGCGCCGACGGGAACGGTGGCGGCGGCGTCGGCGATCATGTCTTCTGCGGTCGCTCCGACGTCGAAGGAAACGATGTCGCCTTCCTGGAGGATGCGGTCTCCCGGAATCCCATGCACGACTTCATCGTTGACGGAGGCGCAGATGTTCGCGGGATAGTCGTAGAGGCCGTAGAAGGTCGGGATGGCGCCGAAGCTGCGGATGACGGCTTCGGCGAGCCGATCGAGCTCCCCGGTGGTGACGCCGGGGCGCGCGGACTGGGCCAGCCGATCGAGCACGAGTGCCACGACCTGCCCGGCGCGCTTCATGCGCGCGATCGCATCGCCATCTTTGAGGGCGATGTGTCGGCGCTGCCCGCGGCGGCTTTTTTCCTTCCGTCCGGTCAAGCGGTTAGCTCCTGCGCGGAGGCACGTGCGGTCGCCACGATGTCCTCGATGGCGTCCATCACGTTGTCCACGCCGATGGTTCCGTCGATCTCGTGGAGCAGGCTTCGCTCCCGATAGAAGAGCAACAGGGGTTGGGTCTGCTCGGTGTAGACCTCGAGCCGTTTTCGGATGACGTCGGGCTTCTCGTCCTGCCGCTGAACGAGCTCGACGCCGCAGGCGTCGCAGACGCCCTCGCGCTGGGGCGGCATGGTGTCCACATGGTAGACGGCGTTGCAGGCGGGACAGGTGCGCCGCCCGGAGAGCCTGCGAAGGATCTCCGCCTCGGGAACGCGCAGGTAGATGACGGCGTCGAGCTCGCGATCTATGTGCTCGAGTCGCTGCTCGAGGGCCTCCGCCTGGGCGACGGTGCGGGGGAAGCCGTCGAGGATGTAGCCGTCGCCCGCGTCCGGCTGGGAGAGCCGCTGGGCCATCATGTCGAGGATGAGGGCGTCGGGGACGAGATCGCCGCGGTCCATGTAGGGACTGGCCTGCCGCCCGAGCTCGGTGTCGTCCCTGACGTTGGCGCGCAGGATGTCGCCCGAGGCGATGTGGGGAATGCCTCGTCGTTTCTGGAGGGCGCTTGCCTGAGTGCCTTTGCCCGAGCCGGGCGGGCCGAGCAGGACGATCCTGATCATTTGATAAACCCTTCGTACTGACGCATCACGAGGTGGGCCTCGATCTGCTGCATGGTGTCCAGGGCGACGCCGACGAGGATGAGCAGGGAGGTGCCGCCCACGACGGTGAAGGAGGTCACACCGGTGATGACGGGGACGTAGTAGGACAGGAGTGCGATGATACCCAGGAAGAGCGCCCCGGCGAGGGTGATGCGGCTCAGGACGCGGTCGAGGTGTCGTTCGGTGGGCCGCCCGGGTCGGATGCCTGGGATGAAGCTGCCGTATTTCTTGAGGTTGTCTGCGACGTCTGCGACGTTGAAGGTGACGGCGGTGTAGAAGTACGTGAAGAAGATAACGGTCAAGAAGTAGACGGCGGAGGCGACCCAGCTTTGGCCGGGGCTGAAGAAGTCGGACATGAGCCGCATGAACTCGCCCCAGCCGCCGCTGAGGCCTTGGCCGAACTGGGCGATTTGCGCCGGGAGCAGGACGACGGCGATGGCGAAGATGATGGGGATGACGCCGGCGGTGTTGACTCGGATGGGGAGGAAGCTGCTGCCGCCGCTGTAGATGCGCGTGCCGACGACGCGTTTGGCGGACTGGATGCTGATGCGCCGCTCGCCCTTGGTGATGTAGATGATTCCGGCTATGGTGACGAGCCATACGAGAACGAGGGCGAAGACGTTGGTCCACATGAGCACGCCGCTCTGCCAGAGCTTGTAGGTCTGCATGACGTCGACGGGCATGCGGGCGACGATGCCGGCGAAGATGATGAGGGAGACGCCGTTGCCGATGCCCTTGTCGGTGATCTGCTCGCCCATCCACATGAGGAAACAGGTGCCGCCGGTGAGGGTGACGATGATGGGGATGATGCCCAGGCCGCTTGCGCCGAGGATACCTTGTTTAACGAGGAAGGCGCAGGTCATGCTGCCCTGGAGAATGGCCAGGAAGATGGTGAGCCAGCGGGTCCACTGGGATATCTTCTTGCGGCCGCTTTCGCCTTCTTTTGCGACCTCGGCGATGCGGGGGAGGGCGATGCCGAGAAGCTGGAAGATGATGGAGGCATTGATGTAGGGCATGATGCCCATGGCGAGGATGGAGAATTTTCCGAAAGCCCCGCCGGCGAAGACGTCGAAGAGCCCGAAGAGGCCTCCCTCGACGAGCTTGGCCATCTGGGCGCGGTCGACGTTGGGCACGGGGATATGGAGCCCGACGACATAGAGGGCGAACATCCCGAAGACGAAGAGGATGCGCCGACGCAGGTCGGGCAGCTTGAAGGCGGATATCATTGGGCCCAGGACGCTGACCACCTCAGATTACCTCCGCTGTCCCTCCGGCGGCCTCTATCTTCTGGCGGGCCGCGGCTGTGAAGTGATGTGCGCGGACGGTGAGGGCCTTGCCGAGCTGGCCGTCGCCGAGGACGCGCAGTCCATCGTCGAGCTTGCGGATGAGTCGACGCTCGAGGAGGACGTCGGGCGTGATTTCCGCTCCCGCGTCGAAGCGCTCTTCGAGCCTACCGACGTTGATCTCGGCGTAGGAGCGACGGAAGATGCCGATATTTCGGGCGCCCTTGCTCAGCCCCCGCCGCTTTCGGAGTCGTCGGTAGAGGGGGGTCTGGCCTCCCTCGAAGCCGGGGCGGATGCTGTAGCGGGCCTTCTGGCCCTTGATGCCGCGTCCGGAGGTCTTGCCCAGGCCCGAGCCCATTCCTCTGCCGACACGCGTTCGTCTCTTCTTTGCCCCGGGCGGGGGTTTCAGCTCACCAGTATGCATCAGATACCTCGTTCGTCTTCGTCGTCTTTGTCGAGCCGCTCGCAGGTGACGAGATGGCTGACGGTGTTGACCATGCCGCGCATGGCGGGGGTGTCGGGCCGGAAAACGGTCCGGTTCATGCGCCCGAGCCCGAGCGCGCGGGCGGTATCTTTCTGTCGCTTGGGATGGCCGATGAGGCTGCGGCGCAGGGTGATGCGGAGGCGGCTCATTCGGTCTCCTCCGTATCGTCCTCGGCTTGCTGCGCCTCGGCTGTTGCCCGCATGGCGACCAGGTGGTACCGGTCGGCGATTTCCTCCGGCCGGCGGCCGCGCTCGGCGGCGACTTCGCGAACGGTGCGAAGGCTGGCGAGGCCTTGGACGGTTGCCCGCGCGATGTTGATGGGGTTGTTGGAGCCTATCGACTTCGAGAGGATGTCTCGAATGCCGGCGGCCTCGACGACGGCTCGGACGGCGCCGCCGGCGATGACGCCGGTGCCGGGGGAGGCAGGCTTCAGGATGACGCGCGCCGCCCCGTAGCGGGCCTCGAGTGCGTGCGGGATGGTGCTGCCGAGAAGGGCTATTCGGATGAGGTTTTTCTTGCCGTCTTCCGCCCCTTTGCGGATGGCGATGGGGACCTCGGTTGCTTTGCCGAGCCCGACGCCGACGGAGCCCTGGCCGTCGCCGACGACGACCAGCGCGCTCCAGCGAAGCGTACGCCCGCCCTTGTGGACTTTCTGGACCCGGTTGAGGGAGACGAGCTTCTCCTCAAGCGCGGATTCGCCTGTTTGATTTCTGCCTGAGAACGCGGTCATGATGGGCTCTCCTCAGAACTCCAGTCCGGCTTCGCGGGCACCTTCGGCGAGTCCTCGGACTCGCCCGTGGTAGAGGTATCCGCCGCGGTCGAAGACCACTTTGCTGATGCCTGCGGCCTTCGCGCGCTCGCCTATGGTCTTGCCCACTGTGCGGGCGGCGGCGGTGCTGCGCCGAGAGGCGCCGTTGCTGAGCAGGCCCGGCTCGCGGGAATCTGCGGCGACGATGGTGCGGCCGTCTTCGTCGTCGATGACTTGTGCATAGATATAGCGGAGGCTGCGAAAGACGCAGAGCCTGGGCCGATCGGGGGCGCCGCTGACGTGCTTGCGCACGCGCCAATGGCGCCGTTGCCTGCCCGTTCTTTTGCTATGGACGCTCGCCACGTTTCACTCCCTTAATGAGACGCCTACTACGCTGTGGACTGGGCGGCCTTGCCGGCCTTGCGGCGGACGTGCTCGCCGCGGTAGCGGAAGCCTTTTCCCTTGTAGGGCTCGGGCTTCTTGAAGGCTCGAATGGTCGCCGCGGTCTGACCGAGGACCTCTTTGTCGATTCCTCGGAGGCTCAGACGGGCGGAGAGGTAGGTGTTCTCGCTCGTGGGCACGAAGGTGTCGATTTCGGCCGAGATGCCGTCGGGCAGATCGATCACGACGGGGTGCGAGAAGCCGAGCTGCATGCTGAGTCGCTGGCCCTGGGGCTGGATGCGGAAGCCCACGCCGTGGAGGTCGAGGACTTTCTGGTAGCCCTCGCTCACGCCGATGACCATATTGGCCACGAGGCTGCGCGTGAGCCCGTGCAGGGAGCAATGCTCCTTGCTTTCCGAGGGCCGGCGCACGGTGATGACTTGATCTTCGATGACGACATCCATCTGCTCGTGCAGCTGGCGCGAGAGCTCCCCTTTGGGGCCTTTGACGGTCATCCGATGGTCGTCGAACTCGGCGGTGACCCCGGTGGGCAATGGTATTGGTGATTTTCCGATGCGGGACATCTTGGGCTGCTCCTACCAGACGTAGCAGAGGACTTCTCCGCCGACTCGGCGGCGGCGGGCTTCGCGGTCGGTGAGGACGCCGCGGGAGGTGGAGAGCACGGCCACGCCGAGCCCTCCGAGGACGCGCGGGATGCCCTTCGAGTCTACATATACTCGAAGGCCGGGGCGGCTCACTCGTCGTATGCCGGTGATGACCGGCTTGCCGGAGGCGCCATAGCGGAGGTGCATGCGGATCTGGCCGTGGCGCTTATCGTCGACGAGGTCGTACTTCTGGATGTAGCCCTGGGCCTTGAACACCTTGGCGATCTCGAGCTTGAGCTTCGAGGCCGGCACGGCGACATGTTCGTGGCGCGCCAGGTTGGCGTTCCGGATTCGGGTGAGCATATCGGCAACAGGATCAGTGACAGCCATATCTCGTTCCTACCAACTCGCCTTCGTTACGCCGGGAAGGAGGCCGCGATGGGCCATTTCCCGGAAGCAGATGCGGCACATTCCGAAGCGCCGGATGAAGGCGCGGGGCCGTCCGCAAATCTGGCAGCGATTGTAGCCTCGCACGCCGAACTTCGGCTTGCGCTGCGACTTCACGATGAGCGATTTCTTCGCCAAGTGTCGAACCTCCCGTCTCGGCTGATCTAGGACTCCCGGAGGGGGAACCCGAACGCCCGGAGCAGCGCGAGGCATTCCTCGTCACTCTTCGCAGTGGTGACTATGGTGACGTTCATGCCCTGGACTCGTGTGACTTTGTCCAGGTCGATCTCGGGGAACACAGTCTGCTCGCGCAGGCCCAGATTGTAGTTCCCGCGCCCGTCTACGGCGTCGGGCGGAAGCCCGCGGAAGTCGCGAATCCGCGGGAGGGCGATGCTGATGAGGCGATCCATGAATTCGTACATGCGAACGTGCCGGAGCGTGACTTTGCAGCCGACGGGGTTATGTTGGCGGACCTTGAACTGCGCGATGGACCGCTTCGCACGGGTGATGGTCGGCCGCTGGCCGGCGATGATGGCGAGATCTTCGGCGGCCGCGTCGAGGACCTTGGGGTCCTGAGTGGCGGCACCGACTCCCATGCTGACGACGATCTTGGAGAGCCGGGGTACCTCCATAATATTACGGTACCCGAAGGTGCGCGTCAAGGCCGGCGCGATCTCTTTGAGGTAGCGCTCTTTGAGCCGCGGCTGCGGCGGGGCCTGGACGGCCGGGTCGACTGGTTTTTGTTCCTTCTTCTTGCTTTCAGCAGACATGGTTTGACCTTATCTGATGGCGTCCACCGGCTCGCCGCAACGCCGGCACACGCGCACGCTCTTTCCCTCCACCTCGCTCCTGCGGACGCGGGTGGGCTGATCGCAGCTCGGGCACACGAGCATGACGTTGGCGATGGATACGGACCCGGGCTGCTGGATGCGCCCGCTCTGGATCTGTGCCGTTCGGCTGGCGCGACCCCGAGGCTTGGTATGCTTGGTCAGCATATTGACGCCTTCGACGACGACGCGCTCGCCATCGGGCAGCACCTTGAGGACGCGGCCGCGTCGGCCGGAACGGCGATTCGCCTCACGCTTCTGCTCTTCCGGATTCAGCCGATCGACTTCCTCCGGCGTGAGCCGGCTCTCGCGGTCTTTTCCGGTCCTGATGAAGACCTCGTCGCCAACCTTGATGTGGACGCGGCGGGGCCGGGCTACTGTGGCTTTGCGTCCCATGTTATATCACCTCCGGCGCAAGGGAGACTATTCTCATGAACTCTTTTTCGCGCAACTCCCGCGCGACGGGGCCGAAGACTCGCGTGCCCCGCGGGTCCCGCTGGTCGCTGATGAGGACGCAGGCGTTTTCGTCGAAGCGGATGATGGATCCGTCGGCCCGCCGTATGGGCTGGGTCTGCCGGACGACGACGGCGCGCGACATCTCCCCCTTCTGGACGGCGCCGCCCGGTGACACCTGCTTGACTGCGACCACTATGATGTCGCCCACGCGGGCGTACCTTCGACTGGAACCGCCCAGCACGCGGATGCACTCGGCAACGCGGGCACCGGAGTTGTCTGCGACCTTTAATCGTGTGCGAAGCTGAATCATGGTCCTTAGCCTCTACCCGCCCGTCGGGACTACGAGTCCTCCTTGTCCTTCTTCGTCGACTCCACGATCGCGGGAGCGAGATGTGCGGGCACTTCCTGGTAGTGAGCGAACTGCATGGAGTAGGCGCCTCTGCCGCCCGTGATCGAGCGCAGCTCGGAGGCGAAGTTGGCCATCTCGGCGAGGGGGACAGTCGCCCGGACGACCTGTGCGGTGCCTCTGGGCTCCATGCCGAGGATGCTGGCGCGCTTGCTGTTGAGGACGCCGATGACGTCGCCCATCCCGTCTCCGGGGGTCGTGACGTCGACTTCGACAACGGGCTCCAGGAGGATGACCCCGGCTTCCTCGGCCGCCTTTTTGAGAGCGATGGAGCCGGCGATCTTGAAGGCCATGTCGGAGGAGTCTACGGGGTGGCTCGACCCGTCGTCGAGGCTGGCGCGCATATCGGTCATGGGGTATCCGGCGAGGACGCCCTTGGTCATGGCTTCGCGAATGCCCTTCTCGACTGCCGGGATGAAGTTCCTCGGGACGGAGCCGCCCTTGACCGCGTCGACGAATTCGAAGCCGGCGCCTCGCTCCCGGGGTTCGAGGCGGACCCAGACGTCGCCGAACTGTCCCCGGCCTCCGGTCTGGCGCTTGAACTTTCCCTGGACTCTGGCGGAGCCGCGGACGGTCTCCCTGTAGGGGATCTTGGGGGCACCGGTCTGGACTTCCACTCCGAATTTCCGCTGGAGGCGAGAGACGGTGACCTCGAGGTGTAGGTCTCCGACGCCGGAGAGGATGCTCTCGTTGGTATCGGGGTTCATGGCGAATCGAATCGTGGGGTCTTCCTCGGAGAGGCGCGCCAGGGCGCTGCCGACCTTGTCTTCGTCGGAGCGCGATTTGGCCGAGATGGCGAGGGAGAAGACGGGAACCGGGAAGTCGATGCCCGGGAGTGTTATGGGGTCGGATTCGTCGCAGAGCGTATCGCCGGTGACGGTTGCATGGAGCTTGGCGACGAGGCCGATGTCTCCGGCGGGCACGACGGAGACGGCTTCCTGTTTCCTGCCCACCGGGCAGAGGAGCGTGCCGACGCGCTCTCGCTCTCCGCGGCTCGAGTTGTAGGCCTGGGCGTCGCTGTGGATGGTGCCGGAGTAGACTCGGAAGCAGGTGAGTCGCCCGGCGTAGGGGTCGGCCGTGGTCTTGAAGACGAGCGCGCCGAGGGAGGCGTCGGGGTCGACCGACAGCTCCTGCTCTTCTCCGGTGCTCGGGTTGGTGCCCTCGACCGGTCCCATCTCGTTTGGCGCGGGGAGATCGGCTACGATGGTATTGAGGAGGGAGCGGATGCCGACGGTCCTCGAGCCGCTGACGGCGAGGGTGGGAACGACTTTGCCGGCGAGGGTGGCGGCGCGGAGGCCCTGGACGATTTCCTTGGGGGAGAGGGTCTCTTCCTCGAGGTACTTCTCCATGAGCTCATCGTTGGCTTCGGCAGCGGCTTCGATGAGCTTGCCCCGGTACTCGTCGACGAGCGCAGCCATATCCTCGGGGATGGGTCCCTCGGATTCCTTCCCCTGGGAGGCGGTGTAGCAGACACCCTTGACGAGGTCGATGACGCCGCTGAGCTTCGCTTCGCTGCCGACGGGAATGCTGACTGCAACGGCGTTGCAGCGCAGGCTTTTGCGGACCCCGGAAAGGGTGCGGGCGAAGTCGGTATTCTCTCGGTCGAGCTTGCTGATGGCTATGAGGCGGGGGAGGCCCTTTTGGGTGGCGGCCTCGAAGTAGCGCTCGGTCTGGACCTCGACGCCGGCGGCGGCATCGACGACGAGGACGGCCCCGTCGGCGACGCGGAGGGCGGCCGCGACCTCGCCTCCGAAGTCGGCGTAGCCCGGCGTGTCGAGCAGGTTGATCTTGCGTCCTTCCCATTCGAAGGGAAGGAAGGCGAGAGAGATGGACGTCTTCCGAGAGATCTCCTCAGGGTCGGAGTCGGAGACGGTCGTCCCTTCGTCAACGGACCCAAGCCGATCGGTCAGCCCGGCGTAGGAGAGCGCGACCTCGGTGAGCGAGGTCTTGCCCGACTGACCGTGGCCGATGAGGGCCACGTTGCGCAAGAGATCTGTCTTGTAGACTTTCATAACTTCGCCGGCCTCCTCACAAAGCCCGACAGGAACTGGCCCTACTTGGCCTTCTCGAGCACGGACACGACGCGCCAGCGCTTGGTCTTGCTCAGCGGCCTGGTCTCCATAATGCGAACGCGATCGCCGACGACGCACTCGTTCTGCTCGTCGTGGGCCTTGCAGCGAGAGGCACGTCGCAGGACCCGCTTGTAGAGAGGGTGGCGCACGAGGCGCGCAACCTCAACGACCACGGTCTTGTCCATGAGGTCTCTGACCACGGTGCCTTCTTGAACTTTTCGTTGTCCTCTTTCGGCCATGAAACGCGTCCTCTCGTGTCGCGGTCTAGGCGACTTCCTTCAGTCCTCTTTCGGACAGAATCGTCAGGATGCGTGCGATGTTCTTTCGCACCTCGCGGATTCGCCGCGTGTTCTCCATCTGCTGAGTGGCAGACTGGAAGCGAAGGTTGAACAGCTCCTGGCGATCCTTCTCCAGCTGCTCCTGGAGCTCAACAGTTGCCATCTCTCTGAGCGCGGCTGCTTTCACGAGTCGGCGCTCCGGCTGTCTTCGCGCATCACGAAACGCGTTGGGATGGGCAGCTTGTGGGCGGCCTTCCGCAGGGCTTCCCGTGCGCTTTCCTCGGGGACTCCGCCCATCTCGAAGAGCACCCGACCGCGCTTGACGACGGAGACCCAAAACTCCGGCGAGCCCTTCCCGCTTCCCATACGGGTCTCGGCGGGCTTGGCAGTCACCGGCTTGTCCGGGAAGACGCGTATCCACACCTTGCCGGCGCGCCTGATGAAGCGGGTCATGGCGACGCGCGCGGCCTCGATCTGCCGGCTGGTGAGCCAGCAGTTGCCCAGCGCTACGAGGCCGTACTCGCCAGAGACGAGGGTGTTGCCCCGTCCGGCCTTACCCTTGCGACGGCCCCTCTGTTGTTTCCGATACTTGACCTTGGACGGCATCAACATCTTGCTCTGGCTCCTCTGCCGGTGCGCCGGCCGAAACGACGGGGCGCTCTATGCTCTCCGAGGCAGTGTCCTCGACGCCTGGTGCCGCGTCTGCTGCGGGCTCTTCCGCCGCTGCAGACGGTGGTTCGCTGCTCGCATCACTTTCGGCCTTGCGAACGCCGACGCGACGCCAACCCTTGTGCGGTCTTTCGGCGGCGGCGGCCGACCGTTCCGCCACCTTGGGTTCGGCGGTGGCGGCTTCCGGCAGGATGTCTCCTCGATATATCCACACCTTGACGCCGATATGTCCGGAGGCGGTCGTCGCTTCTACGAAGCCGTAGTCGATGTCCGCCCGGAGCGTGTGCAGAGGGATGCTGCCGTCGCGGTCCGAGTATTTCCGTGACATCTCGGCGCCGCCGAGCCGTCCTGACAGGAGCACTCGGACACCCTTGGCGCCCATCCTCATGGAGCGCTGGACGCCCTGCCTGACGGCGCGCTTGAAGGCGATACGGCGCTCGAGCTGGCTGGCGACATTCTCCGCCACGAGGTGGGCGTCGAGCTCGGGCTGGCGGATTTCCTGGACGTTGATATGGACTTTCTGATTGACGATTCGCTCGATATCGGCGCGGATGTCCTCTACGCCGCGACCGCCCCGTCCGATGATGATGCCGGGCCTGGCTGTGTGGAGCGTGAGCTTCAGCATATTCGGGGCGCGCTCGATTTCGATGCGGCTGATGCCGGCGTCGCGGTTTCTGGAACGCGGGCCTTGTCGGCGGCTTTCTCCGGCGAAGCGCTTCCGCAGCGCGGCGCGCACCTTGGCGTCCTCCAGGACCCACTTCCGGTAGGTAGGCTTTCGGGCGTACCAGCGGCTATCCCAATCTCGGATGATTCCGAGTCGCAGCCCTATTGGGTGTACTTTCTGTCCCATGAGCTTCTCCTTGGCCTCACGCTTCCTCGTCGCTGAGGATGACGCTGATGTGGCTGATTCTCTTGCGAATCATGCCTACGCGGCCGCC
>Ga0307376_10004758_pt1 | contig 12366 bp, 21 predicted proteins | sample TR2MG_FD_202536 | JGI IMG/M metagenome (GOLD analysis project Ga0307376, IMG submission 202536) | Soil microbial communities from Risofladan, Vaasa, Finland - TR-2 | ecosystem: Environmental > Terrestrial > Soil > Coastal area > Acid sulfate soil | place: Finland: Risofladan, Vaasa | collected... | reverse complement strand
CCTTTAGAGCGATAAAATCAGGCGCCCCGTTCCTTAACATCCTCCATCCCTCGGACTCATATTTTACCTTTATTGTTTGCTCTCTTTGGTTCACCAATAGTCTCCCTGATAACCCCATCATAGGATTGGCCTGGGTGTTTTAGCTTATCAAGCAATTCCTTTGTTTTGGGGTTAATTCTTATGGTATATGTTTTATTGCTTTTCATTAACATAAGTCTATCAGAGGCTACAAAAGTTGTCAAGTTTTTATTTGCTTGACAAACAACAGGTTTTGATTTAGTCTTTTGGTAGTATTATAATAAGGCAAATAGATATCATCAAGGAGAAACTAACATGAGCGAGAATCTTAGTAATTTCCTAGTAGCAATGGCACTGGTAGGTGTATCAACGGTAGTGATTTGTGTGGCATTTGATAAGCTGAGGGCTGAAGGTAAAATATAGTAGCGAGGTGGAATTATGGCAGCACGGCGCTGGGTTAAGAACGCTAGTGGGGAATACGTGGTAGAAGCTGTTGGTGAGAGTGCAACTTCACCTGAAACTGAGAAGCAAATGGTTGCTGATTTCCTAAGAGACACTGGGGAAGTATTAGACAGTAAGATAATCTCCCCAGAGGTTACTAAACCACAATATCTTTATCACGCCAGCAGAAGGGGAGACTTGTATAAAGTTGGGATAGAACCATTTGTAGCTGGTGTTATTGAGAAAGACCCTGGAGGTGCAAAGATATTTATGACATCAGACCCTCAAAGTGCGATTGGCTTCGTTCTTTCAGAGGAACGTCTAAAGGCTGAAAGGGGAATTCCTGTTAAGACAAAGGGGGAAATTATGGTATATAGGATTAAACTTTCAGAAGGTGATTATTATAGAGACCCCAAGAGCGGCGATTATGTTACTAAGAGAGCAATAGCTCCGAAAGAAATAGTTGGTTTCAAAATGAGGGGGCAGAAGTTTACTAACCCCTAAGCAACACGGCCAGTTGCATAAATATATTGAGAGGTGAAGTTATGGCAGCGCTGCACTGGGTTAAAAACAGTGAAGGGGAGTATGTGGTAGAGGCATTGGGTACTAAACCTACTATACCAGAGGTTATGGGGGGAATAGATTTATACCATGGGACAGTAGCAGAATTTGAGGATACAGATATTGTTGGTGGTAAAAAGATGTTTGGTATTTATTTAACTACTGACAAAGAAGCAGCAAGAGCATATTCAGGAAAGACAGGAAGTATTAAAAAATACTCTCTACCATCAGATGCCAAGATTCTTGATTTGTCGGATGGTGAGAATCTGTGGGAATATATGATTGAAGAGGGTATTCTTGATGATGATGATATTACTAATGTTGACCTTGAGAATTACATAAAAGGTGGGCAATTATACCAATATGATGCTTCTTCACGAACATCATTGGCGGATGATGTCATAAAAGCGGCAGCTTCACAGGGATATGATGTAGTTAAGATGGCTGATTACTTGGGTGTCGAGGATAATGTTGCTTTTGTAGTAATAAATAAAGACAAACTAGCAACCCACAAAGCGAGGTGAAGTTATGGACAGAGGAGCGAGAGAAGACCGTGGCAGAGGACAACCTTTGAATGATGCTGAGCGAGCTGCCAGACATTACAATATCACGCCAGAGGAGTATTTAGACTGCCCTAGTTGTTATCCTCTACCTAACAGAGGCACAGGGCTTACCAGTGGAAGTGAGGTGATGGATGGGGTAGTGGTTTTAGGCTTGGTTTTAGGTGTTAGCGCTGCGATTAGCTTGTACATGAATCGAAAGAAATAATTTGACATATCTCCGCTAATAAGTTACTTTTAAGGTAACGGAGGTGACGAATGTTAGGTAGACATTTATCAGCTGTCCAAGAAGCTGAACAAATAGTAGCAGAACATCAGAGTGTCAATATCAGTAATGGGGTTACAGTCCCCACGTGGCTGTTTGCAGGTGGAATCGGGTTGGCCGTAGGCATAATTGCCAGTGATGCACTATTGACATCTACAGAGGTTGGCAAGAGGCGATTAGCCGAGATGGCCGCAGAACGCCTTGGGAGACGTTGAAATGGCTAAGATGAAGTGGCGAACTGGGTGGAGGTGGTAAGGTGAAGTTAGTCATTACGTTGCAACCAGAAAACAGTAAGAAGGGTGGTGTCGTGTTTGATGTGGAGGTTCCGGAGAAGCATTTTAATATTGTCAAACAATCAGCCAGACTGGTAGCTTCTGTTAGTGAAGCAGTTAAGGCTATCAGTAAGGAGATACATGAAGACGATTAGTGAATCATCTGCTTGTGAGGACCAGCCGATTAGCTCCGCTTCCTTAATGGGAGAAACTCGCTATCTCACATCATGGATTGACCCATCTAACCTGGAGATTCAAGAAACTTATAAACGACTTACCGAAGGCATTGCGGGCCAGAGGGATCGGATTACTGCTGTTTGGGAGTTCGTCAGGGATATTCCCTATACACCGTATGTTAAGAGTAGGGTGCTGATTGATGGCAGGTCGTTCACCCAGAGCGATGTGTGGTTAGACGCGGGACAGGCCCTAAAGGCAACGAAACTTAACTGCATGAATAAGAGTGTGCTTTTGGCTAATTTATTGCGCCAGGAGCTACCTGCTGACAGCGTGTGGGTCTGTCTTAATAATGTCAATGTCAACGGTACGGATGGTCATGCTGTTGGCTATCTCAAGTTAGGGGAAGATTATCTCCTAGAAACTACTAACCCGGAGATACGCAGTCCATTCTTGAGGGCAAGGGACATGGATATTTATGAGTCTGTGATTTGGGTGAATGATAAGGAAGTGCGTCATATACCAAGCGTGGAGCTCAGAGAGCCGTTCTCGATATGTTGCCTGCGTTGGTTGTCTGATTATATAAATGAACGGCTGTGTACCGAATATATTTAGTGAGGTGAGACCATGGCATGGGAACTTATAGCAGAATCGTCATCGCCGGAAGCACTTGAAGATAGTGCCTATATTGATAGTGTACCCAGCGGTAGTGAGTTGCGAATGGATATAAGCACTTACCCGTATCCTGTAGCTCCTCTGGCGAATGTATGGGGTGCGGAATGGGTAGCACAACGGTTACTGAATGTTGGTGCTGAAATTACAGACGTCAGGAGCGATGGGTGGTACACCATAAGCGTTTATATGAGAACAAACACCCCATTATTCCCGATACTGGCTGCTGTAGCAGCAATACTGATTGCGGCCGCTATAATAGTGCATGAGATAAGGGTTTGGGTTAAGGGCGATGGTGGAGGACTGAATTGGGCTGATGCGGTAAAGTGGGGTACAATAGGAGTATTGGGACTATTAGGAGTAATGATAATCAAGGAGGTCAGATCATGACAAGAGGTAAGATTGAGATTAGTGCGATAGGTGCAGTAAGTGACTTTAGGGTAAATGATTGTGTGGGTGTGGTTGAGGGTGCTCACGCTGACGAGGAGTTTGGTAATGGTGACACTGTTGTCGTACCTTCCGGGGAGTCACTAAAGTTGGGGTTAGATTATGATGTTCAGAATCTAGAACCTGAGGGTTTCCTTCCTCTTCCACAAGCTGCTTGGACTATTGGAGTTACAGTCCGAGAGATAAGTCCAGAAAACGACCCGATTGACTGCGAGAAGGATATTATTTCATGGTCACCAACAAGAGGGGCAGCCAAAAAGCTTGTAAATATTGGGGCTGTTAACGAAGAGAGAAGATTCAGGATTAAACTATGGGCTAACCAGAAAGGGGCTATTATGCCCGATGATCCCCCACAAAGTAGTTGGTGATAATATGGCGTGTAGTTATTTAGGCGAATCTTATTCTGAGGGCGAGTATGTCTGCCAGGGCAAAGATAAGTATGTTTGCTTTGAGAATAGATGGTTACTTTCCTTGAAAGATGCTCCTGAGTGCAGCGTGGAAGTTGCTGGCTGGAATTTGCTGAAGACTATGACCGTAACCTTAAATCCATCAGCAGAAGAGGTTGCTGGCTGGAATATGCTAAAGACCATAACCGTAACATTGTCTCCGTCAGTAGAAGAGGTTGCTGGTTGGAATTTACTAAAGACCATAGACATAACACTCACTCCGTCTGGAATACCATCTGAATGTAGAGTTGATTCTGATTGTCCAACAGGATATAAGTGTGTTAATGGTAAGTGTGTGAAGATGGAAGAAAACGGAGAAGAAGGTGATATCCCATGGCCGTGGATTGCTGCTGGTGCAGTGGGGATAGGTGGGATAGCATTGTTAACAGGCAAGGGAAAGACTACAGGCAAAAAGAAAACTTGAAGTTAATTTGACAAAAAAATCTAGATAGTTTAAGGTTAGATTATTACAAGAGGGGTGAGCTACCTTTTAGAGATAAGAGGTATGGAAGGCTCACCCCTTCCTTTTATCTCCGAGAGGTTGCGAACCCCTTAATAAATTGTAGGAGGTATTTGTATGATAAGAGTCGTAGAAGATGTTGGTGCCCCTGCGTTAGTATGGGGAGCGGATTGGGCTACATCTACAGCAACCACTGCACAGTATAATCGCCCCGTTGGGATAGGGCTTGCTGCTGCTGGTTATCTGTTAGGTGGATGGCTAGGCTATGGTGGCAATTTCATGAAGAATATGGGTATTGCTTCATTCCCATGGGCCGCTAATGCCATCAAGAGCTATATCCAGGAAGGCACAGTGCAGTCCAGAGTAGGACACGGTGTTGCCGTTAGACCTACCAAGAGAGTTAGCCGCTATCCTGCACCGGCGTATGTGGACCAGTTTGAAGGGTTAAAGCTGGAGTAACCATAAAAATCCAGCAAAGGGTTAGACTAAGCTGAACCCAAAAATAGTTTAGGAGGTATTGATATGTTTGCATTAGGAGTTGATGAACTTTCACTGGCAGAGAGACGTGCATTTAGATCAAATGCTAAAAGGATGGCGATAGCCGAAGCGTTGAAGTTGGCATTGGTTGCGGATGAGAAGGAGTTGGTTGTTAGGAATATTTTACCTAATACCGATCTTCCTGTTGGCTATACTAACGAGGTATTCCTGACTGGAGCCGTGGTAGTTAACACGTGGACATCGGTATATGATACCGCTGTTGTCCCTGCCCTTGGAAACCGGAAAGTTCTGGTTATCTACAAGGTAATGAATATGACCGCCGTTCCATCTATAACGGCAGTTAGATTTCGTCTTGGTGCTACTGGTGTGACCACCCTCGGTTGGGTACACTTGGAGCAGATAATCGACGTGAAGTTGACCCCCGAGGTTTACTTGAGCGAGCCGATTGTCTACACCAGGAACCAGTTTGTGGATATCCAGTGCTATGCCAGGATTGCTATACCTGCCGCAGGTGAGAGACTTGCGTTTGGTGGGTATGTTGTTGAGCCCCTTGGCGAAACCCAGAGTTAAAATATTGGTCGAAATCGTGGGGGGGGTAAACCCCCCTGCGAAATAAAAATTCATTAGGATGGATGGATGGAGGTAAAAAATGAGTTTACCACAAGAAGTTGCTGCAAGTTATAATACCCTGAAGGGTACTGGTGTACGGTATGCTATCTACCCTGCAATTGACGACACTGACATCTCGGTTGTTGGATCCTTTACGAAACTGGTGGCTGGCGCTGCTAAGTTGATGACGGCTGCTGGTGCCGTATCTATTGGTGTAATGCCCGCAGTTGAATATTGGATTTGCGGAATACTTGTCCAAACTGTCAACGCGGAACTCACGTGTCTGAGGATTACGAGTGATGCTGCTGGCTTGGTTGTTCTCTTTGAGGATTTCCTGGACTGCACTGCTGCAACCGCAAACTTGAACCCGTTCATGTTGCCATATCCCATTAGGCGACCTGCCGCGGCTCTCAATTACGGTGTAGTGGGTACTATAACTGGTGGAAATAACACCTACGTTGCTCTACTTTGCGCTACAGATTTATAATCTGTAAAAAAGAGCTAACAAGAGGGAGGAGTATTACTTCTCCCTCTTTGTGTTATACTATGGTATGGCAAATTCACTAACAGAGCTTGGTGATATTTATGGCAAGATAGCCCTGGCTGAAGCGGCTTTAGAATCACATCTAGGAGTCCCTATTTGTATCCCCGGTTGTGGCAAGTGTTGCGAAATCACAGTTGCTCATAGGGTTGAAGCAACTTATGCCTTATCAACTATTATAAATACGAGTAAGTACAAAGAGATAATGTCCAGGGCGGAGAAGTGGCTACTAACGAGGCATAAAGGACTTCGGATATACGGTAGAGTAAACCAGGGGGTACAATCCAAGAAGCTATTGAAAGAGTTTTACACAGTTGTGCACCTTACGTGCCCTTTCAGTGAAGATGATAAAACGTGCTTGCTATATGAGGGGAGACCTCTTGTAGGTAGAGCTTATGGTGTTACACGTGTTGCGGGGCCAACCGCTACTAAGTGTCCTCGCCCCCTGGGGAAGAATGAAACTAAACTCTGCCGCGCTTATATAGATGATCCTAACTTGAAAGCTCAGATAAATCAGTGGACTAGCAATTTATCCACCGAAGACAGGCTGACAGGCTTTTTCCCTGCTATTCTTTATAGAGAGGCGTATCCGGCCAGGTACTTATATTTATCAAATGGTGGTAGGGTAGCCAGTGCTAAGATACTAGGTTCGCAAGAGTATGGGGGGATGCTCTGGCAAGAGCAGTTAGACAGGGAATGGAAGATGGCAGGGATTTGACAGAAATTTCAAGATAGTTTAAGCTTAGGTTAATAGTTTAAGGGGTGAGCGCCTTTTAGGAAGTAAGAGGTTTGGATGCTCACCCCTTCCTTTTACCTCCTAAAGGTGCGAATCCCTTAATTATAATCTCGAATATATATATAGGAGGTGCGACATGGAATTATATCCATGCAAATCGGGCTTAGGCGGGATGGAACCCGTCGCCTTGGTAAACCACAACGTTTGTATTCAATACACCACAGCGAAGCTGTATCGCAAAGTAACGTTTTTCGAGCCAATTCCCCCCTTCCAATTTCTTGATATTGGGGCGATTGCTGCTCAGACCGTTTCAGCCAGAACACGTGGGGCGAACCTTGACCTCTACGATGCCGAGTTTGCACAGTGGCGATGGTATCCCCTTGACAATCTTCAGATAAGGCTATTTCTTCCTGCCACTAATGGTAAAGCGACTATGAGAAATCTCCAGGTAACTCTGGACACACTGATTGTAACTCGTGATCCTGACCTTCACATGACAGAGTTCTTTATGTGGGAAGATAAGTCTCCGTGGTTTGAGGCAATAAACTTCATGGACTATGCCGTAACCCAATGTCGCCTTGTTGCTATGGGCTATCGCTACGTTACAGAAAAGCTACCGGAAGCTACAGTTAAAGGGATTGAGTCTGGCTCCGTGGCCTGTGTTTATCTGTCGGCTTCTGGCCATGCTGGTGGGGTTGAATAAGTAGTGAGACATAATATATATAGGAGGTCTATTAAATGAGTACTGAATTAAAGAAAGGTGTTCGCCTACAGGGACCGGTGACAGCGCTTGCTGCTGCTGGTGTGGCTAATGCAGCCGCTATCTTCCAGCAAAGCAATTTTGCCAACCAGATAGGCACAAAAACCTTCAGGATAAAGCGGATTAAAGGGCTTAATGCTGCCCTGGCGAACACGCTGTTGCATATAGGAACGGGTGTCGGCGGAGCTTTTGTTGATTCCATACCGCCTTTGCAGACAATAAACGGGCTTAACTTTGACTTTGTGGAAGACGACCTTCCTGAGGTGGAGTGGAGCGCCGATATGACTGCTTACCCCGTGGCAGCGACACTCACTGTCCAAGTGGAAGTCGAAGAAGTCAGTTAAGAAGGAGGTGAACTATGGGAGATAATGCTAGGGCTGGTAAGGCCGTTGGCGTAAGTGCACTCATAGCTACCGCCACCGCTATACTGGCGACACGAGGGAAAGCACAGGCAGCTCCTAATGGTACTCCTGCTGGTAAGGAAGTAAGCCTTGATGAAGCTGCTATGACCTTGTTGCTGGCTATTGCCCAGAGTGGCGAGGATGCTACTGAGCTATTGGCCGCACTGGGTCAAATTATCGCAGGTATTCCGCCAAGTGAATTTCCAAGTGTTTTGCCTGGTATAGTAAACCTACCCGAGATAACTGCGTTTCGTGTCATACCGATTGCTGCTAATACGGCAACCAGGTTGCCCGATAGGACAATTCCCTCGGGCATGGAGCTGGTAATTAAGGCTGAACATACTAATGCTGGCATAATATATGTGGCTAATAGCCAATCTGAAGCAACTAACCCGAACTCCTCATACACACTAATTGCCAATGAGGCTGTGGAATATAAAGTAAATACCCCTCAGCACATATGGATAAGTAGTACCGTAGTGGGTGAGGGCGTAGTTTGTACGGTTGAGCAGGCTGCGGGAGGTGGATAATGGCTCATGCTTCTACTTCTCCTCCAATGTTGAGGCTAAAGCGGTCTGCTCAATCCGGGCAGAAAGCCATGACGGCAGCGTATGCAGTTGAGTACACCGAGTCGTGTTCTATGGCTTATATCTTTGGTGGTGCGGAAATAGATTTGACAAATATGCAGGCTGGTGATGCCATTGACATTCGTGTTAGGAAGCAGATTATCAGTGGTGGTGGTTGGGTAGTCCACGACATAATGAGCTACACCAATGCTATGCCTGCCAGACACGTGACTGCACATATAGGGGCAATCCCCGATGTGTACGGCATCTCCGTGGATATGGTTCAAAGCGCGGGTGTGCTTAGGACTATTGACTGCGAGTTTTACGATGCAAAAAGAGTTGGTTTATGAGGTGATAATTGGCAGATATAACATGGAGTGCTGATTATCCGATTGGGGCTGGTAGGGGGAGGACACCCTCTTGTTGTGAGATTGGCGATAATAAGTCCGTACTGTTCTATTACCAACCACCTCTCCAAGCAGGATGGGGGGTAGTTGGTACAATAGCTGGCGGTGCTATATCTTATGGAGTCCCATCTGCTTTCTGTGTTGATTGTTACCCTGTTGTTGACCCTTTCAGCGGATGCAGGATTGGTGATGACAAGGTTTTTGTTGTCTATCTCGATAATGCGGATGATAATTATTATGGTAGAGTAGGAATAATCACAGGAACAACAATAGCATGGGGACCAGCAGTAGAGTTGTTTGCCACTATTCCCAATAATGAACCGTTACACCCAAGTTGCTTTGCGGTAAGTTCAGATAAAATTGTAACATTTGCTGAGGATGGGGGTTTCATTGGAAGTAAAAAAGGTTATTTTACTGTTTGTAGGATTGCAGGAAACAACATTTCAGGGGTTGGGCCAATGACACAGTTGCCTCCTGTTGGCGGAAATAGAACACCCCGGTCCATTGGTGTTAGGCTAGTTGACGATAAGTTTGCGGCTATCGTTACTGATGACTTTTTTAATAATGTTCATGTTTTTGTTGGCACGGTTGCAGGGCTTACCCCTAGCTACGGTGCTGTTATTGATGTTGACCCTCTGGCTTGGGGAACTTGCCACATGCTCGGTATAGAGGCTATGTCAAGCGATAAAGTTGTTGTATCTTGGGGGGATATTGGAATGGGAGACAGGGGTAGGTTAAGTATAGCTACTATTTCCGGGACTGCCATAACCATGGGGGGAAAGTATACTATCGCCCCCTATATACAGAGCTATATTCGCAATGTCCTCAAGATAGATGACACACACTTCCTAGTTCTTTACAGGACACCAGCAGGTACTTACACCAGATATTGCTTGGTCTCTGGGACACAAATAACGATAGGAGACGCTGACTTGTTTTACCTAGATGTGGGAGGTGATTTTACAAGAGACCCTGATATGGCTCTTGTCAAACATGGCAGACCCATAGTTGTGTGGTATGGCAATCTAGCAGCAACGACATACAGGACTCGGTATGGAGGCATTACAGTTGCCCCTCTGGTAACAACTAATCCAGCTACAAGGAGTTAGTGCATGGCAGATATGGTTTTACACGGTACGCTTGTTGATGACGGTGGTGAAGTTTGTGCCTGTGGATTTGAGTGGGGCGAAACGATTGCCTTGGGTAACATTACAGGTGTGCAGAGTAAGGTGTCGGGAGAGACATTTGATCAGACTATAACAGGGCTGCTTGGGGGTATAACCTATTATTTCAGAGCCTTTGCTACAAACTCGGCAGGCACAACGTATGGGGCTATACTTAGCTTTGTTACGATGGGTGGTGGTGCTACGGTATCAGTCCTGCCAGCCACGAACATAGCCGAGAACCATGCTACGCTCAACGGACATATGACTGATAGCCTTAACCATTTCGGCGAGGTAAGATTTCAATATGGCACAACGCCAGCTTACGGCATGAACACTCCCTGGCAAGATGGCTTTTTCACAGGGGATGATTTCTATGCTAATATAGTAGGTATTGCCGAAGGTTCGGTTTACCACTTCAGGGCACAGTTCAGGGGCAGCCCTATAGTGAGTAGTGGTGATATGACTTTTAGCACGCTATCATCTCTCGGCCCTGTTACCATGGTGACCGAGGAGATAATGCAGCTTTTGGAGGGTTAAGATGAGTATAGATTTTCTTAGTGAATTGAGACGCATCCAGAACATGGATGTAAACGAGACCTTTGACCAGTCAACCGATAGCCTTGAGGCACTTCGGGCATTACTGGCATGGATTGTTATAATTATTGGGGGCTTGGGTACGCATGAGCCAGGAATGTACGAGGGCTGGCAAGACGAGCTCGGTATTGATTTTACTGTATGGACAACCACTAACCCTGCTACAGGAGCAGCGTGGGCCAGAGGAGCCGATGCTGCTGGAGAGTATCTTGTAGCCAGTGCTGCGCCAAACGCTAACGAAACCGCGAGATTAAGGTCAAACCAGCGATGGCAGGCTATTCCAACGCTTGTTGATACCAATACAGTTATAAAGCGTCTGACCGTAGAGTTCGAGAAGAGGATAACTAACCTTGCAAATCTTGATAATACCCTGAGCTTCTTCGGGCTGACTCCTGGCATAGCCGATACAAGAGCCACAAACGGCATAATCGGGTTTGCTCTTGTAGGCGCCGGCAATGCCCTGCAAACAGTAACCGATATCGGTGGTGTGGAGACCGTTACTACAGGGTACGGAGAGAACCTTGCCCTTATGAACAAGTTTAAGATTGACGCTTATGAGGATCATGTGAAGTTTTATTTGAACGAAGTGGAGATCGCCGACCATATTGCTAATCTTCCTGATTTGGTTGCGTACCTTAACTTCTTCTACGATACTAATGCCGGGGGTGCTTGCACTCCGGAAATAGCTATTACAAGAATACAACCGAGCGATGTAGCTCCCGCATGAGGTTAATATGAGTGATAAGGATATTAGATATTTCTTAAAGAAAATGCCCTACACTGTGCGTGTGGGGAATATACCAGGTGGAATGTCCGAGTTTATTACCATTCAGGCGGCCATTACCTACTGTGTTACGCAAACTCCGACTGCCGTTAATCGCTGGACTGTGCTGGTGTGGCCGGGGACTTATGTTGAGAATATCGCTATGGCTCAGTATGTGGACGTGGTTGGCATGGACAAGGAAGGGGTTATAATTGATACCACAAACGGTACAGCAGTTACTATGGCTGATAACAGCCGATTATCTAACCTGACCGTGAACGCTCTGGCTACTGCTGCCGGGTCTGCTTATGCCGTAGAGATTGGGGATGCAGATGGAAGTCGTATAGAAGATGTCAATATCTATATAGACAGGGATGTGACTGGCGGGCTGGAATGTGTGGGTATTTGCGAAGATACTGCCGCCGCCGCTGCTGCTATATATGTACGTAATGTCCGTATTACCTGTGACTTGGTGATTAACTCCAATACACACGGTATCAGTATCAGGCAAGCTAATAAAACTCTCTATATTGAGGAGAGCTATGTGCAGGGTGCTGATTATGGGATGTCAATTGGCATTTCTGCTGGTGCTGCGGTGGCCAGTGTTATCTGGTCTAAACAAAACTTCTTCTATGCTACGGCAGCAGCGTCACGTGCTGTTTTCTGTAATGGTGGAGAAATCTGGTTGCATGAGGACAGTATCAATCGTGGTTGTCGTGTTAATAGAGCAAATGATGGTTTAATAGTTTATACAGATGGTAATGAGACGTACCACGTTTTCGAGGGGATGTCCATTCAGGACACCCTTAATAACATTCCTGCTGCTGGATGTAAGGTAAGAGTGCATGACGGCACTTATTCTATAACTGATCCTATAACGTTAACTCAGAATAATATTATACTTGAGGGTGATGGTCAAAATACCTTTATTGATGGTGATGGCCTTGCTACAGGAGAACATGCTATCGTTATTTCGGGTGTTACCGGGTGTGTAGTAAGAAACCTCCGT
>Ga0307376_10004756_pt1 | contig 12367 bp, 34 predicted proteins | sample TR2MG_FD_202536 | JGI IMG/M metagenome (GOLD analysis project Ga0307376, IMG submission 202536) | Soil microbial communities from Risofladan, Vaasa, Finland - TR-2 | ecosystem: Environmental > Terrestrial > Soil > Coastal area > Acid sulfate soil | place: Finland: Risofladan, Vaasa | collected... | reverse complement strand
ACGATCCGACAAGCTTGCAGAACGGCCATCGAGACGAATGTCTTCGTTCTCAACGATTACATCAGCTGCCTGAAGAGCAGCCTCAACGGTGGCATCGTTATCTACGGCGACTTCCTGTACCGTAGAACCGAGCCTGGCGACCTTTACGAGCTTCTGGCCACCCTTGACTTTCGGAACGAGTGTTACGATGTCGCCATCTTCCACTTCGTCGTTAAGTCCGGCATTCGATGAGTTAACGCGAACGTCCTCACCATCTACCGACAGCCCTGCGGCTGTAAGAGCATCCTGAACCGATGCGCCTTCGTTGAGTGCAACTTCCTGCACTGTAGTTCCCAAACGAGCGACTTTGACTGTGATCATAAGTCTTACCTCCTCTTGGTTTGTGTTACCTTGTTAACAAGGTGTAAGTTGCATAGTCAAGGACCAGTTCCCGACTACTCTCCACACCATTCTTCATCCAATCTTCTATCATTTTACTTATGAATGAACTTATACCAAGCACATTATACAATATTGTTCTTTCTGTGCAACGCTCTTCTGCTGCATCATCATCACTATACAACGTGTCTTCGAAATCTCCAGGATTCATAGGATTAACTGCGTATATTCTTGCTACTCTTCCCCCCATCCGAGGGTCTATATAGAGAGAAACGTCCGAGTTGTTTTTTACTTTCTCCCATATCCTCTTCCTGGCATTCATATTATCAACAGCGGCTATTATAATTCCATTGCAATCATCTTCGCCATACCATTTATCGTTCTCTATTTGTATAGGAATTCCTTCAAAGTCCATTATCATTTTTTGTAAAGCATCTACCTTGAACTCTCCTATATCTTCTGTTCTATAGAACTGATTTGAAATATTATGCTCATCTACCATATCATCATCCCAAACTTTGATATTATGAGCACCCATTTTACTTAAACTTAAACAAGTAAAACTCCCAACGCTGCCGGCTCCTACGATTCTTATGGGAAGAGTCTTTAATCTTTCAACATCTATCATATCCCAGTGCCTAGCATATCTTTCCTCGACTACTCCGTCTCGGTCATTAAAATCCATATTAAGCCTCCTTAGCCTTTGAAATAAGTCCATCTATAAATTCTTTGTTATCATCGTATATATTGTTTATATCTATATTATCATTATCGTCAATATAGTCATCTTCGTCTAAAATTTCTTCTTCTAGCAAATGGTTTATAAACCTGGTAAGACCATATGATAACGGCAGTCTTTTCCTTTGCTCTACTACTATAATAGCACCAACAAGAGCATTTGTGCCAATATCCCTAAGAACATGGTTCTCAAATACATCTTCATTTGTCTGTATTTTTATTCCCGCGGCCGATAAACACTGTTCTATCGTTGCACTACTTTGTACTACTACCTCACACACCTTGCTACCTACCCTTGCTACTTTCACAATTTTCATTGCTTTCTCCTTTTTTTGCTTTTACAGTTATACACAATTCATAGTCCTCTTTGACAACTTTTGCAAGAAGGACATCTGCTATCTTATTTAATAATCTATCTCCTAGTTTAAACATTTTCCATCACATCCCATTCTCTGTTTGGGTCTTTTGCTTTTCTTATCAGCTCTTGTTCTTTCATGTGTCTTTCACTATTTGCTCTGGCTACAGCAAGATCGGCTACATATGTGTTTCTTTTATGCACAGCATCTTCATTGTCTCCACTCCAATCGGTTTCTACGTCTTCGCTACTACAATACGGACACTCATAACTGCAATGTTCTGAATCAGTTGTTTCAGAGTCTAAATAATCAAGAGTTTCACCATTTTCATTGTTTATTGAACATCGTTCCCATCCTGATGTATTCCTAATTTCATAGAAATTATCATCTCCTAAAAATGAACATTGTCCGCATGAGTTACAATATAACATTATCGTCCTCCTCTTCGAGTGCTTGCTGAACACACGATCTTACCTTCGCCTGTTCGTCTTCTGACATTTCCTCCGGTTTTGAAAGAATTGCTCCACAGTTACCACAGCATACAATTTCCATTGATTCTTCTAAAACATATTCGCCTTTATTTTTATAGTTACATTCAGGGCAAACAGAATCTATGCGCAAAATATGAATATGCTTACTCATATTTTTTTCTCCCTTTTATTCTTTGCATTACATGAGCTATAGATGAAAATATTACAAACATCATCATCACTCCATACTTCACCCAGGCACCAATAAATGTTGCCATTAATTCCATGCCTTCCATGTCTGTTATGTTCTTTGGCTCTCTTGCCATAATATCTCCTTCCCATCGCTGGTTTTTACAAGAATCATACCATCACCAATAGGGGTTATATATTCAGATCTTTTTTCTTGTACTATTTTTTGTGCCTCTATTCTAGCGTCCATGTTTTCTTTAACTTCTTTTCTTTGTTTTTTTTCAACCATTTTTCGCTCAAGAATTGGTTCCCTTAGCTTGTCTATTTCTTTGGTTAATATTTGTACATTCTTTTTTAGAATTTTCTCAGAACCACCAAGTCTTATATTCTTAGATACTCTGCTCATTATAACTCTTATTTTTTCTCTATCTTCAAAACTATATAGTTTTTTTACTAACTCTGCACCTTCTGCCATTTTCATAATTACAGATTCTTCCTTATTTTCCCATATCTTTGCAGAAGATTTTCTTATATTTATTCTTCCATAAGAGTCTTTATATGGCCTATATGGTACTATGTTGTCGTCACTAACAACAATCCATATTGTTTGAGATATGTCAGCAAATGTTTTTCTCCAGCCCCATATGTTTCTTTTTATATCGTTTACAATTTTATCATCATATTTTTCTGGCTTTATAATGGACATTCCCACAACTCGTCTATCATTATTTATCATCTTTTCAAACGCTTTATAAAACTGTGCGTATCCTATTTCGGGAGAATCCCAACAACCCTTGTTTGAGAGCATTGGAACAAAGTCGTCAACAAGACCGTCTTTTTCACCAAGTAATGCTAGTCCAGCAACTTTTTTGCTCTGCCATGTATAAGTTTTTGAATTTTTAAGCTGATCTTTTATTTTATATAGCCCATCTGCTATACGTGCATCTATCTTATACTCTAGCTTTTTATTGATTGTTTTCGCCATTTTTTCTCCCATCCCAACCTTTGGGTTTTAGAAATTCTTCTTGTATACAAAAACATGATGCATCTTCTCTTTCTGGACGCATATTAACAGCATATCTAAACTTTCCCTTATAATGGTCTACTTCTTCTATTATTCCCCAGCAACCAATTTGCAATCTATCCTTACAAGAATACCATCCTGGGTGTGTATCTTTTGTTATGTTTAAATCTTTACATATCTCTATTTCGTCTTTTACTGCGAATTGAGCATATTTAAATAGTTCTTGTTCAAAATACTCCAATCGTTCTACTGCGTATTTCATCTCAGAACGCGGAACTTCTTCTGACCACTCATATAGTTTTCTTATTTTATCTATATAATCACTCATGAGTTCTCCTTTATATGGTCAACAAGTTGCCCAAGTTTTTCACGAGATATATCGTGTCCACACTTACAGAACCACCTATTATTTATTTTAGTAACATTAGGTTCCATTATCTCAATGTCGCGACCACAATTTGGACATAATACATCAGTTTTTGGCATTATCCCACTCCTGCTTAGGTTTTTCTATCTTATAATTTTCTTCCATATGTTCAAATGTTTCATTATAGTATGACTCTAAAGATCTGTCATCATAGTTTTCATATCCTTGTAGTCCAAATCGGATACAATCATACATATAGTCTGAGTCCATGCGTTCTAAATCGCTCTCGGTAAGAGCATGAATCATTTGTTCTCTAGTTAGATAAATAACTTCTGACATAGTTTTTCTCCTCGTCCCATCCATTGTCATGCATTCCATGCCCTTTCCATGGGTATAGGGGTCCTTTACAATAAAAGCATTTGTCTAGAACTCTTCCATTACACATTGGTTCACCTTCAATAATGGGATATATTTCCTTACATTGACCACAATATACATATTCATTAGAATGGACTTTCGTGATAAACATAGTTAACTTCCTCGTCCCAGTCTGGTCTGCTTAATAGCTTTACGTTTTTAACTTCTGTTCCTAAAAAGAAGCTTTCTGTGTCATTTTCTTGTATTCTATTTATATTTCCAACGCTCCAAGAAAAAGGATATCCAAGTCTATCTTGACACATATCACCATTTTGAACAGATTGACATAAGTATACATGTCCATTTTCTACTTGAATCAAAGCAACTGGACACGTTTTTCCGCCTATAATACAGCTTACCTCAACTCCACGTTTAATATCGTGTTTATTAATCATTGCTCACCTCTATGATTTTATCTAACATAGATTGTATGTCGTTATGACTCATGTCTCCAAACATTGTTTTGCTGAAGATTGCCAGTTCTTTAATGTATTTAAGACGCTCTCTGACGGTTGCGCCTTTGGGCAGATCTTTCCGCTCTCTCTCTTCGAATCCGTTCCCTACGTTCATTGTAAACCTCCCGCATATCGAGACCAACATTGTTATTTCTGATTGCCATAGATATTTCTCCGGCTCTCAATACATTTATATGCCTACTCCTGCAGTGACTACACTTAAATAGTTCACTTATGTCATCTGTACATTTATAGCTTATACATCCACAGTTATGACATACATAATATAACTTATTTGCTAGCCAACCACCAGTTAGACCATTTCGTCTATAATGACGATCATCCTCTAACCATGTCCTAAGATATGGAAAGTTTTCTCTTATTGTCTCGTCGTCTATTCCCGGTGGCATAAAATAACCACGAGTTCTTCTATTTTCCAGTCGTCTAGCTTCTCGTTCCTCGCGTTCTATTCTCCATCTTTCCATTTCATCTTCATGCCTAAGAGTTGCAACTCTTTGTGCTGCTGCAGCCCTAGATTCAACACTGTTATCCTCTACGTCCCAGTCGTCTACCATAGTTATTTCACCTCCAGAAATTCTCGTAATGGCTCTTCTGATTCCATGTCATCGCATTTCCTCATGAGCTTTGTAAATAATATATGAAATTCATCGTGACAATGTCTGCATAATGGAACAATATGTTCGCTCCAGAATATTAAATCTATATCATCCCATGGTATGCCTAGCCATGTTAGAAATACTACTAAAGGAAGATCAGAGTCATGCCTTAAGCCACATAATCCATTCTTACCATATATGTGATGACGTGTTACTTTCTGTTTTTTCCCTTCGCATTTCCAACATCTGGCTACCATATCATTCCATTCTCCTTACACCATTGTTTAAATTCGTTTAGGCCTTGAGCCTTTTCATGTTTATATTCATTTTCTTCTTCTATTTCTTCTTGTAATATTAACTCTTCTATCTCTTGCCACTCTTCAGTGGTTGGTTCGTACTCTTCTTCTTGCCTATTATTATATTCATTCATAGTTGCTCCCTATTTTGATCCACTATCTTCACAACTATCACATGATGGGCATAGTTTGCAGGTGCTATAGTCATCACAATCCATTTGATTTCTATGCTCATGTAGATGTTCGCACCCAGCGCAAGCGTCATGCCCGTCTGATATTTGTTGATTGCATTCGTTTGTTCCAATCATTTCTGAATAACAATGATTACAAACTAATGCTCTAAACTCTCGATGATCATCAAAACCTTCATCTGATACACAGCTACGCAAGGTTCCACATTTTGTGCATACCAATGCATGTTTAATATCTAAGGGCTTTACGGTATTATTAATTGCATCCCAGCCATTCATCGGTTCACCTCCGTATCCCAGTCTCTGTGGGTTGCTTTAACCCAACCTTCATTAAGTAATTCCTCTTTGTTATTGTTGCGCCTTATAGGACTTCCTGCATTACTTTCAAATGGCAATCCATCTGTGCGTCGAATCCATATTTGTTCGCTAGGTTCGAATGAGTCGTTTACTAACCCCTCGTATTCTATTGGATCAAATCTTTCTACTACTTCTACTTCTATGCCACTATATATGTGCCATAAACATGTACCTATGTCCCCAGGATTCTTTTTAGATCTGTCTATTTCGCTTAAAAGACTAGCCATTTTCCCTCCATTAAAAAATAAGAGAGAGTCAGGGACTTTCGCCCCCAACTCTCTCCATGATCTATTGTTTACAGAGCTTCTTCAATAGTAGAAGCCGGAGTTTCCTCCTTCTTCTGGCTATCTTCAAGCTGTAAACCGCCGTTATGTACCTTTACGGTCGTCTGCCACACGGTTTCTCCATCTTTTTCGTAGCTGTCAGTTGACACCCTACCATCGACGGAAACCTTGCGACCTTTCTTGAGATACTCGAGAAACGCATCCCTAAGACCGAACGCTGTAACAGGCACATACTCGATCCTGTCCTCTTTCTTTTCCGCGTCATAACCGACCTTGGTAGCGATATTGAACTTCGCTATCTTGCCGTTCGCAGAATCAAAAATAACCGGATCTTTTGCGAGCCTACCTACTAGATTTGTCCTATTCATCTTACACCTCCTTTATTGATTTATTTTATGCTCTTGCTTTTTTGCGGTGAGCACACTGTTTGTAACCATTACTTTCATTACTGCATCTGCTAACTCTTCTAGTAAGTCAAATGCATCTTCTTCTATGTCAAGCTTTCCAGTCTGACATATTGCATAGTCAACATTATCAGCCAATTGACAAAGATTAGACTGATAATATTTACTTACAAACTCATCGTAAATTGCATTCCTTAATTCTTCGCTTGTCATTTTACTCTCCTAATACTCTTGTTAGTAATCCCTTTGCTCCCTCTACAATTCTATTTCTATTATCCTTTTTATTTGCTCTTTCGTATCTCATTCTAGTAACTCTCATTTTATTTGTTTCATTAGGATCAAAGGTTGGCTGAACTTTTACTTTACCAAATGCTCCTTTCTGATTAGTTATTTGTCCATCTTTTCTAGACTTATGGGCTTGTTTTCCAGCACCATTACCGGGTACAAACTTAGCCTCAGGATATTCACCATATAGTGCTTTGTATTTCTCTCTATATGCCTTTTTTACCTTATTATTCATTGTATCCTCCTATATATTATTAAAGACTATTTCTTGGACGTATCATTTTCTTCATTGTACTTTTTTCAAAATACATCATAGTTATCCATTCACATTCTTCTGGAACTTTATGTCCTAGCTCTCTCATTTCATTGGCATCTATTATTAATAGATTAAACTTCTTTTTCCCTCCAATAACTATAGTTTCACATCTTATTGAATATAAAGAACTTACAGCATCTTTCCAAAGTGTAGCCCACGCATCTCTTGCATAAGTCTTCCACATTGTTTTTCTATCTTCCTGTGACATTCTGTTCATTCTGTTCTTTTCTGACTGTGGTACATCAAGAATAACTCTTTTAACTTGCACATCGAAGTAGTTATCCCTTCTTTTTTGCCAACACGTCATTTTACCAATATTTATAGTCTTAAGCCACTCTACTTGATCTCTAAGATCAGCCCTTACATCTATAGTTTCATCTTCGTTTCCGGGATATTCATTATCTTCATACAATCCCCGCCTATCATTATCATACGGTTCTGCGGGCTCATAAGGAATTATTTCGTCGTATAAATTACATTCTCCTTGTTCACACGCATTCTCTATAAGTTCTTTTGCAAAATAGTCTTCAGGACTCTCATAGAGTTCTATTCCTCTTTTGCTTCCCGGACTAAGTCCTAACTCTGACTCGTCAAAACCAGCCTCCAGCAGTATTTCGATGTCTCTTTTGTCTAATATTGCCATCATTAGCCTCCTTTTATATTTCTTTATCCAATGACTCTACAAGTTCTTTGTAAACAGAATACAAGAAACCTTCTTGATTCTTTAATATTTTTAGTCTATTTCCACCCTGTTTTGGAGATACACGCAAACAAGCGTGAGCTCTCCTACTTGAGTAGTCAGTGTATCCCTTGCAACAGTTCCACCGTTTCATGGTAGATATTAGGTCTTGAATTGACAGGTTGTCTTCTCGTAATACGTGAATACCCCCACCCGTCTCCATAATCATTCCACCAAACTGCTCCAATATATGCATATCCGGTATATATGCATCTCTGTCCCATTCTAGGAATAAATTATGCCTACCAGTAGACCTGCCTTGTTCTATTTTAAAACTATTAGAATTTAGACCAACTAAATCATATTCTTCTGTTATTTCATCATCTCCATATGAATCAATCATTCCATCAAAATATGATTTTAACACATCTATTTCTCTGCTCATATGTTCCCAATCAAACTTGTGAACATAGTCCGACAATTCATCTGAATATCCAAGATGATATAGTGTTAGATATCCTATTGTACTTGTAACATTATCCGGCTTATCCCAATCAGACATCTTCTACCTCCTCTTCATCTTCTTCTCTTGGAGCTGAGTCCCAAATATCCATTATTTTCATCTGCAGTACTCCAATTGTTTCAGCAAAAGTTATATCATACTTATCGCTGAAGTGGTCTATAAGCCTATCTAATGCTTTTGAAAGCTTGTTACCATCTTGTGCAGACATAATATTCTCCTTATTCTGGAACCCTTTGGCCACATTCCCCACACACTTTAGGGTCTATTTTACCACTTGTGATGGCCCTGTGTAGTATAATCCTTTTTATTGATTCTACTGTATTGTCTTCTATTGCTCTTATTGTAAGCGTAGGGTCTACCTCTTTCATTAATGCAAAGACTGCAACAGCAGATGATTCTTCATTAAGATCTTCAATGTTTCGTCTAAGAGCATTCTTTTCGTTTTGTCTCATGTCAGACAAAGACTGATCCTCATGTGTTTCTTCTTGGCTTGATACCTCGCCGCTAAGTAAACTTACATGACCTGGACTCACAACACTTCCATCACTCAATATAAGAACATCTCCATGTATTTCTGTTACTTCTTTCTGTATACCATTATGTATAACTTGATCTCCTAATCTTAGTTCTTCTCCCATTGTTTTCCTCCTATTTTATTATGATTCTTCTTCAATGTTTTCTATGTCTTTTATTTCATTTTCAAGGTCTTTATCAGTATATGTCCTTAAACCACAACATGGACAGGTATAGTTATACCAATCTCGTATAAATGAGTCTACTGCTTCTGGACTGTCTTCATAGAGACCGACTAACTGATCTATCATATCTTCTCGAGTCATGTGTCCTCCTTATTGTGAAATTTTGTCAAATACACTATTCATTCTTTCATGCAACTCTTCTTGGTTTGCTAGTCTTTTTTCCTTAGCATTTTTCATTCCATATCCAGCAACAACGCAGCATCCACTAGATGACAACATTATCACCAGCAATAGTAATGTACATATCATATACGATATTACCTTCATCGTCCCATCCTTTGTTTTCTTCTGCACCTAAGTTCTTTAAAATACACTGCTTACATTCTGGAATACAATTTCCACATTCACCATCCGCGCCAGGAACAAATAAAGGCATATCTCTATCACATTTTATTTGATGTTTTTTACCTTTGTATGTAACTTCCATTTTTATCCTTTTATTACAGCCAATGGTTTCAATTTAACTACTATATCTACCAGGTCGTTCTGTTCTTCCATTACTATATCTATATTTTTGTAAGCACTACTCGCTTCATCAAGATCCTTTTCTGTTCTTATACTATGTAGTATTCCTTGATCCTCTAGTATCTTTATTTCATTCTCCACGCTCAGCTCACGCTGTGCTTGCTTACGGCCCATTGCTCGTCCCGCACCGTGAGAACAAGACGTAAAGCTATCACGATTTCCTTTTCCCCTTACGATGTAAGAAGCAGTCCCTTGAGACCCAGGAATAATCCCTAATTGATCAGTCTTTGCTGACGTAGCACCTTTTCTATGTATCATAACATTCTTATCGAAATGATGCTCCATAGTAGCATAGTTGTGGTGTACGTCTATTCCACTATCCATTTCTATGCCTGGATAATGTTCATTGAATACATCACAAATATTAATCATCATTGCCGCCCTGTTAGCTTTGGCAAAATCAAGACAGTATTTCATCTCCCTTAAATATGCCTTTCCTCCCATGCTATCAATCGGCAAAAAAGCAAGATCGTGTTCTTTTGGAACCGAAGAATACCACTTTTCATTAAGATCTTTTGCTATTTTATTATAATGATTAGCTACTTTGTATCCTAGATTCCTGCTTCCACTATGTAGCATTATCCAAATATGGCCATCATCACCTTTTTGTATTTCTATGAAATGATTTCCTCCGCCTAAAGTTCCTATTTGTTTTAATGCTGATTCATATTCTTCACTTACTATATCATACCCTTCATGCTTTAACCATAACGAATAGTTGTCTCCGTTTCTATATGGCTTTTCAGGCATTAGATTCTCGTCTTGTTTTTTACTATGATGACTAAATCCAACGGGTACACAGCTTCTTATTCCGCCTTTATTTTCCTTAGATCCTCCAAATATTTTCTTAATTTCTTCTTGTGACATCTCTGTAAGTGATGTTTTAACTGCACACATTCCACATCCTATGTCAACACCAACTGCATTAGGTATTACAACTCCTATTGTTGCTATCACACCACCAATTGGCATACCGTAACCCTCGTGCGTATCTGGCATTAGTGCAACGTGTTTATGAAGAAACGGTAATGCCGATAAGTTTGTTGCTTGTTTTATTGCTCCTTCCTCTGGCTCGTTACACCAACACTTTATGTGCGTATTCACCCCTTCAAAGACTTTCATTATTCCTCCACTATATCTTTAAGCTTTCTCTTTATTATATCACCGTTCTTTAGGCGTACCATTACACTATTTGTGTTTCTTTTAACGAGCTCAACCGTTTCGATGATCTCTTTGGTGCCCTTCTCGATCCTACGTTTGATTTTCATAGCTCCTCCTTTTATTTTTCATTATAGTCAATTTCTTCCCTAACAGCATCAATCTCAACATATTTATCCATCTGAGTTTTGTTTATTGATCCTTCTTTGATGGCGATAACAATGAAGTCAAGCTTGTCATTGATCACATCAAATTCAGACCTAAAGCTATTAACAATATCCATGTTTCCTCCTTTAGTTTTCTGCTTCGTCCCAATCGTTTCCTTCACCGTTTTCGTTTCTTCTTCTTCGTTCCGCAAGCAAATGCCTATTATTTATCTCTGTATTTCTATGCTCAAAATTACCACATATTTGTCCAACTACGCTACGTATATGATGACAATATCTGTCTACAGTCCAGCCACTTCTAAAGCTGAAGTTTAGCGGAACTCTTTCTGCTTGGTTATGGCTCCAGCAAGAATCGTCCCGAACACAATGAGCACATGTTCTTTCATCTGGGTGAACCCAGCGAGATCGTGATTGCATTGTTTGTAGCTGGCTAAGATCAATCAAATCTCTTAGGTCATCGTTTACGGTATCATAATTCATTAGATTAGATCCTCCAGATCTATTTCATCAACCGGATCTCCATTCCACTCCTCTACCGTGCATTCTCCGTCATCAAGAATCTCTATTTCTCCTATTGCAAATATATCATTTATAGCAGCAAGATCAGATTCTCTAACTAAAGAATTGATATACTCGTGAACGTCTTCATTTGTTGTTATACCGGGGCCACATAGCTCAAGCTCTATCTTAAACCTTCTTAACTTCATTTTTCCTCCTTTAACCTATCACCCTGCGCGCTCTTTCAATCGCGGATTCAGGCTCATCGTCTTCAAAATCAGTAAATAAACTCATTATGTATAGGACTGCAAAATACAAACCATCCACTATAAAAGATATTGTTATATTTATAGCTGCATTGAAAGCTCCTAGCCAAGATAACATACCATATATTATCCAAGGCAGGAATATTAGTGTTACTATTTGCATATTTACCTCCTATTCATTTGTTGCTTCAGGGGAAGACAGACCACATAGCCCATCTCCCCCCTCAGCTGTTTGGGTTAAATCTTAACTATTATAACTATTAATAGTCACTTACTTTAGCCTGATAACGCAGAGCTCTTGAAACATTATACGCGAAGAAGTCTCTTCCTTCTTCAGCGTGCTCTGTTATCATCTTCGCGAACGCATGAAGCCTGGTATATGCCATTGTTTCTACATTCTTCGTACGTCCTCTTCCGGATTTGACTTTAAGCTTATACGAATATGGCCTGTGGCTCGCATTAGCTGCGTCTTCTAATCCTCTTGCTACATGTTCATCCCTTGGCAACACTCTCCTGTCAGTTACTCTTGCTCTTGATACCATCTCTACCTCCTTACAGTAGTTCATCGGTCACGTTGAAGGGAAACTCTCCCTGCAACTCTTCCGTATATCCATCCTCTTTTTTCATTGCTTCGATCATTGATCTAAAA
>Ga0307376_10004754_pt1 | contig 12367 bp, 7 predicted proteins | sample TR2MG_FD_202536 | JGI IMG/M metagenome (GOLD analysis project Ga0307376, IMG submission 202536) | Soil microbial communities from Risofladan, Vaasa, Finland - TR-2 | ecosystem: Environmental > Terrestrial > Soil > Coastal area > Acid sulfate soil | place: Finland: Risofladan, Vaasa | collected... | reverse complement strand
TACCTGTAGGGTAAGTGGAAGGGCGGTTTGAACAATCAGGCCGCGGTTCATTATCTATCTCATAATTAGTTGGGGGGTGTCCATGCCGGCAAGAGGGGGCGAAAAGAAAACAACTCTGCCAGCGTGATGTCCCACCTGCCAGGAAGCTGCCGTTCCCACCAGCAAATTGTCATTCCCGGCAGATTAAGTCATTCCCACCAGCAAATTGTCAAACCGCCCAGGTCCTTGCCACTCCCACCTTTGCGGCAACAGCAGGGAGGATGGATTATTCGCCTTCGCGGAATCTGCCCCCATACGATAGGGGAATGACTCGCGAGGGCAAGGTAGGGACACCCCTCTATTGGCTTGCGGTGGCTCCCGGGTTCTTTACAGCCGCGCATCGACGCTGTGGATGCCAGTGGCGCCGGACGGCCGGTTGCCCATTTGTTCCTCTATTTGGAGTTGGCCAGCTCCATCGTATGTGTGCACTTCAAAGGTGTGTTTGCCCTCTGCGTAGGGCCAATCATAGCGCCAAATGACCCAGGTTGTCTCTGAAAGTGGTTCTTTCAAACGAGCTTCTTCCCAGGGTCCACCATCGACACGCACCTCAACTTTAGAGATGCCTTTGTCGCCGGACCAGGCGATGCCGCCAACGGGCACCAGTTGCTGACCATCTACCTCGATGACGTCGTCGACGGCTACGGTGTCGATAACCGAAGTTGTTCTAACCAGGGCATCTTCGTCCCAATTACGCTCAACCCAGTACCCTTCCTGGTATTCGTTAACGACTTCGATACCCGTAATCCATTTTGGCTGTTTCATGCCAAATCGGTCGGGAATCCATATCCGTAAGGGGTAGCCGTGATCTTTAGGCAGGTCCATGCCATTCCAGCCATAGGCGAACATGATCCGCCTGTCGGCCGCGATTAGGTCCAGGTCTACTGTTTCATGGAAGCCGTCACCACTGGTGATAATGAGGTAACGGGCATCTTCCATGAGACCGGCCTCAGCCAGAACATCCTGAACGCTGACCCCAGTCCAAAGGGTCGTGCCGATCAGGTCGCTGCCAACCCGGCCGGAAATGCAACTGATGGTTACAACCTGGTCGCGAGATTCCCAACGGCCGCTATGAAAATCTTCGACGGTTAATTTAAGCGGATTATCCACCAGGCCGGTAATAGGTAATTCCCAGGAATCGCCTTCAATATATGTCGGGCTAGTCTGCAAAAACACTTTATAGTGGTCTTTGATTGCCGTGAGTTCCGGACGGGTGCCGGGGGCAGGCTGGAAGGGTCCGCTAAGCCCCAACGGATCGGCCGGATCTGGTGGGGGCAATGTTGGTGTACTGACTGGTTGGGCGCCAACAATATCGGCCAGGGCTTCATCCTGTTGTCGTCGCTCAGCCGAGGTCAGGACCGCCCCCAGGCCACCGCTCAACACAGTAATGGTGGCTGTCGTTGCGCCCAGCTTGATCAAGAATTGCCGCCGGTCCAACTTCTCAACCGACCGGATTTCACTCTCTTTCCTACTTATGTCAATAATAGCTGGCTGGCCGGTGGTGGCTTCAGCTGCCTCCCCTTCCTGCGCAGGGACACCAGTCGCCTCCGTTGTTAAGGCCGACATCGCCGTTTGGGCTGAGACTTCAATAGTGGTCAGCCGGCCATACGCCCGGTTTAGAGCGACACCCCAGGCCAGATACAGGATGGCCAGGTAGAGGATGATCAGCAAGGGGCTGGCAGATGATTGGGTGATGGCTAGGCTGATGACGACCTGGGGCAGACCGTAAAGCAGGCCCATGATCAGGCCGGCCGATTCGCCGGCCTGGATTTTCCGAGAGCGCATAACGCCAAAGAATATGATTCCCGCGAAGACGCCGCCTGCCAGGAACATCATCAGGGCCATCATTTGTTCGGCCGTCTTGGCTGTATCGACCACGCTGATGCCCAAAAGGCGCATCGAATCGATCATGAGGTCGATGCCAAAGGTCACAATGGCCCCCGGAAGCTCACGGGACACCCAATTGAAGATATCAAAAGGCACAAACGGGAGGCTGAATAGCGCCTCACCCAAATACATTATGCCCATCAAGGCGGCGGTTAATAACCCACCGACCAGTGCCCCGGTTCCCAGTCCTAATTTCTTCATATTACTCCCTGCCTACTTTGAGATAGTCTCTCCAAATCGTTTAACCAATTTTACTTTGAAAATATCGTCCAACACAATACAACCCACTTGCTCGAGCCAATAGACATATTATAGGGTCATAAAGATTATGAAATCCTTACGAACCTATTAATGCCCTATTACAGCACAGGATAAGCCCTCCGGCCGGCAATTGATCAGTGAATAAAATGGGGCTCCTGTTCAAAGCCAGTGAAGATCCGACTCTGCCAGCCCGGCAAATATCTTACCGGCCGAGCAATTCCAGGTTTCTGGCTTTGGCGATGGCCTGGGTTCGGCTGCCAACCTCCAGTTTTCCGTAGATGTTATTGATATGGCGCTTGACTGTGCCCAGGGCAATGTACAGCTGTTGAGCGATTTCGGCGTTGGAGAGGCCTTCGATGATCAGGTCTAAAACCTCGAGTTCTCGCTCGCTGAGGGGCTCGTGCAGAGGCTGGGCGGCCGCAGAAGAAGCCAAAACCGGTCCCCGGGTGTAAGCCAGTAGTTGGTCTACAAAGCGGGGGTTAAGCGGCCGGGCATTCAGTAGTTGCTCGACGGAGTAGGCTTTTTCCTCCAGAAACAGGCGATAATAATCTTCCCGGTCGACCTTCTGTAAGGCACAGGCAAGGTATTCCTGGGCTTTCGCCGGTTGATTTTGATCATTGGCTACGGCAGCTAGTTGACATAAGACAACCAACAAGAGACGATTTAACTCCCGTTCTTGGGCGAAGCTTTCCAAGCGATCGAGCAAAATGATGGCTTCGTCCGGTCGCTTCAGGTGACGTAAGAGGCGGGCGTAAACGATGTAAGAATCCAGACACAGGTAATCAAGTTCACCTTCAGGGGAAAGGCTGGCCATCTCAGCCCAGTGGGAGGCCGCTGACAATTCACCCCGGCCGAGGCGGATATTGGCCTCCTGGGCCAGGTACCATTCAGGGTTAGTCAGCCCGGTTTGTTTGGACAATATATAGGCGGCCTGGAGCGATTCGAGGGCCAGGTCAACATTGCCCAAGGCGGCCTCGGTTAAAGCGCTAAAACCCTGGGCTGCCAGAAGATAACCGGGCTCGCCTATTTGCCGGGCGGCCGCCAGAGCTTGATCGTGAAAAGTTCGCGCCGCTTCCAGCAGGTTAGCCTCATGATACAGGAGCCCCATCTGACTCAAGAGCAAACCGGCAACAGGAGCTATGCGCCCCAACTCATCCTTATAGCGATCCAAGGCCTCCTGGCTCGAGATGAGGGCTTCGTACCGTCGTCCGTGATTATTGAGGGCGGCCGATAAGGCCATATCCACAGTTACCAGGAATACCTGGTTTCTAACACCCTGGCCGGCTTGTTGGGCCTGGGAGAAGCAGGTGATGGCGTTGGAAATGGGGCCGGTGCGTTCTAAAGCTTCGGCCTTGGCCCACAAGGCGATGACCCGCCACTGGGCCATTGAATCAGGCAATAGTTCCAACGCGTCAGTGGCGGCTTGAAGCGCCTGTTCGTAGCTGCTATGACCAATCAGGGCGATGAAACTGCGCAGCACCCCTATTCGACCTCTTTCGGCCGGGTCGGCGCCATCGGGTAAGCCGGTCTCGGCCGTCGAAAGGTATCTTTCGGATCCTGCGATGTCCCCGGTGATGGCCAAGAGCCAGGCTTTGCTCAGAGCCAGGTCTGAATTGGCCTTAAGCCGCGCCTTGGGTAAGGCCGCAAGCCAGCCACGAACAACGGAGGTTGTTCCACTGACGATCCCTTCCAGCGAAGCCTGAGCGATCAATCTTTCAGCCTCGTCCAGGTTGCCCGAGAGCTTAGCATAACCCAGGGAATGGCTAATGGCTTCACCAGCATAACCATTTTCCTCGTACCAGATCATAGCTCGCCGGTGTAATCGTTGTTGCTCTTCTGGAGCCAGGCTAAGGCGCAATACTTCGGCAAAGAGACGGTGATAACGATACCAACGGCGGCGGTTATCCAGGGGTAAAAGGAAAAGGTTGGCTTTTTCAAGGCCCTCCAGGATGGCCTGGCAATCCTCGCGGTCGGTTATGGCAGCGCATAGGGGCGCTGTCAGTCGGTCCAGAAGGGAGGTCTGGTATAAAAATTGGCGCACGGGTTCCGGTTCGTGTTCCAGCACCTCGCTCAGCAGATAGTCCATAATGTAACGATCATCGCCAGCAAAGTTTGCGATGAATTGTTCGGCGGTCGTCTCGTTTCGTAAGGCCAGGCCGGCCAGTTGCAGGCCGGTAATCCAGCCTTCAGTACGATTCTCCAGGGTGTTTATGGCTTCTTGGGAGAGGGCTAAATGCATCGTCTGGCTGAGGAAGAGTGCGCTCTCAGCGGCTGTAAAACGTAGCGAGCGCTCGCGTACCTCGGTAATCTGTCCTCTCGCCCGCAGGCGGGCCAGGGGGAAGGGCGGGTCTTCTCGCGTACCCACTGCCAGGTGGAAATCGGGCGGCCGGTTGTCCAGCAGGAAAGAGAGTAGTTCATGCACCGGAAAGGCTGAAATGGCATGATAATCGTCAAGGATCAGTAGCAGGCCACCCTGGATCTGAGACAGATCGTTGGCCAGGGCAGCCAACAAGGTTTCCATAGAAGCTGGCTGGGGGGAGCCGAGCAAAGGCAGGACCGCCTGTCCAATTCGTTCGTCGACCTGTTGTAGGGCGGCGATTAAATATTTTAGGAATGTTGTGGTATCATCGCCGCTTTCATCGAGAGATAACCAGGCGACGGGCCGATCGATGGTGGTGGTCCATTCGCCCATAAGGGTTGTTTTGCCGAAACCGGCCGGGGCGGCGATGAGGAACAATCGGTGATCGAGGAACAAACCCTCATTCAGTCGGTCGATTAACCGAGGCCGGACAACAAGGCTCGGCCGGAGAGAGGGAATGTGGTAGCGAGTCGTGAGAAGTTTGTCGGATATCATTTACAACCAGCACTTCTGTTGGAAGGTGCGATCATGAGCCATTTATCTTAACCATAACGTGTGGGCAAAAAAAGGCGAAGCCCAGACCCAGAATCACGATTCCCACGCCTATTTTAACTTGATTGAGTCGTCTAGGTCATAAACCTCGCGATTATCCGAATCCTGACTTGATGTTTCCCAGTCACCAACCATCCCATCAGCTTTGTCAGCTCTCTTACGAACGTAATATAGAAGATAAATCAAGCCGCCCGCGGCCAGGAAAAATATCGTCGCATTGGTCAGGAATGGGTTAACCAACCCTGAAGTAGCCAGGGAAATTAGAAAGGTCAACAACGCTGCCGGCCACATCAAATAGCTGACAAGAAGCCAAAATCTGGTCTCGCTCCAGAGATAAAAAATGTAGGCCAGGGCGCCCAATGCGGCAAATAACATGGCCGTGGCCAACGCCTGGGGCAGGATCTCCGTGGCGAAGACAGTCAGGGTTATCAAGCCACCCAACATGAACAGGTAGACGCCGATGAGAAGGAGATTGTTTAATAGCTTGAAGCGCTTGCTCGTGGCCCGCAGTTTTCGCTGGGCTTCAGCATCCAGAACGTTCACCGAGACCAGCGGCACTGCCAGGTCCCGCAACCGGCCAAGTAATCCATAAAGAGCGGCATGGTCTTGGACACTACCCCTCAGGACCGTCTCGCTTTTTTCGGCCGCGATGCTCAAGTTGTCAAACCAGGAAGACCACTTTTCTTGGGAGAGCCGGCCCTTGACACGAATCTCGTACAAGAAGGGTTGATTGTTTGTTTCGAGATCTACTACTGATGAATCCTTTAACTCAGACATGATGTTGTACCTCACCCTTGATATTTTAAGCTCCGAATAGTTCCGCTGCCATTGCGAAAAAAACCTTCATTAGTTGATAGACTACATCAAGAATAGGTTGGGGGGATCAACCAAAGGGTACAAAAGGGGGGTGCATCCATAATGGCGGGTGGACTTCTCTAACCACCGAAGTTTTTTTGAACTTCGGTGGTTTGGCAGTGAGTTGTCCTGGCTCAGCGCTTCACTGACCGAATCGTGTAATACCTTTTCGAAGCTAATCGCGAAATGTGCTGCTTATTCCGGTCCTGGCGCCACGCTGGTCGCTTCTTCCTCATCAGGGGTGGTCGGAGCGGCGCCCATCAGATCGGCCAGCCAGCGCGAACTGTCAGTGCTGGCCAAGATCAATTGTTGTACGGCCATTGACATCGGCACCGCTATCAGGGCCCCTAAAGGTCCCAACACCCAGGTCCAGACAAACAAGGAGGAGATGACGATCAAGGGCGACATATTTAACCGATCACCCATTAGCTTGGGTTGCACCACATTCTGAATTGAACCATTGATCAGGACGTAGCCCAGAAAAACAAGTAGCGCGGTTCCGGCGCCAAACTCGGCATAAGCTAACAATACAGGTGGGATCAAGGCAAACCAGAAGCCGATGCTGGGAATATAACCCATAAACCAGGCCAGTAGTCCCCAAAGGATAGGATAGTCCACACCGACGATGTACAGAAAAACGGCGTCGCCCAGACCCACCAGGAAATTGATCCAGGTGAGAGTTAGAACATAATGGCGGATATCAGCTCCGAAAGCTGAGAATCGCTTGATGAACTGATTGTCTTTGATTCGCGGCGTGTGAAGCTTCTTGGATATGCCGAGCGATTCATATAGCATGAAGGCCAGGATGAAGAGCATGATCCCCAAAAGAGAAAAAAAGCTGACCACTGCAGACAGTATTTTGCCAAATAGATTAAAAACCTTCTCTGGGCTTATCGTATCGAGCAAGCTTTGAATATTGATCCCATTGTCGGTCAGGGTGGCCTGCAAATCAGCGGTCTGGCTCTCGGCACCCGATTGATAAGAAGGCAGAGCCGCGATTAATTCGTTGATGGCAGTGATAACAAAGAGGATCAGGAGTATACCCCCGCCCAGGACTACGATTAAAGTTAAAAGAAGTGCCAGCCAGCCTGGAGCCCCCTTCTTTTGCAGCCAACGGAGTAATGGACCGAAGGTAAAGGCAAAGATGAAGGCCAGCAGGAATGGATTGATGATACTAGCAGCCGCCTTGAGGCCGCCAACCAACAAGACCAGCCCGCCTCCACCGACTAAAAAGCCCATTATGGGTGATGATCCTTCTTTCTTGGTTATCACGAGATCCGCCCTCCTTTCGCTACACGACTATAAACAGGCGTTAGATTCTATTAGCAGATTCTAACATTCTTTTCTTAAATGCCCTATGCTACCCACAGCCAAATGGGTCGGCCGTGAGCTACTGGTTGGTTATTAGCCAATGATTGCCTGCAGCCATCCGGCCTCAAACAGATTCACCACAAATCGGGCTTCCCAATACTCGCTGGTATAGTTTAGGTTTAGTGATCAATTTGAACGTCCCAGCCCGCTTATCAGATGCCGGCAATTGGACCCCTGTGCCCAGGTATAAAAGAGGTTATTCCGCAGTGTGAAATGACGTTCAATGGCTAAGGCGCCATTATGGTAGCCAGGGACTGGCAGAAATCGCGAACCGGATCTGAATCCTATGATACTATTCCCCCTTCAGCCATAAAACAATCGTTACCGTTCGAGAGAGTTCGAATTAATGACTGATGTCCACCTAAGTCCCGGTATTTCTTCTCCCCGCTACCCAAAAAAGTCGAACACTGGAAGGATATCCATGCCGGTGCTCGACTGCATGAGTTTTTAACTAAAAGAGAGTTCTACTCTAGGAGAGTTCTACTCTTGGAGAGTTCTACTCTAAGAGTGCTCGACTATTTGATCGTCCCGAAGGACACCAGCACCTAGCCCATCTGATCGATACATACCGTGACGGCCAGAATGATGATCTCATCTTGACCTTGCTCGATATCCACGCCGTAACTGTCACGCACGCGGAACCATTTCTTGGAGATTTCTGCAACCTTGTTCCGACCCTCGCCAATGGTGTACTCGTGATCAAGTATATTGCCTTTTACTTCCAGGTCTGGGCCATTCTTAATCTTGACGGTATAACGGTCACGAACCGGGGAGATAATGGCCTTTTTAATCACGGCTAATTGCTCGCCCCCTGGCCCTTCCACTTCCATGCTGTCCTTGATCCGGACCTTTTTTTCCTGGATCTTGCACAGTACTTTGCCGCTGCGGTCCTTAAAGTGCAACGTATCGCGCACGCGCACGGCTTTACCGTCAACCTTGTAGACCTTTTGGCCACCTTTTTCAATCCAAAAATCATCGCCGAAAGAGGCCAGTTTTTCCCGCATTTGGAAATGGCTATCGCCACCGCCGCCGCCCGGGCCACGATCATCTCGTCTTTCTTCTCGTCTTCCACGTCCCATAGTTCGATATCTCCTTGCATTCCTATGGTTTGTTTTTGTTACGTATCTATCATTATGGATAGTAACAATACTATCGGGCGCGGGCAAGCACAAATCATGCCTGTGAGCCGGGATCATTAAAGAGCTCAAGGGTTGATTATCATCCTCTCCCAAGAGTTTTTGTCTCCTCGGTTAGTTATTCTTCTGGCGTTTCATTATTCTTTAACCGCCGCTGACGCCAATCCCGCAGCGGTTCCAGGGCGGTCTGGTAACCAACCTCAGCCAGGCCCCTAAACGCGGAAAAGTCGGTGCTGCTAAATTTTTGCACATCAGGTTCAATCAGTAGATCAACCAGTTTTTCACGGGTGCGATTTTGATGGACGCTACTTATCTCCATGGCCCGTTGTATGGTCCCAAACAAAGATGGTGAACGCAGCGATTTGACGAAGGGGTTAAGGCGGCTGAATAAGACTCGCCAGCCGGACAGGCTGGTGTCGAAGTCGTATTGTCGTTTTCTCTCTCTGTTGGGGCTTACGTGAACGCCTACTAGGTAGTCGCTTTCACATAAGCTGGCCATGACATCGGTGGGGAAATTGTTCATCGGCCCGCCATCAACCAGCACTTCGTCACCTTCCATAACCGGGGTATAGATGCCGGGAATGGCCATAGAGGCCCTGACAGCCCGCCACATTAGTCCCCGGGTATGAACTACCGGCTCGGCCAGGGATAAGTTGCTGGAAATACAAAAAAAAGGGACCCACAGGTCTTCAATCATTATGTCAAAACACAACTTCTGGCATATTTTTGTGACATGCTCTGAACTATTTAAGGCCGTAAAGGGCAGGGTAAAATCGGTGACCTTGTACTGGGCTGACCAGCCAGCCAAATTCTCAACAGCGGCATAGGGCAGTTCGCGGGCCACATTGGCCGACATCAAAGAGCCTATGCTGGTGCCGCCAACATAGTCGATGGGGATACCCAGCTCTAGGATGGCGCGGTATACGCCTATCTGGGCAAAACCCCGGGCGCCGCCGCCGCTAAATACCAGGCCTATACCCCGGCCGCTCAGGCGACGGGCCAGACGAGCCATATGCTGCTTATCGCCGCGGCGGACGTGGTAGTGGCAATGGACAAGGCGTGGATCTAGCCAAGCGGCCGTTCCTACGGGGAATTTCGTGTCCTCAGGGTGCCAGAGGAGTAATTCAGTGCGAACCGGCATCTCCAATTGGTCCAACATCTGTTCGGCCGGACCTGGCGCCGGATGCCCCTTTGGATCGGCGATTATCAGCACCCGGTCGGCCTGACCCAGGCAATGCATTGTCCAGGGGGTGGGCCGGTCATCGGCGACGAAGATTACAAAATCATTCTGGGCTTCGAATTCGGTCAGCCAGGCCACCACGGCCGGGTAAGCCTGATCCAGGCTATCAACCTGGGCAGCGCCGGTCATGGAGGAGAGTTCTTCAAAGCGTTGGTCATTCAGCGCAGCGGCCGATCCAAATTGACTTAGGGCGGTTGCCAGTTCCTGAGCGAAGGCGTCATGGTCCTGCAGCCCACCGGCGGGGATCAGGGCGATTGTCAGAGCGCCTGGAGGCGGGCCGGTTATCCCTTTGAGCAGCCTTTGTTGCCGTTCGATGATATTGCGGGTGATCTTCCTGATTAAGGCCGGGTATTCGCCGATCAGGCCCCAGAAAACAGGGTAGCTGATCTTCGCCAGATTGGTTTCACGGACAGCATAAATAGTAGCCGAGCGGGGTTCATCGGTCATGATGGCGAATTCGCCAACCGTTTCCCCTGGCCCGATCTCGCCAATTACCCGTTCCTCCCCTTCAGGGCTGGTCAAGGTCATCCGCAGCCGGCCGTTTACCACGAAATACAAACCATCACAGGCATCCCCCTGGCGGAAGATGACACTGCCATTGGAATGTCGTTGCCACTCCATTTCCTCTTGCAGTTGTTCAAACGCGCCATTATCGAGATCGTCAAACAGGTTTTTAAGCGCCTTGGCCAGTTGTTGCCGTTGCCATTCTGGCGTCGACGAAGCGACCGCCGCTTCAACGTTGCTGGGTTCCGTCGCGGACGGCTCCTCAGTCTGTGATTGTGTTTTACCCATTACTCCTGCTCTCACTCATTATTGGGTCGAAGAAATACAAACCAGGACTATATCTGGTTCGGGACAAGACCTGGATCTCGCCAGCCCATTTCAGCCGGTCATAACGATTCAAATTGTTAGATCCCTGGTCGAATGGTTGGCCTGCAGGGGTTGCGGCGTTCGATTAAGCCGGGTTCCAACCGTGTTTCCCCGTAGCTGGATAGTTCTGCAAAGTTTAATAGGCCGATTCTAGGGTAACCGGCAAGAAATCGCAAAAAATTACCCAAAAATGCAGCGAATGTAACCACTGGCAGGCTATAATAATAACGCTTCTCTTAAAATGATGGGAATTGGATGAGGATAAAAGGTGGTTAATGAGCCCATATAAACTTTATGTCGAGTCCGGACCACAACGAAAGAAGACCATGGTGCATGTGTTGGAGCTACTAGGCTGCATCGCCAGCGGGCCGGCAACCGAAGAGGCTCTGGCCCAAACCCCGGCGGCCATCGCCAATTTTCGCCGGTTTTTATCCCGCCATGGTGCGGCGATAGAGGTGGATGCCGGGATTACGACTGAAGTCGCCAGCCACATCACTGAAGGGATCTGGTTGGGCAATGGCGATCCCTCGCTTATTTTCGAACCGGATCTGCTGCCTCTAACCGAGCAGGATGGCCAGGAATTTATTCAGCGGCTGGAATGGATGTGGGCGGAGATGGTCGCTCTGGTTGGAGGTCTGAGTGAGGCGCAACTGGAGGAGCAACCCAAACCGAGAGGCCGGCCAATCCGCGTGATTCTGGAGCACATTCTAGAGTCGGAATATGCCTATATGTATGCCTTCGGCCGTCCGGAAGGGTTGCCCGGTTCAGGATCCATCGTCAAGAAGAAGGAGGGGACATTGTTGGCCTGGATGGCTTATGTACAATCGGTAGAGTACAAGCTGTTGCGCTCGCTCAGCTGGGAAGAGAGGTCCGAGCCATTCGTTCACTGGAAATATCCAAGCACGGCGCGGAAAGTAGTCCGGCGAATGCTGGAGCATCGCTGGGAGCATTTGGTGGAGTTACGGGAGCGCCTCGGCCCGTCACCCTAACCTGGACATGGCCGGTTATTCGTGACGCAAAGCGGTGACAGGATCCAAGCGAGCAGCCCGTGCGGCCGGATAAAGGCCGGCCAATATGCCAATAAAGGTGGCGAAGAGAATAGCACCCAGGGCCAGCCAGGGCGGTACGATGGATAACTGCCCGACACCGGTGACGCCCTCGTTTGCTAAATATTGATGGCCTATCCAATCAACCAACCGGCCGAGCAAGGTGCCTAAAATGAGACCCATAATACCGCCGATCAGCCCGATCATGCCCGCTTCCATGGTGAATAATCGGCGAATTTCACCGGCCGATGCGCCCAGCGCTTTGAGCACACCAATTTCCCGGGTGCGTTCATAGATGGCCATCATCATAGTGTTGGCCACGCCCAAGGCGGCGACCAGCAAAGCCAGACCGCCGACGGAGCCAAGCAAGGCTTGCAACAGGGATAGCACCTGGTTGGCGACGTCCAGAATAGCATCTAGGGATTGGACGTTTAAGCCTAACTCCTCGATGGCGCTGGTGACGGCTTGCACGTTTGCCAAATCATCGGCGCGTACGATCAACTGATCATACCCTTCTCGCTCGAGGAACTCAGGGTCGTTAAACCACCAGGCTTTCATGGCGACTCGTTCTTCAAGACCTACATCCATAGACCGGCTACCGAAGCCGTCCTGGACGCCGATAATAGTGGTGGAAAAGTCGGCCGTTTCACCCCGGGGCAACTTGACGGTCAGGAGGATGTCCCGGCCGATCAGATCATCATAGCTTTCATTCTGGCCCAAAAGCTGGTCCGCCAGACCAACCACAAGCAGAGCG
>Ga0307376_10004752_pt1 | contig 12371 bp, 21 predicted proteins | sample TR2MG_FD_202536 | JGI IMG/M metagenome (GOLD analysis project Ga0307376, IMG submission 202536) | Soil microbial communities from Risofladan, Vaasa, Finland - TR-2 | ecosystem: Environmental > Terrestrial > Soil > Coastal area > Acid sulfate soil | place: Finland: Risofladan, Vaasa | collected... | reverse complement strand
CCCAACTCCAAAATCCAAAACTTTTTACTGGATCAGATTTATACACATCTTTCATCATTTTTTCAGAATCTTCATATATCTCTCTTGGACATTGAATGGTGTGAAGAAAAATATTTTTATATCCCTTGATTGAATTCCAATAGGCTTTATTTTCCATCTTTGTTGTCTCGTTTAATCTTTCAAGTTTTGTTTTTATTTCTTCTATTCTTTTTACTAGTGCTTCTTGATTTGGATTGTTTTTTAAATTTTCTTCAAGTTTATCACTTTCCTCAAATAATTTCTCTCTTTGAATGGCGAGCTGGTGTTTGGAATTTTTTCTCCCCATTACATACCCTGCCCAATCCGAAATAGCACTTTTGTAACTAGGAGACATAAATAGTCCAACCTTTCCTGTATTTAAAAGTTTAGACCTTGGCATTAGTTTTGTTAAATGCTCTGGGGAAAAATGATATAAAGTAATGAAGTTTTTCTTTGCTTTATCTCTCCATGTCTTTCCTGATAAACGATAAATCTTCATATTATTAGCTGATATAGCATACCATTTCTAATTTACCGCTAGCCATAGTACAAACCATCATTAGTAATACATTATTGCTAAGAATATATCCATTATCGGTTTTAAAAGCTAAATCAAATTTCATAGGTCCTTGGGTAGTTTTCTCAGAACCACAATCCCCTTGTGTTGTAACAAAACCAGACCACAATGTTCCATCTTCTTGTATTGGAACAACATTATATTTCTTTAGGATATCAAATACTTCCGATAAAGGTATTTGACTAAAATAATTTCCTAATGCATGAATTTCTTTATTTATTCTGCTTTTAATGCTACCTATTGTCTTTTGTTTTCCAGATAGTTCAACAGCAAAATTATCTTCATCTGGATTTTGATTTTGGGTTCCTGGTGTTTTAAATGCTATTTTCTTTACATTTGTTTTAGCTTTTGCTGTTTCCGTTTTATCAATGTCTTTAAATAATATTTTCGCAGATGGTGTATTTACAGCAATTGCTACCCAATCACGAGTCCAGTCATATGCAATATCCTCTAATTTACCACCATCTATTTGTAAGGCATCTTTAAAATCCATTGCTAGTTCAGGGCTGCTAAGAGAACCATTCATAAAAAAGTATGGATCGTCCATTCCGTGCTTTTTCTTTTTTAGAACATATTTTTCTGAAAAAGAAATTGGTCTGCCATTATTGTCCTTGCGTCTAGCGGTTTTAATAAATCCAGCTTTAAATCCAATCTTTTCCCATTGATCTCTTGTTATTTTTATTTTCATTATGAACTCCTATTTAAGTGTTGAAATATATTTCAAAATACATAAAAGAATTTCCTTTTTAAAAATGTGGTACTTTTACCCAGACTCGAACTGGGAATAATAGTTTAGGAAACTATTGTGATGTCCTGTTTCACCATAAAAGTATATTCCCATATACTGGGGATTCATTGGCAGGATGTGAGGGACTCGAACCCCCGATGATATACGGTTTATGTTTTGGTTAAAATCCTTCTTTTATTTTGCCTTCTTTTATTTTGGCAGAGCCACTCAGACTTGAACTGAGACCCACTCTTTTGGAGAAAGTGATGCTACCATTACACCATGACTCTATCATAATAAAGACCGTTGCTGTCGCCACTGGGCCAACATCCTATAAATTACATCATGCTCCTATTTTTTGAATCCTAAAAAAATTGATTTATCTTATATCCATCAACATCCATCTCTATATTTTGTTGACCTGATTATTTTCATTTTAGAAGGCTAATAATATCTTTTATAAAGTCGCATCTAAGAATATTAACATGTCTGGAAACATATTTCCATTTTTTGCTTATAATATCATTAATAGATGTATGTGGGTTGTTCTCGATATAATCCTTAACTTTAAAGCAATAATCCATATATTGTCCGTCACCCCAACTCATTGTATTTCCTCACGTTTAAATTTTCTAGTACTTGTAACTTTGCTAGGAATATCATTCTTCATCCAATCTGCTATTGTCTCGGCACAAAATCTTGCGCTATCTTCTGGTGTTCCGCATTCATGACAAATATCCATTGCTGTTTTAACTATTGCCTCACGAAACGTATCTTCAATCGGATTAGGTTTATGCCCCTCATTTCTCCACAATAATGAATATATTTGATTTGCATAATCACTTAAATAGTCTTTAGTGGATTCTTCTTTCATTTATTTCCTTTCAAATATAGTACCGTTCTTGATATTGTATCATCGGCATTTATTCTTTCATCTTCTGTCATTTGTTCCCATAGAATATTTTGATTTTTTTCTGTTTCTATTTTTTCTTCGGGGTTTTCTACTGTTCCATTTTTAATATGTTCAAATAGTCTATCTGCCATTGACATATACTCAACATATGCAGTAGTGTTTTCTTGTTTTTCTATAAAACCAAGATATTCTGCTTCTTCTTCTGTTATCGGATTAACACAATTTGAACAAGGTGGATTAATGTGACAACTACATCCTCCTCTAAAACGAGATAATTTCATACATTGTTCTTCGGTTAGTTCTAAATCTTCTATTTTTGACGGTTTCAATGTTTAATATTCTAATCCTTTCTTGTTTAAAAATGGAAGCGGGTACAGGAGTCGAACCTGTGTCAAGAGCTTATGAGACTCTGCTGGAACCACCTCCAGTCTAACCCGCAATAAAATCATCTATATATAAACTTAATTTCTCTAGATCCACTTGGAGAAAGAATAATATCAACCACTTTTAATCCGTCTTCTCTTTCTCCCATCATTTTGCTAATTAAAAAGACCCAAGCTTCTTTTTCTCTTTCTTGATGTTCTTTAGATAGTGCATAGTATTCTTCAAGAACTCTTACTATATCTCCTGCCTTTACTTCAGTTCCCCATGGAGTTGTAATTGTTTCCGTATCTTCATCTATTTGTTTAGCAGTTTCAGTTATTTCCAAATCATCTTCTATATATTTTCTAACTGCTAAAACTTTTTCTTTTTTCTTATTTTTCATAATTTAAAATGGTAGCTAAGGAGAGATTCGAACTCTCGCATACCAGCTTATGAAGCTGGTGCCTTAAAACCACTTGGCGACTTAGCCATTTATTAATATTTCTTTTAGTTCTTTTACCTTCATGATATTATATTGTGCTTAATCTTATGTCTTTTTATGATATTCCCATCATGAACTAGTTTTACCCAAAGGGTCTTTTTATTTTCCGATAGTTTTGTACAATCGAATGTACCTTTTGCATTTTTTGTTGTTCCATTTGTCGTTATTTGCATAATTTTTCCTTTCTATCCATTATACCTTTTTGATATGATTTTTCAAGAAAAAAGTTGGCGTCCCAGGAGGGATTCGAACCCCCATTAATCCAGTTATACGCTACCGGATTCGTAGTCCGTGCTATTACAGGGACATTTTAAAATGGTGTTCCTACCGGGACTCAAACCCAGACTAAAAGATTAGAAGTCTTTTTTGCTATTCATTTACAACATAGGAACAGTATTGTGGCGGGAGTAAGGGGACTCGAACCCCTCTTAATTCGGTAGACAGCCGAATGCCTTCCCTGATAGTCAATACTCCCACATTTTTTAATTTTCAAAGATCTATACCCTAACAGGTATAAATATTACATATTCTAATAATACTATACCCTAATAGGTATAAAAACGAAAAACTCGCATGGTTTATTTACCATACGAGTTTCATATTTTTACCTATAACAGATTTACAAACAGACATCTGCGTAGGCCAGAAACCCGTATAGGGTGTCTCTTCTATCCCCGCGCATATCTCTCATATCTCTGTTTATTTTCACTGAATTTTTAATTCCTTTTTATTCTACTCAATCAATATTCTATATTATACATCATTATTCCTGCTTTTCAAGTATATTTAATTTTTTTCTATTTAAAATATATTCATTTTTATCTTCAAGAGATTTAGCCGCTTTCATTCTAATTTTTGAAGACTCTACAAGATCGCCTGAATTTTCAAGTAAAGTTATGCTTTTACTATAACATATATATTGGAATTTAAATGCATATATAATTGCATTATCGCATTCAATCAATTTGTGTGAAAAATATACATCTTTTAATCTATCGTTTTGCGTTTCCTTTGCTTTTATTATTTGATCTATTGCAGAATAATAATATTCAATTGATTTCTTGTAAAAATCACCTGATTTTTGGTATTCAATCGCTTTTTCAATAGAATTTGTGTAATTATTTTCTATATCGTAAATATATCTCAATATTATATTTGCCTCTATCGTCATATTGTCTCCTGCAATTATTCTATGTTCTATAGAAGTAACGAAATCATCATTTTCATTACCTAAAGAAAAAATAGACAAAAAACATACAACAATTGATACAATAAATTTTTTAATTATTAAGGTCATATTTAGATCTTTCCATTTCATTCTATATTATTCCATATTGTACCTCATTTCCCCTTTTTGTCAATATATTTTTTAATAGAATATTGTTCTCAAAAAAGAGATACTGATTTTACTTTTGGAGAAAATGCAATTTCTATCCAAACAGTAAACGCTTCTTGAATGGTATAATTTTTATCTTCAGCGTGAAACATTTCAATATCTCCATCTTCTCTTTGAATTTGATAAGTTGGTGATTTTACTTTAACGTCAACTGTAAAAGCTTCATACTCAAATTTAGTTATATTTACAGCACCAGATATTTCTCTTAGAAGAGGACTTCCTTTGTAAACCCCAACCATTTCATAAAAGAAAATCATTCTTTTATATAACTGATTTAGCTTTTCCTCATTGTGTTGCATTTTTATCATACATTTATTAGTCACTTCATCTAAAATATTTCTTATATCTGAAGCATCATTAATAGATTTAGAGTTTAATTTCTTCATATCTATTGTTCCATTTTTCTTAAAAACATCTTTTGCCTCTACTAAATCACTATCGTTTGGAAGGCTTCTATATAAATCATTAAGTTTTCTAGCTTCTGGCATTGGAGGATTGGATTCTCCATCAATAATTAAATCCACTTTAAATGTTTTTACTGAATTATCAATAAAATATTCAACATTAGTGATCAACCATTCTAATATTTCATTTGAAACCTTTTCGGTATCAATATTTTTAGCTTCATTAATAATATTTTCAAAATCTATTTTATTTTTAGTCTTCATTCGTGAACCACCTTGATTGTTGTAATTTTTCTCCGCAAAACGAACATACGATTCCATCTCTTGTTACTTCATTAAATGTAAAAAGAGGACCACTTGTTTTAGGACACATAATTGGAAGATTGGCTTTTGCAATATTTTCGCATAGTGTTTCATTATCGCATTCTATATCATAATCCCATATACATTTTGCATCTGGACTCCATAATTGAATTCTATATGCAATAGTTTTAATTTTATCATTGTTTGGATACACAATGCATGCATATTTTCTTCCTTGGTTTTTTTGATTTATAATCTGTTGTAAAACGTTTTTGTTTGCTGGTTTAACGATAAGAGATTTAGATAGTGAACTAATAATTAGTTCTATTTGCCCCATAGGCCATGGACCAGTTATTACAAATCCATTCTTATATTGATCGCATTCAGAATTATTGCAAATAAAATCACATCCAGCAGGCATAAAATATTCCTTTCTAAACTATACCTTCTATTATACAAAAAATAAAAATACATTGATTATTTAATTAGATGTTCTAGCAGACCTTGCTGCTATTCTTGCTTGTCTGGCGGCAATACGTTCTGCTCTTTTTTTGATTTTTTCCTGCCTTAATCTAATTCTTTGTGATCTTTCAACAGAAATTTTAACATTTTTTGGCACAGAAATAGGTTTAGCAGCCTTTGCTTCTATAATTCTATTTTTAAATTTTTTTCTGTCTTTACCACAACAAGGCATAAATACCTCCAATCTTTTCTATATTATTCTAAACAATAATAATTTTTTCCTATAGGATATGACTATAAAAACTATGAATATATAACTATGGGTATTTATATTATAGGAGAAGATGAGATTCCTGTTGATCCTCTTTCTTGGACACAAAAGGAAAAAGATCAATATAGATTTGGTGGATTTAAATATTCTTTCCGAGGACCAGAATATCCAAGCAAAATCGTCCCTCAAATAGGTGGATTATATCCTTTTCCAAAAGAAGATAGAACTATGCCAGATAATTAGGGATTCTTCCATTCAATTATTTTATCTATCCAACTATCAATAAATCTATCAGGCTTTTCAAATTGTAATGCCATTCTCTTTAATACATCATATGGAACAATTTCATCTTTTGGGCTATCTTTACTTCTTTTTTGGCAAATTTCTAAATTCTTTAAATCATCTTTATCTGCATAAACCCATACCATTATTGTTTTAACATTTAAATCCTTTACTATAGGATACCAAGCAGAACGTAATTGTTTTGTCATATGTGTAGCGTCAACAATAACATCTTTATCCTGCTTTAATAACAAGGAAACCATTGCTTCTGTTACAGCAAATACAAATTTATTAGCAGGTTGATAAAATTGATGCCCAAATATTTCTTTACGTATTGTGTCTGGAGAGACAACAATAGCATCTTTTTTATTTTTCTTAATCCAAGAGGATTTTCCGGATCTTGGTATGCCGCACATTAAAGTTAATGTTGTCATATTATAATTCCTTTTATTTGTATTTTCTTACCCTTTTACAGTTTTCATCCGTTTCAAGATGATAACTCCAGTCCATTGTCCATATTATTTTTCCACAATATTGACAAGAAGCTGCTGCAACAATTGGGCATGGTTTTTCTAGTCTAAATTCATTTTTGCCATCAGTAAATTCCATTCCATATTCATCAAAATATATTAAAGCTATAGGTGTATCTTTTTCTATAGGCCCACTCCATCCATCAGGATGTGTACCATTACCAATACAATCTTTTGTTGTTATATAAAATCCTTGAAACATAATTATTTTCCATGAATGAATTTATAAAAATCACTATAGGTTGCGAATTTTTGTTTAACTTCTGTCATTAAACTGTCTCTGTTTATATTAGATTTTGAGCTGGTATCTCTACATCTGGATACATCTTTTCTATTTTTACATCAATTTGATTCATATGGCCTTTCTTTATTATTTGAATAACAAATTAAACAATTTATTTACTGGTATTAATCACAGGAAAACCACACCACTTTTCAGGGATAATTCTATTCGGGAAAGTAGCATATAGGGCATAATCTCCATTAGGCAAACATGAACCAATTGTTACGATTCCACTGTTAACAGGCTTTTCGTGTCCCTTATAAATTGAATCCATATAATCTTGCAATGATTTACAAGCTCCAACTGGAGTGCTTATATCTCTTTGGACACTTTTAATTTTATTCATTAAATCAAAACATTCTTGCAATTCCATATTATTCCTTTCATTGATCTATCTTTGTGAGAGAAATTAGTTTTTTAATTTTCCAATTATATCATAATTTTTTAAATATCTTATTTAATCCAAAAGGCTCTACTTCACCAAAATTTAATTTTAAAGCATCCTGTAAAATAAAAACATATTTTTTATCATCTTTAGAAATATATTTATTAATTCTTCCTTGCGCTTTTTCTCTTTCCCCATCTCTCCACCTATAGAGAGTCCCATATCCGTAAAACCATTCGTTTCCAAACTTATCGTTATTCCCTAAATGGTAATATAACTTTGAATACTCAGATCTAGATGAATATAAGCAATCTAATAGAATATCGCAAATAGAATTTGGTATTTTTTCTAATTTTTTAAGCTCTTTAATAGTATTAATAGCATGAGTACTTGTGCGATCTCCATCTGGTATGGGATAGTCATAAATAATTGGTTTAATGAAAGATAATAAAATAACATCTAACCATGCATTTTCTTTTTCCCATCTATCTTCTAATTCTTCAATTTCTTTCATACATCACCGTTTTCCTTGTTCATTAATTTATAAAATTCTTCTTCAAAAACAATATTGTCTGGAATCATAGTTAAATTAAACATATCTGCCATTTCTTGTATCGTATAGCCATTAAGTGGCATTTTTCCGTCATCACGATAAGCTATTAAAAATTCAAGGTCGGGATGATTTTCTGCAAAAGTATATAAATCTTGTATATTTTTATGTATTTGTAATTTATCTAAACTTTGTTTATCCCCTGCCTTTCTTACAGTTGGCAAAGCATAAGATTTACCTTCTGTTCCCTCTTGAAATCCTAATCCAATCCCTTTAACATTCCATTTACCTTTCCATCCTTGAGGTTTAGATCCATAATCAAAATCTCTCCATTTGTTGCCACTAACCCCAAAGGATGCATAACCAGCAGAACCAGCACCATGAAATCCTTTGGTGTTCGAACCGAAAATAAAAACCTGATTGGGTTCCAGTTTTGTTATATAGCCGCTATATGTTTTCATATTTTTTAATCTCCTTTGGATGTAATTTTTCTGCCTTATTCTTAAATGCCTCTTTTGTAATTTCATAATGTTTACAATCAACAATAATCCCACTTTGAAGCATTTTGTGTCTCATAAATGTGCCGACAATTCTTCCTCCATATCTATTAACAAATTTGTCATAGATTTTTTCATTTCTAGTATTTGTATTTGTAAAGAAATTAATCTTTTCATAATTATACCTAAAAAACAAAAGGAATACAAATTCTTTTAAATCTTTGCTGAATGTTGGGCTCCATGTTTTTTTGAAATTAATTATTGACAAACTATCAACACTTCTAATAGTGCGATCTATATTTGCTTCTAAATACCCAACTATATTATATCCATTTTCTAAAGAAACAAATTGATGTTTATTCCAGTTACTATCCTGAATATCTTTATTAAAATCACAATAACAACCAGATAAATTATCAAAAAATGGATCGCTAGATATTTTTATTAATTGTTGACTAAGCATTTCTTTAAAACGTATTGCTTCTACTAACATAATTTACCCATACCTTTCTTTTAACCTAAGATATTCTTCTTTTTCTCGTTCCATCGCTAATTTAGATTTTATAAATAATCAGTTCGCATCTAATATTAAATCATGACATTCCATTTCGGTAGGAATATCAATTTTTTTAACTTTTTCTAATATAACATCTTCTGGAACCGAATATTCTCTTTGCCTATTTGCCTCTAAAATTGTTTTTAATGGTCTTTCTTTGTAATAAATAATTACTTTATATTTATATTGTCTAAATAGACTGATCCATCTTGTCCTAACATCTTTTACTATATTAGTTGCGTTAAAAACAAAATTTGTTTTGCTACGCATAAGAATCTTACATTGCTCTCTAGCCTCCTGTATTACTGAAGGTTCATCATCACCAAAGTCTAAATCCATATCAATTCTTGTTTGATCAAGACTAATAACCTTCCATTCTGGAAACTTATTCTTTATAGTCCAGTCTTTACCGGACGCTTGTAGCCCACACATAATAATTACTATACCATTTATAGGCTCATAATAGTCATACTCAGGATTACCCTTTCTCTCAAAAAAATATCTAAATTTTGATTTCTCTGAAACAAAAGGGTATTTTGAGAAATTGCATTTATTTTCATTGCAAAATAAAGTAAATAAATCAACTTTTTCTATTGATTTTGTTCTTAAATCTTCATCGCACGATCTACCATAAATATCAGATAGAGATAGTGCAGATAGCATATGATTATTGATAACCATGCTAGACGCAGCGGCACTATATAATGGGTCTTCTTTTTCTAATAAATATAATGGTAACATATGAAGGAGTACTAAATTGCAAATTTGTTCTCTATATTCAAAAGGAATATTCGTAAAGCCATCGCTATTCCAATGAATTATAGATTCTCTTGTCAATCTTGCTCCTTTAACAGAATGTCCTTTAGAAGATATAATGTCGTCTTCTGATTTAGTAGTAATATATTTACCAACATCATGCAATAGAGTTGCTAAAAATAATATTTTCTGATTTTCCTCTGTCATTTCTTTATAGGAATGTAAAGATAAAAGATATTTTAGGCACATTTTAGTATGTTCCCATACATTTCCTTCTTTATGAAACTTATTACTCTGATTACATAAAATCATATTATTAATCAATGGCTGTAAATAAATAGACTTCTCCATACCGTCAAAATTTATCGTTTTGCCATCTTTTGGGAAAAATTCAAATATTATATTAGAATTCATTGTTTCATTGAGAACATATTTGCCGATGGACTCAACATATTTGGTATAGATTGTCTTTGGAGCCAATGTTTTCCATAATCTAATATGGTTTGAACAAATATTGGTCTAACAAATTTATATCTACCCTTTACTATTCCATCCTCTTCCCATTTTATATATAAACCTTCCATTAATTGTTCTTTGTTTAGTTTTAAAAGAATAGATATTTCATCTTCGGACATCTTGTATTTTTTTAATAACTCTTCTAGAACAAATGGAGAGTTTTGAGAAACAAAATCAGATTTCCTAATACTTGATAAAATTTCTTCTTTGTCATTATATATGCCCTGTTTAATTACTCTAACAGAATATAATGGAATTGAAGATTTAGCTAGAATTTCTTGTCTTCGTTGAGTACTTAAAAAATATTTTTCTTCTTTATCCCAAATATCAAACTCCATGAAAAAGTGCGGAAGATTATCATAGAATACACTATGAAATGTTCCCATGTATTCTCCATACATAATATATCTATCTGTTAAAATATCAAATAGATAATCTTTCCACGTATTTGCCCATACTTTGAATTGATCAAATTCCGGCCAATCTCTACCTTTCCCTAAAAAATGCCCTCTGCATTGAAGAAACAATTCACAATCAGAATTGAAAGAAACCGCAGTTGAAGATCCATCGATCTTCTCCTCGATAACTAAATATTTATTTAAAATATCATTAAACAGTATTACCTCATCGTCATCATCTTTACTAATTCCAGAGCCTTCAAGATGAGGAGTCCTAGGATATTTAAGAAGTTTATATGTAATAGTATTCCCAAATTTATCATATTCAAATGATGGATCAAATGTATCCGGTAAAACTATTTCTTTTATCCCTGCAAATTTTCTTAATTCATCGCAAGTATATACTCCATTTTCGGCTTTCAAATGGCATGTTGGGCATAAAGATATACCATTGTTTTTATAATATCCGCCATTAGAAAAGCATTTTCTATCTATAATATGATGAACGGCTAAATCAAATTTATCCTTACAAATAACGCATTCATTATTATCTCTAGAAAGAACTTCTAAATTAAAACTATTTCTATCTAAAATATTATTCATGTAGATATTGTAATACATTAATCGCTGAAATGCAAGAATTTATTTAAAATTAGAAAACCACAGAATTCACTTTTTGCATTTTCTATCAGACACTTTGCTTGCACCCCATGCGTCAGGTTTGCATAAACATTTAAAGTTCTGGGCCATGATCATTCCCACAAGTTCATCTCTATATTTGCCAGACATCCATTTTATATTACTATTTACATCAACATGAATTACAATTGTTCCTTTGTCGGGAATTATAGAATCTGCATACCATGCTGTTTCTAAAGATCTCATTGTTTCAGCTATTAGTTTTTGCCTTAATGATGGGAATATAGAAACATTATGGGTATGAATAATAACACTTCCTCCTCTACCCCAATGATAGGCTATAAGTGCTGTTGTCATTGTACACTTGCCTTTTTTAGTCTGGCTATCAGTTCCAATATAGAATTCTGCTTCTGAATGATTTTTAATAAATTCATCAATATTTACTATTTTACTATTATCATATGATTTCCATACCCATTCTGAAAAAGCAGGATAACTCCATAAATCCTTTTGGACTTTTTGTGGACTCCGATCTATCTTTTTTTGTTTTATGGTTTTCATTTTTAACTTCAATTATATTGAATATTTAGATATTTTACCACCACAAAGACATAAACCACTTTGCAAACAGATTCATTCCTTCTTCAAATCTTTTCCAATTTTCTTCATTCTCTTTCTCTGTAAGTTTTAAATTAGGCCCTTCTTCATTTAACATTGCCCATTCAAACGAAAATATCATTTTATCTAATATAATATCCCATTCCTCATCTTTAATTCCAAATGGAAAAGCCATCTTAATTTCTTTGAATCTCTTTAGTCTTGGCAATATGAACTCGCAAACGCAACTATATAATGACCACGTTTCTGCATTAGAAAATCCATATTTTTTCAAATCTATTACATGACTCTTATATCTTTTATCACTTTTCTTTAAATAAAGGGGCTTTTTGAGAGTCCATGGGCTAATTGTAAATTTTTCTTTGCATTTTTTGTTTAATTTTTTCATTATTTATACTCCAAACATCTTTCTGCTATTTTAATTA
>Ga0307376_10004751_pt1 | contig 12375 bp, 23 predicted proteins | sample TR2MG_FD_202536 | JGI IMG/M metagenome (GOLD analysis project Ga0307376, IMG submission 202536) | Soil microbial communities from Risofladan, Vaasa, Finland - TR-2 | ecosystem: Environmental > Terrestrial > Soil > Coastal area > Acid sulfate soil | place: Finland: Risofladan, Vaasa | collected... | reverse complement strand
GGAGAGAGAGATACAAGTTTACTTTAGTATGTCTTCTTTTTTTATTATATTTATCTCTTTTATTTTTTCTTTTAAAAACTAATTGAATCAACTATTCTCGTTCCAATTAGTTAGAATTTACTGATTTCATAAGCGCAAGAAGTATAAATATATTATTGCTGTATCAAATATATACTATAACATATATATTATATTACAACATCATTTATATAATTCTCTCTCTTTCCTTTAAAAATGATACAAGGAACAGCTCAAAAAATATTGTTTAATATCTTAGTCACAGAAGGAAAACTTACTATTAACGATTTTAGAAGATATTACTCAACTAATTTTAAAGCAAAAGAACAGATACAGCATTTTATAACGATGGGGTTTTTAATACCGACTTCTCAACTTGGGCATTTTAAATGGACGGGCAAAACACTAGAACAGTTTAAAAGTGGTGAATAATGACAGAAGAAAACCACAAATTAAACTCTGATAATTATATAACTTGGAGTAGATGTCCTATATGTAAGGGGCAAATGCCATATAAAAATAAATATTGTTCTGTAAATTGTTATAATATAGCAAATAAATAAAAATGGCAACGATAAAATACAAAATTAGAAAAAAATGTAACAAATGCGGGGCTTTGTTTTATTCGCATACACCACAGCAATTTTATTGCTTAAAACATAAAGTAAGGTCTAGAGAATGGAAAAAAAAGATTTTATAGATTCGGGTATAATTGTAAGAAGAAAAATGATTCACAGGGAATTAAAACAGCGTTGTTTAAATTGTGGTGTTGATATATCGACGCTGATAAACGAACGAGTTATACTTTATCATTTCTGTTCTGATTGTAGAAAAATATTTTTTAAAGATAGTAAAGGGGAATATAATTAAAATGCAATTAATGAATAAACTTTTTATTATATTTGGATTATGGATTTATTTTACTTTCGCTTTTTCACTTATGTATTATTTTGTAAAAAAAGAATTAACTGAAAACTATTTAATAATATCAGTTGTGCTTTCAATAATGATTATATGTTTCATTACGGGGTTTTGGTTATGAAAATAAAAAATTATCACATATTTGTGACTTCGGGTGTATTATTTACAATAGGTATTTTTTCTTTTATGGGGTTGTGGGGAGATAGATAAGATGAAAGCAAAAATACTAATTAGAAGGAAAATAAAAGCAAGAGATTCACAAGAAGCAATAAATATTATTAAAATAAAATACCCTCGTGCTAAACTTATAACGTATTTTTTTGATTTTGATTTTAGGCATACATCAAAAAGAGATTATGATAATAGGACAATGACGGTCGCTTTCGTTGACGATACAAATAAGATATTTTTTTAATGGTTGAAAAATGAAATATCAAAATTTTAAAAACGAAATTGAATTACCACAAGACATAAAAGATAAATTAAACACAGCGACGAAGATTAATAAAAAATGCGGGAAATGCGGGGATTTACTTTATAGGAAAAAGGGCGAGAAAAAAGAAATATGTTTAACTTGTTTAAGAAATGAAAAAATAACACTTTTGAAGGATTGGCAATAATGAAACACGACGAAATGATATTAAAATTTCTTTTAGTAGTATTAATTATGCTTCTATCAATGTTTTTAATTAGTGTTTTTCATATACAAGATATAGGTAATTATAAATATTTTGGTTTGATTGGATACGGACTTATTGGTTTCTTTTTTAATAATGAAATAATAAAATTTCGAGGTATTTAAAATTTGACATACACAAAAGAAGAAAGGCAACTTTCAAGAAAGATTAAAAGATTAAAAGACAAATGCAACGAATACCATAAACAATATTTACTCTGTGATATGAAAATAATTTACTTAAAAGCGATGTTATATAATTCAGTTTCACAGCGTCGAGGAAAATTAAAATAAGATGGGATATATAGTTAAAAAAGTATTATCAATTATTATTTTTATATCTTTATTATGTCTTTTTAGTTATATGTTTTTTATTAAATAGTAAGTGGTTGATATTTTGGGATATATAATAAAAATTGCCGAGGAAAAAAATAAAATGATAAAAACACCGCAGAAATGTAAAATATGCAATAAAATATTATATCTCGAAACTTTAGTATATTGGCGCGGTAACTATTATTGTAAAAATCATTACGCTATCAGGAGAAAATAATAAAATGGATATTGAATATTTGTTTAATATTTTATTAATATTCTTTGTAGTTTTTAATTTAACCGATTACATAATTACTATTTCTTTTATTGATGGTATAAATATTATTGAATTAAACCCATTATATACAAATTTAGTTCACGGGGGGCATTTCATTTTATTTTTTATTGTAAAGTTTTTACTAGTGACAATTTTAATGTTTTTAATGTCATTTTATTTTTATAAATCCTTAAATATGGATTCTAATTATTGGTATATAATATTTTTCGGGGTATTGTTTCTTACCGATTTGCTACTTTTGGGGGTTTCAATACGGGGGCTTTTTATTGGTTATAGCGTCTTTTTATAGAAACCTTTAAATATTAGCTATCCTATAATTACGAGGGGGGCGATTATGACAGATAAAGACATTAATATTAAACCAAAGAACCAATTTATTAGAAGTGTCCCACAATGCAAAAGAACGCCGTTAATCTCGGCGTTACTTTTTATTATTCTCGCGCTTTTTTTACTCCCTTCCTTAAATGTTTCTGCGGGGAATTATGAAGATAATTTCACAAGAAGCGAAAGCCCCTTAAGTTATCCGTGGGCGGTTGTTAATGCAGGTTCTACAACAGCGAACGCATACGCTGACGGGACAACGGCAAGAATACAATATATAACAAGCACTAAAGGGTGTTTTTATTATAATGTTTCTATAACTCCTGATTTATTCCCCCTCAAGATAAGATATGACGCTTATGATTCTGCCCCCAATATTGCGGGTTTAGTCGTTCATTATGGTTTGAATCCCATACTCCCTGATTCAAACGAGGGGTTAATAAGGACGGGTTCTTCACAAGCTGATAATCAACCATCTTATTTTGCGTATTTTTCTCCAAATGCTTTAATTTCTTATTTGGGTTATGGTAATATTCATACAGGGACAATAGGAACGGGCGTTCCTGCGTGGTCGTCTTTTAAATGGCATATTGGTTCTGATTATGTAGCTATTAAAAGATGGAATACAAGTTTATCAGAACCTGAAAATTGGACTATATATAATGATACTTTTGACGCTTCAATACAAGAGTATAATTCCTCTTATATATTTTTTTGTGGCTCGGGGGGTAGTCAACCGCAACAGATATATTTCGATAATATAAATATAAGTTGGTCGGAAGGAACGACAAAATACGCGAACGACACCGACGGCGGTTTAAATTTAACTGTCGCAGGAGTAACCTATAACGGCACGAGTTCAGCAGGTATAAAAGTAAATGATACAGTAGAAATAGATTTATGTCTAACTGATAAATACTTATTTGAGTATTATATAGATGGCACTAATATAGAAAGGGAAATATACGAATGCACGGAAGAAGGTTTTGAAGGTTGTTATAATGGGACTTGTGGCGCAACGACAACCACAACCACAACCACGACAACAACGACACTAGGGACAACTTCCGAGTGTCGAGATAGTGACGGCGACAACCCGCAAAGTATCGGACAAATGAATACAGATATAGGTTTATTTTATGACGATTGTTTAAGCTCGGAAATAGTAAGGGAATATTATTGCGTTGGTAGTGTCGGAGTATATGAAGATTATAATTGTTCTTCTCTAGGGTTTGATTATTGTGAAAACGGGAAATGTCGCGACGACATTTATTTAAATACAAGTAATTTTATAGTTGATATTACAAACCCGAACGACGCAATAGACGAGAACGCGCAAGGGCTTTTACCTGATTTATATTTTGGTGTTTTGGAATTTTTCCGAAACTCAATAAAACCAATATTTTTTATATTTATTGTCGTAATGATTGCAATGCTATTTTTTATGGTGGGCTCAAAATTTAAAGATAAATGATAAATGAAAATCAAAAAAATATTAATAATTGTATTTTTGCTTTGTTTAAGTAGTTTTGTTTATGCTGGTTCTATTGTATGGGACGATGAATTTAATTTTAATACGGGCGTTTATACTGATACTTTATACCACGACGACGGCGTAACTTTAAATAATACTTTTAGTGGTGTTTATTGTTCTGATATTGAATATTTGGGTTTTGATAATTATACAACTTGGGATAATGTAAGTTTTATTATAAATGATAGTGATTTACTTCTAGAAGTTGTCGGCGAAGCATTACCAAATTTACAGGGAATAGACGAAACGGCAAATATGACAGATAATATTTTATTATATCACTTTGACGAATCAACGGGCGCGGTGATTGATAGGTCATCAAAAAACCACCACGGGACGAGGGAAAACGGCGTTTTAGTAGAACAAGAGGGGATTTTTAGTTATGCTTACGGGTTCGACGACGACGATGATTATATAGACGTGCCAAATTTGCCCGAAATAAAACAAGCGTTCACTATCAATTTATGGGCGAAAGCTGAAACTAATAATATGTTAATAAATCCGATGTTGTTTGATTTTTGGGACGATACGAACGACGGGACATTTTTACAATTTTATACTTATAAAATACGTTTTAAACGTAATACTCCGGCGCTAGTTTCAAATACTTTATTATATGAGAATACTTGGTATATGGTAAGCGCAACCACCGACGGAAACAACGCATATATTTATATTAACGGTCAATTAGACGGCTCGACATCTTCCCCTCAAAATATCGCGGTTACTTCCCACGCTAGAATAGGACAAAACAGATTAAACGAGCTAAACCAATTTAACGGGCTTATGGACGAAGTCGCCGTTTGGAACAGAACATTAAGCCAAAACGAATTAGAATTAATTTATAATAGAACAGCGATAACGCATAATATTTCAATAAATCGGTCTATAAATCTATCTGTCCGAAGCTGTAAAACTCCGACGTGCACGGGGGAAAACTTTACTAGTATACCAAACACAACGCCACAGGATTTAAATATAAACAATGGTTCTTATTTCCAATTTTGCGCGGATTTCAACACCACAAACGTTTATTATTCTCCTGTCTTAAATGAATTTGTTGTTTATTTCTCGCCGTTTAATGTAACTATAAACCCGCTTTTATGCAACTTTCCGACAGATATCACTTTAATGTTTATGGATTATCCTTATATAGAAAAAGACGTTTCTACTGTTTTGGGTTGGCGTATAACTAAAAAAAATAATCCCGATATGGTCGTAACCGATATAAGCACAGCTAGAATAAACATCGACGGGACATTTTATAATTTAACTTATAACCCCGATACATACAACCACGAAGTAACATTATTATTTAATGATTCGGGCGACTATAAAACGGAATACCCTTATAGATTATATTTAAGCGAAGATTTAAGCGACTTATGCTCTTTTGCGTGGTTTAATGGGAATTTCAGGGTAAGGGATTTCGGGAATTTGACAATAAATATTTACGAGAACGCGAATAAATCCAATACTTTTAACGAAGATTTTTCAAATATTATTATAGAAGTTGTTAATAGCGAGAAATTAGAAAGCGACATATTTAAAAGTTTAATCGTTCCTTTTGACATTGTTAATAATTGGTTTGATTATTTGGCGTTAAAAACTTTTGGTATAACTTTAAACATTGGCGACGAGGACGAATATATTTTAAATGATGAAAAGGTTTTCCACTCTGAATTAAACGACGGTCAAGCGGTTTTATACGTTCCACTAGAAGAACAATTAATAATTAAAATTTTAGGGGTAAAGACAAGCGAAGATTTAATTTATACAAACGACGGCTATTCTTATATGTTTTATCCACCTCAAAATATAAGATACGATACCGATTTAACGACATTAACTTTAAATAGTAGCACGATAATAGATATAAGTATAAACCAAAAGGACGTAAACCCAAATTGGTATTATTTTAAAATAATTTTAATTGTTGCGGGTGTATTGGTAATTGTTGGTTTACCTTACCTAGTATATTTAACAACCCAAGATTACGCCCAAGCAATGAAATTTTTTACAGCTTTAATGGTGGGAATACCGCCAATAATTACCGTTATTATTATAGTCGGGGGGTTTTTAAAATGAAAAAAATACTATTCGTAATTATGTTTTTACTTTGCTTATCTCTAGTTAATGCGGTAAGTTATACGCAAAGCGGAACGGGATTTGTAAAAGGAAATTTCCAATCTTGCCAAGTTGATAACATCGATTGTAATATTACACGGGAATTTTATACCGTCGATTATCGCGACGATTCAAGTATATTTAAATCACTTGTAGAAGGTGGTTCTTTATTTAGTCTAATTACAGAACCAATTTTAGATAATTATCGATTCTATTTTGAATATACCGTTTATAATGCAACCGAATATTACGGCGACGACAGAGTAAACAGTATAAATATAAGTTGTCATATTGATTGTAATAATTTTAATTGCACAAACACCGATACGCTAGAAGCGGATTTTTTACCAAACGAGGAAGCCGATACTACTTTTTGGGAAGTCACATTAAGGGACGGGGATTTTTTAAGCTGTTATATTGACGTCTATTATAAAAATAATAGCATTATGGTATTAGCCCACCCATATAATACGAGAATTTGGCAACCCACTTATTTGACAACTACCAACGAAGTAGACAGAACGCAAATAATAAATTTAGAAGCTGAAAACGAAGATTTACGAAGTAGAATAACGGGGCAATATTCGACGGCTTCCGATTACGTTCTAGAAGTAATACAAGCGGTAGTAAAAATAAATTTTAGATTATGGGTTTATTTTTATTGGGCGGTTTTAATCGGTGTTGTTGTTGGTGTATTTTCAGCGTTCATATATCTAATTTATTGGATTTATAGACATATCAAAAAATTATAAGGGGCTAAAAAATGGCATTTGGCGAAAAGGTAAAAAGGAAAAATAAGACAATGATGGGGGAAAAAGAATTTAGAAACTATTTGACCTCGAAATCGAATAAAGGATTAAAAGAAACTCTCGAAAATAGCTATTATTATAGCAAGTCAGATATTAAAGCGATTGAAGAAGAAATAAAAAGAAGAAAATCTACGGGCTTAATGCGTTCAACAGCAGGGGAGAAATTGGGGGTATAAAAATGGTATTCGGCGAAAAGGTAAAAAGGAAAAGGAAAACGGCAAGATTTAGCGAAGATTCAAAAAGTAGCGGTAAACCTTCTAAAGAGAAGATAAATAATTGGTTTGAAAAATCATTCGGACATAAATCTAGAGATGATTATTATATTCAAGAATGGTATAACAGATTTGACACTCCTAGAAAAGTATGGTCATCTAGTGATTATGCCAGAAGGGAAACTTTAAAAGAAACTTTCCCAAATAAATTTAAAGGTTTGTCAAAAGACGCAAATTTGAATAATAAAGAGTATATTGGCGGAAAATTTGATAAATGGTAAAACAAAATCTAGAACAAAAAGGGGAACGCGTGAGTTTAATCGGCGCGGGGTTTTTCCTTATTATATTTTTCATACTCGCATATATACCGCCTATTCCTCTAGGGTTCGGGGTATATTTTTATATTGTCGAGCAAACTGTTCAATACTTATTAAGGTCTTTCCTCTTTATTGTAATATTCGTAATGATTCAAGCGGGGCTTTTCTTCTTGTATTACAAGCTCGGGAAATTCGCCGTTGATTATGCGCCGAAATTAAGAAAGATTCCGACCAAAATCGAGAAATTAGCGTCTAAAATAGTAAAATGAAGAAACAAAAACCAAAAAAAAGGAAATAACAATCTTGCAAGTAATATTTATAAGTCTTTCTGTCTATATGTGTATTTATGGCGTGTCCAGAAAATAGCACATTGGAAATATGCGACTTGTTATCCGAAACGGGAACAGGAATCGGCGAATTTGCCGAAGGGGCAAGACAACCCCTCGGGAAGTTTATTCTTTTCTTGGCTCTAATCGGCGCGATTGTCGGGCTAGTTGTAGCTGTGATTTTCGTAATTAAGAAGTCGCTTACTCCTAAGTGAGAAGCGGGTTTAGTAGCTATATGCTACTTTTAAATGGAAACATTTAAATAGTTTTCTTTCTTTCTTTTTTTCCATTATGGCAAACATTATAGAAGTTACCGCGCAAAATCCCGAAGCCGTTAAACTCTCTATATTTGACCATATAATAAACTTTTTTGTATCTTATTGGTGGGTTGGTTTAATAATAATCGTTCTTCTTGCGTTGATTCTGTGGGGCTTATGGACTATTGTAAAGAAACTCAAACAAACCAAATACCCAATATATCAATTATATTGCGAAAGGCGAAGCATTGCCAAACAACACCGCGATAACCACCGCTTTAAATCGTGGTTCAAACCGCACAAAAACCATAAAATAACGTGTCAATACCTCGAAAACGGCATATTAAAACAGAAGGTAATCGGCTATTATTACGGCGATTATTACAGCAACGAAGGAAACCATAATATAGCTTTTTTTCAAAGAGGTTTAAAACAATGGCTTATATTTCCCGTGATTAAAGTCTTGCTTCTGAATAAAAAACCTTCTGTTTCTTTTGAGATTGAGAAAATAGACAAAAAAACTAAAATAAAAACCGTTGAGATAATAACTCAAAATCTACCGACAAATATTGACTATTTCACAGAGGAAGAAATTATTTTAATGGGTTGTAAATCAATAGACAAAATCGACGAAGAAAGTTTATTTTATGTCCCAATTCTAGCGAGTAATAAAGCGGACGGTTCACAAATAGATTTAAGCTCATACGCTTATCAACAATTAACAGAGGTTATAAAGGGAGAGCAACTTATAAGTAGTTTAAATTATTTTGTTCAAGCTAATAAACGGGCGCTCGAAATAAATCCAATGATTAGAACGACGGACAAACTCGGGGATTCTAGCAACAGGATAGAAGAACAAGACAAATAAAGTATAATGATAAATTTTAAAATACTTGTTGAAGGGCAACGGTATTATATCCAAGAAATATTTACGGGGAGTAATAAAAAAGAGTTACCCGCTAGATATATAAAGAAATTTATTTATATATTTGGGGAAGGTATAAACCGTTTACCTAGACTATCAAAGCTATTTAAACATTTAGTCGATAGTGACGAGCCGATAGTAATAAGCGAATACGATTTATTACAAATGATAAGAACGCTTTACACTTGCCGTTATAATATCGAGGCGGGAAAGTGGCTTATAGATTATTATCAAGAGGGTTATAAATATGCCTTTTACGAATTACAAAAGATTTTACCAAGTTAATAATATAATTTGCGTATCTTTATTATTTGTAATAATATTAAAATTTATAATTGGGTTCGCTTTTCCTTTATGGTTGGCTTATGCAATCTTGCCACCGTTTTTTATATCCTCAATATATTTTAATAAATGGGCGTGGTATTTTGCCAAGCAAAAGAAATACGAATATTTGATACTACAAAAAGAACACAAAGAGAAAAATAATTTATAGGTGGTAAAATGCTTTATATGTCTTATATGATTCAATACTATTATAATGTTTTAACAAGTAATAGGTTTAATTCTCCAAATTTCACGGATTTATTTAGGATAACCGAAAGTATATTATACAAAGACGAGAAAAAACATAAAAAACAGATAGAACGGATTAAAGAATTAGACGGGAATATAAATCAAATAGGAGTTAGCGTCGCTGAAATGGAATTAATATTTTTTAAAAATGTTGGTAGCGGGATAAATAAACAAATTACAATAAATGGGGAAACCTATACATTGGGATATCTGTTTAAAGTTATGAATGAAATCATAAGGGAATTAACTTTTATGGTTTCCGAAGTCGCTTATAATTACGATGTTGATATACCTTTAAATCGTGGTTCTAATAAAATAGAATGGTAAAAATAGACACTAAAAACGCAATCTTTGAAACCGACGTATTACTAGAAGAAAGTATATTTTCTCAAATGCGGGACAACCCAAGATTTTTAAAAATGTTTTATACTGATATGACACAGAAATTTTATAAATATATCGACGACAAAATAAAATTACGCGAACCCGTAAGTCTTGGGATAAAAGGATATACCCGTTCGGGAAAATCAACAATCGCAATTACAATAGCTTGTAGAATAGCGGAAGCAAACGGAAAACAATTTTCTATAAATAATATTTGCGAAAATGAATTTGATTTTTTAAAGAAAGTAAAAACCGCAAAAGAAAACGATGTTTTTGTAATAGACGAAGCAAAAGAAAGCGTTTTCGGTATTGGTTCGATGGCAAAACGTATGAAGATAGATGACATACAAAATATTATAGCAAAATTAAATATTTCTACTATATGGTTGACGCCAAGAAAATTTAACGATACAAACAGCGACTACGGTTTACGAACACTTGGACGCGCCCGTAATGTTTCGCCCCGTCTAGTTAAATTATTATTATATAATCTATCAGAAGGAACGCGACACATTTTAATACCGTTCGGATATGTTATAATCCCCGTATTTATGGACGTTTTCGAGTATGGTAAACAATTAGATAAGGAATATCAGGCGTTAAAAGACGATTGGATAAGACGAGAAAAAGAAAGCGAAACTAATTTTATGTTTAATATTCAAAAAGAAAAAGCGCAAGATTTATTAAGTAATCCCACTTTTAACAAATTAACGAAATTTAAGGATAGGGTAATATTCGCAAAAACTTTATTACCTTCTGAATTTACAAAACAAGAAATCGACGAAATCGTAAGAATGACGGATTTAATACAACAGGGATATATATAAATCATACTCTCGAGGGACAGAGATAAATAAAACGGTAGAGATACTAAAATATTAAAACCGTTTTATATTTCTCTGTTTATTTTCTTAAACTTGCAAAACGCCCCAACCTATCCCTATACCTTATTACTTTATTGCCCTTTATAGTTACTGTATCTTTTCTTACTAGGGTTGGTTTCCCTTTGATTAATCCAGCAATATTTAAACCTCTTACCATACGGGGGGTTAAACCCGCTTCTATCTCGGCTTTAAATTCTATCGCGATAGCTTCCTTTTCTATTGCGCGGTCGCGTATTCTTTCGCGTTCTTCAGGTGTAAGAGAAACACCTTCTCCCATTTCCAAAGCTGATATTTCAGAATCAAAATTTGTTAATATAGTTTGTTGGTAACGGTCGGTGTTTCTCATACGGTTAAACATCGCCGAAGAATACTTACCTTTTAACGTGCTTTTAAGCTGTTTTTGTAAATCCTCGTCGTTTAACATTTCGTCGGGATTCCAATCGGCGTATTCTACCAAATCCTCGAATAATTCATTATAGTAAGCGTCACTTTTTGGCATTTTCCCACCCCACTAGATTTTATACTTACAGATATATATATTTTTCTGTAATTTATCTTCATTATCACGGTTAATATGGATTTTATACCGCTTTTCAAAAAAGTTAATAAGAGAGGAAGATTTTTTATACTTGTAAAATGCTGAAAATTTCGCCCCGATATAAACGGGTTTTGTATCCTTTTCACTTATCCTTAAATTCCATTGTTTAGAGCCAAATTTAAGCGGAACGCTGATAAAATTATAATCGGCGGAAGAATTATTTAAAACCTCAACATATTTATTCATAGGTAACTTATCAAAGCAAACGGCGTGTATCCCACGCTTTGAGCTTCTGAATAAATAAAAAGTAGATAAATTAAAATCTTCTTGTAAACGGCGAAGTTCAGGGATAACCCACTCTATATTTAAGCCGTCATAATCAATAAATACAGTATAAAACCCGTCATTTGTTCTATTACTGATACCAACGACGGATTTATTTCTTATACGTTGAAACAGAAAAGAAAAACCAAGCCGAAAATATCGGCTCGTGATTAAATATTTCATTTTATTTTTAACGCTGTTGCAATTTCTTTTAAAGCTGTCGCGATAGTTCCGAGATTCCAATTTATTTTTTCTATAATCTCGGATTGTGTTACGATTGCATTATTGACGCAAGACATACAAACCTTACCTTTGCTTATTTCATCGTCGCATTTTCTACATTTCATTTAAACCACCTTCTAGATATTCTTTCCCCTTTGTTACGTTTTTAACACGTTCCCTTATTTCAGCGTCTATAAAACCAACACCCATAAGTCCATTATGCCCGTAAAACTCAAAATAAATACTATCGTCCACTTTCTTTTTAATAATAAAATCGATATTGTTCTTTTTTATCTTCCCCTCTGTAATTAACATACAATCGAAAGTATTATCATCATACCAAACAACAAGTATTTTATCTTTTTGTAAGATTTTCCCTATTTTATCCTTTGTG
>Ga0307376_10004750_pt1 | contig 12375 bp, 11 predicted proteins | sample TR2MG_FD_202536 | JGI IMG/M metagenome (GOLD analysis project Ga0307376, IMG submission 202536) | Soil microbial communities from Risofladan, Vaasa, Finland - TR-2 | ecosystem: Environmental > Terrestrial > Soil > Coastal area > Acid sulfate soil | place: Finland: Risofladan, Vaasa | collected... | reverse complement strand
CAGAAACAGCAACCGCGACGAGATGAACGTAAACGCGATTTACGCCCTAGTTGAGCTTATCTCTCCATCTATTTACTCCGGCTATCCTAAGATTATTGCCCATCCGAAGCGATTAGAGTTTGAGCCTAGCGCGAAAAGTATCCAAGAAGTGACGAACTACTGGTTAAACGAGCTTGGAGCTGGTGAAGAGTACAGCCGGTGTCTATTTGACTCCTTCTTTGGCTATGCAGCCATTGAAACTGGTTGGCACTACGAAACCAAGATATTCGAGACAGACCAAGGCGAGCAGATAGTTGATGATGGCTCTGAGCAGATAGAAATGGAGTCCGTTCAAGAAGAGAGGACCATAAAAGACCAACCGTTTATGAAATGGCGCAATCCCTTCGACGTTTTGCTAGACGCAGATGTTCCAAGGCGCAAAGACGGTAGATTCCAGATTATTCGGGATATTGTGACCTATCCGTACTTTCTTGAGATGCCTAACATTGATTTAAAGGTTAAGCAGATGATTCGCCCATCCCACAGGCCAGAGGACGACTCTAAAAAAGACCAAGAAGACACTACCAACAGCGATCTTCAGTCAGACAGCGAGTGGGTAGAACTTTATTGGGTATGGTGCCGAGAATCCGAGAAACGCTACCTTTGGACTCCGCAGTTAAAGGAAAAGTATCTATCTCAGGACGATTGGCCTTACTACATTGAGTACAAGGACGACCCGTTTCCAGTAACCATCTTAGATGGCAAGATTGATTGCCGTAGTCCCTATACCTTCTCTGAGATTCGTCCTCTTTGGGACCATATTATAGAGAGAAACCGCTTAAGGTCTGCTTTTGGCGTTCACATGAAGCGAAGCATCCCTAAGTACCTCTATAATAAGCAAGCCGGAACCCGCGCTCAAATAAGCAAGTTCTTTAACTCTCGTAGCGACGAAGCCACCGAGCTTAATAATCCATCAGGACTAATTATTGCTCCAGTAGCTCCAATGCCCGCAGAGCTTTACCAGTGGGATGCAATCATAGCAGACGACTTTCAGAACGTATCTTCACTTTCCGAGTATAAGAACAGCTCTATTGCCGATACAGCCACAGAAGCCTCTATCATGGAGGGAAGATCCTCTATTCGTAAGAACAAGCGTAAGCGCGAGTTTGAGCAGTTCATTGTTTCCTCTAGCGCCAAGCTAGGGATGCTTTGCCAGCAGTTCATGGACGTTCAGCAAGCCATTAAGATCGAAGGTCAAGAAGGCTCTCAATGGGTGAATCTGTCTAAGGAAGACATTCAAGGCGAGTATAACTTCGATATAGAGCCAGGAATCATGGAGCCTAAGAACGAGGCGCTTCATAAGCAGCAGGTTCTTAAATACTCTGAGATTATGGCGGCTAATCCTCACACCAACCAGCGCACCCTTGCCACCGAGATTACCAAGGCGTTTGGCCTATCTAACGACAAGATGCTTCTTCCCGAAGAACAGGTTCAACAGAATCAGCAAGCAGCAGCAGACGCAGAGGTTAAGAAGGAAGCTGAGAAGAATAAGACCAAGGTTAAGGATATAGGAATTGAGCAAATTCCAAGCGGAGACGCTCAGACAAAGATTGTGCTTAAGGTTATGGAAGACATGGGCATTCAGGACCAGCCATCGGCTCCAGGTCAGCCAGCACTAGAAGGACAGGCTGGGCAAGAGTACCCAGAGATGGATGGTTTGGGTAACATGCCCATTGAACCAGTTGGTGGCAATATGGGATTAGAACCCGTAAGTGGCCAACAGATCATTCAGCCAGCAAGCGAAAGCCCGCCGAGTTTCTAATGAGAAGATCATACGCCGACATTGAGTGTTTTAACGAAACATGCCCAAGCCATGTATTGTCTGAGGACAATTATAAAGAGCTAATAAGCGGAGAAATCAGCATTAAGGGCCCAGTAGAGGGGGACGGCTGGTATAGGATGCGAAGAGAGGGCGATAAAAGGTTCCGATCTAAGCACGTTAGAGTTGACGACCATGTAACTGCGCCTAAATGGACTTGCTGCGCTTGCGGTAAGTCTGGGGTAGATTATGCTCCAAAAGCTCATTACGATGGGCCAAGCTACCCACACTATAACGTATCTGCCGGAGTGACCTTCACGGATAAGTACCACGAGAAGCAATACATCAAGGATAATGGGTGCGTTGTTAAGGACTATCAGGGCAAAAACAGGGCCAGACCATCGCGTAGCAGATAAAACTTGCTCTTTCCACCACAAATTATAAAGTTTTCTTGAGATTGTTAAGAATCTCAAACAAACTGTAATAAGGAGTGAACGATGGAATATCAAGAGGACGCAATGGAAGCGACCGAAGATCTTGGCCAAGAGGAGAGCGTAGACGCCTCCAACAGCGAAGATGAAGGTCTGGAAACAGGGGAAACCCCAAGATCCGCCAACGCCGACGAAGGTGAGGGCCAAGCCGCCATTCAAGAGCAAAAGATGGATTGGGAGAAATCCTATAAACATCTTGAGCGAAAGTATGGACAGGACAGCCAACGCTTAAAGAAGTACGAAAGCGAATACCAGTCATACCAGGAAAAAGTTAGTGCGTATGACAAATTGGAGCAAATGCTCGCCCAGAATCCTCGCGCCGTGGAAGCCCTACGAAATGCTATGCAGAACCAAGGGGTAGATCCAGAGGTTGCGGAGAGTCCGGTTTATCAGCAGTTGAGACAACAGATGCAAGAGCTTCAAGAGATGAAGCCCTTAATCCAAGAGTACCAACAGGACAAGATAAAACAATCCGCCGAACAGACGCTAAACACAGCCGAATCTGACGCTAAAGAACTCTATAAGAGTGTTTTTGGCAAAGATATGTCTGAGTCCGAGTATGTTCAGGCGCTTCAGTGGATGATGGATAACAAAATCTATAGCGGCAAAACTGCTGTTAGAGACTTGTTTTTCGAACAAGCCACTAAGTTCAAGGCCCAGGGTGCTTTACAGGCAAACATGGCTAAGAAGAGTATGGGCGTAACAAGAACCCAAGGTATGAACTCTAATTCGGCTGCGAAGCCAAATAAAGAGGTCATGTCTGCCAGGGAAGCATGGATAGCTTCAATGGAAGAAGAAGGAAGAGATACCTCGTCATTTCAATAAACATTAACCGTTCTAAGGAAAGGAACATCTTATGGCCGGACCAGGTACATATGATTCATTGATAGCGTCTACGACTAAAAAGTTTAAAAAGGGCTTCGTAGATCAAATTATTCGGGACAACTTTATTTTCTGCGCTTTAGCAGGAAAAGACCTTGCTCCCACAATCTACGGCTCAGAAGCGCGTGAAGGAAAGGCGGAATTTAGCAACGGACTCAAGTTTGAGAACGGCGGCGAAAAAATCTTCTTCCCACTCATGTATGCTAAAAATGCGACCGTTGCAGGATACTCTGGATATGACGTGCTTGACACGACTCATGCCGAGCGATTCACAGCAGCGGAGTATAATTGGCGTTCTGTAGCTGGCTCGATCAATCTCGACTACGAGACAATCGACAAAAACCATGGCGACGACGTAAAGCTCTTTGACTATGTAGAGGCGCAGTTGAACAACTTGAAGGCTTCCCTTCAGGACCAGTTCTCTACGTACTTTCTTAGCCCAAAGGCCGCTGGAACGAAGTTGCCTCTTGGCTTGATGGACCTCATTCCAGACACTAATACTGCCGACCCTACAAGCGGTGCTGTTGGTGGCGTTACAGTTAACTCTGGCGCGAACACTTGGTGGAGAAACCAAACGCTTGACCACGCAAGTGCAGCGTTCGGAACAGACCAAACTGGAACAGGAATGAAGAACATTCGTAAACTTCTTCGTGACGTTCGCTTCGGTAAGCAATCCGCTAAGGTTTTGCTAGCTGGAGAGATCGCATACGAGAAGACAGAGAATGCTCTTGTTGGCGTTCAGCGTAGCATCATGGGCAAGGATGCTCAGGCTATGGTAAATGCAGGATTTGAAGTTCTTCAAGTTCATGGCGTTCCAATGGTACTAGAGAAGTTGATTGACACAGAGCGCACAGCGGCGGCTCTTACAGGATCGGCTATCTATGCACTAAACTTTAACTTCCTAAAAGTTTATGCGATGAAGCATCGTTTCTTTGAGTTCAGCAAGGTGTTACAGCCTACTGACATGGACACTATGGTTCAGCATTGCATCACTCGTCTACAGTTCGCTACGAACGGTCGACGATACCAAGGTGTAATGCACTCGATTATCGACGCATAAATAAGTTGACTAGCCTTAGTCTCGGTGATTTTATCGGGGCTAAGGTTTTAACAAAAAGGGGATTTGAAAATGAAAAATGTATGGTTGGCTATTTTAGCTCTAGCTTTTGCATCTACGGGTGCGCTTGCTTATCAAAATCAAGGTGGAAACCCTGGTGTCGTTCACGATGCCCAGTTTAAGCCTGTGATTAAATCAGCCGTTGCTGGCGTGAGCGATGCAATCGCTTCCGGTGGTGAGGTTCTTAGTTACTCCGCTGTTAACGATGGTTACACTGTAACCCGCGTTGGCACGACCAGTGCGCTTGGTAGTGGTCTTCTTGCTTGTGTTTCTAAGGCGGCAGTTGCTACCGGAGACTTAGCAGCTCATCTTTGCCAAACGCAAGGCTATGCTGAGGTTAAGTGGGACGCAACTACTGTTGAGTGGTATCGCGGTGACATGTTGTGTGCAAACAGTGTTGGTGCAGTTGTAAACTGTAACGCCGCTGGTTCACATTCTGGAATCATCTCGTTAGAGAACAAGAATCGCGGAGACAGCGGTGCCGCAATGAAGGTCTTAATTAAGCTGCAATAATGCTTAAGAGAGAACACTTTATGGGGGTGGGATTTTTTATCCTGCCCCTTTTATTTTTGTCTGGATCATCTGGTGAGCCGATAAGAGTCGCTAAAGAAATGGCGCTGATTGTATTCGGTGCCTTGTATTTAGCAGACCTAGTTAAAGATCGTATTCATCCCATAGCATCCGGTCTTGTTCTGCTTATCTGCTATAACATTATCGCAACGGGCTTTGGCCCTGCTCAGTTTACTTCTTCTTTATTCGTTTTATCATCGCTTGCGGTATCGAAGTTAGTCCTCGATTTAGACGAGCGCAAGAGATTCTTTATCCTTGAAGTCCTAGCTTATACGGGGCTAATTCAGGCTTTGTACGGGTTTTTGCAGATGGCCGACATGGACTTCTTGTTTAGAAGGATAGCCATTAGAGAGTTCTTGTATCCGGTAGGAACATTAGGTCAACCAACAATCTTTGGGGCTTATCTAGCCATAGCTTCAACAGCGGCCCTATTCACCAAGAAGTATTGGGTTGCAGCTATTTGCTTTGTCTCGATTCTTTGCACAACAAGCGCGTTTTCTACAGCGAGTGCATTAGCTGGATTGGCGGCTTACTTATTTATGTGTAAGAGGCACAAGACGCTCATAACTTTAATAACGGCTGGTTTATTATTGTTATGCGGCCTGCTCCTTAATAAGGATAATAAAACAGTAAAAGACCTAATGTACGCTCACCATAGGGTTGATATTTGGAGCGACTCGATAAACTACACGTTAAATGGTTGCTTGGTTACTGCCCAAAAGGGGAAAGAGAAGGAAGGTCCGTATGATGTTTTGTGCGAAGAACGTCCTAAGGTTCGTGATGGCCATGTGCCTGTGTTGTTTCGGCCTGGCTCTCCTATCAGCGGCTTTGGTATTGGTTCTTTTAAGGCTTTGTATTATTCCATTCAACCCGAAGACTTTAGGCTGCAAAGTGGTAGATTTCTGCAAGCGCATAACGACTATATTCAGGTCATGTTCGAATTTGGTCTTTTGGGAGTGGCCTTTATGCTTCTTGTCTTGGGTGTTTTCGCGCGCAGACTACTCTTTGAGTATCTTACTCATTCTCAGCGGGCTTTTGGTGCTATTGGCGTTGCAATCCTGGTTGACTCTATAGGCAGCTTCCCCTTGTATTTAATGCCTCATGGGATGATTCTTTGTGTCTGTTTAGTTGTAGTGATAGCGCACAGGAAAATGCGCTGGTAAGATTAGTATAAAGCCCAAGGAAAGGACTTTATGGCATCCGAAGATTTATTTAGTTTTCTCGACATAGCAACCGAAGTCTCACAAAATTACGGTGCTACCGACGATGTTACCATTGCCAAGGCAAAGAAGTGGGTCAATCGCGCCCTTGTTCGTATCAGCGAGGTAGGCCATTGGTCTTGGAGAGAGACTTTCGATACCTCTGTTGCCACTGTATCGGGGACAGAAACCTATGTCTTGGCGGCTAACGTAAAGCACATCACGGCTTTATGGATACAAGATACTGCCCGCAGGAAACTAAGACTTATTGATAATCGCCGCTTTAGGCAGATTTACACCCAGGCAACCACCCCACAGGGTACGCCCCTTTATTACCGAACCTACGGAAGAGACGCTACCACTGGATATAGAAAGATAGCTCTTTACCCGGTTCCAAATGCTGTATTTACGGTGAAATACGACTACCAGAAAGAGATGGATCTTTTAGTTAATAATACCGACGACGTTCGGGTTGTTACCGGGATGCCCGATCACATGGTCGATGCTTTGATAGAGTTGGCTACGGCGATCAGCTATCGAGAGCAAGATGACAGTGATTATCAATCTGCGATGGCCGAATCCATGGCTAGATGGCGAGCACTTTATGATGAAGATAACACGGAGATTGACGACGTAATTAGGGCGGCCTCAGACGACGGTGGTGGCGGCGGGTACGAAGACCCCATCCTTCCCCCAAGTTACTCGTAATATATGGGAAAAACTTCAAGCAGAGTTGTGCAGGTTATCAAGGGCTTCGCTGGTCAAAATTCCGGCCAAGCTCCCGATGCCGTTGATGCCAGCTTCTCTGAGCGGATTAGGAACTTCGAGATAATCAGCGGGTATCTTCGGAAGATCAATGGAACCAGCGTTTATGTCGTGCTCACCGGATCAGGCAAAATATCCATGCTTGAGTATCTGCCGACAACTACAAGTGGGTGGCTAATCCAAAGAGGTCTATCCTTGTTCAAGGAAGCCTCTTCCACTGATTCAACTATATCTACTCTAAAGGTATTAAATAGCACCAACACTCTAAGGGCGACTAGATGGAAGGATGCCATTTATTTCGTTAATGGCAGAGACGCCTTAACCTTCCTTCCTAACTTTGGTGCCACCGGAACCATTAAGCAGTTGGGAATGTACCCTCCAAGAGGGACGGTTGATAACGCCAATTCAAGCGTGATTAACGGCGGAAGCCTAACCGACGCTTCTGTTTATCGCTGGACCATAACCTACTTCGATCCAGATACCGGGACAGAATCTCCCGCAGTAAACTCTAGGCCGGGACAGTATGGACTTTTTGTCCAAGACCCTTACGCATCAAGTCAATGGAAGCCCGCTTACTGGGAAGAGACTACTGCTGCGCCGAACCAAACTGGAAGCATTACTTTTGCGGCTCTTAATGCTATTTTCTCAAACACAGGAGATGTGGCTAGAGATGCGAGACAAACACACTTTAAGCTCTACAGGACGACGGCGGGTGGTACCGTATTCCGGCAATCTGGCGCGATTAGGAACATTGCTACATTTATTGCCGCTGCCGCAGCACTTACGGACGGTACTGCTGACTCGACTCTGGGCATACCACTACAAACGGACAGTGCAAGCCCTCCACCCAGACTTGAGAGGATAAGAGCGGCGATACAGACAGACTCTTCTTTGTCTTTTGCTGATTCCTCGGTTAGAACTTATATACACATGAGGGAGTTTAAAGACTCTCTTTTTGGTTTTGGAGCTTATGGACCTGGAATTGCCTCAACGTCAGCAGAAGATGATTCGTACGATCCGTACAAGAGCATCTTATATATTCACGATACTTTTATTCCCGATTATGTATTTACTACTAGGGACGTTGCTGACGGTGATGGACAGTTACCAACGGGTGTTGCGGTTCTTGGTGACAACACGCTTATCCTTCTTAAGGAAAGCTCTATCTATTACCTTTCCGGCACGAATGTTCGTAACTACGAGGTCAGGCCGCTTGATACTAGGCGTGGTTGTATTGCTACTGGCTCCATACAGGAAACTCCGTACGGTGTTATTTGCCTGGATAGATCGGGAGTAGTTTTAATTGATGCTATCGGACCAGCTAAAGACATCACCGACCCATTCATTACCGACGTTATCGACTACATCAACCTTAACGCAGTTAGTACCGTCTACTCTACTTATGACCGCGATACGGGCATCTATAGGTTGTCTATTCCTATTGAGGGATCTACGAAACCAAATCGAACAATCATGTACAACGTCAAAGACAAGGCGTGGTCGTATGCAGAGGGTCAAGAAGGGTACTCACAAGCGATAGGCATTGGCCCGTCTAAGAATAAGATTATTCTTGTTGGCGACTCGGTAAATCAGAATAAAGTTTTAAATGCTTCCAGCGAAACGAACGTACTTCACGTTGCACAGACGATTGAAGGCGAGTGGTTGTCCTCCATGCTTTATCTGGGCGATCCAACGGTTAAAAAGAGAGCTAAGTTTCTTTACGTCATGGCCGAGTCTAACCAGGATTGGACGATTACCGTTGGCATCTTGCCTGACTATGGGCAATACGCTGGTGAGTGTACCGTTGAGAATGTTAATTCTACCTCTAACTACGCTGTGTGGGCTGCGAGCTTGGTCGATTCTGGGGCCAATGTTGGTGTCTTTGATACTAGCCTTTGGTCTGGTCGATACGTTCGCAAGATGATTAAGATTCCCGTTGGTGGAGTCGGATACGGATTCCAGATTAGGATTCAGCATCTTGACACGGTTTCAGATAATTACGGCTTTAGGCTTTTGTCTGTGAAGCTAGAGTGTACCGAGATGGGCAAATAGTGGCGGATAAAAAGGTATTAAATTCTGAGAACAGCGGAAGGCTCCCAGACGAGTACAGCCCGACACACACAAACTACGAGCTTGACCGTATCCATAAAAGAATCGACGATATTTTCACCAACGGCATCTTAACGCTCAAGACAAGGCAGGCGGTTAAGAGTACGGCATTTTTCACCGACGACGGTATTTTAGAATTAGATACAGCGGTAACGGCTATAACTGTTCAGCTTCCTAGCGCAAAGGAACTGATTATTTATAGAATATACGCTGTTAAAGACGCGGGGGGGTTAGCTGGGACTCGTAACATTACGGTATTGGCTTTTCCAGGCGGGACCATTGATGGCGCTACCTCGCGCACCATTTCAACTAACTATGGGAGCTTCCTATTCTATTCAGATGGCTCTAAGATATTGGTGCTTTCTTAATGATGTGGCAGACTAATAATATGAGACGATATGTAGATTTTCTTGTTGGCGCTTTATTTATTATAGGCGTCATTACTGGTGCGGTATACACGGCTAAGAAGACTGATGCTGCTACTGCCTCTGTAACCTATGTATTCTCTTCTGGGCAGAAGATTGTAGCCTCTCAGGTAAACACCAACTACAACGATATTCTTGGTGCCATTAACGGCAACCTAAACACAGACAACATCCTCGATGGCGGAATAGCTACGGCTGACCTTGCTTCTGATGCGGTAACTACGGCGAAGCTCGCCGACTCTTCTGTGACTTCAGCAAAAATACTAGATGCAACAATAGCTACCGCCGATATTGCAACGCATGCAATTAGCTCGGCAAAGTTAGCCCAAGCCAATATAGTTTACGCTAATTTTTCCCCGATAGGGGCTGGGCAGGACCAGGGCGGTGTTTTGGCTTCTGCGAGCATTACTTTAGTTGCTGATAGGCCCGTTGAGGTTTCTGTAACAAACGCAGAGATTACTAGCGAAATATCATATATAGGGTCGGTAGTTCTTGCTGTAGATTTACAGGAGGCGATAAGGGTGAATGGAGCCACAGAGAGTGGGGTTTTAGTTGTTTCTGCTGGGGCCATGGCAATTCCATGCTCTTCTTTGATTAATAAGGTTTTTTCTCCTGGTGTCGGTACTCATACGTTCGAGATATTTCAGAACTTCGCAGGAGCAACCCCCGATGCAAATCTTCACATACACAATTGCAAGCTACAATTAAGGGAGCTTTAATTATTTAAGGAGAGGCAAGGATGCCGAGTCAACCAAATAGTCCATATAGTTTTTTAAATCAGGGTCAGCCGCAGCCTATTCCAGGGAGAAACACCCAGGCTGGTGGATTGCCGTGGGGAGCAACAGTAGCGCCAGGCGACCCGTCTCTTGCTGGTCCTGGCGGTCCAAGGCAGTTAAACGCTACAGATATCGGGTTTCAGGTTCAAACAAGAGAAGCGGCTAGAGAGAACCTTCAGAAGGCAATGTCTACTGCTAACCCAGAGGATGTGGCGGCTCAGGACGCTATTCGCTCTGCTTTCGGAGAGAGACTTCAGGGCCTTCAGGGGAACATGGCCCAGCAAAAGGGGCAGCTAGAAAGTGACTTATCTAAAGGCTTTCAAAATCAGGTGGCAGAGGTTCGTCGTCAAGCTGGCGGCACAGGTACCATTGGAAGCTCTACATACGGTTCTCAAATAGGTGATGTAGGAAGCCAGTATCAGAACATGAGGGCTAAGGCTTTGCAGGATCTTCAGAACCAGGGCCTACAAGAGCTTCAGGGCATACAGGGCGGATTACAGGGTGTTTACGGACAAGACTTGCAGGAGCGAGGATTCCAGGGGATGCAAGCTAACCAGTATTCCCAGCTATTAATGGATCAGATTACCGCAGACCAAACCAGAGCGAGCGGTCTTGCAGACTTGCGGCAGAAGGATAAGGCCAGCGAGAGAAAGTTTTATAGTGACCTATTTGGTGATGTAGCTGGTGTTGGTGGCCAGATTGCGGCACCTAAGCCTAAGCCAAAGGGCGAATAACGGGAGTTAAATTATGGGAATCGGTTCTGGAATTGCGTATTTACTTGCTGGACTAGCTGGAGCTGGAAAGGGCTATGTTGCTGGTAAAAAAGCCAATGAAGAAGCATTTAGGGAAGATGAAGAGCTTAATCTTAAAAAAGAAGAGGCGACTCAGAGGCTTTTGAAGAATCAGATTGATAACTTCGACAAGGGGTTAACTGGGTTCGACCCAGTGACCAAAAAGCCAATTCTTTCCGAGGGGTTCGACCCAAACAATGTAGGATATTTCCCTGCCAAGCAGCAAAGGGCGCAGGAGGCTAAGAAGCCGTATGAATATGACTTAAACAAGAAATTTGACACATCTGGCGGCGGATATGTACCAAGACCAGGCCAAACTCTTCCTTTAGATTTAGCTAAGATTGCTATGGAGAACGCTCAGGCATCAAGTCCAGAGTATGTTGATAACATTACCGGAATAATTAATAGTTCTTCTGGGGGCGCCGTAGACCCAAACACAGGGGCAGCTACTGGGGCCATGTCGCGAGAAGCAGTTAAAGGTATGTTATCGACAAAGGCTGGACGCTCCCAGATTAAAGATTTAATCGACTATAGCGCCAAGGCTGGCGAAAGGGTGGCTACTGATAATTACAGAAAAGGTATGCTTGCTAACTCTGAAAAAAACGCGGGCTTCCGGGGGACTGAAGTACGATTAAAGCAAGACAAGGAAAAAAGGGAAATTGAGGCGACCGCAGCAGCAGAGAAACAAAAGCAAGCCACGGCGGCACAAAAAGCTATCTCCTTTCGCTTTGCGTATAATACAGCGAACGCTGTTTTGGCAAAAATTCCCGACGCTACTAGCCGGTTGGGAAAAATTGGTCAGACAATTGAAATCGCAGCAGGTGGGTTTATTTCTGATTCAGAAACTAACCAGTTAGAGGGTGCGCTGAAAACCATTAGGGCTAACGTCGGAATTGGTGCGCTCCAAGACATGAGGAACTCCAATAAAACCGGGGCTGGTATGGGTCAGATTTCGGATAAAGAAACTGAGCTATTGCAAGCCACGATTACGACCCTTAACCTTCCAAAACTGGGATTTCGTGGTGTAAGGAAAAATCTAGCATTTATGAATTTGATTCTTGGTGGGGTTCCAGATGAGTCTGGGAGATACGTTTCTATTATTGACAGGCCGGACCTTGTTCCTCCAGAGTTTGCTGGGCTTATGACACAGGCCGCGCCTGCCGCATCTACTAGAGGAACAAAAGGACCAGGAAAGCAGCTTGTATCTCCAAAAACACAGGCAGCTATAAATGCTCTCCCACAGGCTCCGGCAGCACAAAAGTCTTTATCTGCTCCTGTAATGACTAAAAAGCAAATTGATCGAATGAATGAGTTAAGGGCCAAGCATGGCACTAAATAGTAAAGAACTACAGGAGTTAAAAGACCTAGAGGAGCTAGAGGAGCTGAACGCGCTTGAAAGCATGGCCGCCGCTTCAAACCCAGCACAGAAACCTGGTGTGCCAATCGTTGATG
>Ga0307376_10004749_pt1 | contig 12379 bp, 20 predicted proteins | sample TR2MG_FD_202536 | JGI IMG/M metagenome (GOLD analysis project Ga0307376, IMG submission 202536) | Soil microbial communities from Risofladan, Vaasa, Finland - TR-2 | ecosystem: Environmental > Terrestrial > Soil > Coastal area > Acid sulfate soil | place: Finland: Risofladan, Vaasa | collected... | reverse complement strand
GCTCGACAAACTCAATGAGCTTATCACTAAGAGACTTTGGCAAAAGCTGCCCATCAATTTCAACGGTGCCATTGACGACCTTGAACTTACCCTTAGTCCTATACTCAATTGCGAGTGCAAGACTAATCGCCTGAGGAATGGCATCAAAATCTCCATCACGCAGTAGATTTGCGATTTCCTTGAATCTCTCGTTGTTATTCAAAACAGTCACCGGAGCACCGTGGTCAAATACCACGATAAGACTTCGTGGGGTAATTAGGTGGTCTACATAAAACTTAAGTGTTTCCATTGTTTACTCCTTGCGTAGCATCATACTTCGCGTTTAGATAAAAGATTAGTTCGTTGTTTATAACATTCTTGATTGATTTTGAGTCGTGATAACTAGTAATATTTTGCCACTTAAAAAGACAGGGATAGGAACCGCTTGCATACAATTTAGAAATTTTCGTGCGAAGAGAGTTTTTTGGTGATTCAGGTATAATACCACACGCAGAAAGTATGTTTTTATATAGTCCATAGGAATCTTCGCCACTATTAACTAAACTAGATTGCCTAAGAATCTCGACAATCTCTGGGTCTTTAATGAGAATTAGATTGTTTTTCAAAATTTGCGCAACGGAGTCCCCAATCTCGTCACCAAAGTCTGTCTCTCCATATTCAATGAGATTTTCAACCTCCTTGGTTCTTCTCAATTCCCCCGCAGTAAGAATAGCCTTAGCAGAAAGCTCTTCCCAACTACTACTAATCTTCTTGCGATATTTGTATAGAATACCATATATAGTATCGCATTTCAGTAGGCGCCCAAGTCTATCAACTCTACTCTTTGAAATTTCGAGACCTTCAGAATCGGTTGGCTTGCCATTCTTAATTAGAATATAAACGCCACCCTTAGTGTCTTCAGGAGCCCTAGTAGAATCACCAGTCCATTTTAGCGCTGAGTAACTTTTGTCGAGTTGCTTGACTGCATTAATAGTATATGCTTTGCCATTTGAACCAACATTAGGATTTTTAGCTTTTGGAATAGTTGAAAGAACCGTGTGTGGAATTTCACTCCAATGCATATTTACATTGGCAATTTTCTCGGCAATCACTTTATCCTGTTTAAAGGACACAACAGCGATTTCACTGATTGTCGGGTTGGTCTCAAACACGGTTTGCAATCTAAGATTGTTTGGCCTACTTTTGCCCTCATCATCAAGAATAACCATAACGTTGCGTTGAGTCCTGATAACTCTAGTTACAGTTTTTCTATTCCAGCCGCTCTTCTTACTTACAATTTGAGTGCCATCTTGTTCAAACACAGTGATTTTGATATATTCGTCCGGGCGGAAGCTATCATTTTTATTTGCGCCCGGTGTAATCAAATCGGCATTGACCCTATATCCAACAGAAATTTCGTCTGGAAGTAGGTCTTTGCCATTCCACTTAGGAGTAAGTAGAAGATTTTTTGCGCCAATTGATGCGGCGCGCCAATTAATAGTGGCGTCCCATAGCGAGGTAGAGCCCACAATTAGCTTGCCAACTTTATCAGTCAGTTCGGCAACAACCAATTCACATCTATCCTTGATTGTCTTAATTGTCCGGTCCTTGTAATCCAAGTCCTCTCTAGTAGCACTTACATCGACCTCACCAGTGTTGAAATAAAGTCTGATACAGGAGTTTTTAAGCACCCTTGAAGTAATACAATAATTATCGTCCTTGAAGATTGTATTAAGACGAAGGGCGTATGGAATATGGTCAATAAGAACAATCGCGCTGCCTTCGCGGGCATCAGTCAATTCCCAACCAGTGCCGGAATGAACGGGCTTTTCAACTGGCCAATGCCAATTACTAATGCCAGTTATCTTTGGTTGTGGGTTCCAAAACCTCAACGCCTCTTTAGTTGCGTATTCAAAATCACTAAAATCGTCTGGTGCTACTGCAAAGCTAATTGAAGTGCCCGTCTCTCCGTTAGGAATATCCTTTGTAGTGACCAAGCTCATCTTAGCGAAGCCATTGTCGGTCTTGTGAGCGATATAAGTTCGCTGCCGAGTAACGCTGTCCTCATCTAGAGTAGTAGTAACAACAGTAAACGTGTCTGTGTAGGTGAAGGGAGTTTTGGCGCCAATACCGAAACCGCCCGTCTGTCCATTGCCATCACGCTTGGTGCTATTACCATACTTTAGGAATACATCGCTCATTCTAGAAGGAGAAATGCCGATGCCACTATCAGTAATAGTAAAGTTGTCGTCCAGCCTATTTGGCAGTTTAATCGTGATGGGGACGTGCGCTTTATTTGCTTCGCGGTTGGCATCTCGCGCATTTGACGCGACTTCTTGCACAATAATGTATTTGGGGCGTGAATAGATTTTAGAACTCAAAAGTTCCATAATCACCCGCATATCTCCAAGACTAAAGTTCTCGTTTTCAAAAACCCTAGAAGTTTCCGTTGGGACTTTCGGGAATTCCAGTTTCATGTTAATCTCTCCAGGTTCAAGTTGCTAACTAGTAGCTATTATAGTGAGGACTGAGTAGATGTCAACCCAGTTGTTTAAAATTTTAGCGTCCGCGTGGCTGTTTATTTTTGATTTGTGCCACGTTTTACCTCATGGTTCAAAATTCACCCGAGAATAAATTTTCGGAGCCCGAAACGGTGGCCTGGCTCCATAAGTCCTTTTTCAAAATTAAACCTTAGTGCCTCACACAAAACCTTTAGTTGGTCTTGATGTGTGTATGTATCCAACAAATGGTAGAGTTGTTGACCCCTAACGATTCTAGTAGGATAGTGGCGTTTCCACTGATAAACAAACTCGCTTTTACGTGTATCCCATCGCCCTAAACAACCAGTTAGACGATGAGGTAGGGCCTTTTTCTTCATAATTCGCATGATACGATTCGCAGTATTAACGTCAAGAAGGCGACATATAGCCCTTATTGCATAATTGTGGTTTGGATACTGCCTCGCGACGTGCGCACCATACCTTTTTTCGAGGTATACAAGCGCACTGAGAATATGTGCCGCATCAATTCGAATCGGACTTTTCGCAACGCGGTAAAAAGCCTTCGCTATTTTCCGGCCATTGCCGCACCAATAATTTTTTTGAACAATCCCATCAAGCGTATCAGTAGGCAAATTCATACTATTTCCTTTGTTTGTTTATTTGAAATATAATGGCGCCGCCACACAATGGTCAGTCCGCTCGACTTAACAAGTCTGTTTCCGGAATGTCGGGTCGGCTTAAAGTGACCAAATCTAACCAAGGTAAGTGCCAGGAATTGCACCTGGTCAGGGTAAGCATTAACCTCTGCGCAGAGGAATTTAACCCATATAGTCTAACCACCTACATAATGCCACGCTCGGCTATAAATTATAGCTCTATCAATTCTCAGCCGTGACCACTGAGCGCCAACTCACCCCAAGTTGGCCTTAAATAAGTATTGTTGGCAATTGTCGTAGTCGAAGTTGAAGTTGTAGCCGTAACCTTCGCCGTTGCCGTTGCCGTAGCCGTCGCCGTAGCCGTCGCCGTAACCTTCGCTGCCGTAGCCGGGGCTGTAGTCGTAGCCGGGGCTGTTGCCGAAGCCGAAGCCGGGGACGAAGCTGTAGCCGTCGCCGTAGCCGTCGCCGTAGCCGTAGTCGTGGCTGTTAATTACTATAATCCCGTGGTGTTTTATAATTCCAAGGCGCGCGAAGTCGATAGGTAAACCACGACGCCTGGCTCTTACGTCAGATGTGGTTGCCACATATCCTCATTACAATTGATGCGCTGGACTAGTGCGCCAACTGGCACAAATGTATCTCCCTGCGGATGAAGCGTGGTGCCAGACTTTACTGGTCCCAAATTTCCAACTCCACCAATTCCACACTTCTCCGTCCAGCGCGTAATTTGCTGAGCCTTCCTTACCATCCATTCAGACCCGGTATATTCCCCGTAGCCGACAATAATGAAACCTTGAGTGAGAACAAAAATTTGTAGTGATGGTTTACTCATGTTTATTCCTTAAATTTCTAGTTTAATTCTAGCGCCGGAGAGTTCGTCTCTCAATACGTCGGCAATCATTTCATTGAGATTGTCTGGGCTGATTAGTGAGTCTATATCCAAATCGTCCATATGACGACCAATCTCCCCGTTTATATATTCCTCAAGCTCTTTACTTATAGCACTACTAAACATATCATGTTCAAGAGTCATGGCATGAAAGTTCTTATTCAATTCATTGACCCGAGTAGTTAGCTCTTCAATAGAAGGGCCACGCCTAAATATATTGCGCAATTTGCGTAGTAAACTAAACATTAGAGTTCTCCTCTTGGGTCTAGGTTTTCATAATCTTCTTGCAAATGGGCTACGTAGGCATCAATTTTAGCCACCAATTCGAGTGCGGTCATATCATGTTTAAGCCAATTACACAACTTGACGCGCAACTTTTCATATCTCGCATGGTCAGATATTTCCATTGAGCACCGGCAATTTAGCCTTAACCTTGTTTTTGGAGTTATAACCAGATTTCCCAGCCTTACGCAATTTACTCCAGGCTTTTGCCGCCTCGCTTTGAGCAGGTTGTGAGCCATGAAGTAGTAGGGCAAAATCCCCACTATTAGTCATGGCCAAACTGTCGTCATGGTCAATAGATAGACCAAAATTAGCAGCTTCACTCTCGGTATATACTACCCTAGCAGAGCGCAATCTATGTGTAGTAATCATGCGGTCGTGTTTACCACCAACACTAGCAGTAAGCACAAAGTTACTAGGAATGAACCCCAACTTAGTCACCCAGAATTGTAGCGATTTAGTATAGGCATAGAATAGAATACGTGGATTGGCCACGGCCACGCAAAGCCATGCATTGAAGTAACTTTGCGCGAAGAAATCTCCGCTAACATGAATACGGATATACTTGGCCTTTTTCGGTAGGCTAGATAGAATTAGCTTGGTCATTTTATTTTGACCACTCTGTCCCTTACCACATGCCTTAAGTGAGTTTAGGTTAAAAAGGCGCGACTCGTAAGTATTCGTATACAGAACTTCCTGAGAAGCAGCAAAGCACCGAAACTTAGTGTGAGGGCCATCCTTAATAGTCCTATTGCCATTAGATTCAATTGCCATTGACTTGCAATCAAGTGCTCCGGGGCAGGTTTTTCCTGCCGGCAAACTAAAGGTGTGGACTAGTTTATCGAGCTTAGCGTTGCCTTTACTAAATTTCAACATGATTTATTCCTATTCTATGAGTAGTTATTTAGTATGACCTTACATTCCTGACAGTAGAGCGTAGTGCCTTCGCCCCATGGGTGGGTGACAATAGTCGGCGGATTTCCGCAATCCTGACAATGGTCGTGAACAGGAATCATATTTAGGCCATCTTCATTAGAGTATCGAAGGCCAATTGACGCTTGCTGACACCAGAGCCGAATGCACTAGCTTCCCAATTCGAGCCAGTTGACTTCTTAATAGACCTACGAAGGGCTGCGTTAGGACTAGTTCCGTCGAGCCACTCAGTATATGCATTAAACATACCATAGTGAGTGCGTCCGGCCTTATCTGCGCCCTGGGCGGCTCCCTCAAAGAGACCAATAACCGAATTACGCATTTTAAGGGTTTTTGTCTTAACAACCTCAACTGTAGTGCCACCAACCACTTCCATTTTTCCAGGGAACATGGTCTCAATGAAACCAATTACGTCAAGCTGACTCATATCTCTCATTTGGAGTCGAGTAAACGCTTCTTTGAGCTTAATCCAGAAGCTATCCGACACGCTAAGCAACTTATGCAACTGACCCATTTTATCAGTAGCAGACTTAGTATGTCTGATTTTTACACAATGACGACAGTTAGCCAGTGCAATAGCCAACGTATTAGCACACACTACCCTAACGGGTGTCATAAGGGCGATAACTGAGCCCGTTCCGTCGTGGCAGTTAGTAATTAGAATATACTGCTCAATTGGGTCACCAGGAGAAGCCTCAAATGTATCTGGCAACTTAACCATAGCCCAAACTTGCTCACCATTACCAAGAGCGCCAACGGTTTCAAAGCAAGCGATTTCCTTACCCAATGCAGGCTCAAGGAAACTAAAGGCGTCATGATTTTGAACAATTGTATAGCGACCCTTAACGCTGCCCTCAAATGGAATAAAACGAGGGGTTATGCCGTCGTCTAGAAGTTCAGGTCCACGCCGCCCAGTTGTATAAGTATTAGGAACTTGGATACCATAATACTCTGGAGCCATATCGTCTACAACTCCGACGGCCAACTTAACTACCTCATAATCACAGCTAGCAGCAATAAGTGCCTGTTTGGGCGTCATTAGGCCGGGCAATTTAAAACCCAGCTTATGCCAAGGCATTGCGCCCGTCCAGGCAGTAGCGTCCTTACCGTCAATTCTCGCAATATTCGCAACCATATTTTACCTCCTGTTTGTGTTGTTCTACCTCAATGTGCCTGACTCAACCCTAAGACTAGGAAGTAGTCAGTCAGTGTCACTTGAGATATTTTTTTTCGTAAGTCTATTAGCTAGACAGGTTTAGACAAATCACACCCACACTTGTCTACAGTAACAAATGAGTGGATAGGGCACTTCGAATGTTTGGGCTTAATTTTACATGGCGCAGCGCGTAGCCTATTAGAAATAGAAACACCACAATATGCCGACTCAAGCCCACCAATAGCTAGCGCCTTAAGTTCCAATAGACTATGTTCGGGATAATCGTTAAACAACTCCTCGAAATATAGCTCGATTTTACACATAATTCGCAGGGCCTCGTTGGTATAGCCCTCTCTATTATTATACAACATAGTTATTCCTAATCACAATAACTTCGGTTACAAAATGGGCAGCCGGTAATAAAACTCTTACCGTTGTGTAGTGTATAAATTTGCTGGTTACAACTCCAGCACAACCCACTATAAGGAGCGAAGTGTGGGTATTTGTTCTCCTCACATAGCTTCTTTTGATTGGCAATAGCTTCGGCCACAGTCCACTCATTCATTCGTATACCGCACAAACTGCCGGGTTAATACACTCGATATATCCAATACCGGCCTCGGCACTAAGTTCATTGAGTCGGTCAAAGAAGTATGGGTCCCAATAAGACAGCGCCCCCATAGCTTCATATTCAAGATGAAGCACGGCCATAGACTTAGGCGCCCATTCACCAGTATCCTCACTAGGAGTCTTAATAGCCTGGACCGCCTTTTCTCTACTAATTCCGTAGAGTTTCATTGCAGCCTTACGATATAGTTCGGTTACTTTAGCACTCTTCATTGTTTTCCTCTTTGGCGTAGATACCATCTGGGCCGCAAATTTCCCCATTACATGGCGTTGGATTGTCAGGAGACGACCAGCCTCCACATTCGCCACATTCAAAGCCGGGAGACCAACAACGCTCCTTAGTTATTTCATTCATAATTAAACTTACCCCTACATGCCATACGTCCAGTCATACGACGCTTGTTTTGCGTCATAGTGGAGTGGCCCATTGGACTAACTTCATGGTGGGGACCAATTCCCAAACCAGAGCCCTTAGGATTAGATTTACAGCGCCTACAGCGCCTAGTTTCCCAGGAGTTTTTAGCTCCGCATTTACCGCACTTCATTGTTCCGCTCCTTAATAATCGCAGTCTTTTGTGCTGTAATCTCTACGCTCAATTTTCGAAGCCGCTCAATATCGTCTGGGTGACCCATATTAGTGGCTGTTCTCCTAAGAGCATAAATAACGTCATTAACTTCTCGGGATGTTAGTTCGATTTTCAACAAACCACACCACGCCCACACCTTTAACATACAGTGGGGACAATAAACGTCGTCAATATAGATAGCTTGCCCGCAATGAGAGCATGAAGTTCTATCACTCATAATATTCCTAACAATGATTTAGTTTATTTTGGCAGCCATAGTTCCACAAGGCTATATTGTCTTTCGCGTAGCAATTACACGGAATCTTGGTTGTTCCGTTAGTATAGGTAAAATTCAAACTATCCGCCTTTTCCTTAATATATCTAGGTAGGTCCAAGTTTGGCAAACAACCAACTGAGTTATTAACCTCAATGATTTTACGTTCAATTGCCTTAATTGCCTTAGCACCATAGAGCGCAGGATAGTGCTGACCACTATCCGTAGATAGTGCAATTGATTGCACGGTAAGAGGAACAACGTCCAAGTAGTCTTGTAGTTTTCCCTCTCTAGGATAGTCTGGGCAACCTTTAACAACATCCTTAATGCCAATAATATCAATCTTGGCTTGGTATGTTTCAGTTGGCCTTGAGGCCATATGAGTATGCCACGGGGTGGCAAAGGTCTTTTTCAAACACAAACTATTGTCTTTGTAATTGTAATACTTATTCATGGAATTATTCCAGCCATCAGTTAGGAATAATCTATCTGGTTTTACCACTTCGCCAACGCATAGCCAATCCCAGTCAGCCTCATTAGCTCCGCAATAATAGCCGTGAATAACTTCGATTGCCGTGCGGTATACCTTACCGCCTACCAGGTAAATTTTTCCGCTTGCATTGCGGCTTACTTGAGTGGCCACTTCATGAAAGTCTTTATGTGCCATAATCCGGCGCATAATCACACTTGGGAGTTTAGGGTCTGTTGATTTCATTATTTCTCCAGTAGTTGCTACTTAAGGCCCCACCTCGCCCTAAATTGTCTTGCCCAACCTAACGTTTAGCAAGTCCATTGGCTATTTAGCCCTCCACTCCGAAAAGTTCATGTTCGTAACGGTCCAAGTAGCATTTCCATTTGGAAACGATGATAACATCATGGATATGCTGGAGTCGCTTCAACATATTAACCATTGGTCCGTCCCAGTCGAAACCATAGTTGTCTCTAATACAGATAACTCCGACATTTTCCATAGAGGGGTCATACTTGTCGTCTGGAATAATGCAGCCCACCGCACATTTCATCCCGTTGTCTCCGCGATAGGCACAAATAGTTTCTGAGCTGTAATAAGGCTCCCCATCCTCATACCAATCCTCAGGCCAATCCTCAGACGTTGAGATTTCAGTTTGACTTTTTGCATTTTGGGTGAGCAAATGGGTTTTGATAATATCGAATGTTTCGCGCATGTTCATAGGTTATACCTCAGGGTCCATGATTTAATCGTATCCGTTTTCTTTGCGCCACTGAATTGCAAATTCTTCTAGGTCGTCTAGGTCAAACGTCTCTTCGGCTAGTATGGCATCTTCAATTAGTTGTTTAGGAAACACTAGCAACCCATCCTACGCTCGGCGGCGCACATTTCATTGTAGCGATATTCACTTTCAAGGTGCTCACACCACACCTTGTGTAGCTTAGTTTGTATTGAGTTAAACTTACGTTCGTCAATTTCAAGAACTACGCGCTCACCATTACACTCGGGACACGACTTGTCGTATCTACCAGCCATGTAATCCTCGCGAAACTCAGGGTCCTCTTCAGCCCATTCACTTTCAGTGAAGGCAATTTGATTGGAGGATGAGTAGCCAAACGTAGTTACCCCGCGCCCCTCACAACACCCGCAAACCTCATACTTGGCCGGGAATTCCCAACTAAACTCAATGTAGGGAAACCTCTCCTCATTAACGCCCTTAATATATTCGGGGACGCTCTTGCCGCAAAGGCAATTGTCTATATCTTCCGGCCATTCTTTGCCACAATCACAAATCCAACCTTCGGCTTCATACTTGACTACCTTAATCATTTTCATACTCCTTAACACACCTAACGTGGGCGGGATATTGGTGTCCGGTGGTAATACCCTCAACAATTGCGTGGGATTCAATGTCGGGATTAACTACCCCATTACATAGTGGACAAACGATTGTCTTAATCATTACTCAACTCACCTCTTTATATATGGGCTGCCTTGTAGGGGAACCGACCCCCTGTCTCCACAATACAATTGCGAATATTGGTTGAGTCGCTAAACTCCCTAACAGACCAATATTCTGATAGAAATATAGAGTGGTTAATTACGCCAGACTATATCCCATAGCTGGCCAGCATAATCATATTGTGGTATTTTGTCCAAACAAACTAACAAGGCACATTGTAAGGTGGGGGCCGAAGTCTAGCCTAACACAGTTACTAGTAATCGGCGTGTTAACAACAGTCACGAGTGAAGCCGAAGCCAGGCTCTTTACCTATTGCTCCCCATGAATTGGCGCCGATATCAAGGAAGGTATCTAACCTTATTAAAATTCCTTTTACCTATCAATCGGCATGTATTGGCTGCCCGACTGAGGGATTGAACCTCAGCCCCTATAACTTCCTAGTCCACGCTGCCGTTAGCTACGCGGCTCCAAGCTACCAACCCGGAATAGTCTAGGTGGTAATTTATAGGGTATACCAACTATATCGGACACGTTGTAAGGTGGGGACCAAAAATTTTGCAACTAACTACGATTGCGGTGTTTTTGGTGTGTTAATAGTGCAGTTAAGCACTACCCCCCATGAATTGCGGCCCACTCGGTTAATTCCGACGTTGATAGGTTATCGAGTTTTATCCTACCAAACTAGGACTATCCTTATTCGGGATAGTCGTGGACTAATGTAAGTATAGGACTTGCACCTATATCCTCTGTGTAGTCGCTTTCGCTTAAGCTAAAGGGCTGCAATAGCTCCCTTTCGGTTTCGACCCCGAATCACCTAACGACAGTAGTATTACTTATACTAACTTACACCCTATAGATTTAAATGGCGCGTCGGGCGGCTTAGAAAATAATTATGCCCTACGGATAGCGCTACACTTCCGGTAATTGGAATGACGAAACATTCCACCCCGATATTTATTTCGCGCGCCAAAGTTTAATGTTACTTTTACACCCACCAACCCTATAAATTTATAGAGAACTACGGCTTGCCCTTTCGGGATTAGAGACAACCCGCTAGTAAACTAGGTGATTTGCATAAACAAGGCGTTTACACACTAGGTCTCAGTAAAAGTAACAAATACCCCTACCCGGACTTGAACCGGGGACCAATCGCTTAAAAGGCGAATGCTCTACCGACTGAGCTATAGAGGCAAAATACCCCCAATAGGATTCGAACCTATAACCTACACCTTAGAAGGGTGTCGCTCTATCCATTGAGCTATAGAGGCAAAATCTACTATGGTATTTCTACGCACAATAGACCCGACTTAGTTTTCGTGCGTTTGGCTCACATAACCAAGTCTAACCAAACGATTTGACCTCTGGAAAGTTAAAGTCCAGCATTCGGTCGGAGCTGTCCGCCTCATCCGGGCTAATTATCTCAGTAAGTCCAAACCGACCGCCCCACCCACCCTTGCCGTCCTTATATCTAACCCGCTCTATCCATTCAATAGCTACAGTTTCACTTTCAAATGGGCCGAAAACTAGGCTGGCGACTTCGTCCGGTGACCAGCTTGGTTCGTAAATAACGATAATCATACTTTTTCCTTTGCCTTTATGGAAATTACGTGCCGCTCCTCGTGCTGTTTAAGATTAAGCAACACTAGCTTATATGCGGCTTGCTCGTCAACAAGACGGGCCTTGATTTTAGGATTACTCTCACGCTTAATGTCAGTAGACAGCGCAACTATCCTATTAGATAGGTCACTAACATAGATTACCTTAGCCATTTGACACCTCAATCTGGCGCTTAAGTCGCGCCCGTTCCTTAACAGCCCTAAAGCCCCCAGCGTCAAGTAGGGCCAATTGCTGTTGGGGTGAACGTGCGGCCCTAGTTCTCTGATTGACCCCCAGAGTAGCAAAAAACTGGCTAACCTTTTGTTGCTGCTTGGCTTGATAGCCACGGAATGCAGCAGGGGTTTCGCGTCGTCTGGAAAACCAATGGGGAGCCCAATTCGAGTGCTTCATATTATCTCCTAGTTAGGGACGGAGGTTCTACCTCAGCCTGCATGACTGAATTACAGAATACCCCAAACAACGTCAACAGGCTTACCGTTAGAGGCAAGAGCCACAAATTGGCCCTTGTCTTTGAGTGCCCCGACATATTCAATCCACGCCTCGCGTGCGTCACGGTCAGAGAACAAACTAACCCGACCGACGCCAGGAATGAACGTGTGGCCGATAATAGCTGAGTGGCCATTGTCCGACTTAGCAACTTTGTCCGCAATTGTAACGTATTCCATGATAAATCTCCAAAGTATGGGTGAGTGGAAGTAATGGCGAAGTTACCATAACTTATTGTAATTGGTGTCCCTGTTAAAAGTGGCACGGGACTCTCCACTTATATCAATCATACAATATTTGTCGGCATGGTGGCCGTTAACATAACATCAAAAAACTTGTTAATGTGCGTGATAAGCAGCATGGAATTAGTGCCATGCCACTATCATAGTATGAAGCTATGACTCTCTCAATAATTATAATTTAGGCCGCATAGGTCCATGGCGCCTACAATACCTACAGGTATTGGGGTTACACCTACGGAG
>Ga0307376_10004748_pt1 | contig 12380 bp, 32 predicted proteins | sample TR2MG_FD_202536 | JGI IMG/M metagenome (GOLD analysis project Ga0307376, IMG submission 202536) | Soil microbial communities from Risofladan, Vaasa, Finland - TR-2 | ecosystem: Environmental > Terrestrial > Soil > Coastal area > Acid sulfate soil | place: Finland: Risofladan, Vaasa | collected... | reverse complement strand
GGGCTAAGTCTGCAAGAATTTGCAGAAACTTGCAGGGGTTATTTAATCAAGCTAAGTACATTATTAAAGGCCTTCGTTGATACCTGTATATAATTACCAGTTTGGCCGCCTCTTGGAGAGTCGTTTCCTTCTGTATGTTTATAACCAAGTAATTTCACAATCGTAATAATAGACCCATTGCTTAGATTAGTTGTAAACCTTCCGCGCCCAGATGTGTAAGTGGTGTAAAATTTATTATTATGGTTGCGGTAATCTTTAATAGCTTCGATAGCTCTTTTTGTTAAGCTACCGTCTTTTTTAGTTACTAGATTTGTTTTGTCAGCTTTTTGTAATTTTTCTATTGTTTTCATCGTTGCAAATTTTTAGTGAGTATTAAATCTTAACTACCCTGTAAAAATACATATCATTTTCGACATACGCAAATAATTTGCTATAATTTAACATTCTTTAACACTTAACCACATCAATCTTGTAATTCAAAACCCCTGCAATTAATACCAAGGTTCTCATATTCGGTGCATGTTTAGGTGAAAAAAACCTTGCGATATTAGGCTGATTAATGCCCGTAAGCTCGGCCAATTTGTTTTGACTTATGTTTTGTTCACTTGCTATTTCTTTTAGCTTATAAACTATTTTCTGGCATTCTTTGTCAATTTTTGAGTTCTTTTTCATATATTTTTTTTTAGATAATTTAGTGTTTATTCAATTACATAATAAATAATACTAAACCAAATAACCATAATTGCGATTAAGATATTAAATATTTTTTGCTGTTTAGATTTGTTTTCTAATACAAATCTATAAAATACTATTATCCACATAAATATAATTAGTTTCATGGTTTAATTTTTTTAAGGTTTATATTTGCCTGATTTTTGTATCAATTTACCTTCTTTGTAAGTTTCAAAATAACCTACATTGTCATATTTTTCAATATCTTCAATGTTTCGTATTTTATTATCTTTAACATTTTTCACCTCCCCTGTCTCTGGGTCTAGACATCCGATTGCTCTCTTTGAGCTTCGGTTTCTTCCTAATCTAAAATTAATTTTTGTTTTCATAAAATATATATTAGTAATCGAAAAAAATTATTTCATCTTCAAATAAATCCTGATACCACCATCCATTTTTATCTTCTGATTTATCCCACAATTTAGAATATCCAACTAAGCTACTATTCGACCAACATCTGAATATTCTATTTTCTTCATCAATACATTCAGCCATTACACATTTTCTTGTGCTGTCTATCTGTACATTACACCAATACATTCCATTAGGTGCTTTCCTTTTATTAATTGCGCTCATAATTATAGTTTTAGTTATGCTTAGTGTTTGTATTTAGTATGGCTATGACTAATATTTTAAACTATGCCCTTCCAAGATTCTGTGTAATCTTTGCAATCATACCCCGAAATACCCACCTCTTCCGAAAGATTTTTCCAGTCTTTTGCATTTAAGCTCGCTATTGGGCTTTTTTGATTGTGAATAGTAATAATTCTTCTTATTCCCTTTTTTACTAAATGTTTTACCCAGATTTTACCCCACCATTTAATGCAATCATCAGATAATTTTGATCCATCTTTTGCATTTTCTATTCTTGCAATGTATGTTTTGCAAGAATTTGCAACTGCAACCTCTATTGATTTCGTGTGTGCATCAATTAAATTAGGTTCTAATGGAATGTCTAGATTTCTCCATATAAACTCTAACCAAGCTTTATTAAAACCTTTCATTAACACAATACTCACATATTCATCTTTATAAACTACTTGCATTTTGATAATTTTTTTAATTAATACTAAGATTTAATTATTGGCATTCTTTGACCTAATGTATAATTCACATATACTCGCTATTTTTGCCCAGCACTTAGCACTTTTTGTTTGCTGTTGTTCAACACTCTTTATTTGTTCAATAGATTCATCGATTCTATTAATAGAATCCTTTAATTTTCTACTTAGATTTTTCATCCTTAAGCCTCCTTATTTTTAGGCGGGGTGTTATCCCTATCATGAATATTAAAACCACACTTTTCACAAAATACCATTTGCCCATCGTTGGCCGTTTCTTCGCCGCAAACTGGGCAGGCGTTCTTTAATTCTTGATTTTCCATAGTTATTTATTTTTGTAAAGTTTTGTTTAATAAGTAGATGTATCTGGATGTTAGGCACAATTTAAAGTAGTTTCTTCATAGTAAACATACTTTTCATTTCCATATTTACCATCTACTGAATGCCTACGCACATCTTTATCGAATTTCAAGCCTCTAGTATCTAAAGGTAATTCATAGTATTTATCTTGTAAGTATTTATTCATTTCATCAATAGAAGTAAATACTCCTTCTAATCCATCAGGTTCTGTTGTTCCAGTCATTTCCACGTAACTATCGCCAGCCCACAATAAAAAAACTGTGCCTAACAACGCATTATAGTTAATTGGGGTGTTTTCTGTTTTATTTTCCATTAGTTCAATTATTAAAGTTTGTAATTATTTAAAAGGTTCGTGGGTTAAATCCCCAACTAACCATATGCCAACGTTGTACGCAATTACCCCTCGCTCTTTATTAATGAGTAACCTGCATTTGTATGCTTATAAGTCTTCTTATATACTAGTTTCAATTCTACAAAATAAGTATGCCTACACTCTTGGCAGGTTACTAGGTTCGGGTTGTTTTCTATTGTAATTGTTTCATTCCAATTTTCATTTTTACATTTCGGACAATTTGTATTCATCTTTTTAATTTTTGCCACCGCACTTTAAAAGCGTACAACACTAAATAAAAATAATTTGGTGTGTCGTGCTTTTGATGCAATGTAGTTAATATTCAATGCTTTATGTTTTTGGTAGCGAAGTTCGTTTCGTTACCAAACTATTCTTATTATTTCCGTTAGGCGTAATTAAACATCCTCTTTCCCGTATCCTTTTTCACACCTTTTTCTATTGCCTGCGCTCATTCCAGTCATTCCTCCAATTATGCCGACTGGGTCTTCTGTTAAAAACTCGCAATCATCGCAACTATCACCAACCTCAAGCGCAGTAGAAAAAGCCACATCTTTGTAACATTCTTCGTTTATATCTAAATTAACTACGCCTAACAATTTGTATATGTCAATTGCGTATTGTGGTTTATTTGAATTTTTACTCATTTTATTTAGTTTTATCTATTATTAAAAGTTCGTGCTATTTATCGCAATCGAACACATACAAGTTGCCGTTAGCAACCATCGTCCAAATAAGCTTCTACTTTTTCATGAGCGTATTCTGGATGGCAACTATTTACGTCATCTAATATACTTTGCACTAAATGACGTTTGCTAGCACTAAATAAATTCAATAGATCCTCCGTAGCTGCATGAACACTTAGTTGTTCTCTATTTAGTTTATTGCAAATTTCTTTAATTTTGTCTTTCATATCGCTTCAAAATTTATTATTTACGTTATTTAAACTTTTTCAACAGTTTCTTTTTTTTCTTAATGTATTTTCTAAAATTATCAAAAGCTTTTATTTCTTCTTCTGATAATACAATTCTTATAGCTTTAATATTTTTTAGTTTTTTCATTCGTTTAAGATTCGTCTCTAATTTCTTTTAATAATTTTGCGACTTCTGCGTTAATATTCTCAATACAGCGCCTCTGAATGGTTCTTTTGATTCGGTTTATTAGCTTTTTCATACAGCATACATTTTTTTGATTTCTTCTAAAATGCCCCAAATTTGGCATTTAGTGTGCCCGTTTTGGTCGATAATGGCAAATAATGAATTACCGTTTAATTTGCCTGCAATTTTAATTTCTAGTGCTTTCATAACTATATATTTTAATGATTATTAATAATCCAATTTATTTTGCGTTCTTCTTTTTCGAGTGCCGTAAACTCGTTTTTATAGGTAATTAAATCTAGTTTCTCTCTTACTAGGTTCAATCTTCTTTTTATTTCTTTTAGTTTGTTCATATTTTTGTTTTTAATTAAATCTTAATTACCCCACAAATCTACATATCATTTTCGACATACACAAGTAAAATACAAATTAAGTTCAATATTTTAACATTCTTTAACACATCTCACTAATAATAAACTCTTTCAATTCTCTAGACATCGCACTGTTATTGACTTCTTCAATGATATTGATATTTTTTACATCTAATGACATTAAGATGAATTTGAAGCTTTCGATATCATATGCCTTATATCTTACTATCGATTTGGCTAAAATGGTTATAATGGCCTTGTAATTGTTTTCTGGTACTATTATACTAACTACTTTAGACTTTTTTTCAACTACTAATGTGACCAGGTGGGCTAATTGCATAGCAAGAAACGTTTCGAAGTATTCAGAAATTCTTTTCATACTAAAATTGAATTATTTTGTTTATTTTTTCTTTTGTTTTGTGGTGAATAGACTTGACTTTGCAAGTTTCTATATATGACAGATATTCTTGCTTTATACCTGTCATTGCAGCAAGATCCATTTGTGTTATGCCTGCTTTTTTTCTTGATTCGGCCAGTTTTTTACCGTCAATTAGAATGAGCGTCTTTGTATACATATCTTTTTTAGTACAAATATAAGACATTTTATTCTAATATTATAATACTTTTTACAACTACTGTAAAACCTGAGAAAATGAACTTTTATTTCGCTTTTCTTCCTTTTTGTTTTGTTTATTACTTTTTTGTGCTTAGATTTGTCAAGAATTTAAAAATTAATGATATGAAAGACGAATTTAAAAACGCAATTGAAGAATATCAATGTCCTGGGTGTATATCTGGATATGATATAGAATGCTTTGAGCACAATACTGATGGTGGAATAGGTTGTGGTAGGCATATGGCAGGCACAGGTATTTCGAGTATTGGCAAAATATTTTTAGGAATGCCCAAAGGATTTGATCGCCTTGGTGAATGCACAAGATTAAAGCCATATATCTTTGAAACATTTGAATCGTCTGAATGGAAGTATGACATGTGGAATATTCCAGTATGGAAGTATAAAAATGAACAAGGACACACACTTGTCAGGGGAATAATGCCAAGGAGAAATGAGCCTTTTATACATATATTTCTTGAAGATTGTATTAGCAAAATTAATTGTCTTGAAATTATTCAAGATGATGTCAATGGAATGGATTAAGAATTTAAATAAAACCCATGAAAACTAAAATAAAATCGACCTCCTTGTACATGATTGAGTATTTATATAGTATTCAATACCAAGGATTCAAGAAAACACAAATAACTATTAAAAACTGGTTATTTTTTAAGACTTATTATTTTTATCTAATAAAATAAACAATGGAAATGACAATTGAGGAGCTGGTAGAATACCTACCAGACATTAAAAGTATTAAAACAGTTTATGGCTGGGTCTACAGGGATGCTATACCGTGGCATAAGATGGGTAAGAGACTACTCTTTAATAAAGAACAAATTGATAAATGGAACTTGGCTGGGAGGCCGCAAAACGATTAATTATGAAAATAGAATTAAAAAACATCAAAATTACCAACTTTAAAGGCATTAAAAACCTTGAAGTTTATTTCCTTGACCAGACTACTATCGAGGGAGAGAATGCCACGTTTAAAAGTACTGTATTAGATGCTGTGTTATGGTTATTGTTTGGCAAAAATGCCGATGATAAAAAGGATTTCGAGATTAAGCCACTGGATAAATTCAATAATCCTCTCCCTAAACTTGAAAATTCTGTTGAGGGTGAGCTGTTTATTGATGGCCAAAAATCCATTCTTAAAAGAATACAGCGTGAAAAATGGGTTAAACCACACGGCGAAAGTGAATATACATTTACCGGAAATGAGACAGTTTACGAAATTAATGGAGTTCCAAAGAAGCAAAAAGAGTACAATGATTTCATTAATGATTTAGTCCAAGAGAACCTTTTTAAACTAATTACATCAACGACTTATTTTAACAATCTCCATTGGGAGAAAAGGCGTGAAATGCTTATTGGCTTAGCTGGCACAATTAAGGATCAGGATGTAGTTGATAAAATGTCAAACGTTGAGCAGGGTGATATTATCCTTTCAATTCTCAATGAAGGTAAAAGCATGAATGATGCTAAAAAAGAGATTAATGCAGGTATTAAGCGGATTAAAGACGAATTAAAGCTTATTCCTTCACGTATCGATGAAGCTCAGAGAGATAAACCGGAAAAGGCCGACTTTGACAGGCTTAAGAAGAATCTGAAAACTAAAGAGGCTGAGCTTGATAAGATTGAGAAGCAGTTACAGGACAAAAGCGAAGCGGTGAAGTCTTTTTATGAGGATAAGGCGGCAAAACAGGCTGAAATAGGGCTATTAAATCAAGAGTTGATATTATTAGAGGCTGAACATGGAGAGGAATATAAAATTAAAACACATGAGATAGAAGCACTAATAAAGCAAACTAATTATGAAATAAGCTCAGTTGGCATTATTGATATTAGTCCCATTGAAAATGAAATACTAATAATCAATAATAGCAATGAAGGATTGCGATCAGTGTGGCATGAAGTAAATAATACCAAATTTGAGTTTGACGAATCAAAATCAATATGTCCTACCTGCAAACAGGGTTTGCCAAATGCTAACAAAATTAAAGCAGAATTGGAAGAAAATTTTAATCTAAATACAATAAAATCTCTCAATTCATTAAAAACAGAAGGCGAAGAAAATAATGCTAAAATTAGAGGTTTAGAGCATAAAATAAGAGCATACAAAATAGAAAATCAAGTTAACTTTAAAAAAATAGAAGATTTAAGTAAAGAAAAATCAAAACTCCAAAATAAACTTGATTCACTTGTAGCAAAACCTCTAAATTCACAAGAATACAACGATCTGAAAGCCCAAATTTCAGCTAAAGAAACTGAAATAAATACCATGATTGGAGTTGATAATCCTATTGAGCTACAAGGCCAAAAAGCCGACTTAAAGGCAGAAATTGACCAACTGAATATAAAGTTAATGGATGCTGACAGAATTGATGCAATTGAAAAAAGGGTTGAAGAATTATCATTGGATGAAAAAACAAAAGCCCAAGCAATTGCCGACCTTGAAAAAACCGAATTTGCAATACAAAGTTTCGTCAAAATAAAGATGGAATATATAGAAAATAAAGTAAATTCGATGTTTGAAATGGTAAAATTCAAAATGTTTGAAACTCAGATAAATGGAGGACAAAAAGAAGTATGTGAAACTCTGGTTAATGGTGTGCCGTTTAATAGCGATTTGAATACCGGACATAAAGTTTTAGCAGGGTTGGACATTATCAAGACTTTCTCAAAACATTATGATATGTACGCCCCTGTTTTCGTTGATAACGCTGAATCTGTTACAGAGCCATTTCCTGCAATGGATTCTCAAATGGTGTTTCTTTATGCAAAAAAAGGAGTTAAAAAATTAGTAATAAGTTAAATAGTCGATCGAAAGGCTATTTATTAAAAAGTCCAGTTAAATCGAGAGCAGTTTTAGGGCTTCTGCTATTTTTTAAATTAACAACAAAAAATAAATAAAATGAGTGAAAACAAGAATCTTCCAACAAGTCAAAAGACAATTACAGATAGTGTTTTGGCCAAAATAAATCAATTCAAGCAAGGTGGTGAACTAATAATTCCAAAAGATTACAGCCCTGAAAATGCGCTAAAATCAGCCTATTTGATATTAACAGAGACAAAAGACAAGGACAAAAAGCCTGTACTTCAATCTTGTAGCCGTGAAAGCATTGCAAACACACTGCTTCGAATGGTAGTAGAGGGATTAAGTCCGCTTAAAGGTCAGTGTTATTTTATTCCTTATGCTGGCAAACTTCAATATCAAAGAAGTTATCAGGGTTCAATTGCCCTAGCAAAAAGATACGCAGGTGTTAAAAATGTTGTTGGAGCTGCCATTTTTGAGGGTGACAAGTTCAAACATGAAGTGAATGCAGAAACTGGAATCAAAAAAATAATCCTGCATGAGCAATCTCTCGAAAATCTTTCAAATAAAGTAAAGGGAGCTTATGCAATTGTTACCTTAAATGATGATTCTGTTTATGTTGAAATAATGAACATAAAACAAATAACATCAGCTTGGAATCAAAGGCAGGGTAACGGGTTAACTGGGGCACATGAGAATTTTTCGGACCAAATGGCAATTAAAACAGTCATAAATCGTGCTTGTAAACATTTTACTTCTGCCACCGATGATAGTGTTTTATTTTCTGGACAAGATAAACCGAATGAATTAAGGCCAGAGAATGAAGAAATTGAAGATATTTCTTTTGAAGAAACGGAAGAAATAAAAGAAGAAACAAAACAACCAGAAAAAAAAGAACAGCTTGAAATGAAAGTTGAAGCAGAAAAGAAAATGGATTCTCCAAAAGAACCAGGGTTTTAGTTTTTTAATAGTTGTTAATTAGGGGGTGTAAGCCCCCATTTAAAAAAATAAAAATGAATATATTTACTGAAAAAATACACGGTAAAAAGTTAATACACTATCGAACTGAATCAGGCATTAGGCTTGTAGTAGGCCAACACAAGACATTTTTTGAAGTATTGGAAACTTCTATAAATACTTATCTGATTGGTTCTAAGGCTTATAATAGCTTTAAAAATATTAAATGCAAGCAAAGCGTAATGAATGCAGGAATAAGGATTATTGTTTGTGATTATTCTATTACAGTAGGGCAGGCATTTAGATTATACAATGAAATAATAGAAGTTTATAATTTAGATACTCCGGTTTACGGTAAATTGTTTTATGAGCAGGATATGGCAACAGAAATTTCACCTTTATAAATTAATGGATATGAGAAATCTTGAAATTAAATTACTCGCTACAAAAGCGATAATCAAGGCAGCAGATAAAGGCATAGAAGATGCTGCATGTGTTAAAGATTTTAAACGGATGGAATATTTCCTGTGGCGAAAACAGATAAATCAATTAAAAATTAATACATTACAAGATGAAATACAAAGAACTAGAGGTTGAGGATTATAACAATATCAGGATAAGAGATCTTGATATTAATGAGTTTTTATCGTTTTCACGATATGCACAAGGCAAACCATTTAGCCAATTTGCACATTTTACGATGCTACTAAACGGATTTGACTTATACCGCAATGGAGAAAAGATCCCAAAATGGGAAGCATTCTATATTTCAAAAAGTGCTGAGAAAATTTTAACTAATCAATCAGAAGTAAAGGCAGTAAAACGATGAACTTAACCGTACTAGGCAGCAGCAGCAAAGGTAATTGCTATATCATTGAAAATGATAACGAGGCTTTGATAATTGAAGCTGGTATTCATCCAAAGGAAATAAAAAAGGCTTTGAATTTTGATATTTCTAAGGTTAAAGGGGTATTGATATCGCATTCTCATGGAGATCATTCAAGGCATTTCATTGATTTGCTTAGATTCGGGATACCTTGTTATGCAAATAAGGATGTATTCAATAGACTTGAAATATTAGCACCAACAACTAATATTATAGAGAATCAAGACTTATTTAGAATAGGCAATTTCACTATAATGCCATTTTCTTTAAATCACGATGTTCCAAACCTTGGCTTTTACATTAATCATCCTGAAACTGGAAACATTGTCTTTGCAACAGATACAAATCATATTCCTTACAGGTTTAATAAAGTATCAACATACATTATTGAGGCCAATTTCGATTTAAACATTATAAATAAAAACATCGAAAACAGTAATTTACCTTATTTTGTGGCTTCACGTTCTGTTGATTCACACATGGATATTGAGAATACAATCAAATTTCTTAAAGATTCTGATTTATCACATGTGAATAATATAGTTTTGATTCATTTATCTGGGGGTAATTCTGATTCTAAGCAGTTTAAAGAAAGGGCTGAGGCTGCAACGGGTAAGAATGTGGATATTGCCTCTAAGGGGCTTAAAATTAATATTAACAATCAAATATTTTAAATTATGATACGAACTAATATAAAAGTGCAACGAGCGATTAAGAGAATTACTCAAACGGAATTAGCCGAAGGTATAGGATTGACAAGGCAAACAATCCACTGTATTGAAAGTGGCAAAACAAATCCTAAGATTAGCGTTGCTGCAAGATTAGCAAAGTTTTTCGGAATGGAAATAGCTGAGTTATTTGATAACGAAGAGTAAAACATGATTTATATCATGAAATAAAAAACTGATAATTTGTAAAAAAATAGTATATTTGTAATCCAATCCAGAAACGCCAAATATGACAATTCAAAAAATTTATAAACCCGATATAATTAGCGTGAAAGGTGTTTGGCGACCTCTGGCACGCTTTTTTTATTGGGTTTTATATTTGTATGTTATGAGAAAATTTGATATAAATACATGCTATATTGTACCTAATGCCACCAAAAGAAAGGCGAATAAAAATCATAATTGTTCAAATTGTGGAGGTGAAATATTAAAAAGTCAGCGTTATTTTTCGTTTAAATCAGCTCATTACCATGCTTGGCATGATGATATTAAGGCCAAAAGATTAGTTGAGAGGGAATATATTAATGATAAATATTGTACCAAATGTAATTATAAGAGGTTTGCACACAATATAAGAGCTAATAATCGAATAAATGATTGCCCTGATGGGAAGTTTGAATTTGTCTGGAATGGGGGATGGTGTGATGGTGCGCCTGATGGTGGTGATGGTGAATTTGAATGCCGTGAATGTAATTTAAATTGTCGCTAATGAAATATTACCTACATGATACTAACGCTTTTCAAGATGAAAAAATAACTGAATTATTTATTAAATTTGGTTATGAAGGATTAGGATTATTTTATACTATTCTTGAAAAAATTGCCTTGCAAGAAAAACCAATTAAAACAGATGTGTTAAAAAAGCAATTATTTGTAGGAAAAAGACTTAATAAATGTTGGAACTTTATGGAAGAAATCGGTATCATTTCATCAAACAATGGTGAAACTTTCAACAAACAATTACTAAACTTTAGTGAAAAGTATCAGATAAAAAAAGAAAAAAACGCTAAAAGAATTTCTGAATGGCGTAAGAATCAAGCAGATATAGAAAATGTAACGCGTTACGAACATGTTTGTAACACGCCTAAAGAAAAGAAAAGTAAAGTAAATAGAAGTAATTATAAAACATCTCTTCTATCTGATTTAAAAAAATCAGACTTTGACAATTCAAAATATTTCGATGTTACAATTGCTTTTTTTGAATTGTTTAAAAAAAATCTTATTGAAGCAGGAGCAAGTACAAGCCAAATAGAAAAATCAAAAGGTACATGGATCGACCATATTAGATTAATGTATGAAGTTGACAAGCAAACCAGTGAATCAGTAACAAAAGTTTTTGAATTTCTTCAAAAAGATGAATTTTGGAAAAAAAACATTCTTTCGACAAAAAAACTTCGGGAACAATTCAACAAATTATTAATGAATGCAAAAAGTAAAACAAATGGAATTAAAACACAACAACCAGCGACAAGCGATAGAGATTTTATTGCCGCCCTCTCAAAACATCTTGATTAAAAAAGATGATTGTTTCGAAATGTCAGTTTATAATGACCAGCTTACCAAGCCTGTTATAGTTGAAACTACTATGAAGATCAGACAGGCTTTCCCTACGCTTGCGAAAGAGTTTTTTGATGTGTTTACAGGTAGGGTTATTGCTAATAAATTTTCTGATAATAGGCTAAAAGATGCCGCTGCATATGTTATCGATAACTGTGTTTATCCTACCCCTACAATTGCTCAATTCATTTCGTTTGACAAAAAAATAAAGCTTTATAATTACAATCAGGTGTTAAAGCTGAATGAAGAAATGAGCGGAAAAGCTTTTGAAATGTACAGACCTGTTAGGATTGGCGAAAATGTAACGCCTGTTTATGCGAGTTTGAATGATATTAACGAATTTAAACTAGAGTTATGGAAGCAATAAAAGTAGAGAAGCTAACCGACATAAAGGAAGGTGATACAATTTGTATTACAGGTGACTATTTAATAAACGAACCTTTTAAAGTAAGAAAAGTTAAGGTTAGCGAAACGGATGGAACAGAGGTAATATTTGATATGAAAGACAATAGATATTTTAATGTACAAATGTACCTTGATGGAAAAAGTTGGGTTAAGGATGTTGTTATCATTCGGTAATTCACACTAACATCCGGCTAAACCCACATTTCAAAGTATACTTTACAATTAATTTAAAAAACGAATTATGAAAACAGCTCACGAAATGAATTTAGACAGTTTAGAAGAAATGTTAAAAATTGACAAAAAGACTAAGGCGGACAAAGAAACTATTTTAGCTTTAGAAACTGAAATAAATCGAGTTGAGGAATTACAATTAAATAAACGGGGTTATGAAAGAATATGAATTTAACGACATAATGGGTGCTTTATTTATTTTATTGTTTATG
>Ga0307376_10004747_pt1 | contig 12381 bp, 13 predicted proteins | sample TR2MG_FD_202536 | JGI IMG/M metagenome (GOLD analysis project Ga0307376, IMG submission 202536) | Soil microbial communities from Risofladan, Vaasa, Finland - TR-2 | ecosystem: Environmental > Terrestrial > Soil > Coastal area > Acid sulfate soil | place: Finland: Risofladan, Vaasa | collected... | reverse complement strand
CTGAATCCCGCCCTGGGAGGTTCCGACGAGCATTGAGAGCACCCAGAACATTGTCGCCTTTGCGCCGGTTGTGGGCAGCATGGGCAGAAAGAATGCGAGCGCAGTGATCACAAGGTAGACTCCGATACCGACAAGAATCATGAACCGGGCGGAAGTCAGGTTTGCAAGCTTCCCGTAGATCAGGGCGAAGGGAAACGCCACTATCTGAACCGCGAGTAGAACGACAAGGAGCGTGTTGGCGCTGAGTCCGGCGTCGGTCCCGTACGCGGCGGCCATGGTGATGATGGTGTCCACGCCGTCGATGTAGAAGAAGTAGGCAATCAGGAAGAGAAACACCGCACGATACGCACGGATATTCCGAAGCGTCTCGGCGATACGCTTGAAACTGTCGACAATCGGCCGAGCGCTCCGCTCGACGAAACTGACCTGTTTGACGTTTCGCAGCAAGGGAATGGTAAAGAGCAGCCACCACAGTGCGGTGATAGCAAATGCGAGCTGAACAGCCGGCACGCTCGAGCTGAAGCCGAGCTTCCGGTAGTTGAGAACGCACAGCAGCCCGAGCACAAACGGTATGGTGCTGCCGATGTAGCCCCACGCGAATCCGCTTGCGGAAACCCAGTTCATTCGTTCACGGGTTGTCACATCGACTATAAACGAGTCATAGAATATGTTTGCTCCCGCAAAGCCGACTGCCGAGGCGATGTAGATGGCAAGTGCGATACCCCACAACCCCTGCGACACGAGTACAAGACCAAAGGTCGAAAGCACGCCGAGCAGGAAGAATGCGCCGAAGAACTTCTTCTTGTATCCGCGATAATCCGCGATGGTACCGAGAATCGGCGCGAGCAGCGCGATGATGAGCGTATAGGTCGAATTGCCGAATGCGAGAAGCGATGTCGATTGATATCCGGGCAGTCCCTTTGCAGCGAAATCCTTGAAGAAGATCGGAAAGATCGCCGCGGTAACAGTTATCGAATAGGCGGAGTTCGCCCAGTCATACAGAATCCAGCTCCGTTCCGTTCGCGTCACGATGACCTCCGAATGCCCGATGGTAAATCAGAACCCGCCGGAAATCAACAACAATTGTCTGGCGGCGCTTGACAACTATGCGCGGATTCAAGAATTTGATGCTTCAAAAGGAGTCGCAGTGGACCCGATCAATCGTCCTTCCCCGCTTCGCACTGATAGCGACAACTGGTTCGCTCACCGGACGATGGCGGAGCGTATACCGGAAAACATCGAACTCGTCGCGTCCCGGAACGACTATCCGCAGTCGATGGCATCAGATCTGCGGTCGCTTGCCCGGGCTATCCGGGAAGACGATGAGGCGACGATGTTCGCACCGCCCGCTCCTGATTTCGAAAGCTGGTTCGAGTCCTGCGCAAGCGTGCTCCCCGCAACATGGCTGCATGCGCCGTGGATGTTCGCCGAGACCTTCGCCTACCGGAAGCTCATCGAAGCGGTGAGATTCTGGGAGACCGCCATCGATCCATTCGCGCCGATGAAAGAAGACGAGCTGTCAGGTGCCGGACCATGGGAGCTGCAGGCTGAAGCACTTGCGAGCGACGGCTCGACCGAGCAGCAGATCGCATCCACGCTGAAATACTCGCTCTGGGGCAACAGAATCGACCTGAGCTATCGCGATTCGATGCATCTGGGCTCCCGTGGGCACGACAGTGAGCTCATCGTCGACGACAGTGCAGCTGCGGCGGCACTTCTCGCACGTCCCGGCGGCACGGTTCACCTTGCAACCGACAACACCGGCAGTGAGCTTGCGGCCGATCTCATACTCGCCGACCGGCTACTCTCCGTCGAGGCGTGCACTGTCGTGTTCGAGGTCAAGATGCATCCGACCTACGTGAGCGACGCCACCGCTCAGGATGTGCTTGCACTCGTCAGCCGGATGAGTGCGCATGGCGAGGGACTGAGCGGTCGGACGCCTGCAGACGCCGCAGTTCGCCTCAGGAAGGCGTTCGAGGCGGGAAGGTTCCGCATTATCCCTCACCTGTACTGGAACTCGAGCAGGTTCCTGTGGGAATTGCCGGACGGAATCCTCAGCGCGCTCACTTCCGCGCGGATTCTCATCCTCAAGGGTGATATGAACTATCGCAGACTTTCCGGAGACGGATTGTGGAATTCTGAGGTTCCATTTTCAACTGCCGCAGGTTATCTGCCGTGTCCGGTCCTCGCGGTGCGCACCCTCAAGAGCGACACCCTGATGGGCGGCCCTGTCGACAGGATAGCACGCCTTGACCGTGAGGAACCGACGTGGCGATCCGGCGGCAAGTACGGCGCGATTCAGCTCTGCATGCCTCACGCTCCACTCGACCAGCGACCGCAATGACCGCGTTCGGGATCACCCGCGCGTCGTTTTCCGGCAGCAGTCCGGACTCCCTGAACGGTGCATCACGCAACTCCTAGAGTTCGTCGGCAACTCGCACAACGACGCGGCCGGTCACCTCGCCACGCAGCACCCGGGCAAACCAGTGTGGAAGCTCGTCAAACGTGCACTCAACCGAAATGCGCTCGAGCTCCGCTGATTGCCACTCCGTTGCAAGCTGTTCCCATATCTTCCGCCGTGCATCTGCGAGAATCGACGGCGCATCGATTCCGCACAGCGTGATGCCGCGCAGAATGAAGGGATAGACGGTGAGCGACAGCTCCGGCGACGCCGCGTTCCCGCATATGGCGGCAACTGCACCCGGCCTGCAGGAACGCAGTGCTGTGGCAAGCATCGGTCCGCCGACAGTATCGAGTACCGTGTCCCACCGCCCCGGGAGAAGCGGGCGACTGCTCGAATCCATCGCTTCCTGTCTCCCGATAACTTCGCGCGCTCCAAGTTCCAGCAGATACGGCTCTGCGTCCCTCTTTCCGGTGACCGCGGTAACCGAAAAGCCATTTCTCGCAAGCATCGAGATCGCAACGCTTCCCACTCCGCCTGAAGCACCAGTGACAAGCGAATCTCCGCCCCGTTTGCCATGCCCGAGGATCGCCTTCACACAGAGTGCCGCGGTGAACCCCGCAGTCCCGTACACCATTGCGGTACGCGTGGACAGCCCTTCAGGCAGCCGGATCAGCCGGTCGGCCGGCACCCGAATGACCTGGCTGTACCCTCCCGGGGACAGAGCCCCGAAGTCTCCGCCGCCGGCAATCACCGCGTCACCGGGCCGAAACGCCGATACCCGGCTCTCGAGTACTGTTCCAGCCGCGTCGATACCGGGAATGTGGGGATAGGTACGGGTGACACCGGGTGAGCCGGTTGCCGAGAGAGCATCTTTGTAGTTGACGGTCGAGTATTCGACGCGGACTGTCACCTCGCCTTCAGGAAGCTCATCGAGAGTGGCTGTTTCTATTCGGGCGGTAAAATCTGCGCCCGTCTGCCTGACCCGCAGAAGCCGGAAGCCGGATTCCGGTGCGCATCCCGAGATCACTTGACCGCTTCCCGATGACTCTTCAGATACCCGGCGACAATGGGCGGCGGAGTTGAACCGTCAGGTACGAAAATCAGCGCTTCGGAATCGATGCAGTATCGCAGACCGGTTGGAGCGGGGCCATCATCGAACAGGTGCCCCAGATGCGAGCCGCTTGCGCTGTCGATCACCTCGACTCTCCGCATGCCGAAGGAGTTGTCCCAGCGAAGGAGAACAGCGTTCGGAGAGACCGGCTGGTAGAAACTCGGCCAGCCAGTACCGGAATCGAACTTCGCTTTCGAGCTGAAAAGTGGTTCACCGGTCGCAACTGAATAGAAGGTCCCTTTCCGGTGTTCATACAGTAAAGCACCTGAAAACGGCGGTTCGGTGCCGGCATTCCGGGTAATATCGTACTGTTCGTTGTTCAGAATCCTGTGCCACTCGGCGTTCGTGTGATTAATCGGGAAGTCGAGGGTCGCGGACGGAGCGTACACACGCAGGCCATGCCATACGGAAAAGGCGATGTGCGCGGAAACTGACCGCTTTTCTGTGCTTGAAGACCGAATCCGGGAGACGCCAAAAACCACAACCACTGCAACAATGCCGACAAGCCAGATCTGCCGGCGATGGTTCAACAAGCTCTGCATGCAATCAATTTACTCATATTGCTCGCGGCAAGCGAACTGAAATTAAAGTTACCGACCATTGCACAGTTGACTATTCTGTCATATCGTTCTGACTGCATGGCAGCACTCGACACACGGGCCGACTCACTCGAATCGCTTCGCGCTAAATCCCTGGCGGTCGGGTCCGGCAAAGGTGGCGTGGGAAAATCAACGGTCGCGGTAAACCTCGCGATCGTTGCGGCCCGGCAGCGGCTTTCGGTGGCGCTGGTCGACATCGACCCACTCTCGAATGCGGCAATAATCCTCGACGTCGACGACTCACTGCTCTCGCGAATCCCGGACAGCCCTGGTGATGCGGACACGCCGCTTTCGGACCATGTGGTGAAGGTTGCGCCGGGGCTCGATCTGCTGTTTCCCCGGCCCAAACTGCGGCGCGGCGACAGCCTGCTGCTGCTCCGTGGTCTGTACACACACTATCGCGAACAGATCGACCGAACCTACGACGTGGTGATCTTCGACATGCCGGCCGGAATCCTGCAGGATGAAAATCTCGCATTCCTTCCGCACATCGGCCATCTGCTCATCGTGACAAACGCTGAACCGACCTCGCACATTTCAGCAGGCGGCTACATCCGGGCGGCGCTTGAGATAGCGCCTGAGATACACCTCTACTTCTGGCACAACAAGTATCCATCGGTGCCTGCTGCGGGGTTCAATCCGCGCGATGTTGTGGGGAACTACAACGCCTACGCGTCTGAGGAGCTGAGGATTCCCGCGATGGTCACCGCGCGAATCACCCACGTGGCCGCGGTTCCCGACGATCCTTCGATGAACCTGCTGCGAACCCGGACTTCTCCGCGCCTCGGCATACGGCTTAAGCTCAGCGAATCGCTATCCCTCGTACGGGACAGAGTCCTCGAGCTCGCCGCTCCGCCGGTAGCCCGCGAGGCGACGAACCTCATCAAGTTCTACCTGAGCAGACATCCGATAACGCGGGATATTCCCGGCGTTGTGGCCGAACTGAGCAGTTATCTGGCCGGCTTTGACATCGCGCTCAATGGCACCGAGAGCCATCTTGAGCGATACCTCACCGACATACGCGACAATCCGATCCACCGTCCTGCGCTCCTTGCTGCCGGACTGCTCGAAGGGGCAATTGAACAGTTTTCCCGGACCGACTCGATGCGCGAGCTTCCTTCGGGCTCGCCCTTTCAGACCCAGCCGGACCGGTTCATCGTCGAAGTTTTACGGAATATCGAGGCTGGAGGAGTCGCGCAGGATACGTTTCTGCGTAACCTTGGCGGAGTCATACTTGTCTACTTCGCAATCTACAAGGTGCTCGTCAATGACAAAGTTGTGCGACTGTTTGCAGAGTTCATTCCGACCCGGAAAGGACCGGACGGGAAGCTCGTGCGCGATCGCCGCAGACAGATCAGATCTCTTATTCTGATGGACCGCGATTACCATGCGCGGTACTTTAAGCTGGTCCGATCGCTCTATCAGCTGGTGGTTGCACAGGTGAACAAGATGATCAGGGAGCTTCGCCTCCCGGGTTTGCTCCTGCGGGACAAGCGGGGCGCGGTAAATCGCAACGCCTATCTCCAGCTCACCGTCAACTTCGTGCACGACACGGTGAACAGCGGTGTCGGCGTTCACGTTGGGTTCAAGTTCAACGTTGCGTCAAACGCAATTCGGAAAGGAGCAGATCTGCTCCTGAAACGCATACTCGGCAATCGGGGGTAGTATCACCATGAAATACGTAGGACCGCACGTCAGCGCATCAGGCGGCGTGGAAAATGCACCGGTAAATGCGGCCAAACTCGGCGCAAACGCCTTCAGCCTGTTCACGAAGAACCAGCGGCAATGGCAGGCGAAGCCGCTCACCGAAGAGAGTATTACTGCGTTCAAGACGAACATGAAGGAGTACGGTTTCCGATTCGAGCACGTCATTCCGCACAATTCGTACCTGGTGAACGTCGGATCTCCGGACGACGAGCTGTGGAACAAGAGCCTCGATGCGTTACAGGATGAGCTCGAGCGGGTTGAGCAGCTCGGGCTGACCTATCTGAACTTTCACCCCGGCTCTCATCTTGGCAAGATCAGCGAGGATGAGTGCATTGAGCGCATCGCGCGCGCGATGAACAGGGTACTCGAGCGAACGAAAACCGGTGTGCTGCTGATCGAAGGCACCGCAGGACAGGGTTCCAACATCGGCAGCCGTTTCGAGCATCTTTCCGCGATCATCGACCTTTCGAAGCACCCGTCGCGTGTGGGGGTCTGCCTCGACACCTGTCACATGTTCGCCGCCGGACACGACATCCGTACTGAAAAGGTGTATGCGTCGACCATGGCTGAGTTCGACAAAACTGTCGGGTTCAAATGGCTGAAGGCAATCCATCTGAACGACGCCAAAGTCGAACTCGGGAGCAGGAAGGATCGGCACCATAGCATCGGACGCGGGACGCTCGGTTTCGAAGCGTTCAGACTCCTTGTGAACGACCCGCGTCTGGAGGAGATACCCTTCATTCTCGAAACAATCGACGAGACGGTGTGGGCCGCTGAGATCAAACTTCTGCGGTCACTCGTCGGCAAAAAGCGAGTGCCCGCAGGCATGACAGCGCCGGAGTCTGCAGCTCAGGAAGCCTCGACTGCTGCCGACGATTAACGATACTGGACTGCAATCATCCAGAGCACGAGACCCACAACCAGATCAAGGGCAAGCCGGTTCAGCCAGACAGTCAGGTTCGGCTCGAAGGCATTGTGAAACACGAGGCTGTAGAGTACCCAGATTATCCAGAGCACGGCTGAAATGAGACACGCGGCGTAGCGAACACTCGTTCCCGCGATCGGCAGAAGCGAGAGAAACACCATGATCCCGGCCACAAGTTCGAGCAGCGCCACCACCAGATTCAGCGATCCCTGGCCGCCGCCAAAAACCGAACGCACGAACTCGTTCACATGTGAGTTGTAGGCTGAGATTCCCGTAATGCCGAGCGTCACCAGGTAGACTGCGACGACAATCTGTAGAATTGTCAGTGACCCTGATCCGATCCGATTCCCGTTCATGTTTTCTCCTCTTTTTTCCCGTGGACGTATGTTGTATTACGCAGGATAGACTTCGGCACTCTCGGGCTGAACGACGCATCCGAGAAGCGGCGTTATCAGGCCACCCTCTTCGGGGACGGATCCATCCGGGCGGATCCACTGTTCTTCGATAATGAGCAGAAGCGGATTCATTGCCTCTTCGGCAGTCAGGTATTCAGTCAGAATGACCGGCACTTCCTCTTTTCCGCGGCGGTATGTACCGTACACTGCGTGGCCAAAGCCTGCGAATGAGTATTCACGCCGGGATATCTTCCCGTTTTCATCGATCGGAGGAACATCCGGATAGGGCGCGTACTCGAGGTCGGATGAGATGAAATCCTCAGGGTCGGCAGGTGGAAGAAAGAACCAGGTGTGTCCATGGTCGATTAGTTCGTCACGGGTTCCGGTCAGGAAACCCTGTGGCACGTAGTAGACGCGGAGTTCGAACTCCGCTTCGACCTTGACGACTACGAAATAGATCCGGCCCTTTCCTTCCCGCTCGAGGTCATGTACGTGATACTCAGCAATGACCCGTTCGGTGTCCTGATCGAGGATACCGATGCGTCTGACATCCTTCACGTTGTAATCGAGCCCGCCCGCCCCGCCCTCTTCGAAGGACTGGTAGTCAGTCAGGCTGATGTAGTCCCCGGCCTTTACCGACGTCCAGTAGGAGGCGTCCAGACGGGTACTCATCTGCTATCGCCTTCCGCCACGCACTGTGCGCAGGAGCGTCGAGATGACCATGAAGGTGACAAAAAGGATGATTGCCCAGGCAAAGAATCCGGGTCCTTGCGAGACGTACATCGGGGGTGCGCCATACCAGTAGCCATTCTGATTCATGAGCATTCCGAGCATCGCAGTATCGGCGAGCGCGTTGTACATTACCCAGTGTCCGAGCAGCGGATTCATGTATCCGTAGCCGCCGTACTGCGCGTTGTAGACAATGTTCACCGGTCTGCCGCCCACCATTGTGGATTGCGGAATGTAGGACGGACGAGTCGAGGGCTGCGCGGAAAAGCGGGACGTGTACCGGCTCGCGTATTTCGACTGGAAAGCTTGCGTTGCGGCGGTTCGGGATGAGAAGGTGGTGCCGTTGCGGCGGGCAGTGTCGTAGAGACTGCGCTGTGCCGCAATAGAGGACCGGCTTCCTCCGATGCCGCCGACGCCGGCGGCCGAAGTAGCGGTACGCGGGCTCGAACGTCCCCAGCTGAACAGGGAGCTCGATGACCGGCTTGCGCCGAAGGACCTGAATCCGGATGAGCTCCGGAAGCCGCCGCCGCGGAACCCGCCGCGCGCAAATGCTCCATCTGTCACAAACGCAAACATGAAGAGCGCCGCAAATGTCACGGCAAGTATCTTCAAAGTACGAGATTTCCTGTTTTCTGGCCCTCTCATCTTCTTCCCCATCTCCTTCGTGTCGATTGGCCGCAACAGCTACTGCTGCAGCTGATTGACCACGACTCCGCTGAACAGCACGGCTATAGCTATATAACCAACCGCCGATACTGCCCCGGCAGCGGTGTTCTTCTGCCGCGATACTTCGTCCGCGAGGTTTGCACGCGGGAGCAACACCACTTCGGCGAGAAACCGTGCGAACATCAGTATGACGAGTCCTGCAATCCCCACCACCATTGTCACCACGAGTTCGCCGCCGAGATCGCTTCCCGCGCCGGTAAGTGCCGCCTTGAGTATGATGCCCAGTGCAACAAGGTACCCGCCCAGACTGATTCCTGCGGCCATATTGTCCTCTTCACCAATTGTCCTGTGCACGTCATAACGGGCGACAAGCTGAAACAGCAGCGCCCCGATGACCAGGAATGCCTGACCGACAGCCCAGTAGATCAGAATGTCGCGGAGCATTGCGAGGTAGGAACTGCTCTGCCCCGTCATGACGCCCTCGATTATGAGACCGCTCGAAACGAAAACGCCGCCAACTGCAAAGCCGGTACCGACATTCCGGTCCTGGACAATTTCCTTCTCTATTTTGAACGTATAGAGGATCAGCTTATCGGCGATGAACATACTGAGTCGAAGCAGGATGATTGCGGCAATGCCCGAAGTACCGATGTTCACGAAATTGGCAAGCACATTGGACCCGAGCCCAAAGAATGAACCGGCGAGTGCAAATGCAAGCCCGAGCATGTAGCCGACGAAGAATACTCCAAAGGCCGGGTTGTCCCGTTCGGTCAGCTCTTTGTCATCTTCGATATGCGGAGTCGAAATGTCGAAGAGGAATTTTCCCAGAAAGAAGAGCACGAGGCCGAACAGAAAGTACGGGAAGAGGCTCAAGATCGCCGTAAGGGAGAGCACAAGCGCATTCATCTGATACTCCTGTAGCCCCCAAGGTATCGGCGAAAGCGCGTGGTGTCAAGAAATCGGACCGTCCGCTCCCCGGACCCTCTGCTTCTCACTTTCGTAGCGGCTGGAAATATCGGAAAAGAGTGTGCGCGCCGTCGGTGTCGAAAGCTCCGGACTGGCGGTTGCGAAGAACTCATCGAGGCGATCGAAGTCAGGGAAATTGCTCGCTGTGTCGCCGCTCGCGTAACGGTTTCCCCGCTCGTACAGCAGCGCGGTGAGGCACATGTCGATGAGATTCATATCACGCACAAAGAGCGCTTCCCGCGATCCGCGACGCTCATATTCGAGCCAGAGACGGGCGAACTCGACACTCTCGACGCCCGGAAGCTCGGACAGATAGTCGATCGCCTCCTGTTCGAGGCGCGCCTTTTCGGCGGCGGTCACCGGCTGTGCGGCAGGATCCACCCGCTTCGGGATATCCCCCACTCTGCACTCGGCAATGTCGTGCACGAGCGCAATCCTCAGGCACCTGTCGGTGTCCAGACCTTCAGCACCGGCATAGAGCAAGCACAGCAAGGCAGTGCCCCAGCTGTGGTCTGCGACCGACTCAGGATCACGAATGCCGCGCAGCATCCATCCGGTCCTGACTGTATCCTTTAGCCCGTACGCCTCAATCGCGAGTTCGATCATCACATCTCCTGACCAAATATGTAGCCGAAACTGACTGTTCCGTCATATCCTCTACCCATGAATCCGATAGCCATCGATGCTCATTCCGGCCCGGTAAGTCTTGTCAGTTTTGCGCCCGACGGCAAGAGTCTTGTGAGTGCGGGAGATGACGGAAGCCTCAAGGAATGGTCAGTACACAGCTGGAAAATGATCGGCAAATACTCAGGGCACACAGGCCGAATCAATGGTGCAGTATTCTCTCCTCACGGCGACGTTCTGGTCAGCGCAGCCGCCGATGGTGATCTGAAATGGTGGCAACGGCAGGTCGACGGTGATGCTACCGACGGCACACATGCCGACGGCGCAGGTGCCGACCGCGCAGGTGCCGACCGCGCAGGTGCCGACCGCGGTCCGGTCTGCATCCGGACAACGAAAGAGGTGCGCAGAAGCGTGCAATCTCTATTCGTGACTCCCGACGGAAGATGGCTCCTGGTGAGCACACTGTCCGACGTGCTCATTGTTGTCTCGATGGCCGATGGAACAGTCGACCGCAAAATCAAGTCACCGGCGCGGCACGTGACCGCGCTTGATCTCTCACGACTCGGAACCCGTATTGCCGCAGGCGGCGCTGGTGAGACCGTATACATGTATTCGATTCCCGACGCGAGCCTTGTGACCAGCGTCCGGACCGGCTCGGAGTCAGTTTCAGGGTTCGTGTTCTGCAGAGACGCCCGCCGCGCGCTTTCCCTCGGCAGCGACGGCGTACTTCGGACATGGGACAGTGCAGACTGGCACGCCACCGGATCGCTGCAGCTCGAAGGCGGCACTCCGGGCAGACTCGCTGTCTCTCCAAACGGAGCCAGGGCGGCCGCGGCAATGGGCGATCGGATCCTCATCATCGATCTCGATGATCTTCAAATTGCGCAGTCGCTGGAGCTGTCCGACGGTGGAGCCCAGATCATGGCCTTCTCTCCTGACGAGCGGATGCTCGCCGCATCGACAACCGATAGATTCATCAATGTCTGGGAGCTGCAGTAGACTGTGCGGCGCAGAGGCTATTGTGCAAGCGGCTCCACTCTGAGCGAGAGCTTGGCAAGTTTCGGCCGAATGACCGCCTGGCAGTAGCCGGCAAACGGGTGTTTGTCGAAGTACTGCTGATGATAGTCCTCGGCTGGCCAGAAGCGCTCAAGCGGTAGCAGTTCGGTCACCACTTTGTCGTGAAGATGCGCGCGGATATTGTTCATTGAACGTTCTGCGGCAACCTTCTGTCGCTCGTCGGCGTACAGGATGATCGAGCGATACTGGGTGCCGACGTCCGCTCCCTGCCGATTCAGCGTGGTCGGATCATGCATCTTCCAGAAATGCTCAAGCACTCCCTCGTAGCTGATCTTTGCCGGATCGTATTCGACGCGAACGACTTCGGCGTGACCGGTTGAACTGCTGCACACCTGCTCATAGGTCGGATTCTCGGACTGACCGCCCGAATATCCATTCACTACCGAAATGATCCCGTCGATTCGACGGAGCACCGCTTCCAGGCACCAGAAACATCCGCCGCCAAGTACCGCGAACTCACTGTTTTTTGCTGCCAAGATAACCTCCAATTCCGGGTATATGACGACTATTGTCAGCAACGCCAGACGTCATCATTGTAATATACGTTTGGACTGGACGTCCAATCCATATGGAATACTCGCTCGGAATTGGGAACCGAGCGGAGCCTAATCGGTCGACAACCGAAGTTTGACTTGATAGGATGGGAGGCGTTCCGTATACTTGCGGCAAACGTGGATTTTGATCCAGGGGGGAGTATGAATCAGTCACCCGGAACTACAATTCTTGATGACTCGGCCCGGATTGGCATTGTAAACCGCGGTGAAGCGGCTCTGCGCTTCATTCGGGCAGTAAGAGAGTACAATGCGCTTCACGGTACCAATCTGCAGACAGTTGCCATCTTCATCGACGTCGAAGAGAACGCACCATTTGTGAAGCAGGCGGACGAGGCACTTGCGCTTTCGTCTCTCTCGGGCTATCCGGGAAAACAGAGGAGTCCGTACCTGGACCATGAGCTCATGCTCGGCGCGCTCAAGACGGGCCGCTGCAGCGCAGCCTGGCCGGGGTGGGGTTTCCTTTCGGAGGACGCGGATTTTGTAGCGAAGCTCGAGGAAGAGGGAATCCTCTTTCTCGGTCCATCGAGCAAGGCGATGTCCCAGCTCGGCGACAAGATAGAGGCAAAAGAGCTCGCGGAAAGCGCCGAAGTTCCGATTCTGCCGTGGAGCAGGGGCGCACTTGCG